>ERZ779877.225-NODE-225-length-65998-cov-10.889359_pt1 | contig 65998 bp, 106 predicted proteins | sample MGYA00511556_ERZ779877 | MGnify/ENA primary metagenome ERZ779877 (study PRJEB29588, sample SAMEA2159338) | human gut metagenome | biome: human gut; feature: human-associated habitat; material: faeces | place: Denmark | collected 2008/2010 ... | reverse complement strand
ACCCCCCTTCACTCCCGGCGGGAGGCATCTTTCTGTTTCGCCCGTAAACGCCCTCTGCGGCGTTTCTTTTTTTACCCGTCAAACTACCCTCCTGTTAAAGTAGAAAGCCCCCTGTGACGCTCTGTGCGCCGCAGGGGGCTTATTTTTATTTCTCCGGCCGTTTTTGCCCTATCGCCTTATGCGCTCCGAGGTCACTTCACGATCTCCCACGTGCCGCTTTTCCCGTCCGCGCTCCGCGTCACCTTCACGGTGTACGTTTCGGTCACGGTCGGCTGTTCCGGCTCCTGCGGCTTCTCCGGCTCCACATATTCCAGCCCGCAGAACTCGCACAGCGCCTTGCAGTCCGCCACAGCGCAATCCTCCATGTGCTCATGGAACCACGCCGCGTCCTCCGGGTTGTCGTGGTACACGTGCTCCTGGTACACGGCGTAGGCGTTCGTGTCGTCCAGCTCGTGCAGGTCGCTCCGCGTCGCCGTCCGGCAGCCGTGGGGGTAGATGGCCTTCCGGTACTTCACCATCAGTTCCGCCAGCTTCTTCCCGTTGGCGCTGCTGGGGTGGTACATGGACAAAAATCCCTTTACCGTGCCATGCCCGGTGGGGCCGTTGGTGCTGCCGTTGGTGTGGGACACATAGTGCACCTTTGCGCCCCACTTGTTGCTCTCCTTGATGGCGCGGTACATATAGTCCGGGCCGTACTCGTCGCTCATGGGCGTCCGGCGGGGACCGCGCATGATGTCAAAGCCGCAGCGTTCCAGCATGGGCTGCAAAATGTCCAGAAACTCGTTGTTCTCCAACGTCTCATAGCACTGCTGGCCATCGGGACGCTTATAGCAGCACTGGTTGGCCTTGTGGTACGCCGGGGACAGATAGATCTTCGGCTTCTCCGCAGGCGCGTCCTCGTCGCTTTCCTGATAATCCGGGTAGCCGAAGGTGTACGAGGACTTCACGCTGGCGTACTCCTTCTCGTACACGCCGCCGCCGTTGATCACCACGCCGCTCTGCGGGCTGGTGTTGCCCTCGATGGTGCGGAAGCCCTTGCCCACGATCTCCGTCACGATGCCCGTGTGATCGTCGCCGAAGAATACCTGTGCGCCCACCTTCGGCGTAGTGCCCAGCTGCCCCGCAGCCTTGAAGTACCGCTTCAGGTAGTACACGCCCGCGCCCAGACTGTCGTCCGGCAGGTTCTGCAGCCGCTTCGCCTCTGCTACGCCGAACGCCTGCACGTTCACCCACGCCACGAACGTGGTGCACCACGGGTATCCCTGCTTTTTCCCGTTATAGAAATGGGGGATGGCGTCAATGTCCCGTGCGTACTTCGTGAAGTTCTTGTCCCCGGCGTTGGCGGTCTTGCTGTCGAGATAGTGTGTCTCCGGCGTGTCGTTGGAAGCCTTCTCAAGATAGCCCAGCTCCTCCCGGGCTATCTTGATGACCTTACTGGCGCCGTTCATACGGCCTCCTCCACCTTGTCCTTCAGCTGCTTCGTGATCTGATTAACGCCGGTCGCAGCCAGACCGCTGACGATACCCACAGCCGCGCTGGTGATGTAGTCCTGCGCGGGATAGTCGGGGATGATAAACATACCCACCACGCCCAGCACAAGGCCGCACACGCCCATGATGACCGGGATCCACTTGTCGTTCAGCCCGCTGGCCTTAACAGCCATGCCGATGAGGTAGCACACGACGGTGATCGCCGCCACACTTGCAATGCCCAAAGATGCAAAATCCATACTGTTCTTCCTTTCCGGCGTCAATGCGCCTGTCCTGTTTGTGTAAAACAAAATGGGGCCGCAGCCGGTGTTCTCCACCGGCGCAGCCCCATTCGGCTTTCTACCGCGGCCCCATTGCCGCGAGTATTTGTTTGTGCGGTTGTCTCTTACTTTGCTTCGGTCTCGCCGTACACGCTCTCGATCAGCGCACACAGGTCCGTGTACTTGTCGTCCGTGATGCGCCCCACGGCGAAAAACACGTCGCACTTCTGCTGCGCTTCCTCACGGGTCTTGTAAAACCGCTTATCGATGAGCTTCGTCATAATGTTGTACATAGTCGTTCTCCTTTCAGTTTGTCGTTACGCTTCCTTGTGCAGGCGGATGCACACGATGCCGGAGCCGCCGGAGCCGGGGTAAGACACATATACATTATTCGAAACTGCTATCGTCCCACCACCACCACCGCTACCAGTGTTATCTTTGCCAGATATACCCTGTGTTCCCCCTCCCCCTTCACCGCCAGAGGCGTGGGTTGAAGAGTTGGAACCCCTTGACCCTGCGCCGCCACCGGCGTACAGTTTGCCGGTTGCTTCCCCGAACTCACGAGTAGTTGTGCCCTGACCGGTACCGCCATTCCTCGAACCGATTGTAAGCGCGTTATTCCCGTCACTGGCTCCGTCGCCGGGTTCGGAGTCTGTAGAAGTAGAGCTTTTGGTGCCAGCTACGCCTCCACCAGAACCGCCGTTACCCCCGTTTAGACTGGAGGACGCAGATTTTCCGCCCTCTGCTGTATAACCAAAAGCAACTGTATTCCCTCCAGCGGGGCCAACTTTTCCATAGGCGTTTTTTCCGGATAATGCAATTCCGCCCGCACCGATTACAACGGAATACTCGACATTTGCTTGAAGCAGCGCTTTTGTGATGGTCTTTGTAAAGCCACCAGCTCCACCGCCACCGCCATTATAACTTGAATTAAATCCATCACTAGCTCCAGACCCGGCGCCTCCGCCTCCCACAAGGAACGCATCGATATACGTGTCCTTAGTGACCTTCAGCACACCACTTGTCAGCAGCTCCACAACACCGTCATCCAGCCGCTCGTTGTACGTTCCGGTGTACTCAAACTCTAATCGTTTAGCAACACCCCCCCCCGCAATTAACGCTTTACCGATAATCATGCTCATCCGATAACCTCCATATCCGCCTGATAGATGGTTTCCACAGCCTCGCCCAGCTGCTGCGTCAGGCTGTCTATCTCGTTGTTGGCCTCCTCCAGTGCCGTCAGCACCTCTTTGCCGTCACGGTAGAACTTGCCCTCCGTGTACGTGTCGCCCATGCCCACCGGCCTGTCACCGGTGTACACGGCGGAGGGAAAGAACTGCTCGTTCCGCTTGTCCATTTCGATGATGTTTGTAACAACACCGTTTTCAACCAATGCGTATCTCACTTAATCACGCTCCTTAATCCGAAATCTTGGTGGCGTTTGCGGTGAACCATGCGTAGAACTCCGGGGAAACCACCTGATAGCGGTTCCAGAATTTTATGGTTTTTGCTGTTGCTTGCCTCCACATGTTATGTGTAAAGTCATATACCTGTACATAATTTGTCGACAAATCACCGGAGTTATGCCCAAAGCACAGATCGGTTGTGGTAGAGAATGCTCTTGCGCCCATCACGGTATAAAAGTTGGAACCAGCATAGGCAAATGTCCCGTCATAATCGAAGTTCTCTGTAAACAAAGCGCTTGGCATGGTAAGTGTGTCATTAAACTTCCACGTTCCACTCAGCACGTTCTCAGTGGGGTCGTCTTGGTGCAGGCGGATACACACGATACCGCTGCCGCCCGCAGTTCCTTGACCGCCGGGACTGGAACTATCATAATATCCTTTTCCGCCACCTCCTCCGCCGCCGGTATTGGCCGTAGCGTCAGTTGTAGAATTACCTTTTGCGCCGCCCCCTTCACCACCAGCTCCCGAAGTTCCAATGTCTCCGTATTTTCCCGCGCCGCCGCCACCGCCGCCGGCATACAGCTTACCGGTTGCTTCGCCAAATTCTCGCGTGGTAGCGCCTTGTCCTTTTCCGGGGCTTCCGGTTGTCGGAGATCCGACACTCCCACCATCCGATCCGTTTGACCCGCCATTTCCGGCGTTCACCTGCCCGGTTGCGGCGACGCCTCCTTTTCCGCCTCCAGAACCCCCGGCGGCAACAGTTCCACCTGAAACCGTATATCCAAAAGCCGAAGTCTCACCGCCGGAGTTGCCGCCTCCGGTGCCCCCGGCACCAATAACAACTTGGTATGCCACCCCTTTTCGCAGCAAAGCATTTACGATAGTTCTTGTGCATCCACCGCTTCCACCGGTTCCGCCGCTGTTGGATAATCCAACAGTCACACCACCGGCACCACCGCCAACCATGAATACATCCACATACGTATCCTTTTTCATCGTAAGGATACCGGTTTCCAAAAACTCCACTACACCGTCTGCGGTACGCTCATTGAATGTACCGCCCGTGTAGGTGAAATCCAGCCGATTGGCAATTCCGCTCCCCCCTGCTGTCACCGCTCTGCCTGTAATTGCCATATAAACCTCCGTTCCCGACCTCCGAAACGGAGGCCGTGTTTATTCTTTGTGTAGCCTTATGCACACGATGCCAGAGCCGCCAGCCCCTGAATAAGAAAAGCGTCCTAAATAAATTTCTGAACCTCCAGCGCCTCCACCACCCCCGCCGAGGTTATCAGTTCCATTAGAGCCTGAACCAGACCTGGGTGCACCGTTTCCTCCTCCCCCCTCTCCCCCTAAACCAACACTCCCGTAACAACTACCCGAATAACCATCCCCGCCTCCGCCAGCGCCAGAATACAGTTTGCCAGTGGCTTCGCCAAATTCTCGCGTTGTGGTGCCCTGACCAGTACCGCCTTTATCTGAGGAGGAACCTGAGGAGGAACTACCCCCATCAGCACCGTCCGAACCGCCGTTTGCCGCTTTTGCTACCCTCGCGCCAGCACCTCCTCCTGAACCTCCCGAAGTCACCGTTCCGCCAGCAGCAGTAGAGCCGAAAGCGACAGTATCTCCTCCGGGATTTGCGCTGAGACCGCCATTGTCGGGTGTGTAAGTTGCAGCGCCACCAGCACCGATAACGATAGGATACTCTGTGTTTACTCTTGGTATGATGTTCAATAGAGTTTTGGTAGTTCCCCCACTTCCGCCAATTCCACCAGCAATGGCACCAGAAGTGGCCCTCGACCCTGACTGTCCAGAAGAACCCCCTCCAACTAAAAAGGCATCAATGGCCGCTTCCTTCTTGACCGTCAGCACACCACTTGTCAGCAGCTCTACCACGCCATCCTCAAGGCGTTCATTATAGGTACCGGTATATTCGAACTCTAATCGTTTAGCAGTACCCCCCCCCCGCTATTTGCGATTTACCGATAATGACCATCGTTAAACTACCTCCTTTACTTCGTACACCGTCACCTGAATACTCAGGTCAGCGGTGGGCTTTTCGCCCACAGCGTAGGCGGTGAATGTCCCGTTGTTGTTGGCGATGTAGATAGCGTTGGTGCCGTCGTCCAGCATCTGCTGTATCGCCGTTGCGTCTGCCTGAATGTCCGCCTGACTGGTGGCCGTTCCGCCTGTGATTGTCACACCCTGGGTGTAGGGGCTTGCGCTCCCTGCCCAGCTTGCCGCCGCCAGCGTCAGCGTCAGTTTGTCCGTTATGTCCTGCTTGTCCGGGAACCCTGCGCTCATCTCCTCCACCTCGTTGCACAGCGCGTTCAGGTTCTCCGCGTTCAGTGCAGGCGGCGCATCGTTGTTCCATCCGGGGTTCGTGTAACCTGCCATATCGTCCCTCGCTCCTTTCGTCCGTCAATTTTTCGCTACGGTCCACAGGGCGTCGCCCTGCCGTATCAGTATCTGTGCGCCCACCGCGCTCCCGGTCTCAGCCCACGGCACCGCGCAGATCAGCGCCTGCTGCCGCGTGTTGTCCTGCGTCTCGCAGGTGATCTCCGCGTTGACGAATACCCGCAGCACCTCGCCCTTTCGGTTTTTCAGGAATAAGGTGTTCTGCGTCAGCGCCAGAGCAAACAGCGCGTCCCGCTTCGCCAGCGTGTCGCTGTACTCCGCATTGGCGCCCACTTCGCCGATATAGCCGCTCAGCTCGCCGCTTTGGTACAGCTGCGGCACCATCTGCACCGTGGGGTATCGGGTGAAGTTTTCCAGCAGCGTCGGTCGGTTGTTGTTGCTCACCGTCCCGCTCTCCACGTTCAGGCTGAACCGGAATAGCTCCTCCACCCGGTATACGTTGTCGCCGTCCTCCGCGCAGGAGAGTATCGTCCAGTCCCACAAGCACACCGTCACCGGCTGGCTGGGCAGCGCCGTGGTCACAAAGGATCTCTCCCCCACGCCGAATACGTAGTAGGTGTACGTTCCCTGCGAGGCCGCCGCGCAGTCGATCACGCTGCGCTCCGCGTACCCTACGTCCGCCACGTGCACCAGCGACGCTGCGCCCTCCTCTCTGCGGTATACGGCCCAGCCCGTCAGCGGCTCCTCCGCCACGATGTTGCCGCCCCGCAGGTCTGTGGCGAAGTCCGCCAGCAGCAGCGTCCTGTCGCCGAACTCCGGTGTGTACCCCGCTGCGCTCATCAGTGCCGTCACCACCGTGTCCGTCAGCTCGCCCTCCTCTATCCAAAGGTAGTCGCACACCTGTGCGCCAACCAGCTTCACGTTCACCACGGTCATATCCGCCATCACCGCGTCCGCCATGTATTTCAGCACCGAGAATTGGCTGGCCCGGGGGAATAGCCGCACCGACGGTTCCAGACTCTCCGCCGGGAATAGTCCCCGCTCATACCGCCGCCGCACATACAGTTTTCCGCCCGTCAGCGCCACCGTCAGCTCGTCCTCCGGGGCAAAGGCAGCGTTCACCCGGCCTATCTCCGCGCCGCCCTGCATAGCCCGCACCGCCGTTGTGCTCACCGTCACCGTCAGCGACTTTCCGTCCGCGCCGGTCAGGTTGAATAGCGTCGCCGGCAGCGCCTTGACCGTTCCCTTCCAAACGATGCTTATGGGCGTCGTCAGCGCCATCGCTTCGCCCGTCACCGTGTCCCATGTCACCGTGGATCCGGTGCTCAGGTTCAGCTCCCCGTTTCGGATGGTGTATTCGCCCTCCGCCGTGCCCGGTATGTCGTAGGCGCCCGGCCACGACACCAGCACGCCGCTTTGCTTCCGCTTTACGCACGTCACCACCGCGCCGGTATAATTGCTGGCGCTGTATTGCACCGCGAACTGTACCCAGCCCGTGTCTGCCACCACGCCGTTGCTGGTCTCCACCCGGCACCGCACGGCGTATTCCTGCCCGGTGAATAAGCCGTCGTAGTAAAACGCCAGCTGTGCCGTCGCCACGTTGCCCGTGTCGTACAGCACGTCCTCCGTGTCCATTGCCGGTGCAAGCTGCCACCGCGCCCAAATAATGGGGTCGCCCTGCGCCTGCGAATAGCTGGCCGTCCACGTCATCTCCTTCGCCGCCACCGGCTTCGTAAAGTCGTTGATGGTCAGCACCGGTGCGCTCCGGCACACGAATACCGATGCGCTCTGCTGCGTCACGCTGTCCGCGTCTGTCCACCACTGGGTGATGAGCAGCTTGTAGCTGTTCCCGTTGGTGATTCCCGCCGCAGCCAGCGCCTCCGCCGTGATCGTGTAGCTGAAAAACACCACATCGCCCTTGGCGTTTCGCCCGTAAAAGGGGCAGTTGTCCGTCCGTTTTCCCGAGTCGTACAGCTGTGCGCTCTCCGCCGTGTTGGCCAGAATTTTTATCTCAAACGCCGTCATGGCGTTCTGTCCGTCCACCTGCCAGGTCACGGTCATGTTTTGGCTTGCGTCCACCGTCCCGTTGCCCAGCGCTCCCAGCGTGGAGGGCGTGATATTTGTCGGCATGAAAAGTGCCATATCGTCCTTCCCTCCTTCCGTTTATGTCTTTGTCTCCGTTTTCAGCGGCCACACCGTCACCGTCGCCACCGGGAAGTCCGCCACGCTGGTGGCGGATATGGTCATCTGCCCCTCTCCCGTCAGCGGGCGGGAAAAGCCTGTCACCAGGTGCCGTTCCGTTGGGCTTCCCTGCTTATCCCGGCGCACCAGCGTCACAAGCTCGTTCTCCTTAATGTGAAAGATTTGCCCGCAGCTGATGTCCACGCTCTTCTGCAGCACCGTGGAGCGCTTCAGTTCCCACTCTGCCCTGTCCCGGCACATGGTCTCCGTTGCGTAGCCGTCCTCCTCCGTCCACACCGTCTTTCGGCCTATCAGCTGCACGTTGGTATCGCTCATGGGGTCGTTGTTGGTTGCTCTCGCCCCCGGCTGGCTGTTGTCGTCCAGCGCCGCCCCCAGCACGATGTAGTCGTTGTACACCTCGGTGTTTTGCGCCGTGTACGTCATGCCCAGCAGCGTCGCCTCCCCCATCGAGAAGGCGTAGCTGATGGGCTTTTCACTGTCCAGCAGGTCGTCCTGGCTGGGGTCTATCCGCAGCCGCCCCGTGGCGTCGTAGCCGATCCATGCGTTCAGCATCTCCGCAAAGCCCAGTATCACTTCCGCGTATGTGCCGCTTCCCGGATCCACCTCCAACGTGTACGGCGCGTCCACCAAATTTACTTCGGTTCCGTCCGTCAGCTTCTGCTTCTTGCCGTTGTAATACTCCGTGTACACCGGGGGGATGGGGTCTACCTTCCGCCCGTTTCCCTTGTCGTCCTGCAGCAGGGCGTTGATCTGCTGAAAGATGTTCACGTTCAGTTTTCCCTTATAGGTGCCCTCCAGCTTGCCCCACAGCGTCCCGTCCAGATTGGCCCACTTGTCCACCAGCTCGTACTGCATCAGCCGCCGTCCCGGCTCCACCGTTTCCTGCGGACTCTGTATCAGGAAAACGCCCTGCTGTATGTAGTAGTCCTCGCCGTTTGGCAGCACCAGCCCCTCGTCCAGCGCGATCTCCTGCCCGAACCACAGGTGGTTTACGTTGTAGTCGAACGCGCCGTCCACGTTCCCCAGCGTCACGCTGGCCGTTCGCCTTACCCCGTTTTGCAAATTTACCGTCAGCGCCCCGTCCGCCACAAAGGCGCCGCTGTGCTTATTTCGCGGGTTATTGTCCACGAAGAACGCCGTGCTCCCGTCCGGGTTCAGAAAGCGCAGCCGGCACAGCTTCTGAAACCGGCCCTTCAGCGCTTTCAGGTACGCCAGATATTTCTCCTGCTCCGTCATGGCACGTGCCCTCCGTTCAGCTGCGCTTACGCTTCTTCCTGTCCTCCGCCGCCGTCAGCGCGTCGCACTCCTCGTCCGTTGCCGCCCTGATCTTTCGTATGTCCGGGTTCCCCTTGCGGTACTGGCTCTCGCGGGTGATGTAGTACCGTCCCGTGATGCCCGTTATCGGTATCTCTCTGCCGCTTTTCATCACCAGGATGTGCCGCGTCTTTTTCGCCATAGTCCAGCCGTCCTTTCTCACATATTCCGTCCGTCCGCGTACATGAAAACCATGTGGTTCCCTGCGTTCTTTCCCTCGCCGAATACCAGCACCACCACCTGCGCCCCCACCGGGGCCGCCGCCATCGTGCTCACATAGGGGAGAAAGCTCTCCGTTTCGTCAAATGGTCGTTTTACGCCGATTTTCCCGTCTGCCGCCGCGGTCGTCACCTGCGCCCGGTACTGCCGTACCATATCCGTCTGCGTCTCCCGCACCCGCCGCACATAAAAGTTGTCCCACAACCGCTTTGCCAGCTCCGCCAGCGTCTTTGCGTTCTCGTCCATGCTCTTATCCTCCGTAGGGCTTCACGTTGTGCGCCATCCGGCACATCTGCGCCACCGTCAGGTGCTCCGCCTGCTGCTCCGTCAGCGTGATGCCCTTCACGTTATAGGTGGGCCCACTGTGGTCGCTGTAGCTGCGGTTATCGCTGCTCCCCGCCACGCTGCGGCTCACCGGTGTCTCGCCGTACAATCCGCCCAGCTCGTTCACCCTGGCCCGGAACCGCGCATCCGCCGACGGCTTCAGCATCTTCGCCGTCACGTCGGGCGGCAGCACCATCTCGTCGTCCACCGTGGCCTTTATGCCGCCCATCCCGTGCAGCACACCGCCGCTGTCGTACTTTTTCTTCCGTCCCCCGCTGACGGCGCCGATAATGCTTCCTGACACGATGCTCTTCCGGTTTGACTTTCCACTGTTCGGCAAAGAAATGTTGTTCTTGCCCATGCTGATGGCATCCGAAAGCTTCCCCGTCGGTTTATTGGATACGCTGGCTTTCTCAGACTTGGTGGATTTCCGCACGCCTGTCAGGTTGCCGACCTTTACCTCGGTGTATCCCGACGCATTGCCGGTCGCGTTCCGTTTGACCTCTACCGGCGTACCGCCCGCCGTGATCGTCACGCCTGCCGCAGCCGCCTTTGCCGCCAGCACCCCGTTGGCCCATTCCCACCAGTTCTGCACGCTCTGATCCAGCAGGACTTCCTCTTGGGCCACCGTTTCACCCAGCGCGTTGATGTATTCCTCCAGTGCGTCAATTTTCAGCTGGTACGCCGCCTCGATGGCCTTTTTCCTCGCCTCCAATTCCTCAATGGCGAGGTCCAGCTCCATCTCCCGCTCATAGTCCCGCAGGTCCTTCTTCGCGTCCGCAAGGTCCTCCTCGGCCTGCTTCACCTTCTCCGGGTCCGCGATCCACTCCCACTGCCCGGACTCGGCGTTGTACATCCGCACCGTGCGCTCGTTCCGGGCGTTCAGCAGCGCGTCCTGCTTCCGCATGACCTCCAGCCGCAGCTCCTCCAGCTTCTCGGCCCGGTCTATCTCCTCGTTCTGCTTCTTCAGCGCATCGATCTGCGCGTCTATGGCCGCCAGCTCTGCGTCCCGCTGCTTTTCCAGCGCATCGATCTCGTCCTGATACTTCTTTTTCGCCGCGCTGCTGCCGGAACCGCCGGAACCGCCGCCGCTATAACCTCCTGTGTTTCCGGTGGTGTTGTTCCATCCGCCGCTGGGCGCCGTGCCCGTCAGTTTTCCCCACGCCTTGTTCGTCAGGTAGGATTGGGCTTCCTCCAGCGTCTTGAACTTTTTGTTGGCGACCAACACCATCGACTGCTGGTAGATCCGTCCCGCGTTCAGCAGGTTCCCGTAAGCTTGAGTGGTGTACCCGATGGTGGCCGCCAGCGTCCGCAGCGCACTGATCTGCTGGCTGAAAGTCAGTTTTGTATTGCTTGCCGTGATCTGTGCCGCCACCAGGTCGTACAGCGCTTTACCTGTATACCCTGCCTGCTGCGCCTCGGAGATCAGTTTGTTTACGTAGTCCTGCGTGGCCTTTTGCGTCACGCCCAGGATCTCCTGCACCCTGTCATAGGCAGCCACCAACTGCCGCTGTTCCTCCGATACCGCAAAGCCATAGTTGATCGCCTTGCGTATCGTTTCTACTTCTTCCTCGCGGCCCTCCTGCAGCTTCGACAGGGAGTAGTAATACTCCTCCTGCGTCTTAGTGCCCGCCTCCATCTGGTCCTGCACCAGTTTCAGCGATGCCTTGTACCGCGCCAGCGATTCCACGTCCGCCTGCACCATCTGTATGGGGGTAACGCCCATTCCGTTGCCCACACTGTCGCCGCCGCCAACGTATACCTCGGCTCCGGTGCCGTGCAGCTCGTTCCATGCGTCCCACGCCTCAGACTCTGCGTCCCGTACCGCCTTCTCCTGCTCTTCGCGGATCGCCCGCAGCACCTCCAGCCGCTTTTCCTCCGCCTCCGTCAGCTCTCCGGTCTTGCTTATGAGCGTGTCGTACTCGTCCTCGGTCTCGCCCAGCGCACTCTGTGCCGTTTCAACGCCCTTCAGCGCTTTTTCATAGGCTCGCGCCTTTTCCGTGCTCAGGCTGATCGCCACGGCCAGCGCCGCAAAGATCGCCGCGCCGATGCCCAGCTTCGGCAGCATTGCCAGCAGGCCCTTCATCTGCCCGGTGAGCTGCGTGATCGCCATAGCGTTGCCGCCTATGGCGGAGGTCAACGTTCCGAAGAATGTTCCCACGCCGCTGTTCATCAGCGCCGTAAAGCCCTTGTTCGCCAGCGTCAGCACACCCACCAGCAGCCCCAGCTGTATCACCAGTCGTCCGGTGTCGCTGTCCAAAAACTCCACCAGCGCGATCACCTGGTCCAGTGCGCCCTTGATGGTGTCCGTCTCCACCAGATGGCTGATGAACTCCGTCCACTTGTTGTGCAGTATCTCGGTCTTGCGGGTCCAGCTGTCCAGTGCGTTTTCCACTTCCTTGTCCGCACTCCCGGCAGCACCGGCAAAGTCGGAAAGCATGGACTCGTACATATCCCAGTTCTGGATCAGCGCCAGCAGCTGCGAGGTACGCAGCTTTCCGCCGATGTCGCTGACCATCTCCATCAGCTGCTGCTCCGTCAGCAGCCCGTCCTTCATGCTCTTGGACAGACCGGCAATGGCCTTCATGGGGTTTATCACGCTGCCCGTGGCCTGCGCCGCGTCGTAGGCGTCCTTGGCATAGAGCTTGATGACATCCCGCAATCCGGCGATCTCGCCGGTGGTCCACGTCACGCCCTCGTCGATTTCCGTCTTGGTATCGCCGATGATATTCAGGAAAAGCGCCCGCAGCGCGGTGGCGGCCTCTGTGCCGGACCGCTGCGTCACCGCCGTAATGGTGCCGATAGCCGCCGTCAGTTCATCTGCGCCCACATGGGCCTGCGCCGCGATGGGCGCCACCTTGCCCAAGCCTTCGGCAATTTTTTCTATTGACGTTGCGTAATTGTTATCAATTTCATTTGCTCCATCGAGAACCTTCGTCAGCTGCTCGATGCTGCCCTGATACTTGTACGCCGCGTCCATAGAGAGCAAAAACTGCTGTGCGGTCTCTGCGTCCGTGTCGCCCACGATCTGCGTCTTGGTGGCCAGCTCCGCCAGCGCGGACGCCTGCTCGCCGTAGCCTGCGCGGCTGAAATTTGCCACGCTGTTCAGGTACTCGTCCGCCGCCACGCCGTAGGCGCTGGCGGTGTCGTATGCCTGCTTCTCGATCCTGTTCAGTTCCTCCGTGGTCGCGCCGGTGACTTTGCGTATCGTCACCATCTCGTCGTCCACGTCCTTCATGGTCGCCAGCGCTTCCGTGAAGCTGCGCTTTAACCCGGCAATGGCGTTGCCCATCACCTGCCACAGCGCCATCTTTGCCGCCACGCGCCCGAAACTGTCGCCCATCAGGTCGGCAAAGCCGCTGCTCTCCTTGGCCGCCGTCCCCACGCTCTTGACCGACTGCGCCGCCTTTTTCGTGCTCTGCTGCACCTTCCCGCTGGCGTCCAAATATGCTTTTTCAAATACCGCCGCGCTCTCCTTGGCGCTCTTGCCGCTCAGTCCGCTTACGCCGGTCAGATCCTCTATGCGGCTCTGCATGGCGGTCGGCGCGTAGGTGCTGCTCTGCTGCGCCGCATAGGCGCGGTAGGCATCCTTGGCCGCCCGCACCTGTGCCGCCGCCCTCTCCGCCGCCTTGGCCTGCGCCGTAAAGTTCTGCGTCACCTTCTTGCTGGTGATCTCCATCTCGCCGCTCTGCATATTCAGCGATTTGGACACCTGCACCACTTCGCCCACCTGGCGGCTGTAGTCCGCCACGGACCGGCGCAGCTCGCCCTCCGGGCTGAAGGTCTCCGTCAGCTTCTGCAAACTCTGCCGTGTGGCGTTTATCTGTACATCGGCGTTCTGCGTATTCACGCCCAAAGTCACCGGGCTGCTCTGCAGCTTCGCTATCTCTCCCTTGAGCTGCGAAAAATCAGGTACAGCCGTTACTTTGAAAATCGCCATACGCTACCTCCAATCGTCCTCTTCCCGTATCATCCCGGTATCTTCCGCCAGCTCCAGCGTGGGGTCCGCTCCGTTCATGGCCCGCACCAGTGTTTCTTCCGCCCTGCCGTCCAGCATCTCCTCCACGAAGTTGCGGAAAAACGGCCTGTTCTTTGGCCGTCTGCCCCAGTTGTACGCGGGGTCGTTTTTCTCGATCCGGTTCACCAGGTCATCCCCGTCCACATGGGGGTTTATGGGCTCTCCGTTGCCGTCCGTTGCGCCGCTGGGGTGATACAGCAGCGTCAGGTTCATGCCACCGTCCCGCTCATCCGAATACACCGTGGCGCTGGCGTTCATGTCCGCCAATCCCTTCGTGCCGCGCCGGCGCACATACTCCTCCGGCACCAGCTTGTCGTATACGTCCTCTACCACGTGCTCCCGCAAGCACTGCCGCATTTCCTCCGCCAGTGCGGGGCGCGATGCGCGAAAGGCATCCTTCACCTGCTTTTCCAGCGCGGCCATGTCCTGCTCGAACCCGCTGAACTGTCCCACCAGCTTCGCCATGTCCCGCGCCTCCCCTCTCTCTCATACGCCAATGCGCTGTCTTGCTTCAGCGCACTCGCGTCTGCCCCCTCCCCCGCCTTGCGGCAGGGGAGGGGATTTTTTGTTGTCGTCAGGCTTCTTTCACGCTCACAGCGCACTGGTCGGTAAACGTGGTGCCTTCGTACACGAAGGTCACGGTCATGTCACAGTCGCCAGCAGTGGCCCCTGCGGAGATCAGTCCGCTTGCGCTCACGGTGGTGCCGCTGGGTGCGCCGTTCAGGCTGTAGGCGCACTTGGCAGGATCCAACACCGCCAGCTGGCCGTTCTCCAGCACCGCCTGGGGCTTCACCTGCACCGTGCCGCTGACGGGGACGTTGATAACGCCGCCGATGGCGGTCACGATTCCCGTCACTACCTCAGCGCCGTTGTCCGGCACGTACACGTACCAGCCCAGGGTGCCGCCGGCGCAGTCCTCGCACTTGTCGGAGACCACACTCTCGTCCGTGCTCAGTGCGCGGCCCACGATCTGCGTGGTGTCGTAGTTGCTCTGGCTGCCGGTCACGGTGGCGGTGTCCGCCTGCAGCTTCAGCGGTACGTTGATATACAGCCAGCCCTGGCGGGTGCCCTCGTTGGTCTTGGCGTTTACGTTGCCGTACACCGCCAGCTGGGCGGTGAAAAGGCCCACCTTGCCGTTCATGCCGGTGTTCAGCTTGCCGCACATGGCGCTGAGCTTGTTCACGAAGTACCACACCTTGTACTCGGTGCCGCTCACCGCGGTAAAGCCGCTGATGGTGCCGTCCGCTGCGATCTCATAGGCAATGCCGCCCTGCTGGATGCCGGAAGCCTTCTTGGTCTCCTGCACATAGGCGTAGGGCTTTGCCATCGCATACTGCGCCACAGGGGCACCGTCGGTCACGTCCACCTTCAGCACGGTGCTGTTCGCCTTCACCACCTGGCACACCGGGGCCACAGCGTTGTAGGTCACAGCGCCGCCCACGCCCGCCATCTTCGTCCGCAGGTCGAAGTTGGCCTGAGTGAAGTTCACCTGGATGTCCGGGTCGCTCTCGATGATGGTGGCAATGCCGTTGTTCAGTCCGGCACGCAGGGGATCGCCGTTCACGGTCACGGTGATGTTGCCTTCCTGGAACTTATTGCTGCTCAGCAGGATCTGACCGGTTTCCATGTCGGCGAACTGCGCAGCGCAGATGCCGCGGGTATACAGTCTCGGATCGGTAAAAGTAATCATTCCGCTTTCACTCCTTTTTGATATAAAAAATGGAGGCAAAGCCCCGGTTTCCCGTTGGCTTCGCCCCACTTGGCGTTCCGCCCTGCCCGCTTGCAGGGCCTATTCCCTTCTCTATGCCTGTCCCATGCCACGTGTCGCTTCCTCCACGGGCCGCAGTGCCGTGTTTCCGTCGCTCACCCGGTCATAAAACAGGCTCGGCCACGGGTTGCCCCGTTTCCACTGTGTTCCTCTCGCCTCCGCGATGGTGCAGGTCATGTACCCCAATATCCGCTGCCACGTTTTTGCTTTCGTCTGCAGCTTCAGCAGTGGCCACGACTCTATTTCCGTCTCCTCCGCGTGTTCCAGCGCGGCCACCGTCGCCACCCGTTCCCACGCATCTCCGCTCAGTTTTGCGCCGCCGTTCATCTCCGCCAGCTCCCGCTGCGCTTCCACCAGTTCCGGGTTGGCCTCCGGCGGCGTCAGCTCAATTCCGTTCTGTGCGGCGATGATCTCCCGCAGGTATTGGAACTGCGCCGGCGTAATGCGCCACAGCTCCTCTCCGTGCAGCACGAACTCCACCGCCGTCAACCGGCTGGGGTCTTTCGTGTCCACCTTGCAGCGAAACGCCTTCAAGCGCTCGTCCAACGGCTTTCCTCTCCCCAGCCGCAGGGAGAGCGCCAGCATCAAAAGCGCCCTTGACAGCAGCCCCACTGTCTCCTCTCCGCGCCCCATCGCGTCGTACTCCATCTTGTAGTAGGCCGCCAGCAGCGGCATCACAGCATACGCCACAGGGAGGCTCTGCTGCACGATGTCAATGCCCGGTCGCGCCAACTCGAATGTCTCCATCTCCTCCACAAGGATGGGGTACAGCGTCAGTCCCTCCGCCTGTACTTCCTCGTACCTGCGGCAGGCCCTTTCTATGCTCTGTGAGATCGGCATATCAGCTCTTTTCCTCCCTCACGAAACACCTTTATGATAATAGCCTTGACTTCATTTCCCGGCTCCAACACCATGCACCGGCAAACTTTTTTCCATTTTTCATCCATAGCAAACGTAGCCAGCTTTCCGCAGTACGGGCACGTTGCTGTCTTATAGAAAATTACTCTATTCATAATTTCTATACTCCTTATTGATTATGCAGTTTTCTTATAAATGGATCCCCGCCTGTACCAGCAGCGCCGTCACCGCGCCGCCCAGCACCAGCCATACCAGTTTCTCTACCACGTCGTTCCACCGCTTCGCCGGCAGGTTCGTCAGGCTCTTTACGTCCTTCTTGACCTCCGACAGGTCATCCCGCATATCCTTCTGTTCCCGGGTCATCAGCGCCACCGAGGTCGCCAGTTCGTTCAGGGTTTTCTGCTCCTCGGCCAGCTCGTTTATGCGGTGCGTGTTGCTTTTGCTCCGCTGTTCCACCTCCGTCAGCCGGTGGTCAAAAGTCACTTCATCCATTGCGCCGCCCTCCGTTCTCTCAGAATGTAGTCACGACGCTTTCTTCGTCGCTGTCCGCCCAAGCAAGGCTCATGTGTACGCGCCGCCCCACGTTCATCCCTTGGTCGTATATGGCGTGGGACCCGTTGTCTGCGTGCGCTCCTCTGTCAAAGGTCATTACCCCGGCCCCGCCTATGTTTACGCCGTTCAGTGCCTCAATGATGCACTGCTCCATGTCATAGCTGCGGGAGTAATCGTCCGTCCGTGTGGTGGTCTCGTGTCCGTAGTTGCACAGTATGTCGAAGTATATTCCTACCGCCGCCGTAAAGGGCGTCTTTGGGATCACCCGCCCGATGTACACCTTTACCACCGTCTGCGCCATGCTCTGCGCCTGTCCCCAGTATTCCAGCGGGAATAGCCTGTACCCCTTGGGGTGCTTTGCCTTCTGCTCCTCCGTGTCCACCGCCGGCGTCTCACCGTCAAACACAATGCTCAGCTTTTCCTCCGCCGTGGGCAGGGGCTGGGCCAGTGGGTTCGCCCCGTCGCAGCAGATGTACTTCATCAGCCGCACCCGGGGTCTTGCGTTGTCGTCCACGGGCGTGTACCCGTTCCTGTCCGGCAGGTCCAGCAGGTAGTTCACGATCTTTTTCGGTATCTTCTCCGCACCCTTAAAGGTGCCGTAACCGGTTTCCACACGTTCAAATGGATAGTAGGGGCTGTCGAAATCTGTGTTCACGCCCTCACCCCGCTTTCCGTTTTCCTAATTGTTTCACATGAAACATTGTATTATTCGTTGCGTTTTTGATATTTTTGCAACTTTTATTTCCGTTGCGTTTTGAATATTATTTTGCTCCCTTTTGCACCTGCTCCGCCAGTTCCACCAGCTCTTTCATGCTCTCCGGCGTCATGGCCGCCGCGCTGCTCATGGCCATCCGCGCCACCACATCGTTCATCACCGCCAGATTGGCGTTGATCTCCGTGTTCAGCATCTTCTCCAGGTCCCGGTAATCCGCCAGCAGGTCATACGCCTTGTCCCGCAGGGCGTCGCTCTGCTTTTTCATCCGGTCTATCTGGTTGACCAGCTGCACCCCGCCCACCAGATCGTAGTCGTCGGCGCTCATCAGCCACTTGTCCTCCTCGCAGCCGTCGAAGTCCAGCCGCAGATACGCCCGTGCCAGTATGCCCATCAGGTAGCGCCGTTTCCGCTGTCCGTTCTCCCGGTACATGGGCGGCACATCGCCCCGGAAGCGCTCCCCGGTATCCACCACCACCCGGTCAATGCACCTCTCCGCGCAGTGGCTCACGATGGCCGCCTTCTCCATCAGCGGCACATAATCGTTGGCCTTGGCGAATACCTCCTTCATGGTAATGGGCTTGCGCTCTTTAATGCTGTTTTCCATCTCTCCTGCTCCTTTCAGATTCATAATGGAAATTCCCTCACGTATTTACTTTTCCACCCTGCAGCGCAGTGAGCAGTGCCGCCACTGCGCCGCGTTTTCGTACCGTCCGCTGTCCGGGCAGTGGTACTGGTAGCAGCAGAAGTCGTGCTCTCCCGTCTGCTTCCTGCACCGTATGATGATCTCCCCTACCTTCCGGTAGGCGTGCTCACATATCGGCTTTGCCATCGTTCTTACCACCCCTCCAGTGTGATGTCCGTGCTCACGCTCTTGCCCTTACAGGCGGCCGTCACCGTCAAAGGCTTTACGCTCCCGCCCCAGCAGTACACGGTGGCGGTGCTGCCGTCCACCTCTGCGGTGTAGCTGTCCTCCGCCGCCCCGGTGAAGGTCCATTCCACCGCGTCTCCGGTCTCCGCGCCGTTCTCGGTGTATATGGCCGTCAGCACGGTCTTGCCGTAGGCTTCCAGTCTCTCCACCGGATCCGTCCGCCAGTGTACGCCGCTTACGCTCTCTGCCACCGTCACGGTATAGGTGCCGTAGTGCTCCTCGTTCTGCACCAGCACCGCCGTGATGGTGCACGCTCCCTCGCCCACCGCCGTCACGTTTCCCGCGGGGTCCACCCGGCATACGCTCTCGTCGCTGCTGTACCACAGATAGCGGGTGGGGTGTTCTGTGTCTCCGTCCGCCGCCTCTCCGTTTCGCAGGGATGCGGCGGTAAACTTTGCCTTTTCTCCCGTACTCATGGCCGCCCTGCCGCTCACGTTCACCTCCCAGGTGAAGGGATAGGCGTTGGCCACCCGGCGAACCAGGTCGTCCTTCTCCCTATCCGGCTCCGTCATCCGCGCCGTAAACCGCAGCAGCCGGCAGCTCTCGTCGTCCCCGGTGAACTCCTGCGCCACGTCCGCGTAGCCGGTGATTTGATACGCCATCCGCCCCAGGATCAGGCGGCTGTTCACATCCAGGTTTTCCGTTTCGCCGTTGCGCTGTATGGTAATGTTGAAGTACCCCTGCATGATGAGCATGGTCTCCTGAAAGTCGTTGGCGTTAGCGTTCAGCTTTACGTTTTCCACCACCATCGGTTCCTTCAGCACGTTGCCGTACCAATCCAGATGGTTCCATGTGGCGTTGCACCGCCTTATGATGCCCCCGCCCACGGCAGAGGATATGTTGGCCGGATTCGTCACCAGCCATGTGGAGCCCATTGTCTCCAGTTTTGCGCCCTCCGGCACATATTCGATGCGCCGGTTTACAAACAGGACTTCCTTATAGTTGTCTATGGGCCGGTCTATGGCATTGCCCTTCTTCCGCGCATCGGCAAAGCGTACCAGCTGTTCGCTCCACTCGTAGAAGTTGTTGGGGTCGCTGTCCAGCCCCTGCACCCGGCACGCGGTGTAGTCGCTGGCGTATTTGCCGTATGCCTGCACGAATCGCGCCGTAGGGTCTCCAAAGTAGGGGTTGCGCCTGTCGTTGTACTGTGCGGGGCGGTTGGTGGGTGCCTGCGGTCTCTCCGCCATTGCGGCGATATTGCCAAGATTGTTCTTTACGTCCGCCATCGCCCGTCACCTCCCCGTTTTACAGGAACTGGTATCGTCCGTACCCGCCCCGGCCTCTCTGCACCGTGTTCAGGAACGTACAGTCCTGCTCATACTTGTGCATCTCGTCCATCAGCCTTGCCCGGTTCTTCTCCTGCTTCGCGGCGCCCTCCTTCATATAGGTGCCCTCGTTCACCGTGTCAAAACTCGCGTCCTTTATCTTCATTTGGTCGTTCAGCCAGTTGCGGAAGAACCGCTCGTCCCATACGCTTGCCACGCACAGCCCAAGTATCCGCTTCTGCTCCATTGTCAGCTCGTGACCAAATTCACCGTCTGTGTAAAAGTCCAGCGTGTAGTTTATTCCCGCCATGTCCTGCATAGGGAACGTCACCACGCCTGTTTCGGCGTTGTAGCTCGCCCCGGTGTACGGCACCGCCGTCATGCCGCCCGTCACATCCTGCTCCACAATGGCGCAGGAAAACAGCTCGTAGCCCACCATTCCGGTGTCAACTTCCGTTTCTCCCACCAGGCTGTCCTCGCTGCTGGTCCAGTAGTAGTCGCCGTAGCTTGGCTGTACCAGCCCCTCACCCAGATACGCTCTCATCTGCACCGGCAGGGAGAATAGGGGGATGGCGTTCACCATATACAGGCTCATCCTCCGCAGGAACGCCGCCGGGTCGTTGGCTGCCTCCTCCTGCAAGCGCACGTCGTCTATGGCCACCATCGCGTGGTTCGATATGACCTCGCTCCACTTCGTCCCCATGTTCTCCCCTCCTTATGCCGGAATATAGATCGTTATCAGTTCTCCCGCCGTGCCGTCCGTCAGTGCCACGCCGTCCGCGCCGGTCGAATTTCCGCCCAGCCCCTCCACCAGCGGCGCGTTGCTGGGGTATGTGCTCCTGCCGGGGTATAGATTGCTGCTGGGCATCAGTCCCGCCTTTTCCGCCTGTGGATACAGGCTTTCCGACGGATACAGTGTCGCCGAAGGGAATAGCCCTTTCGTGATCTTTACAAAGTCTCCCACCTGTACCACGGAGCCGGGAGCCACCCGGTAGGTCGCCTCCCAGTCTCCGTTTCCGTACAGGTACAGGGCGTAGCCTTCGCCCTCCGCCAGTGGGAAGCGCATCTGCCCGATGTTCGGGTAGGTGGAGTTGTTTATTTTCAACCCCGCTTTCCACTTTTCCAGCGCTCCGGGCGCACCATTGACTTGCATGAACCGTGCCGCGCCTCCCTCGGCCAGCGGCACCTGCACGACGGAGACGCCCGTATAGGTCACGCCGTTGATCTTTACATCTCTCGCCATGCGTTTTGTTCCTCTCCGTCAGGCTATCGTCATCACGCTGCCCGCCACACTGATCTGCGGCGTTGTCATCGTTCCTACGATGGGTGCCCCTCTTTTGTCGTGGGCGGTAGCGCCTTTCGCCAGTGTGTTGGCCGTCACGCTGTCCATTGACAGGTCCAGCTTCACCGCGCCGTCCACCACGACCTTGTTTACGTTTTTCGCCATCGCCCTTTTACCTCGTTTCCTCCGCTTCTCAGGCGCCGATGGTCAGCGTCACGCCGCCGGCCTCGTTGTCCGTCTCGCTCACGGGGATAGCGTTCACCGTCACGCTGGACAGGCAGTTGTACCCCTCGTCGGGCAGGACCTCCTGGCTGGCAAAGGTGGGGGTCACAGTCTTGGCCTGTGCCTTCATGTCCTCGCTGCCGGACATGGTGCCCTCCACGCCCAGGATAGTCACACCCTCGCGGATGTTGGTGGCGATGAGCTTGGCCTGCTCCGCCTCGGCGATCTGCACGGTGCCGCTTCCGTCGTGGAAGCCCAGGGGCACGGTATACACCTGCGCCTTGGTGGTGATGTTGCCCGCCACAGCGCCGTTGTTGGGCATCGTACCAGTGACCTCCGCGCCCTTCACAAATGCGGTCTTGCCCAGCAGTATCTCCGCAGCGGACGCGGTAGCGCCGGAGGTGTCCGCATCAAAGGTACACGTACCCGTGATGGTCGCACCCGTCTTGTCGTGGGCGATAATGCCCTTGAGCAGTTTGGCAGGCACCACGCTGTCGGCGGTCAGATCGATTTTTACCTGTCCGTTCAGAATTACTTTGTTGATGTACTGATTAGCCATACTCCACATCTCCTATCGTTAAAGTTTTTCCGCCGGCGGCATTACTGACTTCGTACTGGGGAATTTTCTTCACCGTCACATCGTCGTTCATGCGTTTGGCTTTTGTATGCAGCACAACAGGCTTGTCCACCTGTGGTGTTACCTCATATTCGCCCTCGTAGGTGGGGATGATCTCTCCCCCGGTCTGTATCACTACATCCCGTATTTCTATCTCCACCACGGGCTGCCCCACCGGGGCGGTGCTGGCGTTGGCGTTCTTCTTCTATTCCGCCGCGAACTGCTGCAGCGCCATTTACATCACCCCTTTGGACCGGCTTGCGGAGACGTATATGGTCTTGCCCTTTGCCCCCACCACGCTCTCGTCGTTGAATTTTATCCGCGCCTGCACCGGGGGCGTCCTCCCGGCCTTAAATGCGAAGGTCTGCTCCTGCGTCAGCGGAAACAGCCACTGTCCGTTCTCCTCGTCGTAGCGCACCACGCCGGGGTACGTCCTCGTCAGGGTCCCTATGGTGATCTCCAGCCGCAGTACCATCTCCGGCGTTATCAGCAGTTCCCCCTGCCGCAGCACGATGGGCAGCGAATAGGCGTCGCCCTGCATCATGGCCGTTCCCTCCTTCCGCCAGTGTCGTCAAACGTCCCTTACTTCGTGTCCTTCTCGTTCATGTCCTCGATAATGGTGATGAAGTCGCCCTTCTCGTGCCCCTTGCGCTTGCTCAGCGCGTTCAGCTTCACCGTGCGCTCCCGCGTCACATACCGGCTGCCCTGGCGGTAGGCGTCAGCGTACATCTGCGCCGCCATCACCTTGTGTCCCTCGCACAGCGCCGGGTAGATGTTCAGCAGCTCGTCGCCCAGCTCCACCAGCTTGGCAAAGGCTCTCTTGTCCAGCACCTCACCCGGCTTGTAGTCCACGCCCAGCGCCTCGCGCTCCTCGTCCGTCAGTCCGCTTACCACCAGCAGCCACCGCTGCGCCATGAACCGGCGGTTCATCTCCGTCAATATGCGGCTCAGATCCGGCTTCGGCACGTAAAAGCTTCCCGTCTTGCCCACGATGTTTCCGTACATTCCGCCGTCGCCGAACTGCACCACGTTGTCGTCCGCCACCGGCGCCATCCACAGGAAATGTACCTGCTCTGCGCTGGTGCTCACCTGCACGATCTGCGGCGCGGCCTGCTGGGGGATGTTCTTCAGCGCTTCCGCCACCGCCTTGGCCGCCGCCTCCTGCATCATTTGCTGCACCTGCTCGGCGGTGTACATAACCGGCGCGGCGGGCACTTCCGCGGGATCAGCCGCGTCCTGCACATTCTCCTGCGCCGCCGCTTTCACGGTGCTGCTTTCGTCAGGCGTGTCCGTGCTCTGCTGGGGTGCCAGCATCACCTGGTCGTCCTCTCTCTCTTCCGCCGCGATCTGCGCGGCCAGTCTGTTTCCGCTTTTCTTCTGCTTACCCATGCTTTCTGCTCCTTTCAGATTCCTTTCATGGTCTGTTTCTATCTGCCGCAATGCGTCAAGGCTCCCACCGCTGCCCCGTTTACACGTCGGCGCATTGCATACCCGCGGCTTCGCCGCACAGCCTTATGGCGGAAACGGCAGGGCTTGAACCTGCGCCCCTCTGATTAACAGTCAGATGCTCTGCCAACTGAGCTACATTTCCGTATGGGGCTTTCGCCCCTATAAACTCCCTTTCGAGCGAAAACGATCCAACGTTTTCATCTGGCACGGACGCGAGGACTCGAACCCCGAACTGCGGTTTTAGAGACCGCCGTTTTCCCGGTTAAACTAAATCCGCATATTCGGGGAGGGGCTTTCGCCCCTTCCCCGGTGTGGGTCTCCTTACACGGTGAAGTGCGCGATCTTGGACGCGAACGTGGCCACGCTGTCCAGAGCGATGGTCAGGTTCAGGCCGATCTCGAAATCCCCGGTGCGGGTGGGATCCATCTCGATAGAGATGGGCGTGCCGCTGGTGTAGCCGATGGTCAGCGGCTTTCTGCCGTTGCCGGCCAGCATCCAGATGTCGTTCTCGCTGAGCATAGTCTCCACGGTGGTGTTCTGGGTGCCGGGGATGATAACGTCCCGCATGGGCATCAGGCGCACCGCCATGAACTGGCCCAGGTAGCCGGCCTTGGTGTAGTCGGCGCCCAGCAGCGTGGCGATAGCGGCGTCCATGTTCACGTTGGTGGAGCCGGTCACGGTGTTGGGCAGCACCTTGCTCAGGGCCACGGTGCCGCCGGTGGCAAACACGTCGGAGATGGTGGTGTTGTTCAGCGCGGCGATCTTGTTGGCGCCCTTCACCCAGTTCTGGTTGTTGAAGGTGAAGTTCAGGTTGGTGGGGATCAGACTGGTGTCCTCCGTGGCGGTGGTCATGGCCTCATTCCACATACCCATGGTCTTGGCGTACATACCCGCCACCATGTTGGCGAAGAAAACGCCGAAGTCCATGTTCGTGCCCACCAGCTGCATCCACTTGGCGGTGATCCAGCAGCTCTTGGGGGTGGGGTTCAGCGTGTAATCGCGGGAATAGAAGCGGTTACGCGGCACGCTTCGGCTGGCGCCCCAGCTGGAGTCCTGGAAAACGGGAATGTCGTTGCTGCCGATGCTCACGGCGTAGGTCTGGCCCAGCTCGATCTCCACGGTCTCGGCGAAGTCGCTCAGCGCCTCAGAGTACACGGCGGGCAGAATGGGGATGATGACCTCCTGCCAGATGCCCTGCAGCACGGCGTAGAACCGGGCGTTGCCGTAATACTCACCGCCGTTGCGCTTGAACTCCTCCCAGCTCTCGGGGGCCTTCTTGCCGGTGCTGGCGCAGGCCAGCTTGGCGGCGTACAGCAGGCTCTCCCGCTGGAACTGCTCGTTCAGCTGCTTGTAGCCACGGTCGTTCATGGTGCGCTGCACGGTGGTGTTCTGTCCTTTGGCGCTCAGAACGGCCATCTTGCCCTTCAGGGCGTGTTCATAAAACAGCACGCGGCCCTTGGCCACGATGTCCTCGCGCTGGTCGTTTCCGTTGATGGCGAAAACCTCATTGGAAACGCTGTTCAGGTTCAGCTTTGCCATTTCTTACTCACTCTCCTCTCTTGTCACGCGGTCACGGTGCTGACCTTGCAGGCCCACACGTCGTAGTACACGAAGCTCTGCCCGGCGCCCTCGGTGAAGTTGCCGGTGCCCTTCAGCTTGAAGTAGATGGCGCCGGTAGCAGTGGGGGCGGCAGCGGCGGGCACCAGCAGGCCGTTGGCGATGGTGAAGATGGTGTTCTCGCCGATAGCGCCGTTCACGTTGCCCTCGCCGAAGCGGTAAGCGTGCTTGCCGTCAAACACGATCTCGGTGAAGGTGCCGTCCCGGCCCGCAGGAACGCCCAGCCCCAGCGTGGCGGTGCCCACGGCGTAGTTGTTGCCGTTGCGTCCGCCCAGCGTGGGCCACTCGTAGGTGTTGCAGGCGTACACGCCGGTGTCGGCGTTGGCGGCAGCGCCCGCAGCGTTCATGTAAAAGGCGTTCTCGTTCTTAACGCCCTTGAAGCCCGCACAGGGCAGCTGCTCGCCGCGCACCACCAGAAGGCCAGCGGAGCAGTCCGCATCCGCATCGGACACCTGATAGCGTCCCGTGATGTTGCACAGTTCGTTGTACTCGTTGTTGGTGATCCGCGGCTCAAACGCGGTTTTCTCAATGTATGCCATGTTTGTTCACTCTCCTTTTCGTTTTACTTGCCGGCGTCGATGCCCCACTTGTTCAGCAGAGCGTCCACACCCTCGCTTCCCTCGCCGCTGTTGCCGGCGATGTGCTCCCAGGCATAGGTGGTCTTGCGCTTCTGTGCGCTGCGTTTGTCGCTCTCCATCACGGCCTCGCCGCACACGGCCAGCACCGCCTCGCGCACCAGCTTCTCTCCCAGCCACGCACCGTCCTTGTCGCAGCTGTTGGCGTACAGTCCGGCCTCGATGTTCTCGTTCACCGCCTTGATGGCGTCCTCCGCCACCTTTTCCTCGCGGTTGGCGTTGAAGGCGTCCAGCGTTGCCTTGGCGGAAGCCTTGCAGGCACTCAGCCGGCGCTTGCTCTCCGCCTCCTGCATGGCGCTGATCTGCTCATTGGCGGCTTCCAGTTTGGCGTTCAGGCTCTTCACATCGCCGTCGGTCTCCTTCACGGAGGCCACGGTGTAGTCCACCACGTCCGCCACATCGGCGTTCAGCTCCACCTCTCCCACGCTCAGCACGATGTGCGCTGCGCAGGGCATGATCTTTCTGGCGATCACCTCTCCGTTGTCGTCAGCGTTAAAGGTGTAGCCGAAAAGATTGCCGGAAGCGTCCAGCAGTGCCACGTTCAGCCCGTCCTCGCTCATGGAGAGCACCTTGTGGTTGGGGAACTTGGTCTGCATCTGCTCCATCGCTCTCTTGTTCATGTTGCTTTTCACTCCTTTTTTTGTGTTTTTGTCGGGTTCCTTGCCGTCGCTGCCCTCTGCGGCTGTGTGCAGCGACGCGGCCCGCAGCTTCAATTCCTTAAATTCCTCCTGCATGGCCGCCAGCTTTGCGATGCTCGCACCCGGAATGGCGGGGCTTACCCCATTGCCCAGGATCGTAACCGCAAGTCCTTCCCATTCGGTCATAACTTCAACTTTCCCGTCTTTGTAGGACTTGCTCACAAGGGTTTCTACCGAAACATCCATGCTCCCTGCCTGCACGATGTAGTCAGTCAGCTCCTTGTTATAAAAGGCAAACAGTTTCCCTTTTGCCTTGATCCACATATTTCCATCGCGCTCTACCAGCGCAAAATCCGCCGGATCGTCGGACAGTGTTCCCACGATGCGCTCCGCCGTGGCATCGGTGTAGGAGTTATATTCCTCACCAGTTTTCGGGTCGCGGCGCACGCGGTAGTTATGGCCATCTCCAACCTTTCCGTTCACATAAGCGATCAAGATAGGACGCCCCACAAACGTGAGGTAATATTTGTCGAGGTTTTTGTAGTTCCAGTTGTTCCGGTTCACGTTTTCTCGCATGAGCCAAAATTCAACGGCAAACTCATAATTGCTGATTTTCTGCAGGACCTTAACCTGTCCATATTCAACCGGCAGTGGTTTCGTTTTTATCCCCACACTTTTCCCTCCTCTTCTGCGGCAGACGCAACACATCATCCGCTGGCTTCCCGCTTGTTGCGCGATAACGAATCGTCTCATACGCAATTCCCGTTCGCTCTGCCCACTCAGCCATCGTCCTTGTCTCGCCGTTTTGAGTGATCCTGCGGTTTGCGCGGGTATTGTTCATCTGCGTTTTCATATCCACCCAGCGGCAGTTCTCTGGGCAGTAATTGCCGTTTACGTCGATGCGATCGATAGTTAGGGCATCTTGGTAGCCGCTGGCGAGTGCCCATTTCCGGAACGCTTCATAGCTCGTGCCCCACTCCTGGCACACCTTGATGCCCCTGCCGCCGTAGTAGGAATAAGCCTTGTTTTTACAGTTATTGCAGCGTCCTTTCATCCCAATCCACACGCGATACAGCCGAGATTCGCTATCTTTGTGTGTGGAAAATGACGGCGTATGTGAAACGGAAACTTCCAATCCGTAGCATCCGCAGCTTTTTGTATGCCCATTGCGCAAATCCTGGCTGCGCACAACGGTTTCTTTACCGCAGTCGCATACGCACCTCCATTGCGCTTGCGCCCTTGGAGATTCCACTCGTTCAATGACCGTCAGTCTGCCAAATCGTTGGCCTGCTATGTTTATTGCTTTCGCCATATTCAATTACCGCCTTTCGTAATCAGCCTTCTTTTCAAAACAAGGGGAAGGCGGCAAGGCTAACCGCTTTTCGGGAGCTACCCTATCCCCATGTTTTTCACTCTCCGTCGTCTGCAAAGAGGTTTCGACACCAGTTATCGAAAGTCGCTCGGCTCATGCCGCCGTTGTCAAGCATGGTCCAGGCATCCAGCAGTTTGCGCCTGTCGTCGGTGTTGGCGATCTGCAGCTCCTCCGCCTTCAGGGAAAGCGCGTTGAACTCCCCATCCGCCGTGGCGCGGATAAATCCGCCCAGCGCCTCGTTTACACCGTCCACAATGGCCACGCACACCTCGAATACCCGGTCCAGGTCGTTGTCAAAGTCCTCGTCCAGCTCCGGCGTACCCGGGTACATCAGCCGCAAATGGTAGTCGTGGGGTATCTCCGCAAACTCGTCTATCCGCTCCGGCTGCTTATGCTCCAGCTTGTGGATCGCATCCGACAGAAACGGCATACCCATGTCGCACAGCACCCGGTCCTTGATGTCCGCGAACCACTTTTCCGCGTTTCCGTAGGCTTCCATCACCCGGCGCATCGGTTCCCGCATAGGTGCGAACCGGGGGTTATCCCAACTGGCGTATTCCTGTGCTCTCATGTCCTCACTCCCTCTCTCCGCAAAATAAAAATGGGGCCGCAGCCGGTGTTCTCCACCGGCGCAGCCCCATTCGGCTTTCCCCGCAGCCCCTTTGCCGCGGTTATCCACTTTTCACGGCCATTGTGCCTACCTCAATACCCCGCGCATCCGCGCAAGCCTTCGGTCACAGCAGCCGCATTCTCTGTTTTCGTTCCCCACTATCGCAGGGGCTCTCGCCGCCCTATCGGTCTGTCGGCATCGGCAGTGCCGTGCCTTTCTTTTTTTTCACCGTGTGTACGGTATGCGCCTTTATGGCCAGTCCCTCCGCCGTCCGGCGTATCTCCACGTCGTTCCCCCGGGCCAGCTCCCGGTTGATCTCGTGCAGGTCGTCCGCCGTCAGTATTGCCGTCATGCCCATTTCTTCTCAGCCTCCCGCGTCCTCTGACGCTTCCTGTCCCTCGGTCCCCGGCGCCCCTTCCGATGCCGGTCTCCCTCCGGGGTTCATGTCGTGGGCCGCCTGCGGCGGCAGTCCGCTTTCGCTCTGCTTGGCGTTGTAGCTGGTCACAAGGGGCAGCCGCAGGTCCATAATGCCGCTTTCTTTCACCGCACGGCTGATGGCCATGTCGTCCATCACGCTCATGTCCAGCATCGCCATGTAAAGCATGGTCTGGGGCAGTATGCCCAGCGTCATGCCCTGTCTGGCGTTTTCAAAGGTCTTTTCGTCCTCCGCGATGTTGCCAAACATGGCGAATCTCCATGAATACTTCAGGTTCAGCCCGTCCATGATGCCCTGCATCATGCGCTCATAGCACCGGTATATCTGCTCGGCAAACTTGCTCTCTATCTGCAAGCTGATATTCGCCACGCCCGCCCGCGGCTCGTCGCTGGTGGGTATCAGTGCGCTCAGGCCCGCCTTCGCCATGGTGTAGCCGTACCCTGCGGAGCTTATCTTCGTGGCGCTGGGCGCCTCGGCCAGCTGGTGCAGCTCCATGTTCTTCAGCGGCGCGGCGTACCAGCCTATGCCGCTGGTGTTGTTCTCCGCCAGTTCGTTGTAAAACCTCGTGCGGAAAAGCTCCCACCCTGCGTTGCTCAGCTTGTAGCTGTCCGACTGCTGCCTCGTGCTGTTGTCATCGTATTCGATCTCGCCCGTCAGCAGCGAGATCAGCGGGTTCTGTACCAGCTCCAACTGTATCTGCTCATACTGCGCAATTTGGATAAACGACAGGAAAAGTCCCGTCAGCGGCGATACCACCGCCGTCTGCGCGTCGTCTATCTCGAAGGGATATACGGCGTCCACCGGCAGCGTCACCCAATAGCACCACTTTCCGTTCTGGTAGTATACGTCCGGGTCTCCCGGCAGCACGCCGCCTCCCTGTTCCGCTGCCGTTTTCAGCTCGGTAAAGCGGTTCATATTGATGGTGTTCTTCGCCGCGTATACATACCGGGTGCCCGCGCCCTTGGGCGGTCTCGCCGCCACCTGGGTAAATATGCCCCAGTAGGGCTTAAACAGGTCTCCGAACTGCGCCGGCTCACATCCCGGCTTCAGAAAGTACATCATGTTAAATGCCACGGTGTACTTCGACACGCTGTTGAACCCCACGATCTTTATCCAGTCGCTGGGCAGCTGCTGCATAAAGGCGTAGTTTACCTTGTTGTGGGGCTTGTCCACGCTCACGCGGGGGTAGTAGAATACCTTGCCCTCCTGCACCGCCTGCCCCGCCAGCTTGTGGGCCGTGGTCTTTACGTCCAGCTTGCGCCGCAGCTTCTCCAGCAGCCTCCACTCCCGCCAGAACTCGTCGTTCTTCGCCGTGTCTTTATCGGTGAACTCCGGGGCGATGTAGCTGTGATACGTCAGCAGATCCTGGTACATCTTCCGGGTGTGGAAAAGCGGATAGGCCGTAAATTCCAGCCCGTGCTCCACCTGCCGCAGCCCCTGCTCGTTGCCCAGCGGGGCGGTCAGCATCTCTGCCACCGTATTCTTGGTATAGTCCTCCGGCAGCGAGGAGATGGCCTGCACCCTTCGGTTCTGTATGTAGGGGTTCACCCGTGCCGACTGGCTCATGCTCACCCGGCTGAAGGCGCTTGCCAGCGCCCCTGCCGGCATATTGCCGTACTGCTCCGCCAGCGCATTGAACCGCTGAAATATCTCCGGGTAGGTGCCGCAGGCTACGCTCTGCAATTCACTTGTCAGATTCCTCCGCTTCTCCTGCTCCATGCGCCGCCTCCTCGTCTATGCGGGAGCGCTCTTTTTCCAGCTCCCTCTCCCACGCATCCAGCAGCTCGTTCAGCCGCTTCTGCGTGTCAGCCCTGTTCTTTTTCACCCCGTCCGCCAGCGCCGCCGCGATGCAGTCCGCCAGCCACAGCCGGTCTCGCTCCGTCAGGCGCTTCAGATCCGCGCCCTTGATCTCCACCGTCTGCATTTTTTTCGGCGCCGTAGTGCGGTACAGCAGCATATACCCCGCCGTTATCCGCACAAAGCGCTCCTTTTCCGCCAGCGCCACCGTTTCGCCTGTCACCCGCGCCGCGTACAGTCTGTACTTCCTTGCCGCCATTTCAGCATATCCTCCCGCCGCGCCGCGCCGTCACCGTGCGGCCTCCCGCGCCGGCTACCGCCGCTCTGTGCGGTGCCGCGGCACGGTTTTTGTATTTTGCCAGTTCCGCATCCCAGTCGCTCTTATGCCGCACCGCCTGCGCCAGTTCCTCGCGCTCCAGTATCTGCGCCACCCGCAGCGCATATTTCAGTGCCGACCATATATCGCGCTGTATGTGCTTGGAAATGCGTTCTTCCTTCTGCGTCGTGCCGCTGGCCACCTTTTTCAGGTTCTGTATCTGCCCCACCAGTTCCCGGGTCTTTATGTAGGGGTCTGCCAGCATGGCATCCATGCTGTCGTCCTTGATCCGGTGGTACTTCTTGTAGTTCTCCACGCCCTCGTTCACATTAGAGCTCAGCAGTTCCACGTTCCGGTTCTCGAATTGCAGCTCCGCGTACCGCACCATCTCCGCGTCCGGGTCGGTCACGCCCGCGCCGCCCGCCTTGATGGGGTACAGGCACGGCACGGCGTTTTCCTGCTCCAGTTCCGTAAAACTGGCGTGGTTCCGCACGCACAGCGGCGCAAGGCCGTCGCCAAGGTCCATCATCAGGTTCTCTACCACGCTGGTGCCGTACTGCCATGCGTCTATTGCCAGGTATGTCGCGGCCCCTCCGTCGCAGCAAAAGCGGCTCCACACGTCCTTGATCCGCTGCGCCTGCATCATGCTCTTTACCGGTGGATTCCAAACGTCCACATACACCACCTGCTTCAGGTAGCGGTCCCGCTTCAGCCAGTCCGTTTGACGTGTGCATTTCAGCACCACGCAGGCGCATTTTGCGTTCTTCTTGTCATCGGCGTAGGATACGTCGTACCCCACGATATAGATCACGTCCTCCGGCTTCAGTTTGTTGCCTATGTCGTAGGCGCAGTGCCGGTTCTCCGCGATCATCAGTTTGCGGCACTCTGTCAGCACCTCGTCCCGCACGATAGGATTGCTGTCCGCCCCGGTGTAGCGCGATTCCATTTCGCGCATCCACCGCTCCGGCGTCAGCTTTGTCCGCAGTTTCTGCGCCCAGGAATAGGGCCGCATCTGCTGCAGTACCACGCATTGCCAAGGCACGTCCATAGTAAAGGCGCTTTCCCCGCGCCCCATCTCCTTCATCACCTCACAGCGAACTTGGTAGGCGTGGTTCTGCTTTCGTCCCGCGCTGGTGATGGAATGGTTTTTGTAAGCCACAAAGTTGGGGTCGGGTTCTCCGTTTACATTGTGCCGCAGGCGCACGGCGGGCAGCACCACCGTGGTATATTCATCGAAGTCAAATGCGGGCTGCTCTTCCTGCGCGAACTCCTCCGCCGTGGCCGCGTGGAGGTTGTCGCCGCGCTTTTCTCCGATGTAAAAGGCGCTTCCGTAGTCTGTCTCTATTTTGAAGTCGTCCTTGCTCTCCGCCGTCACCCGCCAGTGCTTGGCAAGTGCTGAGTAGTCATGCTCTATGGCATGGAATGTCTTGCCGCCTATGGACGCCAACTGCTTCAGCGAAGGCCCGGTATATATCACCTGCGTCCCCGGCCACGCGACACCATTCATCATTTCGGAAATCATCTTGGTGTACGTCTTAGTCATACCTCGCGTACCCGTGATCGCCACGTCCGTGTAGCGGGCATAGGCTCTCAGCATGATCCGCTGTACGATCTCCAGTGTTTTGAAGTCGCTGTCGTCGCTCCGCAGAATGTCCGCCAGTTTATCGGGGCAACTAATACCAACGTGCGACCCAGACCAGCCATGCCCACCAGCTGTCTGCCATGTTTTCATAGTTCCGTTCCTGCGTGGGCTTTTTTGTCACCCAGCCCAGTCCGGTCACATACGCTTTGCCTGTCCGTCGCGCCATTGGTTTATATCACCTCACTTGCAAATGCCCAGCGATACCCGCCAGCACTTTTCCGGTTTGGCTTTTTAGCGCAAACCGCCCAAATCTGCGCCATGCACACGCCCGTGTCCACAAACGCCGCATGGGCCGATTCGTACACCTTTCCAGTGTCTATGTTGATAACTGCTTTTTTCTTTCTCGGCCCTCTTCGGTTTGGGTCTATCTCATAAGTAGCTTTGTCCTTTTCATAGCACCAGTGGTAGGCGCCCGCCGTTGCCGTCTGCCCCGTGCAGGCGCTTTTCAGCGAGTCCCTTTTTATGTGCGTTTCCCGTGCCGCATCATGCAGCGACGGGAAAGTTCTATCCAGTTCCACGCAGTAGATTTTTGTGGAAAGGTCCCCGTCCAAAATGTTGTAGCCTTTCTCCGGGTTTGTGGTGTCCCACTCCCGAATAAGCTCCCGTTCCATCGCATGGGCTTCTTCCTTTGGTAGCCCTTCCGCTAATATCTCGTGCTTTATATTATCCCATCCAAAGAAGTTCACTGCGTCCGTAAACCGCTTGTTGGCTTGGTAGCACTTTCCGTTTCCCCACCGTTTCTCCGGTTTTTTGAAGGATGTCGCCCCAACATAGATCAGGCCGTCAGGCGTAATATGCCGATAAACGAAATATCTTCTCTCCATATTTGTCTCCCATACAGACTTTCTATTAAAAGCCGGTAATCCCTCGTATGGGGAGGGAAACGGTAGCTACTCCGCTGTCCCGGTTTTAATCATTTTTTATGTTTCCGCAGCAGGCCCATTTTTTCGTAGGCTTCCTGCTCCGCCTCGTTTGGCTCCTCGGCAAATTCGCCCAGTTCATCCTCTATCGTTGCATCCTCTGGCAGTTCCACCAATTCCGGCAGCCCGTCGTTTATTCGGGCCTGATTGATGATCGCCAGCAGCATTTTCTCCGCTGCATCCGCCGTGTAGGTGTACTGGCACGGCCTGCCGAAGATCAGCCGAAACGCCTCATCCGGCGTACACTGCTTTCCGTTTTTCATCAGGCCCGCTTTTTCCAGCCTGTCCACGATGCCGTCCAGCCGCAGGTCCTCCACCGGTTTCGTGTCCTTTTTCCGCAGGTTTTCCGATGCCAGGTTTTCCTGTATCATACTGGATAACTTCTTTGCCTTGTCTATGGCGCCCATCTCCGCGGCGTCGTTCATCTGCTTTGTCCACTTTGCCACGTTCCGCAGGATCAGCTGCTGCTTGGCGCTCACCGCCTGCTCTCCGCCGAAGTCGGCGCACAGCGCGTTGTAGATCCGGTCAAACTCGTTGTAGTCCTCGCTGGTGTATGGCACTTTCCCCGTGCCCTCACCCCAGTCTGCGGCCTGCCGCTTGGTGCCCTGCCTGCCATCCCGTGCGCTTTTCTCCGCGCTCACCGCCTTGGTGAAGTTGCCGTTCTCCAGCCCCTCTCCGAATATCTTGGTGATGTCCGTCAGCCCGTCGAGAAAGCCCAGCTCTCCGCCTCCCGGCGTCCGGTCCAGCTTTTTCTTTGCCAGCTTATCGCAGTAGGTCGTCCACTTGTTTTTGCTCCCGCTTGCCGGCAGCGCGTTCATGTCAAAGGGCTTGTTGAAGCGTATGCAGGCATAAAAATAAGCCAAACTCTCCCCCACCGCATCATTAAGCTGGTCGTAATACGCCTGCTGCTTTTCCGCGTCCATAGGTAAAAGTTCGGCCATCCTGCGCTCCTTTCGGATAGTAAAAATGGTACAAAAGAGAATTATCCACTCTCTCGTGTACCATTTTCGCAGGTTTTCCGTCATGTGAGGGACTTTTAAGTCCCTTTCCAAATTTTTTATTCGCGGCCTAAAAGATAGTCCACCGTCACCTCGAAGTAGTCCGCCAGCACCTCCAGCGATGAGGCTTTCGGCTCCATCTCCCCCTCCTCGTACCGTCGTATCATGTGCTGGCTCAGTCCGCACAGCTCCGCCAGCACCCGGCGCTTGATCTGCCGTCTTTCCCGCAGTGCCCGCAGTCTTTTAGGGAATAATTCGTTTGCCGCCATCTCACTGCTCCTTCGCATCCGGCAGTTTTACCGCTTCCAGCAGCATCTGCGCCTCCGTATTCGATATAGGAAAGCCCACGCGCTTGCGCCGCTGTATGCTCTTGATCCTGTCCGCCAGCGCCCTTTCCTTTGTCTTGAAGAACGGGCATTTCCCATTCGCGCTGCACACCAGCTCCCGCAGTCCCGCGCACTCGTTTTTCATGGGTATGTACAGGTCGCACCCGCCCTTTGGGCGGTATGGTCCCTGCGGCGGCGATGCCTTCCTCCCTATGTTCACTCCTCCCGCCACCCCTCTCTCCACAGGTACGCGCTGCCCGCAACCAGAAACGCCATATCCGCTGCCACCACCACCATGCACAATACGCCCACAAGCGTTTTATATACACCCGCCGCCATCAGCAGCGCCAGCACTGCCGCCATCAGCAGCGCCAGCAGTATGTACACCACCGCCCAGCGTCGGTATTTTGCTCTCTTGTCCCTCATGCGCTCACCCTCTTTCTTTTCGCAGTACCCGCAGTGTTCCGCGCATCAGCACCGCATCCTCCACGCCCGGTATCCCCTCCACCGCTTTATACAGCGCCGGTTCCTCCTCTCGTGGCACTTCTTTCCACTCCACCAGCCCTGCCTTGTCCGCCTTGCAAGCTATGATTGCAAGGTTGTCCCATTTGAAGCGCTCATCCTCTTGCCCTCTTCCGAATTTCCAATATCGGCACGTCAGTTCCTCCATCGTGTAGCTTTCCGCCGCAGCCACGGGCCGTGGCTGTACCTCGTCCATAAGTACGCCGCCCAGTTTATGTATCAGCTTCCGCCGTAGTCTTTGAGTCCAGTTCAATGCTGCACTCCTTCCACCCCTCCGGCACGATAAATGCCCCTGTCTCCTTGCACACCGCCGCCCCATCGTCCGCTATGTTCTCCGGTTTCAGCGACATCATCTCCGCCTTGTCCTTCGGGGCTGTCACACCCACATCCGCCTTGGGCGTCAACAGCTGAACGTCCAGGTCGCGGCCCGTCACCAGCACCTGCGCCATGCCCTTCTGCGCGTACCCGATGGCCGGCGACAGGTCCACCATCCGGCTCTCCTCATAGGCTTGCAGCCTTACATAGTTGACCACCGCGCTGGTGTATGCGCCCACGTTCATGCTGCTGTCCGCGGCCACGTCCAGCACCTTCCGGTAGTTCCTTGAGTCGCCCTCTTTTTTCAGCATATCTATGGTGTAGCGTATGCACCTCTCCACGCCGCGCCAGTCGCTCATGCCGAACTTCTCCGCCACCTTTTCGTACACGCCGCCCTTCTTCGTCCACTGTATCGGTCTTTCCACGGCGCCCTCCAGCACCAGCCGTACCGCCTCCACCGTGTAGTCGAAGCCTGCCAGATCCTCCCTCACGCCCATCGTCCGCAGCGCCTTTATGACGTATGCCTCATATTTGCTGATGGTTTTCATGTGTTATCTCTCCTTTTCCGTTTTCTCTTCGTAGTATTCTGCCAGTACCAGCTCCCCGTCCCGTATCTGGCAGTGTATGATGCCGCACTTCCGGCACTTCCGGCTCCGCAGATCGAGCCATGCGTCCTCCTGCACCGTTTCGCCCCACTCATGGCTGCAGCCGTACAACTTTTTCAGGAACTCCTCGTACTCGCTTCCCAGTGCGTCCTTGCTGCCCACAAAGCGGTCATATTCCTCCAGTTCCTCCGGTGCCACGCTCTCCCGCGATGGCAGGATCTTTTTCAGCAGTTCAAACGGTGCGTATAGTTTCGTCTTTGGCGCATAGTTATTTTTGGTCTCCACTCCGCCTGTTCAGCTCCTTTCCGCACATGATCTGCACGTCCCTTGTCCACGCGCACAGGTGCTTATACCGGCACTCCTCCGGGCATCGCGTCGTCCCCGCGCAGCCCATATACTGGTGCATCTTCACCCGCATAACCGTTACCACGCCGTTCCACCTCTCCAGCTCCGTGTCTCCCCATTTCACGGGGTCAAACGTGAGCATAGCTTCCTCCTCCCGCCGCGTGCCACATGGGCGGCTTGTACGACGTGCCGCACTTGCTGCACGTTATCCATCTCTCCCCCGGCTTCTGCGCGTCCGGGCAGCGTACCGGGCTTTTGCTTTCCGGCGTACCGCACAGCGGGCAGCGTACCTCATATCCCTCTGCGTATTTCAGCGTGATCTCCGCCATTGCTCCGTACCTCCTCAATAATCCGTGACCACGACCGGCAGCCGCCTGAATGGGTCAAACACCACCTTATCAACCTCGAATGGCTTTACATCGTCATACAGCTGGCCGAACCTCTTAATAGCCTGTTTCTTTGTCCAGCAGAAGCAGTATGCTACATCGTCTGTAAATTCGTGGTCCTCCATTTGTGCAGCGCGGGTGAATATCCAGCAGAACATTACTCCGCACCCTCCTTTCTCTCTCCGTAGGAGCAGAAGTCATCGTCCTTCGGCACCGCAAAAAAGCTGTCCGGGTTCAAGCACTTTTTTGTTCCGACATTGTATTTGCAGTCCTTACACCGCACTACCGGGACAACATCAGCGGTGGGAAGTTTCAACATATCCATCTGGATAATCGATAGCATCCTATTTTGAGCCACGCTGTTCTCCGGTCTACGCATCCGCAAAACAGATTTTACTGCCGCTGCTCGATCAATGTATTCAGCCATTGGCTTATCCTCCCTCGTGGCAATATCCGTTTTCGTCCGTGTCCTTGCTCCAATAGGTGCAGTGCAGGACATTTCCGATCACCACTGATTGATAGCAGTCCTTACAGCGTACCACCTCTACCACATCGGCTGCAGGGATGGCATTTATGAGTTCCTTGATGTTCTTCATGCCAAACCCATAGTCAACTCCACCGAAGTCGTCTGTTTCGCATACATCCGCATCGGCATTGTCGAACTGTTCAAACACTGCCGATCTTTTAATATATTCCGCCATCACAATTCCTCCTTATCTCCTGTTCCATAATGCCCAACGGCGTGTGCTTCCGCATCCATGCGTACACCCACTCCCGGCTCTCCGCCGTGCCCATCGGCTTCTTCTTCGGCGGCAGTTCGCCGTTCTTTGCGGCGGTGGCCGTGGGGTTGTGCTTGTGCTCTCCCATCACTCCGCCCCTCCGGCCATTCGCGCCCCACATCCGGGGCAATAATCCGACAAAACGTATTCATCGTTGCAGCTATACACCGCCTCATAACCACACTTCGAGCAAGCGTAGCCGCCGATTGGATCGCGCCCTGCAAGCGCGGGGTCCCACCCGGTTATCTCGCTCTCGTATACCGGAAGCCACCCCGCCTGCGGCGTTTCCTCTCCATCCGACTTTCCGCGCACCGCGTCCAATACAGCCTTTTCGATGACCGCCTGTATGCTCACTTTGTTCTCGCACACCACAGGCATCTCATCCAAAGATTTGTTATAGTACGTTGCCTTGCGTACCTTCCATTTGCCGTCCCAGAAGTCAACGGAATAGCCAGTGCTTTTTGCCGCTTCCATTTTTGCCGATCTTGCCGCGCCGGTTTTTACGAAGTAGCTTTCCCGCGTTACCCACGGATTTTTGTATATCTTCATGCCGAACCATCCATCTTTGCGCCACAGTGTGGGCAGTAGTCCGTCTTGGCCGCGAACCCTATCTCACAGGCGGAGCAATACTGAATATCTCCCGCGACCTCACTATGGAACGGCACCCATCGTCCATGAACTCCTCCCGTTTCATGCTTCAGTTCGTCATACAGCTCACTGAACCGCTTGTTCCACTTCCTTAGCCCTAAGAAACAGTACACGCCCAGTGCGATCCACAACACGCTGGCGATGTCTTGCAACAGATTTTCCATCACTTCACCTCCTCATCCGCATATCTCTGATACCACAATGGCAATTATTGCCGCTACGTAAACCGCGGCAAAAACTGCAAAGACAGTGCAGCTCCGTTTCTTATACATCGTGTATATGGCGGTAATAAGCAGCGCAATACAGTACACGCCGAGCAAGGCATAGAACCAGCCCACTACTCTACCTCCTGCATCCAGAACTCGCGGCGGCAATCATAACAAGATAGGCTTTCACAGTAGTTAACGTCCTCCATACCCTGTTCTATATCGCACGGGTATACACAAGGTATGTCAGTGTCAGCGACAACTTTGGCATTAGGATACTGCTCCAGAAAAACGCTCTTTCGCGTCTTGCGCGGATGTGCGGCAGACCATTTCTCGACCAGCGTGACCAGCTCTTCGGCATCGGTGCTCAAGCCGTCCAAATCACTACATTGAACGTCATGCGCGGGGCACCCATCCGAACAATATCCCTTTTCTGCGTCATAGTAAGACTTGCACATCCTATCGCGTTCTTTGATAAACTTCACAGCATCCATTTACTTCTCCCTCCACTTCGTTCCCCCAGCAGTCCCAGCCGTCCGCCTGTTGGCGGGCAAACAACTCGATGCGGGGTATATCTCCAAACAATTCCATGATGAGTGTTCTGACGCAATCGGGCTTCTTGCTGTGTTCTGTTCTTTCGGCTTCTACTAACTGGCGTACAGAATTGGATCGTTTGTTCTTGAGCATCCCGCCCCTCGTCCCAAGCAGGCAAAGTTCGCAATTCTTCATTGTCCATGCCCCAAGCGTAGACACTTGCTTGCCGTTCTTGGTCTTTTTTGACCAGACGAAAGCCACTGTCACATACTTGAACCCCCATGCTTTCATAAGTCGTATAGCCTCCTCAAGGTGCGCGTCCGTAGACCACATAAACAGTGCTGCGTCTTTCTCCGCAATGCGTTTAACGTCCCAAGTCTCCATGACGGAAGCCTTTTCTGTCCCATATACCGTTTCAAGAGGTCTAAACCTGTTTCCATTGTATCGCTGCACCTCTTTGCTGCTGAACTGCCACGGCGGATCGGCATAAATAACGTTATATTTCTTGTCGGTAGTAAAAATATCCACCACTGCCATCACATTTCCCTCCATCTGCACCCGTCACAGGCGCCCTCGTGTGCTTGTTTGTACTTCCCACAGTATTGGCATAGCTCGTTGATGAGGTCTTTCCTGTCTGCGCCCAGCTTCATGTTGCTGTCAAACAGCGTTTCATTGATGGCGGCGTACTGCTCGGCGGTGTTCTTTGCACCCTGCAATTCTTCTTTAAGCCGCAAAACCTTGTCTGTTTTCGACACAGCCATGTCAAGCAATTCCTTGATGTCTCCCGGCGTCAGCCCCGTGTCCTCGTAGGCGGCGAGGCGGTTCCACGCCGCTTCTTCCCACTTGCAATTCATGGCGCAGTTCCCGCCAACTCCGATGCATTCTGGGCCGAGAAAATGTGTGCAACATACGCCGTTTTCATGCGTGGTTCCCTTGCTGTACGTAGTCAACCGATCCATCGTGTTCCTCCTTCACCGCCACAGCCTTTGCCAGCTGTGCCATGCCCTGCTTCATGTCCTCTATCTGCTTATCCCGCCGCGCAATGGCGTTCTTCAGGCTGTCGTTGGCTTTCATCAGTGCCTCGATGTGCCGCTGCTGGTTCTCGATCAGGTCAGCGGCGTAGCCCGTCGTTTCCCCGATACATTTCGCGTCTTCTACGGCAAAAATTTCATCATATGGGCATCCTTCGCAACTGTCTCCCGCGCAGCACCGCAGCGCGGTCACGATCTCGTCTCTTGTCATGTCATTCCTCCCCAAACCATTTCTTCGTCACGGCGATTGGAAACGGCTCGATCTCGCTTGCCCACCGCGCCGTACCTTTCCCGTGTATGCGCTCAAAGCACAGCGGGAACCCACCTATTCCGTCGAACAAACTCCCCAGCGTCGCCCCCTCCGGCAGATACCGCGCCATGCGCCGCAGCATCCAGTCCCAGAAGGGCAGGGCGATGGAGTTGCCCAGCGCCTTGTACTTTGGGCTGTCCGCGTCCTTGTGTTTCTTGCCCTTCTCATCCGTCCAGTCACCAATGTCCACCCATCCGTCCGGGTATCCCTGCAAGCGGGTACATTCCAAAGGCGTCAATCGGCGCACCACCATGTTCTGCACCAGGTATGTCTCCGCGTCCTCTCGATAAGCGCAGTTAGCCTTTGCCCGCAGCGCGTGGCTCACGTCCTCACACATCACTGCTTGAGCATCGTGCATGGTGTTTAACGTTTGGCTGACTTCCTCCGCCATAATGCCGGCTTCGTTGGCTTGGCCGTTGCCGATGCCGTATGTAAGCGGCACTTGGTTGCCGCCTGTGCCCATTCTCGCCTGCAACGCCGGTACCTTCTCTCCGCACTCGCGGATGACATCACAGGCGTGTGTCATGTCCAGCGCCACCGCTGGTGCAACCACAGCTGGCTTATTCCCGCCGCACTCGGCGTTCAATGTAGGGGACAGTTCCTCTTGATAGCCGATACTCCGGGCCTGTTCGCTGTTCCCCGGCTTAAAACCGGCGCATACAACCGGCTGGTTGTTCCCGCTCATGCCCGCCGCTGCGGTCAGTGTGGGTGCGCGGTCGTCTGTCCGCAGTTCCGCGCCGCCCTGCTGTGTAGCCATGCAGAAAATCGTCTGATCGTTGCCCGTTCCCAGCGTTCCGCTTTTCTCCGTCTGCACTAACGCGCCTTTTCCTCCTCCGTCACAGCCCCCCCTGATGCGGACTGCATACGATGTTGGGGCCTCTGTCGGCGCAGGGGCTTCCGTCCGCTCTTGCGGTGAGGCTCCTTGCGACTGCCGGATTAAAACCGCTTTCAGCAGCTTCGGCAAATCCTTCCCCCGCCTCTCCGCTCTCCGCAATATCCCCTGACACGCTTTCGCCGTCAAATTGTATTTCGGATGCGGTGTCTCCTCCAAAATCTGCGACAACCGAGATACGACGACGGCGTTGGGGCACTCCCCAGTGTTGCGCGTCGTGAGTTCGCCACACCACGCTCCATCGTCCTCCCACCTCATCGTGGTACCCCCCCCCAGGTAGGCCAGCCCTTTTCAGGCACTTCAATACCGGGGGCTTCCGGCTCGACGATTTTGATGATCTCTTCGAGCACGGCTGCGAAGTCTTTTCCTTTGTTGCTGCTAAAGGCTCCGACCACGTTTTCCCACACGAGATACCGAGGTCTAACCATGTCACCTGTCCGTCCATTCCTTTTGTCCGCCTCCCTCATTTCTTTTACGATGCGTACCTGCTCCATAAACAGGCCGCTTCGCGCTCCCGCCAAACCGGCGCGTTTCCCGGCGATGGATAGATCCTGTCTAACAAGGTGAACCACCTGTAATACACCAAACGGGTTCAATCTCTGCCCCATTTATTTTCGTAATATCGCCTAAATGTTTCACCTAAATCACCTCCTAATCTCCAAACACAACGCCGCACTCGTCCTTCAGCACGTCCTTGATGTGCTTCCGCTCGATGCGGCCCTCGTTTATTTCATCCGCCAGTTTCTCCAGGCACTCGTACAGATACGCGATGCTCTGCGTGTCCCGGCTGTCCGCTGTCTCCTCTTGGACGTGCCAGCCGCATTTGTCCATCAGCACCATTGCCACCATGTCCATATTCTCCCGTGTGCCTTGCAGCTTGCCACGCATAAAGATGCGGTCGTCCCTGCTCAAATGCTCTTTACCCATTCCCGTCGTCCTCCGAAATGTGCACCACCTCATAGCATCCGAACCGTCCGCCGTTTCGGTACGCCTTACATATCGCACTTCGTGTGCTGGCGTAGGATCTCCCGGACCGATGTGCCAGCTCCGCCGTGGTGGTGCCCCACCAGCGGGGCAGGCGGTATTTGTCCCGCGACACGATCATATACACCGTCGTCATGGCCTTACACCTCACCGCACCGGCGCAGGCGCAGACTGTCCGCCAGTTCCCGCGCTGACTGCTTCCGCTTGCGCTTCCGGTCCCGCGCCTGCTCCCAGCAGTTGCGGCACTCGGGGTACGGGCAGTTCATGCACGTGTCTATGCGCTCCTGTGGCTCATGCTGGCTGTCCTCCACCGCGCCGCTCAAAAATCGTCCTGTTTCTCCGCAATGTTCCTGCCGCCGGCTCTCCGCCGCGGCATCCACCGTCAGCCACGGGGCCTTGGCGCTGCCCAGGCTCCGCATGAATGCGCCGACGCTCATCGTTCCCTGCATTGCGTACATGATGTTCTAAACCTCCCTCACCGTGATGCCGTGGAAATACAGCATCATCTTCCTTTTCATCACAAATAGTCTGTATGCGGCGCTGCTGGTGTCGCGGAAGCCCTTGCTGTCCTCCACCACCGTCTCGCCGCCCTGCTCGTATACGAAGTCGGCCACGTACTCTATGCCTTTCTCCTTCGTGCCGTCCTTGTGTACCTGCTTCGGTATCAATTCGTACTTTACCTGCGTCCGCAGACCGGATATTTCACCGGCTCTCTGCATCAGCCACAGGTCCATGTACCGCCGCGCCTCCCGCTTGCTGTCGAAGTGCATCAGCGTGCCGTCCGGCATGGTCAAGTCCACTTTCTCGGCGTGGAGCTTGTTTCCCTTTTTCGGCTTTGCGGCCTTTTCCGTCTCCTGTGCTGCTTTCTGTGCCGCCTGCTGCGCCTGTACTTTTTGCAATATCTGCGCCTGAGCCTTCTGGCTGAAGCGGCCTATATCCTCCATTGTCAGTCCCATGCGCTTCAGTCCTCATCCGCCGAGCCCATTTCCAGCCGCCGCCTCCGTGGCCGCTGGTGGAACTTGTCGACCGGCTCATCGTTGTCTGTCCGATAGCTCAGTTCCGTAAAGGTCATCTTCGACCCGTCGAAATAAAAATTCACGTCCCCTGTGCGGCCCCTTCGGTTCTTTGCCACCGTGCAGCCCACCTGTGTGTCGTCCCCCGGGTCCGTTTTCCATAGGAATATGACCTTCACCGCGTTCTGTTCCAGCTCGCCGCTGTCGCGCAGGGATTTCAGCTTCGGCTTATCCGTTTCATTCACCGTGCGGCTCAGCTGCGCCGCCGCCACAATGGGTATCTCCAGCTCCGACGCCAGCAGCTTCAGCTCTCGGCTTATGCCGCCCAGCTCCAGGTTGCGGTTCTCGGCTTTCTTGTCCTTTTCGCCGATCATCAATCCCAGATAGTCCACCACGATCATTTTCAGGTCGTCTATGCCCAGCGCCAGTTCCCGTATGCGGCTCACCGTCACATCCGGGCCGTCGTAGAAGTACACCGGCAGCCGGCTCTCCCAGCTTGCCGCCTCAGCCACGCTGGCCCACAGGTCCTCATCCTCCGGCATCCCGTCAATGAGCTGGTCCATCGTCACGCCGTCTGCCCGCTTGGCCAGCAGTCTCTCGCCCACCTCTCCGGCCAGCATCTCCGCCGTGATGTGCAGCACCGTCTTGCCCTTCATGGCGGCGGCTTCCGTCATCTCCATGCACATGGCGCTCTTCCCGCAGCCCGGTCTCGCTCCCACAAGGATCAGCTGCCCCGGCCACAGCCCTTTCAATGTCGCGTCCAGCAGGGGGAAACCTGTGTCTATCCGCCCCTCCTTTTTGCCGCTGATGCTGCTCATGGCCTCGCTCATGGCATCCGACATGGTTTTCAGCCGTCCGCCCCGGCGTGAGCGCATCTTCTGGTGGCATATCGCCGCCACCGCCGCCTGCGGGTCCTCATCCGTGGCCAGCGCCTCCATCACCGCCTTGGTGAAGCGGCGCTTCTCCGCCTTCTTCCGCACGATCCCGGCGTATTCCAGCACGTTGGCGCTGGTGGGGGTGATCTCCATGCACTGCAGCAGGTAGTTGCGCGTTTCGCTGCTGTACAGACCCTCCCGCTCCAATTCGCTGGCCACGGTCAATCCATCTATGGGCTTCGCCGCCACGTGCATCCGCCGTATGGCGGTGAATACCTCCTGGTTGGTGTTGATGTAGAAGTCGTCAGCCTCCACCGCGTTCAGCACGTCCTTTACGCACGCCGCGTCAATCAGCATTGAACCGATCACCGCCCGTTCCGCGTCCCCGGAGTAGTCCTGCTGCCACAGCGCTACCTCCGCCGCCGGCGCTTTCTCAATCACGCCTATTTCCATGTGTTCTTCACTCCTTCACCGCGCCCTGCTCCTTCACCATGTCGGCAAATATCTCGTTGAAATACCGCTTCATGTCATAGGTGCTCTGCACTTTCTTCCCCCACCACTGGCTGTTCAGTGCGAAGTACAGCACGTTGTCTATCGTGTCCCATGCCACGCCGTTCTGCTCGTGCAGTTCATTCAGTGCCACGGCCTGCTTCTGCATTTCCGCCTCCGTGGGCTGCGCCCTGCCGGGATTGTCCCGGGCCTTCTCCTGCGCCAGGTACTGTGCGATCTGATAGGCTTCGCTGGCGTGGTCAACAGTGGGAGCGCCGTTTTCAGGGATGAACTCCTGCGTGTAGTTCCCCTCCAAGGTTTTCTGGAAGTTGTCCGGGCTGGTAATGAGCCAGTCGAAGCTGGCCACGAACCCCCGCTTATTTTTGCCCTTCAGGAACGGGCTGTTCTTCACGTTCTCAATGGCTTTCAGCACACCGTCCACGCCGTTTTCCCGGATGCGGGCTTTCAGCGCCCGTCCCCGCTTGGTCTCCGCCGTTACCTTCATCACCTGCGTCAGTCCGGTCTCGTTCCACGCCGCCACGATGCGTCGGACATCACTTGTCCGACACACAGGCTCTTTAGAGCCTGTAGATATATCTTCTTCTAACCTATCCTTACCTACACTATCCTCTTCTACCCTAACCTGTGGCAGACAGTCGGCAACCACATGGCAACCATCCGGCAACCACTTGGGTACCACGTTGTACCCGCTTTTCTCCGCCACGTTGTCATCCACCGTATACGCGCCGTTCGCTTCAAGCGTAAGCAGCGATAATTCCTCCTTGAAACGGGTCTGCGTGTACCTGTCTTTTCGCAGTGCGTTCGCCATACGCCAGTGTTTGATGACGATCACGCCATTCTCGAACTGGTAGATATAACGGCATTTCAGCAGGGTTTCGAGATCCGATACGCTGGCGTGCGCCTTAAACATGGAGGCGGAGACTTGGTTGCAAAAACCGTCATCGTCTGCGGCCATCGAGAGGTGAAGGTAAAGAGCTTGCGCGGAGGATGACATTTCCATGAAATGGTCATCATCCGTGACGCTCTTGGTAAACATCCTCCGTGTCGCCATCAGTCCCTCTCCCCCCAGACTTTCAAAAATTCTGTGATGTCCGCAGACTTTCCACCATTGTCCTCGTCCTTGCCGCAACCGCAAAGTCCACGCAGAACGCAGCATTTACAGTTGTCCTCATATTGGTCGCTGATGCACTGGCGAATCAGCATTTCCTTTACCTCATGGTCACAACACACAATATCAAAAATGCTGGGCTGTTCGGCGCGTTGCTGCTGCGAGCAGTCCGCTTCCCCAATCTCGCAGAGTTTAACGATGCCTTTGTTGCCCCCGCACGCGCTGTACAGGGGGCACACTTTACAGGTATCGCCCTTTATGCGATCACCGCAAACCTCCAGCATCGCGGCAAATTCTTCCTTCGTGCAGATAATTTTCATGTCCTCTTACCTCCCTCAAATGCCCAGGTCGTAGTCCTCGTCCGCGCCGTCCCGGTCCCAGGGCAGCGGCTCGTCCTCCTCCATCTCGTGCAGTTTCGCCGCGCTTTGGGGCGCGGCGTTCAGCGTCCCGCTGGGCTTCCCGGTGGGGGTCTCTCCCGCGCACAGTTTTTCCAGCTGCGGCAGCAGATCCGCCAGCCGTAGGAATACCTCCACCGGCACCTGCAGCAGCGTTTCCAGCGCTCCCAAAGGGATCACATGGTCTGCGCGAAGCTCGCTCCACACCTTTGCCTCGCCGTCCTTGGTGGTGTACGGTTTCTGCCGCCATGTGCCCACCACGCATACCGCATCGCCCTTTTCCAGGCACGCACTCAGCTTCGTGGCGGCGTTGTCACCCACGGCGCACACGTTCATAAACTGCTTGCTGTCGTAGCCCATGCCGAACTCCACCTTCGGCAGGTTGTTCTTGGGTATCGCGCCTATCCGGGGATCCCGGCTGACGGAGCCGGTACAGATCATGTACTGGCTTCCGTCAGCCTTGCCCTCTCCGTCCAGACGCTTTCGGACGAATAGCGGCATTACTGCTCACCCTCCCCGAAGAACCCTGCGGAGTAGTCCTTCGCCTCCGCCTTTGTCTCCGTCTTGCCCTCTGCGGCGTTCTGTGCGCGTTTGCGGGCAGGGGCGGTGTCGTTGCCCTCATTCGGTTCTACGTCGCCGTGAGCGACCTCTGTGTGTCCCGCAGGCTGGTTTGCCGCGGCATCCTCGTCCACCACATAGCCGGAGGTGGTGATGACCGGCTCGGTCTCCGCGCCGTCCCCCGTGGCCACCACGGTATCGTCGCCGTCCTCGTTGAAGTAGCTGCGTACCTCGTTGCTCAGCGGTGCATATCCGCTGTTCAGCAGCTGGCGCATCATGGTCTTGCGGCACATCTTGTCCTGTCCGCCGTTCACGTCGTACCAGGGTGTACCGTTCAGCAGTTTGGTCTGCTCCTTGGCGTCCAGCTCGCCATTGATGAGGGCGTTGTACTTATCCAGTTTGAAAGCCGGGGAGTACCGGTCCGCGTGCTTGAGCAGTTTGTCCATGCTCCAATACTCGTAGCGGAACGTTCCGTCCTTCAGCTCGAAGTAGGCGTAGTAGCCGATGACCTTGTGGCTCTCGCGCTCCTCGTCTGTGTCGTACTTGGCCAGGTTGATGACCGGCTTGCCCGTGCGGCGGGAGCGCCCTTCCAGTTCGCCCTCGCGCACCTCCACGCAGTCGATGTCCGCGTAGTAGCCTGTGGACATGGCCAGCTGTATGTAGCCCTTGTACGACATCAGGTAGGTCGCCACGCTGCCGTAGGGCACGATGTAGTAGCCGTGTCCGTAAATCAGACCCATGCCCTCGCCACGCAGGCCGGCAGCGATTATGGTGCCGGGGTCGCACGCCTTGAGCTGCTCACTGGCGCTGACGGCGGAAATCAAGGTGGAGGTAAACCGTGCCGCCATGCGTTCGTTCTTGAGAGCGCGCAAGATCATCTGCTGGGTGTTGGGCGCCGTGATCGCCATGCTGAATGTGGGCTTCTTGGCCTGCGCCATCTGCGTAAAGCCCGTCTGATTCTGCGTTTTCATGTTCCTTCTCCTCCCTTACTCCTGCGGCACCGGCATAAACCGGATGCCGTTTTTCTGCATATAGGCTTTCAGCCCGTCCAGCTGCCGCGCCGTTCCGAATACGCGGAAGTCCACCTTGTACTCCGGGTCCTGCACGGCGGGCATCTCGTGCCCGTCCTCGTCCACCAGGTCGTTGACCGGCTTGGACAGTTCGCCCAATGTCTCCACCACGCTCCTGCCGGTCTCACTTGCTTTCTGCTCGGCCTGTCGCATCGTCTCATCGGCCACACGCTTCGATTCTTCCAGCGCCGCCTCGTACTTCGCCGCGGCCTCCGCCTCCTTGCGCTTTCGCTCCTCCTCGGCGGCCTTCATGCGCCCCAGCGTCTCGTTCTTCACCAGCACCGCGCTGATGTTTCGGGTACGGGTGTACTCGTCCAGCAGCGTGGTCTCGAACTCGCTGTGCAGTGCACGAATGGCGTTCAGATCGGCGCGGCAGCGGTCAATTGCCGCGCATACGTCCATCTGTGCCGTGCTCTCGGCGTAGGTGGCGTTCAGCCACTTGGGGTTAAAGCAGTCATCAAAGGTCAGCCACTCCGCCATGTCGCCCACCACCTGAGCGAAATATTCAGCAAGGCGATTTTTCTTCTCCTGCTTCGCCGCCTCCTCCATCGCCTTGATCTGCACGTCCAGGGCGTTGGCCGCTTCCTCGCACAGGGCGGTCAGCTCCCTGCACTTGGTCTCAAAACTGATGTACGCCTCCTGTGCCGCCGCCTTTGCCATCTTGCGGCTCTCGTCGATGCGGTCACGGACCTTCCTCACCGCCGCGCGATATTGTTTCGCCTGCGCTGCGCTCTCCGGTGTCACCGCCATCGTCCGCAGGGGCTCCAGGTTCTCCGTCAGCCACGCCTTCGTTTCTTCGAAATTGGCCTCGATCTGAAACTGCCGAAGCGGAGCCAGGTCTGTGGTGATGCGAAATTCCGCCGCGCTCATGCCCTCACCTCCGGGTCGTACTTGGTGATGTGTTTCACCCTGTCCGCCCACGCCGGGTCAATGGCGCTCTCCGGTAGGTCCACCTCTGTGATGATGGCCTTCTTCTCCGTGCCCTCGCCCCCGGGGACAAGCACCTTGTCCCCGGGGTGCAGCGGCAGGTCGGTGAGGAAGGTGTACGCCTGCCCGCCGTAGCCGTTCAGCTTCGGCTTGTGATACATCGCCTTTACGATCATCCCTGCTCACCCTCCTTCTTGCCGGCATCCTCCGTCTTGTTGGCGTCCTTCTTCCTGGCGCGTTCCAGGCTGTCCATCAGCGTTTTGATCTTCATGAGGGTGTAGGCTTCTTCTATTTTGTTTTCGCACACCGCTTTCTTTACCGAGTTCTCCACGCCGCACAGGAAAGCGGCATACGACAGCGTTGTCACGTCGCGTGCTTCTGTCCGACACGCCATGTCCACGCACTCCTCGATCTTGCGCCCATAAGCCATCATGGCGAAGTCAAGGTTAGTCTCCTCCTGCAGCACTTCGCCGGTCTCGGCGTTGGTCATCGTCAGTTTCAGTTTCATCACTTGCCCTCCTTCTTGGTCGTGCGCTTGCCACCCTTCTTGGGGGCGGACTTCTTCTTTGCGGTGGCTTCCTTCTCCGCCTGTTCCGCAGCCCATGCCGCATCATCCTCCGCCATCTTCTGGCGGATGCGGCTGTCCTTCTCGGTAACGAGCTTTACGGCGTTCTCCGTCAGGCGCACCAGCAGTCCCGCCGTGCCGATGGGTACGTTTTCGGCTACGTTGGCGGCGGCCACGCCGTCATACTTGTCCTCCTCGCCCTCCTTGGGCATCACCGCCGCGCATATCACGCCGCAGGCGTTCCGCACGAATACGCGCTCTTCTCCCGTTTCCATGTCCAGCACGGTCACTCGAAATGCCATTTCATTTCTCCTTTCGTTTTTCACTTAAAGTCGTAATATTGCCGCCGGGGGTACCCCGTTGAGCACATTGTTTTGGTAAAAGTCCGTCTCCTTTTCCAGCAGCCACGCCATGTCCGTCTCCTGCTCCGCCCTCTCGAAGTGATAGGTGCGTATGCTCAGATCGCCGTCCATGTTTTCCAGGCTTGCCATCAGGTCTACGAACTCGTACCCGGTCGCCAGCATTTGGTGCAGGAGCTGGCAATAGTAGTGGCTGGGTATCTGCCCGTCCCACTTCGCCCATCCCGCTTTGCCGTTTGGTGAGCTGGTCTTTATCTCCAAAATGCCCTTCCGCCCTCGCTCGTCAGTGACCTCTCCGTCAAGCGTGGCAAATATAAAGGGCCGTTCTTTCTGGTACAGAATGTCGTATGGGTAGTAGTCCACTGTGCGTCCCGGGTGTATGGCCGTGTACAGCCCACGCAGTGCCGGTTCCATCCGCACGCCGCGGCTCACCGCCGCGCTGCCGCTCAGATCCTTGGCTTTCTCCGCGCCCACCTTCAGCCGCCACAGTTCCAATTTCGACATCCACGGGGACATCCCCACCACCGCTGCGGCTTCACTGGCGCCTATGCCCTGCATACGTCCTGCCAACCAGTCCTCCCTGTTCTCAAAGTGCAGCCGTTCCGTTTTCCTCCATCTCCTTCCTGCAAATAAAAAGAGCGCCGCCAAGCTGTTCGGAATTTCCGAACCACTCGACGACGCTCCGCCCTTCCCGCCAACTGACTTAGGCGGGGTACACTATTTGGTTTTCAGCTCGTCCCGCTTCACCGCGACGACCTTTATCCGATCCTTGAGAGGGATGATCTCTATCCGCTGCCCCTTCGACAGCGCCATATTGATGGCGAATACCTGCTCCGCCGTAAGATTTATTCCCGCCATATTCTCTCCATTTCCCTTACCTGAAAAGCCCCAGGGCTTTACAGCTTGTCCACACGCCCACCAGGGCGGCTCCCGCGAGAAGCAGCAGCCACAGCGAGCCGCCGTTCTCCACCTCTCCGATGATGCCCCACGCCAGAAAGACGCTCACGCCCAGCAGTACCTTGCACTTCCAGTCACGCCGGCGCTCACTTCTGGTCCTGCTCATCATTGTCCTCCTCTATGTACGGTTCTCCGCACACCGGGCAATACATATCCCGGCGTAACTCTATGCCGTTCTCCCCGTCCAGGTTCTCTTTCCTCTCCCGGATCACCGGCGCGTCAAACCTCACGCCGCATATTCTGCACCGCCAGCTCATAGCGTGATGGCCGACCGCAGATCGTCTATGGGGATGTGCAGTGTCCGGCAGGCTTTCTGCAGCTCGCCCAACGTAAAGTCTAACGGGGACTTCTTCCGGCGCAGCAGGGTAGCTGTCGTCATTCCCAACGCGGCAGCCACGTCCCGCTTCTGCAAGCCCTCCCGCTCCATTGCTCCGTACAGAAGCTCCACGACCTTCTGCTCCGTTGGGTTCACGCCCAAGGGCTTCACTCTCGGCATTTTCTCCCCTCCCTGTTGCTTAAAAACCTGTCCACAAAATACGTCTGCCCACGGCCCGTCACCTTTACGGTTTTACTGACGGTAACAGAACCGTCCGACCGGCTGATGGCAGTTTCCTTGATACTGAAAAGCCCCATTTCCATCGACCGCTGCGTAGGCATATTGTAGTCCGTCCCGCTGCGGCGGATCAGGTAGCCGTTGTCCCGAAGCCATGCAAACAGCCGATTCTGTCCGATGTTTACGCCGTTCTGCCGCAGCAGCTTTGCCAACTCACCCACAAGGATGGACGTGTGGGACGCGCTCACAGCATCCGCAAACAGCACCTTCGGTCTATCTGCTTCGGCCTGACGCTCCAACAGTCTGCGTCTCTGCTGTTCCTCCTTGAGTGTGGTAGCCAGCTGGATGATGTAGTCCGGGTCAGTCAGCGTCCGTTCGATGACCTCTGGGGTCATGTATGTACCGTGTTTTCTGATGGAGGGCAGCACCTCCGATGTGACCCACTTGCGAAAAGGCTTCGCCTCAGGCTTGTCGCTGCGCAGTATCACATTGTACAGGCCGCTTTCGTTGATGATGGAGGTTTCCTGCTTTCGCCCAAGAGAATCGGTGAGGTAAGTCTGGCTGACCTCATCCATATCAAGCCTCTGTGCGGTCATTTTGTGGTTCGCAATACCAAGTATCGCACACACGTCCTTCAACACGAACCAAGGCTCGCTGTTGATTTCTACGGTTCTGACTTGAGAGCTCTTGTAGTTAAACACCTGCATCTCGTTCATTTCGTCAGGCTCACCTCGCTTATCAGGTCTACCAACCGGCAGTCGTAGATCTCTGCCATACGGCGCAGCCCACGCGCATCAGGCGCTGTCTGTCCGGTTTCCCACGCCCAAAGCGTCGTTCTCGTAACGCCCAGCAGTTTTGCGGCATCCAACTGCGAGACGCCCGCCTTCTTGCGGCAGTAGAAAAACGCTGTTTTTTCCTTCTTCTCCACTTTCTCACCTCTAAAATGCTAATTTTACTTGACAAATGCAGGAAAGCGGTGTAAGTTGTTGTTGTGATGTTTTGAAATAGCTAATTCTACGTTAGTTATTTCCGTTTTGCTCCCTGTATGTTTGTCTCTTGTTGCCTGTATGTTCATTTTATCATACACGCGGCAGAAGTCAAGGCAAACATTTACCGAACATTGCTTTTTGTAACTTCTTATAATGCGAGGTATTGTTTTATGTCCAAAATGACCAAAGAGCAGACAGAGGCGCTGAAAGCGCGTAATTGCGCGATGCTTGATAGAATCGAACTTCTGCTTTTAGCCAAAGGCATATCGAAAGGTGAATTTTACGCTGCCATCCCGATCAACAGAAGCTCGATTTCCGCGTGGAGGACCGGCGATAGTTCTCCTTCCGCCAAAAAGCTTAAAAAGATAGCGGAGTTTCTGGAAGTCCACCCTTCGTATCTGATTCCGATAGAAACAGAAAAAGAGCCCGCTTCCCAACTGGAAAGCGAACTCGATTCCGCCCTTGTTAAGTTGCTGTGTTCTCTTACGCCTACTGAACTGGCGCAGGTGCAGGGCTTTGCCGCAGCGCTGATAGCAGCTCGTAAAGCCTGACCTTTTCCTCCATCGTCAGGGTGGAGACCAGTTTCTTCGCTTCCTGCTCGTTCATTTCTCTGCCCCCTCGTATGTCGTTTTGTGGCGTTTGCTTGGTTCAATCGTACTCTATACGTGCCCCGGTGTCTACGTTCATTTTGGGGAATCGCTCCCCAATTTGGGTAATTGGCGCCCTTAGGCCGATCCATATCTGGGAAACTGCCACCCAAATATGGAAATTTACGGATGAAATAAGATCCGAAGCGGATGAAATAGTATCCGTTACCGATAGAAAGGGGAAATCATGTCAGAAATTCAGGAAATCGCGCAGCATATTCAGGACTTCCCTGCCCTTGTCCGTAAAGCCAGAATGGACAAGGGCATCACCAACGAGGAACTGGCCGAACTGTCCGGCATCAGCTATTCCGCCGTCTGCAAAATGCAGTCTGGTGAGCGCGATCCAAAACTGTACGATGCTGTAGCCGTGATGAAAGCCGTTGGCATCTCCGCCGATCAGACGTTTGAGATCCAGCCCCCTGCGTCCGCCCCCTCCGCCATGCGGGAACGCATCCACGAGCTGGAACTGGATAACGCCGTCAGCTCCGGCGACGTGGTACGCCTGAAGCAGGTCAACGGTCTTTGTACCCAGCGCTTGGATGCCGTTATCCGCCAGCGCGATCATTACAAACGCTGGTCTGTGTTTTCCTCAATTTTTGCCGCGATCCTCTCCCTGTTCTTAATTGTTTACCTTTTTTTCGACTTCCGCAACCCCTATGCTGGCTTTGTCCTCCAGGACGGGCCTACAGCGTTTGCGTGGCTTGTTATCCTTCTTACGCCTGTTTCTATCGTCGTGTGCAGCCTTCTCGGATACCGTGCGCTGCGCGATGCTGAAAAAAATATAATCGAGCAAAAATAGAACATAGGTTCTACTGTGTTCTACATTATATATCACAAGTTTCTTGGTTTCAATGCACACATATCACAAGTTTCTTGAGATTTTTTGTTAAAAAAAGAAAAAGCCGCCCAATCGGACGGCTTTTCCATATAAGCTCTATTCCCGCCAACACCATCACGAGTCTTAAAGAAAGGAGCCTACAACAGTAGGGTAACACGAAAATATCAAAATGTCAACGAAATGCAAGTCCTGTAAGCGCGAAGTCCCCGACAACGCCACGTTCTGCCCTTGGTGCGGCCAGAAGCAGGTGCGGGAGCGCAAAAAGGACGGCGTTATCAAGGTGCCGGAGCCGAAGCAGCTTCCATCCGGCAGCTGGCGTATCTATCTGGCCGCCGAAAAGCAGTCTGTCACCGAAGCAACCAAAGACCGCTGTATCGCAAAAGCCAAGGCCCTCCGCGCGGGGTTCGCAGAGCAACAGAAAAAGCTGCCGTCTTTAACATGGACCAAGGCGATAGATAATTATATCAGCGACCGATCCGAGTCTCTTTCCCCTGAGACCGTTCGAGGCTACCGCATCATCCAGCGCAACCGTTTTCAGGGTGTTATGCAGAAGCCCATGAGCGTCCCTGTCAACTGGCAGGCAGAGATCAACAACTCGCTCTCTGGACTGTCGGATAAGACGGTCAAAAATTCCTGGGGACTTATGACCGCCATCATGCAGACAAACGGCCTGCCAGTCCCCCGTGTGCTGTTCCCTGTAAAGAAAAAAAGCGAACGCAATTTTCTTGATCCACAGCAGATCATAACATTCTGTGAAGCCGCAAAAGGCGACACCTGCGAAATGCCCATTCTCCTCGGCCTACACAGCCTCCGTATGTCAGAGATAAAGGCGCTGCGGTTCCCGGATAGCTTTAACCTCAAGGATGAATGTATCATCGTTTCCGGTGCGGTCGTGCGCGACGAGCACAACAAGCCGGTGTTCAAAACGCGAAATAAAACCAGCTCCTCCGAACGTGTGGTGCCCATTATGATACCCCGCTTAAAAGAACTGCTGGAAGCCTACTCCGGTGAAGAGCGGGCTGTATCGCAAACGCCCAGCACCATCAACAAGCACATTCACGCCATCGCACGAAAAGCAGGTTTATCTGACATTACTGAGCACTGTTTGCGCCACTCGTTTGCGTCTCTCGGCTACCACCTTCGTTTGTCAGAAAACGAAGTCATGAGCATGGGAGGCTGGTCCGATAGTTCCACCGTCCATAATATTTACTTACATCTCGCCCAGAGAGATAAATTGAAAGCAACGAATAAAATGGCAAAGTTTTACCACACCGCGGAAAAGCTGGCCGCATCGCAGCGCAACAGCGAGAACAAAAAGTGATTTTTCAACACGAAATTCGACACGCCAATTAAAACCCACGTTTTCATGCGGTTTTTACAACAAATCGCAGGGGTTCAAGTCCCCCCACTCCGACCAATCAAGAGGAAAACCCGCAACCCTTGTGGTTGCGGGTTTTCCCTGTATTCATGCGGGTTTGCGGAGATTTAGAGGGGCAAATAAATGTTTGATAGGCAAAGCATTTGTGGCTCGTGCAACATAAAAATGTGATAATTTTCGACACGAAATTCGACACGAAAACCGGCCCCATGCGGAGCCGGTTTTTTTATTCCTCACACCACCACACCGTTTCTCTTCTGGCTCCCGCTACGGCGGCCTCCTCATGGGTCATCAGTATGTCAACGTGTTTGCCTATTACGCCAACGTCCAGGGCGATGTATGTCTTGTCTCCGATGATGACTGTGCTGCCGGTCGGTATCACGTCCGGGTCGGTCGCTACGCAGGAGCCGGGATATCCCCACTGGCCGCTGGCGGTCAACACACGGCCGAACTCGTCCTGGTTCATGTGTGCGTACTTCTCAACGCAGTCGGCGCAGTAGCCGGTGACGATGCAGTCCTCCAGCACATTGCTTTTGGCCTTGACGGCTTCCAGTATGCGTTCCGACTCATCGGGATCCTCTTCTACGATTGTATCATGGCTGTCAACATCTTCGCCCCACTCCACCCGTAGGACGGTGTGCGGCGTGTCCGCGCTGGCTCTCCACGGAGCGATCAGTGTGAATATCAGAAGCGTCAGCAGCATGAACTCCAACAGGAAGTGTGTCTGCTCCCGACGCACAACGCGCCGGTACTCTGCCCGCATAGCCACGAACGGTCCGGGGCATAATCCGAACTCCCCGGCACGGGCAATGTTCTCGCTCATTGTTTTATAGACTATCTGTTCCCTTCTTGTCATTGGTTTTCTTCTCCTCGTATAGCGGACACCCGCAGTTTACAAAATCGGCGCAATACGGGCTGTCCCCGTTGAAGCACGCCCACGTCCATTCCTCGTGCCACTTGCAGCCGACACAGCATTTGCTTTTCATGTCCTCACCTTCTTACTCAGTCTGTTCCAGCTTGCCGTAGCGGCGCTCTGGCTCCACCCAGACAAGGTGAACCCACAGCTCGCGCAGCGCACATAGTACCGTTCCGGCACATAAATACCGATTTTGCGCTCCCCGCTGTCTCTTCCGCAGTGTGGACATACCTCCAGTTTACCGCAGGGTTTTCTGTTGTACTGGTTCATACCCTGTCCTCCGTTTGCCCGCGAATAGGCAAGACCTCAAGTTTTCTCGTTTTCGAGTTATAACACGTTACGCACTGACTCTTGAGAATATGGATGCACCAAACATACGGCTTATCATCAGCAACGGTGCCGATGGGGATGCCATCGTAATAAAAATAGTTTTGGTCGATCTCCAAGCACGCTTTGTTTCGCTGTTCCCAAACAGGCCTCTGCACACTACTTCTTGCATTGCGCGGAGGATACCCCTCCACAGACTTGGTAGGCGGAGGCCCCTTCTGTCCTTGCCTGTTGTTCTTGGAATCGAGGTCGATAAATGCGGCGAATCCGCCGATCAGAACGAGACCGACAAGGATACCCAAAATAGTTCCCATTGTGTTTTCCTCCTCAAAAATGTGCGATCATTGCTCCCTCCGGTATCGGGGGCTTTTTCTTTTCGTTTTCCCACTTCGTGGGCAGCGGTTTTATCTTCACTGCCTCCATAGGATTTACTGGTGCGGGCTCCGTCCAGTCTCTGCCGCACACATAACACTTGTGGTAGATCTCCGTTCCGTGGTCTTGAATAAGTCTCAGATTATACTTTAGGCAACACGCCTGTGGAGTATGCCTTTCAATCTTTGCGTTGATTATGCTCTCCGAAACTCTCTGCCAAAAACGCACCATACGGCCGTCCTCTGTGCGGCGCCAGATAATTCGTCCATTTCCACCGGAGCCTCCTGAACCGGGCGTACATACACCGGATCCAGGCTCGCAGCCGGCACCACCATTGGCGATGTATACCGGACCAACTCCACCGGCTCCGCCTGTTCCGAGATCTTCTATCTTTCTTTTCATCTTCACCACATCCTTACCTGTGCCGTATGCTCCGCAAACCGCTGCTCTTGCAGTTGGAAGTATGTCGGCTCGATCTCGCACCCAACGAACTCAAAGCCGAGATTATAGGATGCTATCCTGCTGCTTCCGCTGCCGAGGTGCGTGTCCAGTATGCGCCAGCCCTCTTTTGCGTACTTCTGCAGCAGCCACTCGTACAATGCCACGGGCTTTTGCGTGGGATGGATCCTCTTTTCGTTCAGCGCCTTGTTGCCCTGCTGCGTTGTGCCGTCCGTGATGCTTTTCCCTTGAAACATCCCATTCCACATATAGCGAAAGATACGAACGCTATCGTGGCAGTTTGTCGCCGCGATCTCGCAGTCCGAAAAAGAACTGTTTTCGTTACATTTATCCCAAACGATGCGGCCCGGAGGAAAAACAACATCAAAGTAATTGCATCACCATACGATATATTTTTTAGCCACGCGCACCAACTCGGAAAAGTAGTCGATGCTTGGCACGTCCCACTTCGGTGATATGGGATAGTCCCGGTGTACGCCGATGGGGCTGACCTTGCAGCCGTAATACCCTCTGCGTTCCGGGCCGGTGAAATACGGCGGGTCTACGATGGCAAGGTCAAACGCCTTATCCGGTAGCGTCCGCATATACTCCATGCAGTCCACGTTTAATGCAATTTGTTCTGACATCTCTACTATCTACCCTCCGCTTTCCCCTGCTCGGGTGTCGTACTATCGGTGGTATACGTCAAATTGCTTACCGTTCGGTTCGGGCAAGTAATGCACTCACAACGATACAGACTGCTGGAAGAATTTACCCGAAAGGGGCATCCGTCGTGATAACAGTCCATGTTCATAAATACTCCCTCCACTTCTTATCCAGCCCCTTCGCCCGCAGCGTTCTGCCGTTCATGGTGTACTGGCGCATCCGAAGCATGAAACTTTCCTCGTGGCAACGGTCGCAGTAACCGTGCGTGGCTATGTCCTTCATGCGGTTCCTCTGCTGTTCGTGCGTCAGGTACACGATGTACTCCGCTTCCATCTCCTTGATGCACTTGGGGCACAGCTTGGCGGTGCGGACCGTCCAGATGGCCTTATCCATTTAGTCAGTCCTCATCCATCATCCAGCGCATCATAACGGCAACGATCTTGACATTATCCTTGTAATTGTCCAGAGAATCGTTGAAGATGATATTTTTCTTCCCGATGTATTTTGCGTAGTCGTACTCCAATTTTGCGCCCTTGCTCTCCTGCCATCCGTGCTGAAAAAGCACCACGTCCGCGCTATCCAGCATAGCAAAGCATATACGCATATAGTCTGCTGGCTTCATGCCCTCCGGCAGCTCCGCCGGATTTAGGACGGTGTGACCTTCTTCCTGCAGCATGGCCGCCGTAGCCTTGAACTGTGCCTTATAGTTCGGGTTTCCCGTGATCCTTCCAGCTATGTAGATTTTCATTTCTCCATTTCCTCCTCCAGTTTGTCCAGCGCCTTTCCGATGAGTTTCCAGCGGTCAACGCCGATGTCCCGCGCCTCCAGCAGACCAAGCCGCACCACGTCAGGGGCCACCTTGCCGCCGGTAGCGTCGGACACTCTCTGTGCCCAGCCCAATTTTGTTCTCTGCTGGTAGGCTTGCAGCCGTATAAAAACCTCCCGCTTGATCTCCGCCATCGATCCCTTTGGCTTAAACGGCGTGGCGGGTTCGGTCGGCTGCGGTGCTGGATCTGGCTGGGCTTCGTTGCCATCCCGCTGTTCGCTTTCCTCCTGTACCTGCACAAACGCGCCAATGGGAAGTATATCGTCCTTGTTGAGTATCTTTATCGCCGGTACGCCCTCCGGCACGACCGTATAGATGGTGTCCTCATTCTCCACGCCCAGCGCAGGGAACTCCTCAACGGCGTAGGACGTGACTTCCTCCGGCAGCACCAACACGCCCCGCACCAGCCCCTCTATGATATGGTTGGTCACGCCCTGCGCTATCTGCATACCGCCTTTCACGCGGACGATCAGCACGTTTCGTTCCGTCATTTCTGTTTCTCCTTTCGCAGTTCATTTACAGCGTCTACCAGTTCGTTGATCTTATCCTGCATGACTTGCGTGTCTGGTGCGTATCTCATAGTCCCGTTTTCGGACTTACGCACGCTCCCGCAGTGAAGAATCTCCTTGGGCTTCTGCACTACTGCTTTCTCATTCTCCCACCGTCCGATGCGCTTATAGCCATTGAAGCCGTTTTCCGCCTCGTACTTGGTGATGAAGTCCTCCTCACCGTCCGTAAAATGTACGATCGGCTCATAGAACCCACGCTCCCGGCATTTCTCACACCGGCAGATGCTCTTGATGTACCCCACCCGGCCATCCACAGTCTCCACAAAGTCTCCCTCGCGCAGGTACTCCGGCATCATCAACAGTTTCGTGGAGCTCATCTTGTCGAGCTCATCCTTTTCCGCATATCCGCAATCCCTGACCGCTCTTAGCCACGCAAAATCGTACTTGCCAATGCGAGTAAAATTCTTCGGCAGATCCTCTATATTGCCACTCCAGCCCGTCTGCGTCCCATCGTCCCACTTGAAAATGAAGCTGTGAAACCGCCCTGGCCTCTGGTAAGACGACACATATCCCGTAAGCGTCTTGGAGGATGTGTCATCGGCACGTTCCAACCTCACATAATCTCCCACATGAAAGGTGTATATCATCCCTGCTCGACCTCCTTCAGCACTTTCTCCGCCTCCTCGCTGGTGAGGAAAACAGTTCGACCAATGGCAAACCGCAGCGGCGTGATAGCCGGCGCAAGGGTGTCCGTAGCCAGAACCGCGCTCACTCCCGGCTTTGAAAATCCGTTCACTCTGAACTCAATAGCGGTTTTCTCTACGACCTCACCGCAAAAGATCGTATATACCTTGGCACCCACCCTGAATGGAAGTACCACCAATCTTTTCTCTTTGCCTGCCTTGCAGATTTCTCGTATCATATCGATCCCACCGCACTCCCCAACAACAGTGCAAAGGTCGCTCCAGTCTTTAATCAACTCAGACACTTCCTCCGGTGTCAGCCCCGTGTCCTCGTAGGCGGCAAGGCGATCCTTGAGGAGATTGCGGCAGTACAGCGCAGTGCAGTCAGCCATCGGCTTACCATGCTTACCCGTCCAATCCGCTTTGCACTTCTGGCAGTCCATCATTGCCTGTCCATCGGTGTCGCGCTTCGTCAGTCGTTTATTCATCTCTGCTCCTCCACATAGCACCAGCTCTGCGGTGCGCGCTTGATTTTTCCTTCTTCGTGGCAAGCGTTGCATTCGGTCGCCCATTTCGCGTCGCATTCATTGCATTCGTAGGGGCGTTCAAACTCGCTCAACTTGCGCGGCGCGTCGTAGATGCGCAGATCGGAGATGTGCCAGCCGTAGCCGGTTCCCTTTAGGTAGTTCACAATTTCTTCCCGTATCAGGCAGGCTTGCTTTTCTACGTCATCCGGTGCATGGTTGATGGGCGCAAGCTCATAAATCCGGTCACAGGTGAACTCGCCGACGACCTTTCCATTTAAGAAATTGTCTTTCGTGTAGTTTTCACACAGCATTAGTTCTATGCTGTCGCCGTGTTTAATTCCCTGCTCTGGGTGACGATACAATTCATCGCTGTTCAGCACATGGCACCCACAGATGGTCTGATACCTGACACTTGCTTGCGTGCAGTAGATATAGCACTTAAACGGCGTTTCCAGCTTCGGGCGCGTCTTTCGCACCTCAATGGTCTTTTCGCCTCTGCAAATCTTCTCGCACCACTTCGGGCGAATGCTTATCATAACGGCCTTGCTCATGCCTTTTCCTCCCGCTTCAAGATTCCCATTCCGACGCACAGTTCGATCAGCTTGTCATCTTCCAGATCAATAGCCCTCTGCGCGATGTCACGAAGATACCCAGACAGCAGTTTGAGGCCAACGGAGATGCCAAAGGCGTTTTCTTTTACGACTCTGCTTTTGCTCTCACTCAGCGTTCTGTCGATCTCCTCGACCAAGTTGTTGTAGTCCATTTTCACTCTCATGCCCGTTCTCCTTTCATTCCACTCTCCGGCTTCGCCAACGGGTTATACACCCCGATGCCTACCAGCACCCGCGTGACCGGCGTTCCTGTGCCCGCCCTGATCGGCTGCGCTTTTGCTTCAAAAATCATGTCCAGTCCTCCATCATCCTTGCCATCCTCATATCCAGCGGTTCCCCGCGGAACTTTATCTCCGGCGCAAAGGTCATCATGCGCTTTGGCCTGTTGCTCACGCGCATCTTGTAGCTCTTTTCAAATTCTCTCGCATACCATTCCCAGAAGATATACCCGTAAGGATTTCCTTCGTTGTGGCTCTGCAGCGCAAGCAAATGGCACATTCTCCGGTTCCATATAACGGCGACATCACCATCTCGCGGTGCAGGAATATACGCCGCCGGTTCCCAGCCGTATAACCGCTTGGTGTGCAAGTGCCACGCCTCAGTAAAAATCAGGCGGCTCATACCGCCCATGCCGGTTGTGTAATAATCTCTCAGGTTCTCGGTCAGCCTACGGTTTATAGATGACATATCATCTCACCTCCAAGTGCTCGCGCCTGAAGCAACTTCCACCAGATCTGTTCGTCAAGGCGGTATGTCACCTTCGGCTTGAACTCCATAAATGTCGGCCTGGGTTCTGCCGCGCCTATATCGCGCACATCTGCAAGGCCATCAAGGAACTTGTGTACGGTCTGCATGAAGAACGCCGCAGCGATCTGCTGCCACTCGGTAAAGCTCCCCGACTTAGCGCCCAGAACAAACCTGCACCAGTTATAAACCTCGTCAACGCCGTACTGCTTCGCCCTCAGATTGAGTGCTTTCAGTGCCTTTTGAACTTCATTGAAAAGCGCACTCTTCTCCGCATATCCAGTGCTCATCTCAATACCTCACTCCGATGTAGTCCAGCACCCTCGCATAACCAAGACCGTCTTTCGTGGGCTTCCACAGTCCGTCCGTGTCGAACGCACCACCACCGATGCAGAACTGGTAGTGCTTCGGGTGCGTCAGCTTCATGCGTTCAAAGCGGTTGACACCCTTTTCGAGGTGAGCGCCAAAAGCGCAGAACATACAGCCCCCCCTCTGGCATCCCGTACAGTGCAGATTGCAGTCGATCAGCGTTGCGCCGTAGTCGTTCTCGCCGTCGCTGGCTACGATGTCTCCGTACACGCTGGCGTAGGGTAGTTGGTGGTCTACTATAAACCGCAGCACGTCCTGCTCCGTCCAGAAACTCATGGGCTTAGATAAGGGACGCCTTCCTTCAAAGGCGTTGCAGCCGGTTTCGCGCCATTTTTGCATCCGCAAAAGACTTTCCTCCGCCATTGTTGCCGTCATGGGCTTGACATCCGCTCGGTGCTCATAGCTCTTTGCTGGGGACTTTTTCATAATCCCGCAGCACCTGTCGGAGATGAGAAACGGCGCCGTAAGTAAATACCCCCACTTTTCGCAGTTGTACATACTCTTTTCCCCATCGGCGCGTAAGACTTCCCCACGCAATAGCTTCATACTTCGGCTATCTGGTGAACGCCGCGCGGTTTCTATCCGGTGCGCTACGTCTTTACCGATGATGCTGTACCCGTACTTCGTCACAACCTGCCGTATGTTCATCTTCGGACGCAGGCGGACAAGATTGACAGTCACGCGGCGAAACTCCCTCCGCAGCCACGCGGCGTACTCATTCACGAACTTCTAAGTTTCAGGGTATTCCAGCCCCGTGTTCACAAACACCAGGTTCAGCGGCCATATCGGCGTTCTGTAGCTTGCCAGGTACCGCGCCGCCAGATGCGCCAGCACCGTGCTGTCCTTGCCGCCGGAGAAACTGACGTAGCACTGTCCGCCCCATGCGGTGTACCACTCGTCCAGCTTTTCGTAGGTCAGTATCTCCTTGTCCTGCACGTCCAGCGCCATCAGTTTCTTCGCCGCTTCATTCGTCAGCGGCCGGTTTATCCGTCCCATGTATCTCGTTCCCACTTTCATCACAGGCAGAACTGTAGATAGTCCTGCAAAGTCTTTTTCGCACGGTTCACGCTCCGGCTGACCGTGCTCTTATTTACGTCGTGTACCGCTGCGATCTCCGTCACGCTCATGCCGCCCTCATACATCTCTCTCAGGTACATCCACTGATCGTCTGTCAATTTCAGCGCCGCTTTCGGGAAGTGCCGCCGCAGCCGAAGCAGGGCGCCGAGGTTCGCGTCCCTGTCCAGCAGCATTTCATCCACCCTGCCGCCCAGCACTTCGTCCAGCAGGACGTCCGTCGCCACATCTCCCATCCTCCGCATAGTCACGGTTACACATCCTCCCTGCCGTGGTAGCTCCTAACGAACTCACATTCCGCCTCTGCTGCGTTCACGGGCAGAGTAACGATAAAAGACGCGATGGAGAAGTAGTATCCCCCATTGCCCCCATCAGCGTTGGACTCGATCATACAAATAGCATTGCGGTTGTGCATAATCGTCACTCGCGCCTTGCATCCATAGGTGTCATAATCTTCCCACGGTTCATATTCTATGTCCGATACCGCAGTAATCGCGGCGTCCAGTTTTACCTCCGAGAACTTCGATTCGACCCTTGCGCAGCAGTCCCAGTCCGTCATCTCAACCCGCAGTTTCAACCCGGTATCCAGTTCGATATGCTCCGCGTCCCACGCCACGATCTTCCGGTACAACAGTAGTTCTTTCAACTCATCAAAGCTAATTTCTTTTCTCATTTTCATCCCTCCTTATACCTCGTCACCCCAGCAGTCCCAGCCGTCCACCTGTTGTCTGGCAAACAGCTCGATGCGGGGTATATCTCCCATCAGTTCCACGATCCGGTCTCTCACCTCATCCGGCTTCCTGCTGTGCTCCCGCACGTGGCTCAGCACCACACTGTGTACGCCCTTGTTCACGCGCTTCGGCTTGCCCCTTGTCGCCAGCAGACACAGCTCCGCGTTGGCCCGGGTCCAGAAACCCAGGCCCCAAAACAGCCCGTCTGACTTCCTGTTCTGCTTTACCCATGTAAACGCACAGGTCTTGTAGGTAAAGCCCCACTTACGGATCAGCTCCAAGCCTTCCTCCAAACAAGGCATAGTCACCCACAGAAACAGCACGCAGTCCTCCGCCGCTATGCCCTGCACCGGCAGCGTCTGTATGTCCTCTTTTCTCATGCAGCGATAATGCGCTTCCGCAGACTTCTTCTCTTTTCCCTTCGCACTGTACGTCTTAAACGTCCACGGAGGATCCGCGTAGATCACACCATACTTCTTATCAGTATCCAAAATGTCTACTACCATATCCAAAACACTCCCTCAATCTAACTTGCCGGCCACTTGCTCCCGGCCCTTTGGCAACCGGTAGTCTAATCGCCGTGTCAAGGGAAGCAGAAAAACTTTTTCACCCCCATATAACATCCGTGTCAACACCATGCCGCCACCATCGCACCACCGCCGCACAAAGGCCGTACCTTCCCCTCACATATATGGCGCTTGCGCCCGCCGAAATTTTTATTTTTCGACCTCCGCCTTTTGACCGTTTCGTTTTTTCGACCCGGTTTCAAAACCACCCCCCCTACCCCTAACTTGCCGGTAACTTGCGTGAGAAGCGCGGATTGGTGTGCCGGAGTGGGGAACATGGAGGCGGGGAGGAGAGTTGCGTAGCAGGGCGAAAAGGCTTTGCCCTTCCGGTTTGTAAACCTCCCCCGGGTTGCCGTCCTGGTGGTGGTCAGGTGGTGCCGGTGGTGTCCATTTCCGCCGGATTTTGCAGGAAAAACGCCCGCCGCCGGGGTGCTTTCCTTTACATATTGTTCTAATATGTAAAGGAATGTTGCAATTTTTGCAAGTTCTCTTTCATTTCGTCCGCTTTCGGCCTCTGATTTGACGATTTCCGCCGGTTTTGGCTGTTTTGTCGGTGGTGGCTGCCGTTTGCCGGATGGTCAGGGCATGGAGCCGTGGCACCCCGCCGCCGCTGCCGGTCCCCGTCGGTCAGCTGTTCAGCCCGGAACATAGGCCGCCGGGCGACTCTCCTTCCCTCCCCTCGCCGCCGCTCTTTTCTTCCGGTCGGTGCCTCCCGCTGGTGGTCTCCGTTTTGCTCCGGTGTTCTCCTGCTTTGGGTGTCCCGCTGGGGTTTTTGGTGCTCGTTTCTGCTCCGCTGGGTATGGTTGTATACGGGGGTATATTCTTCTTTATTCAACCGCGCCCGGAATAAACGCGTGCGCACGCGTGATGGGCTGCCGCTGCTCTTCCATGCCTCTTTGCCCTCTGTGGGGCTGCTGGCGGCGTTTTTCTTTGGGGGTCGGTGTCGGGGCATTCCTTCGACGCCTGGAAAGCGTGGCGGGGCGTTTCTGTCCGTTTTCTATATTTCCAGTGGCATTGTCAAAAATCTACACGGGCATAAAATTAGCACCGCTGGGGCGGTTTTGGTTCCGTCCTGGCGGTGCTGGTTTGGGCTTCTTCGGTTGTCCGTCCTGGGTCATGCGGTGACGATCTCGGCGGGGCTGGGGCTGCCGTGGAAGTCCCCGGCCCATGCTTGATATATTGCGCCGTGTTCCCCTACTGCCGTTACCCATCCGCGCACGGTGGCGGCCATACGGCACGGGACGCGGGGCCAGCGGCGGCCCACGTCAAGCCAGATTTGCAGGCCGTCCGCTGCTGCGGCTCTGATCTCCGCGGCGGTGTATAGCTGCGCTTTGCCCTCTGGGGCGATGTTGTACAGGGTTCCCGGGCTGGTGGTGTTGTTCGTCATGGTGCCTTGTCTCCTTCCTGCGCCCTGCTGGGCGCGTCCGTGGTTAGTCCTGGGCGTTGTCCTGCTGCGCGTGGTAGCGATCCCGCATGGCGTACAGGCGGCGGGAAATGGTGGACCGGTCAACCATCAGCGCGGCGGCTATCTCCGCCGTAGTGTACCCGCGGGCGGTCATGGTCAGCGCTACGCGGTCCACCTGATCCCGGGCGACGCTCTCCACGCTCTCCCGCAGGATCGCGGCGGCCTCCGGGCTGGGTGCTATCGCGTCGCAGTCCGTCCCGGCCTCGGTGTCGATCTGCCAGCGCTCGGCGCCGTCGTCGTCAATGGTGGCGGATATGGCGCGGGCGTGTCTCTGCTCGGCCCTGCTTATGCTGTGCGCGGCCTGGGCTGCTGCCCGGTACAGGAT
>ERZ779877.224-NODE-224-length-66209-cov-15.074735_pt1 | contig 66209 bp, 62 predicted proteins | sample MGYA00511556_ERZ779877 | MGnify/ENA primary metagenome ERZ779877 (study PRJEB29588, sample SAMEA2159338) | human gut metagenome | biome: human gut; feature: human-associated habitat; material: faeces | place: Denmark | collected 2008/2010 ... | reverse complement strand
TTGCATGTGTTAGGCGCGCCGCCAGCGTTCGTCCTGAGCCAGGATCAAACTCTTTGTTAAATGGTATATTCAAGCTTTCGCTTTAAATATCAAAGTTTGATTGCTCTGCTGAACGCTAACTTGCTATCTATTAGCACGTTATTTTGTGTTCATCCAGAATTTCTTGTTATTCTCATTAAGAATTTCAAGGTAATGTTTTTAATTCTGTACTGTTCAATTTTCAAGGAACTTTGCGCCGCTCTCGCGACAGCTTATTTATTATATCACATTCATTCGAGTTTGTCAAGCACTTTTTTGAATTTTTTTAAATTTCTTTTTTCAGAGTTTTGAACTTTTTACCAGTCGGTCACCGTGCTTCCGCAGTTTCTTCCTTCTGGTTTTTTAAGCTCATCTTCGTACCCTCGACTGCCCTCTTTCTCACTGTTCAAGCGGTTTCGGACTTTCTCATGTACCCTCTGTTTTCGTGCCCTCTCGTTTGAGTGCTTGTCTATTATATCACGGAAAACGACATTTGTCAACGTTTTTTTAAAGTAAATTTACATAAAACTTACTCGTTAAATTCCGTTTTTAAAGGCACTTTATACAATCAACCGTAAAAAGCTGTTTAAAAATTCTATTTACTGCATTTTTCTTCTATTTAATGTATTTTATCAGCTTTTTACCGCCGGCTTTTTCAGATACTTTCCGGTAAGAATTCTCTCCCTTATGTATACCAGCGTATCCTCCTCGCCGTATCTTTTCAGCATTATCAGCATTTTTCCCAAAAGCTCCATGGTTTCCGGATGCATCATATAGTGTTTTCTGTTCTTGTTGAAATATTCAAACGGCATACTGTCATTATAATTCTCCTTATAATATGTCTTGCACGCCGCTATTCTGTCACAGAACATTTCCACCACATACTTGACCGGCATCTTAGTGCCCTGCATTCCCGCACCGGGCTCCTGTCCGTAATCTATCCAGTATTCAAAGTGATGTCTGTTTCTTCCCTTATGGTGAAGCCATGCCTCACTTTTACCTGACACACGTCTTTCGGTCGTATTCGGGCTTTTATCTCCGGTATAGAACACGACACCGCTTATAAATTCTTTCGGCGAATATTTCGACAGATCGTGTAATATTCCCTGTTTATAAAGCCCCAGCTTAAAGCACAACCTCATCACTTCCATCTTGTGATGATTGATCGTGCTTAAATGTCCCTTGAAATTCTCCTTAATATCCACGCTTATCCTTCTTTCGTTCTTTCGAGATACTTTCTGAAGTTATCGATATATCTTGTTTTAAAGCTGACGCTTGTTATTTCTTTGTATGGAATTTTGGTTTCTGCAAGCCATTTTCCGTCTGCGTCAAACTCTCTCATCGTAAGTTTATTCTTCCCCGCTTTTATAATTATCCCTATATGGAATATCTCTTCATTTTCATTCTCGACTATTCCCCATTCACCGCACTCTCTGAGCGAATTGAATATGCTCTGCCACGAGCTTATATCAATTTTGGAAGCCTTGATTTGCTCTGCAACCCCATTCAGTCTGTTTATCTCTTCACAGACATCATTCTTGATTTCCGCTTTTTTCAGTTCGTCAAGGTTGCGGATCGTATATCCGTTAAGCTCAAAGTCGTTTTCTTCCTGTCCGAGGACAAAACTGTCGTTGAAATCATTGATATAATAATACCAATAGCTTTTGTCATATTCGTAAAAGCACCTGCATATATGCCTGTTCCGAGCGCACTCTCTGAGCACCGATATTTTCTTACTGCGTTTCATATTTTTCCTCACTAAAAAGCAACTGCCGCATATATAACACGGCAGTTTCATATTTACAAAAGCCGTCAGCCTTATTCTATCACAGCCGACCTTTAATTTCAAGTCCGAAAGTCATTATCGTTGTTCCGTCAATTGTTACACGCTCACCTTCTCCCCCTCTTTTTCATCGCATTCCTTATTCTCCGCCGCTTTATCCGGCATTTTATCCGGTTCGTTACCGCCGTGCTTATCCTTTTTCTTCTTTTCTTCTATATGCGACTGATCGCTTACAACAAGAATATCCCCTTGCTGAATAACAGTGTTACCGTTCGGTACGACCATATCCCCATTTCTCTTTATCATTATGATAAGAAGCGTAGTCGGCAGGTCAAGCTCCTTTATCGTCTTGCCCTTCCATAAATGCTTTGGACCTATCTCATACTCCTTGAGCAATATATTTCCGCTGTCCCTGTACGACGGAACACTGAGTATAACATCATCACCCGCATTTATCACAGTATTGCCTTTAGGTACAATAGTGCTGTCACCGTGCTTAATCATGAGTACAAGAGAATTTTCAGGGAAATCTATCTCGCTTATCTTGTGACCGTTCCAGCTGTGTGTTTCGGATACGAATATACGCATCATATTGAACTGTGGAGTTTCGTCCTGATAGTCGTTGAACGTCTTTAATACACTGCTTTCGTTGTCGATAAGCTTAAGCCCCGTTGCAACCTTCGGCAGTAACGTTCCCTGAAAAGCAACGGAGATAAGGCAGACGCACACTACTATATTGAACAGGTTACTATCCGTGTACACATCGCTCACCGTAGCCATTATTGCGAAAACGATGGACGATGCGCCTCTTAGACCCGACCACGCTATAAACAGCCTGTCAGCCCATGTATATCCCTTTGAGCAAATCGCAAACACTGCAGCAGGACGTGATATAAAGGTCATCACCGCAAATATTGCAAGCGCCGGCAGAATTATTCCGGGAAGCTGCGAAGGATTTGACAATAATCCCAGCAGGAAGAACAGCATTATCTGGCTCAGTCCCGTTATTCCGTCAAAAAAATGTACAAGCTGCGCCTTATTCTCGCCTATGTTGCTGTTACCGATGATGATACCGGCTATGTATACGCTGAGGTATCCGTTACCTCCGAGCAGTATCGGTGCGGAATATGCCGCAAATATCATCGCCATCATGAAAATTATGTCAAAGCTGTTTTTCGACAGCTTTACCTTTTTCATTACAAATACTGCGGCAAATCCCATTGCAAAGCCGAATGCCACGCCAAGGACTATCTGTAGTACCGCAAGAAGTCCCAGCTGTGATATGTCGTCTCCCGCCATGATCGCAAGCGCAATGACCGTCAGCATATAAGAAAACGGGTCATTAGATCCGCTCTCGATTTCCAGCAGTGAAGCCAGACCGCCACGCAGGTTGAGTTGCTTTGAACGAAGTATCGAGAACACCGATGCCGCATCGGTAGATGAAATAACCGCTCCGATAAGAAAGCTCTCTTTTATATCAAATCCTATCAGAAAATGACAGCCTGCGGTAGTAATAAGCGCCGTAACTATCGTACCGAGCGAAGATAAAAGTCCCGCACGCAAGGCAACAGGCTTTGCCGCCTTCCAGTTGGCAGAAAAACCGCCGCAGAACATTATAAATATAAGGCATACCGTACACACCTGTTCACTTAGCTGATAATTATCAAACGGTATCTTCAGCAATCCGTCAGAACCGCATATCATACCGAGTGCCAGGAATATCAGCAGACTCGGAACGCCTATCTTCGTCGACAGCTTATTGCCGACGATGCAGACTATGATTATCACCGAAAAAAAGAGCATTACAAATTCCATTGTTCACCGTTCCTTCTGTTCAAATATTTTCTCTGTTTAACTGTTTTCAAAAAAAGCTGTCAACGTGATTTTAAAGTCCCCGTTGACAGCCGATTTTTTTACTATTCTTAAAGGCGTCAGCCGCTGAATGCGACGTCTTTATTTGCCTGCAAGCTTAGCGATTATTTCAGCCGCCTCATCAATGCCGCAGGTCGCAGTATTGACGCACAGATCGTAGTTAAGGCATTCACCCCAGTTACGCTCGGTGTAATACTTGTAGTGTCTGCGCCTTGCCTTATCCTTCTGTCGGATAACATTCAGCGCTTCTTCCTTGCTTATATTATCATGTTCACAGATGCGCTCACATCTGAAGTCGTCCGTAGAATGTACAAAAACATCAAATGTGCTGTACTGCTCCCTCAGCACATAGTCTGCACAGCGACCGACTATAACGCACGGACCTTTATCGGCAAGCGCCTTTATGACCCTGCACTCAGCCGAGAAAAGCTGATCGGTCAGCGGCTGTGTATACATACCGTTTATCGCAAGATTATAGAGAAAGCTTGTGGTAGTCGTCTGCTCCGCACGCTCTATGTATTTCGGGTCAAAACCGCTTTCCTTTGCAGTCACATCGATTATCGTCTTGTCATAATACGGAATTGAAAGCGCTTTTGCAACCTTTCTGCCTATCTCACTTCCTCCGCTTCCGTACTGTCTTGAAATTGTGATTATTCTTCCCATAATCAGTTCCTCCGTTTGTGCTTTATTCTTATGCCTGCTGTACCTGTGCCGAAGATCCTTCACTACTGTCATACATCTTTGCTATGACTTTCTTATAGATCCTATGCATAAGGAGTATCGCAACAATAAGTCCTAACAGATCGCTTACCGGGAGCGACCACCATATACAGTCAACCCCTCCGATAATGCCGAACAGCCACGCAAAAGGCAGTGTCGGCACAATAAGCCTTACTATAAATACCATCATACTATAGAAACCGTTTCCGAGTGCCTGAAAGCCTGAGCTCAGTACTATCGAAACACCTGCGAGCGGGAACGATATACTGAATATCCTCAGCGCCGTTTCTCCGAGCCTTATCATATCATCGGTAGGTGCAAACAGACCCAGGAGCTGTACCGGTATCAGCTGGAAAAGCAACACGCCTATTATCATTATCGCAACTGAGCATATAACTCCCAGCTTCAAAGTATCGGTGATACGTTTGGGTTTTCCTGCCCCGTAGTTATAGGCTATGATAGGAACTATACCGTTGTTCATACCAAATACGGGCATATATACGAAGCTCTGCAGCTTGAAATATACTCCGAACACCGTAGCCGCCGCAGGCTCATATGCTTTCAGTATTATATTCATACCGAATGTCAGTACCGATACCAGCGCACTCATTATAATAGAGGGTATTCCAACGGCATATATCGTCTTTATCGTCCCGAAGCTCAGAATGAACCTTCTGAGCACAAGCCTTAATTCCTTGTTATGGAAATGATGCAGTAAAAATCCTACCGCCGCCGCTATTATCTGACCTGTTACAGTGGCGATCGCCGCGCCGGTAACGCCCATTGCAGGTATCCCAAGAAAGTCAACGCCGAATATGAATATCGGGTCAAGCACTATATTGATAACCGCACCGAGTATCTGCGACACCATCGAAAGTAACGTCTTTCCGGTCGCCTGTAGTATACGTTCGCCGTATATCTGGAAAAACAGTCCGAACGAGCCGCAGCATACTATCGAAAGGTATTCAACACCGTAATTTGCGATGACCTCAGAGTGTGTCTGTATCGAGAAGAATGCAGGCAGTGCCGTAAGTCCCACTATAAGGAATACCACGTAATTCAGCGCCGTAAGTATCAGCGAATGTGTAGCCGCAAGCCCTGCTTCGTATGGCTTTTTCTGCCCTAAATAGCGTGATACAAGTGCATTCATGCCGACACCAAGTCCCGTCTGGAATGCGATCATCAGGCTCTGCATCGGGAACGCCATGCCCACAGCAGTCAGCGCATCGGGGTTTATCTGTGCCACAAATACGCTGTCAACAAGGTTATACATAGCCTGAATAAGCATCGATATAACTATCGGCAACGACATTGTAACAAGTAGCTTGTTCACGGGCATTACGCCCATCTTATTTTCTTTTGTCTGTTCCAATTTTCTTTTCTTTCCTTTGTTCTAATTGCTTCTTTATTCTTAAATAAGTATAACATAATTTCTTGCATTTTGCAAGCTTGCCGACAGCAAAATCTTATTGACCGTACCGCCTTATTGTGATACAATAGCAATATATCTAAGCCAAGAAAGGAGAAGAATATGAACGATATAAAAGCCGTGCTGTTCGACCTTGACGGCACTCTGCTCGACTCAATGTATGTCTGGCAATATGTCGATGAGGAATTTTTACGCAAACGCAGCATCACTCCGCCCGATGATTACGGCAGGCAGTGCAGTCACCGTTCGTTCTACGAAACTGCTATATATACAATAGAATTGTTCAACTTGCCGGAAACTCCCGAGCAGCTCATGCGGGAGTGGACAGACCTTGCGATTAACGAATATCGATATAATGTAAAGCTAAAGCCCTACGCCCGCGAAACGGTTGAACTGGCAATTAAAAGCGGCTATAAGACCGCGGTATGTACCTCCCAGACTCCCGAGCTTTATACCCCCGTACTCAAAAACACAGGACTGTGGGGAATGTTTGAAACGATAAGCTCCGCCGCCGTTTTCGGCAAAGGCAAACAGTACCCCGACATATATCTCGATACCGCAAAAACGCTCGGCATACCGCCGGAAAATTGCATTATGCTTGATGACGTATCCGCTTCTCTTAAAGCCGCAAAGCAAGCAGGTATGATGACTATCGGCGTGATCGAGCCTATCAGCAGTCAGGATATGAAAGAAATGGAGCTTTACAGCGACAAGCTGGTAAAAGAGCTTGATAAAAGCATATTCACATTTTAACGGAGGCAAAAATGAACACAAGCATAATCAGAAAGCACTTTTTCTTCAAAGGAAGAGTTCAGGGTGTAGGCTTCCGCTACAGAGCGCAGAATGCCGCCTCAATGTACGGCGTTACCGGTTGGGTAAAGAACCTGTATGACGGCTCTGTCGAGATGGAGGCGCAAGGCACTGAGAAAGACATCGACAAAGTAGTACAGACCCTTCAGGACAGCCGCTACATCGTGATAAACGATATGTACGTTGCCGATCGACAGCCCGACCCTCACGAAACCTCATTCCGCATTAAAGACGAATACTGACAGAACCATCCCTCTCACTCCCCCATTGAATCGTAGTTATTGATTTTCTCAGCTATTTATGTTTTGTGAGGGCAAGCAAGGCAAGGACAACTTAAGCGTGTGCATCCAAAGCTTTGTACATATGCAATGACAAGTATATTGATTCGAATAGCGAACCCGAGAAGTGCTGTCCTATGAAAAGAACTATCGGTAGCTTACGATCGTATCTCACTTTTCGTTCCATTTCTGTGTCCTCACTTTCATTTTTTGTGTTTATTTTTCTGACGATAGTCATCAAATTAAAGGGTCTTAGGGAAACGGAGCGTCCCTAACAAGCTGATGAACTGCGAACGAAGCGCGCCACGTTCATCGTTGCTTGCTACTCTGAAATCATTATATCGTTTTAGTCTTTCCCGATGTATTAACAAAGTGCGACGATTTATGTTAGCCGTTCGTTTTTACCTTATTTTCCCCCTCACCTTATATGCAAAAAATCAGCAAAATGCACCCTGTTTTTTGCAGAATTTACAGAATGTTCATAAGTATTTTTGTGAAATGTTGATATAGCAGTACAGACAAATTTTTCAAAACTCATCTTAAAAGTCTTGTAAGGCTTTCGATAATGTGGTATAATAAAAAAATATATTGACACTTGATTAAATAAAAATTTTGCGGAGGATAATATGGCTAATAAAAGCAAAGTACAATCTGTTGAACCGGATATAGCTGACTTGGTAAACGGCTGGCTGAAAAGCTATGGCCTTGACTATAAACTTGAACAAGCATCACTTAATTCGGAAATAGATAAGGCTCTTGATGAATATCATTCAAAGAGTGGTGGCAAAGGTGGTAACAGACCTGATGCTAAACTGTTGTTGAAAGATAAGTATGGGACTTTTTATCCTGTTCTTATTGAATATAAAGGTTACAAAGATAAACTTGTAAAGTTGGATACTGACGGAATCGTAGATAACAAAAAAGATAAAAATGAACCAAACTATACGAATATTAAGTCGTATGCTGTAAATGGTGCGATACATTATGCGAATGCGATTTTACACTACACAAGCTATACAAGAATCATTGCAATAGGTGTAACCGGATACAAAGATGAGTTTGGAAAACTTCAGTACGAGATTGGTGTTTATTATGTTTCAGCTGACAAAAATAATCTTGGCTTTGGTCAAAGAGTTGGAGATTATACAGACCTTTCCTTTTTAAAGCCGTCACATTTTGATGAGTTTGTAGAAAAGCTTAATGAACTCAGTCTTACTCAGGCAGAGATTGATAAACTCAAAGAAAAGCGTGAAAAAGAAATCAATATCAGTCTTGTTAAACTTAACAATGACATCTACAAAGAAGAAACAGGATTGGGAGAAAACGATAGAATATATCTTGTTGCAGCTACTATCATTGCAACGCTTGGTGCAGAGGGCGTTAAACCTCTTGAAAAATCTGATTTGGAATCTTCTACCGAAAGCGGTGAAACCGACGGAGATAAAATCATCAGAAAAATTACTTCTTTCTTAAAGAAAAAACAGTTACCACAACAAAAGCAAGATTTGATTATCAGAACACTTTCAAACACTTTAGTTGATGAAAACAGAAACAAACCGGAAAACGGAGAAAGCCAAATAAAAAGAGTATTCTCGAAAATTGTTGATGACTTGGGTATCTACTATAAGATAGGTATTACAACAGATTTTACAGGTATGCTCTTCAATGAAATGTATAACTGGCTTGGATTTACTCAGGATAAGTTGAATGACGTTGTTCTTACCCCTTCATACGTTGCAAGGTTACTTGTAAAGCTTGCAAGAGTTGACAAAGATTCTTATGTATGGGACTTTGCAACAGGTTCGGCAGGACTTCTTGTTGCTGCAATGAATGAAATGATTGATGATGCAAAGGAAAAAATATCATCACCTGAGGAATATCAGAAAAAAGTCGCAAAAATTAAAGCAACTCAGCTGTTGGGTCTTGAAATTCTGCCGCAAATCTATATGCTTGCAATCTTAAATATGATTTTAATGGGCGACGGAAGTTCCAACATTTTGAATCAGGACTCTTTGAAAAATTTTGACGGAAACTATGGCTTTATTTCAACGAAAAAAAATTTTCCTGCCACTGCATTTGTGCTTAATCCCCCATATTCCGCTGATGGAAATGGTATGATTTTTGTTGAAAAAGCTCTCTCAATGATGGAAAAAGGCTATGCGGCAATTATCATTCAAAATTCGGCAGGTTCGGGCAAAGCTGTCAAATATAACAAGGAAATACTGAAGCATAGTACGTTGCTTGCAAGCATTAAAATGCCGATTGACTTGTTTGTTGGCAAGTCAAGTGTTCAGACAAATATTTATGTTTTCAAGGTCGGCGAACCACATCACGCAAAGAATACAGTTAAGTTTATCGATTTCTCTAATGACGGCTACACAAGAACCAACAGAAAGAAAGCAAGTGTAAATTTAAGAGATACGGACCACGCCAAAGAACGCTATCAGGAAATTGCGGACATTGTCAGATTCGGCAAGTCAGAACTTAATATTTTCACTGAAAAGGAATATTATGAGGGTAAAATCGACCCGGAAAACGGTGCTGATTGGAATCAGTCTGCTCCAATTAACACAATCCCAACGCTTGAGGACTTCAAAAAGACCGTAAGTGATTATCTTGCTTGGGAAGTATCAACACTTTTAAAAGGTAAGAGCAGTGAGGATAACGAACGCTTGGGAAAATAAATGCCTCACTCAATGAGAAATTGGCAAGTGTTGAGTGGGGCGAATACAGGATTGATGATTTGTTTAATATTTATACAGGAAGGGACGTTATAATAGGCAAAACTTCCCCTGGGGAAATTCCATTAATAAGTCATCAAAATACTGAAAATGGAGTAACCAGAAGAATAGAGCATATCAGCAACAGAAGAATTTTTCATTATGAAGAAACAATTTCTTTAGCAGACAGAGGCGTATTTTATGCAACAACTCAAAATGAAGATTTTCATATTGGTACAAGAGTTAAAGCTTTAGTATTTAAAGATGGAAAAAAGAGTGAAAATGTACGATTATTTTTCTCTTCAGCAATCAACAAATTGCAAATACTATTCACCGATTATTCCTCTAATGCAACAGATAAACTTCCAAAATATAAAATACAATTGCCGGTATTAAACGGACAGATAGATTATAATTTTATGGAAAGCTTTATAGAGGAGCTGGAAGCGGAGCGTATAGAGGAGCTGGAAGCGGAGCGTATAGAGGAGCTGGAAGCGTATCTTTCAGTCTCTGGACTGAAAGATACGCAACTGACAGCTGATGAGCTGTCAGTTGTCAATGATTTGATTTCAAAAAATATTGAGTTTAAACCTTTCTGTTACGATGTAATATTTGATAAAATTGTACAAGGAAGAAGACTGAAAAAAGATGACCAAATAGCAGGAGATATTCCTTTTGTAATGGCAGGAGTAACAAATACAGGTGTAGTTGGTTATATTTCTAATCCGGTTGCAAGTTTTCCAAAGAACTCAATTACAATTGATATTTTCGGAAATGCATTTTATAGAAATTATGATTTTGGTGCAGGTGATGATACTGGCGTTTACTGGAGCGAGAAAAGTGATTATTCAAAAGAAATTATGCTTTTCTTAACCTGTTCTATGGGAAAGTCCATTGAAAATAAATTCTCATATGGTAAGAAATTACGCAGTTCACAAAGCTTTAAGTTTAAAATGCAGTTACCTGTAAAAAATGAACAGCCTGATTATGAGCTAATGTCAACTCTTATCTCGGCAATACAGAAACTTGTCATTGCTGATGTTGTAAAGTTCAGCGATGAGAAAATAAAAGCTACAAAACAAGTTGTAGGATAATAAAAATCGCAAGTTATTCACTTAGTGTTGAGTGATTTAACTTGCGATTATTTTTTATGTCGAATATAGCTGTTTGGGGTGAAGTATACTTATTTGGTGCCCACTTACTTCAAGATAGGTGCAAATCTGATACGGATATTCGGCATCTTCGTGATAGTCGAATAAGTGTTCAGCATCCAGTCCTCACTGCCGTCATTTACGTTCTCACCGCTTGCAGGAGGCGCAAATATCTTGAGCGTCATGTCAGCTTCGCTTTCAAGAGGCTTTTCAAAGAATGCCGACATAAAATCTATCGTCTTTGCGTGAGGTGCCTTGTAGAACCACTTGCCGTTTATCTCCATCATAAGATTAAGATCTGCGTCCTCGTCCTCAAATGTGATTTCGCAGAATGTGGGGTTCTTTTCAAAGTGCAGAGGTATCTCGATACCCTCAGCGTCCTCAGAACCGCCCCAACGTAATTTTACAGGGAACTGTGCGTCACCCTCGCTTTTCATTTCGGGATAGAAATACTCATCGTGAATAATTTCCTTGTAGGTCTGCATTACCGGCTGCTCAATACCGCAGTCCGCATTGTTCGGATCCTCAATTTCAAGTCCCAGTCTGCCTCTGTCACGGAACTGATAGAATGTAAAGCCGTTGAACCAGCCCTGATCCTTGTCGTTCTTGAGCATATCGCAGAATTCCTTTACCATTTCAGCCTGCTCGTAAGGTCCCGTTACATCGCCGTCAGCGTTGAATTCGCTCATTACCATAGGCTTCTTTACTCCGCCGCAAAGCTCTCTGTAACGCTTTTCCGACAGCTTAGTAAGATTATATGTATCCGCTACCTTGCTTCTGCCGAAAGAGTTTCCGCCCTCATCCGCAACGTCAAAAGGCCAGCCCCAGTGGAGAGCCATGTACTTGTCAACAGACCATATATCCGTTGCTCTTACAGCGTCGGCAAATTCCTTCTCCATCTCGATTTCTCCGCCCTTTTCGGGATGCTCCACACCGCCGATACAGAGAATAGTCTGTACGTTGGGTGCAAACTTCTTTATTACTTCACGGGCGTGGATATAGAAATCAGCCACCTGCTGATAGGTAGCACGCTTTGTAAACGAGAACCAGTTACCTGTAGCCTCGTGGTTGATTCTCAGCTGCATACGGCCGAATGTTGAAAGCTCCTTGCCTATCTGTTCAAGATGCTCGTCCGTAACATTCGGATCTATCGTCATTGTAAGTATAACGTCCTGTCCGTGACGTCTTACATCACGCATACAGGTGAAAGGCTCGTCGTCGGTTGTTCCGCCGATACCGCCCTTATATGTAAAATAGTCGTCATAGGGATAATCCCACTGGAATGTGATTTCCTTGTCCTTGAAAGCGTTTCTCGCTCTTGCAGGCCATGTTTCGTCAAGCGGATAATAGCAATACATAAGGCTTACCGCTCTGTGAGGTCTGCCCAGCTTGTTCAGGATATAATCCTGGTTTACATACTCTCCTCTTTCACTTCCGTCGCCAAGGTCAACCGCACATTTAGCAGGACCCATGTGGATCTTCTTGATCTCGCTCATGTTAATAAACTCCTTACACAACTTTTTTCAGAAATACTGATTTTTAAGACTTATCCGTCCTTTCCGGTAATTCGTTCGTCCGCCGCTATGCACCGCTCACAGACAGCTTACCGGAATAATTTTGTGAAAACCTGCGTTTTCATCGAATAAATTGAGTATATCATAAAATGAAAACGATTTCAAGGCTTTACAAAAAAATTTTTTTGGTATATAATAAAGCAGTATTGCAAAATTGAAAGGAACGGTAACCTATGTTAGAATATGATGAACTCAAAGTTGAGTTCGAGGGCTATGAGCCTGAGCTTAAAGAGCTTGCCGGCGCACTTGACCTTGATAATCTCAAAACAGAAATAGCAAAGCTCGAAGAACAGAGCGCACAGCCGGATTTCTGGAACGATGTAGAAAATTCTCAGAAAATTTCTCAGAAAATAGGCGAAGATAAGAATATAGTACAGAGCTACGAAAAGCTCCGTGAAAGCTATGACGATGTAATGACAATGCTTGAACTTGCTCAGGAAGAAGATGACGAATCTATGCTTCCCGAGATACAGGAGCTTGCAAAGCATTTCAGAACAGAGCTTGAATCGCAGAAGCTCGCTACCCTTCTCTCAGGCGAATTTGATCACAATAATGCGATTCTCACATTCCACGCAGGTGCAGGCGGTACAGAGGCTCAGGACTGGGTCGAGATGCTTTACCGTATGTACAATCACTGGGCAGAACAGCACAGTATGAAGGTAACCGTACTCGACTACCTTGACGGTGAAGAAGCAGGCATAAAGAGCGCCAGCATACTGATTGAGGGCAGAAACGCTTACGGCTATCTGAAGAGCGAAAACGGCGTACACAGACTTGTCCGTGTATCTCCCTTTGACAGCTCCGGACGCCGCCACACCAGCTTTGCTTCCGTTGAAGTAATGCCTGAAATCAATGAAGATATTGACATTGAGATAAGCGAAGACGAGATTAAGATGGACGTTTACCGTGCAAGCGGTGCAGGCGGTCAGAAGGTCAACAAGACATCCTCCGCTGTTCGTATCACACATATTCCCACAGGCATCGTGTGCGCCTGCCAGACAGAGCGTTCACAGCATCAGAACAGAGAATATGCTATGCGTATGCTGAAGTCAAAGCTGCTTGAGATCAAGGAAAGAGAACACCTCGACAAGATCTCCGACATCAAGGGTGAACAGCTTCAGATCGCATGGGGCGCACAGATACGCTCCTATGTATTCATGCCCTACACAATGGTAAAGGATCACCGCACAGGCTACGAAATGGGCAACATCGGCGCAGTTATGGACGGCGACCTTGACGGCTTTATAAACGCTTATTTAAAGGCACTCAGCTTAGGACAGATATAATGAAAAAGAACGACATCGTTGAAATTGAGATAACAGCTCTTTCAAGCGAATGTTCCGGTATAGGCAAGAAGGACGGCATGGTTATTTTCGTGCCGTTTTCTGCTATAGGGGACAAGCTTGAAGTAAAGATACTGAAAGTAAACAAAACCTACTGCTACGGCAAGATAGAAAGGATCATCACGCCCTCTCCCGACAGGGTCACTCCCGACTGCCCCGTTTACACTAAGTGCGGCGGATGTTCTCTGCGCCATATCAGCTACGAGGCTCAGCTCAGAGCCAAAGAGCAGTTCGTAAAGGACGCTTTCACCAGAATAGGCGGTCTTTCGCCCGAATTTTTGCCGATAATCCGCAACACCAATATAAACGGCTACCGCAACAAGCTGCAGATACCCATAGGCACCGATAAGGACGGAAATCTTATCGCAGGCTTCTATGCCTTCCACTCGCACAGAATCGTTCCCTGCGAAAAGTGCCTTTTACAGCCCGACATTTTTTCGAAAATCACTGCCGACTTTCTGAAAATTTCAACCGGGCTTAATCTGACCGCTTACGATGAATCTACGCACAAAGGTATATTGCGTCATCTATATTTAAGGAAAGGCTATTACAGCGGAGAAATATGTCTTTGTATAGTAGTAGCAAAAAATGTTCCGGAAATTAAAATTCTCTCGGACAGACTTCTTGAAAAATACCCCGAGATAGTAAGTTCTGTAATCAATGTAAATAACAGGGATACTAACGTAATTTTAGGCGATGAAGAGATAGTATTGACATCAAAAAACTACATTTGTGACATCATGTGCAAAATCGCCGTAAACATAGCTCCGAAGGCGTTTTATCAGGTTAATACTCCCTGTGCGGAACAGCTTTATTCATCAGCCTGTGATTTTGCGGAGCCGAAGGGCAAAACGGTGCTTGATTTGTACTGCGGAGCAGGCACTATCGGGCTTTCAATGGCACGCACGGCAAAGAAGATAATCGGCGTCGAGATAGTCCCCGAGGCAATCGAAAACGCAAAGCAGAATGCCCTCGCAAACGACATAACAAACTGCGAGTTCATCTGTGCCGATGCCGCCGAAGCCGCACGGATACTGCATTCACGCAGCCTCCGCCCCGACGTGATAATGGTAGACCCTCCCCGCAAGGGTTGCGGCAGGGACGCCTGTGAGCAGATAGCCGCCTTCTCCGCCCCCCGCATCGTCATGGTCTCCTGCAACGCCGCCACCGCCGCCCGTGACTGCGCCTGTTTCGCCACCCTCGGCTACTCCACCGACAAGTGCGTAGCAGTCGATATGTTCAGCGGCACGAACCATGTTGAGACGGTAGTACTGCTTTCCGCAAAAAGCCAGACGGACATATCAACGTAAAGGTTGAGTTTGGCGAGGGTGAGGGAAAAGTTCCGCTTGATAATATTGCTAAAAGAGCCAAAGAATATAAGCCCAAAGAACGAGTGACCTACAAAATGATAAAGGAGTACTAAGAAGCTAAGCTTGGCAAAAATCAAAATGTTACGCTACCTGTCTTGTTGTCGATATGTGAATATTTGAAATGTGATTTTGGAGATATTATGGAAGCGTTACCAGATGATGTTGATAAGGAGCGTGAAAGCTGATTATGAATGAAAATATTTTAATAGTAGACGATGAAAAGGAGATAGCCGATCTAATAGAGGTTTATCTAAAAAATGATGGTTACACGGTACATAAATTTTATAATGGTCTGGATGCTTTGGGATGTATTAAAACGCAAAAAATGGATTTGGCAATTTTAGATGTAATGCTTCCAGATATTGATGGATTTCGTATTTGTCAGAAAATCAGAGAACAGTATTTTTATCCTATTATAATTCTGACGGCAAAAGTTGAGGATACTGATAAAATTATGGGACTTACCATCGGAGCTGATGATTACATTACAAAACCATTCAACCCTTTGGAGGTTGTCGCAAGAGTAAAAACACAGCTTCGTCGTTATGTTCGTTATAATAATGCGGCTAATACCAAGGAAAAAGCTGCTCCCATTGCAGAACATGATGTAAGAGGACTTATTATAAACAAGAATACTCACAAATGTACTTTGTATGGAAAAGAGGTTACTTTGACACCTATTGAGTTTTCTATCCTCTGGTACTTGTGTGAGAACAGAGGAAAAGTTATTTCGTCTGAGGAATTGTTTGAAAATATTTGGGGTGAGAAATTCCTTGATAACAATAATACTGTTATGGCTCATATCGGAAGATTGAGGGAAAAGCTTAATGAGCCTGCAAAAAAACCGAAATTTATAAAAACTGTGTGGGGAGTGGGATATACCATTGAAAAATAAAAGAAATAGCGAAAGAGATGATTATCGTCTTCTTAAAAACAAATTATTGATTAGAATTTTTGGAATGTTGTTTTTTGCGTTTGCTTTTTTAGCAGCCTTGTACTCTCTATTTTTAAAGGGGCACATAGCAGACACTTTCGTGGGTTTTTTGGATAATTTTGTCTACCATGATTATGACCGAGCTTATAATGTATATTCAATATATATTAGAGATTATATGAGTATTTTCTACGTAGTGCTTTCCTTACTGTTATTTGCAATTATTTTGCGCTTTTATCTAAATGAATTTTCCAAGTATTTCAAAGAAATTAACCGTAGTATAGATGCTCTGATAGAAGAAAATTCAGGAGATATTGTTTTGCCTTCTGAATTAACTGCAATCGAAAAGAAAATCAATCATATTAAGCATACTCTTGAACAACGAAAACTGGCAGCAGAGCTTTCAGAACAGCGGAAAAATGACCTTGTTGTTTATCTTGCCCACGATTTGAAAACCCCACTCACCTCAGTAATTGGGTATTTAACTTTGCTGCGGGACGAAAACAAAATTTCCGAAGAATTAAGAGAAAAGTATTTGTCAATTTCTTTGGAAAAAGCAGAACATCTTGAGGATTTAATTAACGAATTTTTTGAAATCACGCGGTTTAATCTTTCTAATATCACTCTTGAGTACAGCAGGGTCAATTTGACCCGTATGCTTGAACAGCTTATATACGAATTCAAACCAATGCTTTTAGAGAAAAATTTAAAATGTGAGCTTGAAATAGCCCCAGGCACTATGATAAAGTGCGATGTCAATAAGATACAGCGCGTTTTTGATAATCTGCTGAGAAATGCAGTGAATTATAGCTTTGATGACAGCACGATTCATATTACTGTAAAACAAAACGGTGAAAATTTGTGTATTCAGTTTACCAATTGCGGCAATACCATTCCAAAAGAAAAGCTTGTACGCATTTTTGAACAGTTTTATCGTCTTGATGTTGCACGAAGTTCCAGAAGCGGAGGTGCAGGATTGGGTCTTGCAATTGCAAAAGAAATCGTTGAGCTTCATAACGGAACAATTACCGCAAAAAGTGAAAATGAGCAAATCGAATTTACAGTCACTCTTCCGCTCCTGTAGGAAAATCGTAAGAAATTCCGCAGGAAAACATAGGAAACTCTTGTGGGGAAACGAAAAAAAAGCACGCTTGCTTTTGGTACACTTACAGTACCAAAAGCAAGCGTGCTTTTTTTTAGCTTATCAGGGAGGAAAAACGATGTCAACTCATACCCAACAAACCAAGAAACGCCGTCCCCACTTATTTATCTGCATCCTGATTTTACTGATAGCATTAGCCTGCATCTTTGTTCAGCGTTTTGCAGGGACAGATATATACAACAAGGCATCATTGCCTTCCATTGATTTTGGTAATGAAAACGAAGCAGATGGAGAATGGTGCTTGATACTGGTGAATAAATGGCATCCCCTTGAAAGTGACAATAAAATCGATTTAACAGAGCTATCAAACGGACAATGCGTGGACAGCAGAATATACCCTCAGCTTCAGAAAATGTTTGATGATATGAGGGATGATGGTGTATATCCTGTTGTTGCCTCCGGCTACAGAACAGAGCAGGAGCAACAGCAAATATACGATGAATCAATGGCGGAGTATATCGAAAAAGGATATTCTGAATCCGACGCAAAAACAGAAACAGAACGCTGGGTTGCTATTCCGGGAACAAGTGAACATCAACTTGGTCTTGGCGTTGATATAAATGCTGATGGCATAAATTCATATGGTTATGAGGTTTATAACTGGCTTGCTCAAAATGCCTATCGCTATGGGTTTATATATCGCTATCCAGAGAATAAAGTTACAATCACAGGTATAGCCAACGAGCCATGGCATTACCGATATGTCGGTGTTAATGCGGCTACCGAAATATACAAACGAGGAATATGCCTTGAAGAATATCTGGGAGAAACAAACTAAGAGGGTGAATTTATGAAAAGAAAAAGACTGACACAGGTGTTTCCCTTTTTACTTCCTATCCGTAAATGGCAAAGGAAAAAACGGTTCTATTTAGAAATGCTGATAGACGGAAACAAATACGCCAAAAATAAATCTGAGGCTCTATTGCCTAATACGGTATTTGAAACTTCATCACTTACAGTATTAAATATAAAGATGCTGTTGTAAGGAAATTCGCTGAAATAGAGATTTTGTAATTTGATTTAAGCAAGTCTTTATTGAATTGCAACTAAAAGAATGTAATTCTGTTTGAAAAAGAAAAATGATGAAATAACTATCCGTTCAAGTGCGGCGGAATATCTGACTTATGTTGCCTCTGTGGGAGATCAGGCGGATAGCGTTGAAATGCGTTATGAGGATGAGAATATATGGCTGACGCAGAAGATGATGGCTACAGTTCAGAATAAAATGCATTTTGCTGTTCACGGTCATACGGCGGCAGAACTTATTGCGGAACGTGACGAGTGTTATTTAGGATAGGCTATTTGTGTCTGACTTTGATAAGTATATATTGGAATTAGAGGAAAGCACAAAGAAATAGTGTTCTGATTTTCGGGTTGAGGTTATGCCTTTTTGAATGTGATAAACTATGATTGTCATTCATTTGACAGTCCCTCTTTCGATATTATGAGGTTGCCAAACCGGCTTTTATTATATCATAAAATCAAGTCGGCGTAAGCCGTCTTTTGCCTTTCGGCAAAAGCTTTTATGTTAAAATGTTCTCAGACCGGCGGTGTGCCGCCGACCGTGCAGAGCACAGCAAAATCCGCTATCGGCTGATTTGTGTCTGAGGTTATGATATCATAGGAGGGCTTTTTACTAAAGTCTTTTATTTCCCACCGCTTCAAGCGGTGGCTTATTTTTGCTAAAGCTACAATTAAAAGCGGAATGCCGTGTCAGCACTCCGCTTTAGCTTATTATTCATCTTTCTTAAGATGTACGTCGAGTTGATTATACGGTATCTCAATACCGTTCGCATCAAACTGCTCTTTGACAGCTTCGTTGAGATCAAAATATACTGTCCAGTAATCCTCTGCCTTGACCCAAGGATAACAGGTTATCCTTACCGCACTGTCCGCAAGCTCGGTTATCCTTATCTTCGGCTCGGGATCTTTGAGTATGAGCTTATGGTTATCTGTAATACTTTTGAGAACGCTAATAGCCTTTCTGAAGTCGGCATTGTACGAAATCGTATAAACCATATCCACGCGTCTTATTCCGAGTGAAGTAAAATTCGTCACTTTCTTTGCTGTTATCTGTCCGTTTGGGTAGAATATAGCTTTATTGTCATACGAATGAAGTTCTGTGTACCAGATATTTATCGCTTCAACAACGCCTTCGACATCATCGACCTTGATATAATCTCCGACCTTAAACGGCTTTGTAAGCATTATACTGAAGCCGCCGGCAATGTTTGAAAGACTATCCTGCAGTGCAAGACCGATAGCCACACCCGCCGTACCGATAACTGCGATTATTGATGTCATCGGAACACCGAGAACCGCAAGTACTATGGTTGCCAGCAACGCATAGAGCAATATTCTTACAAGCGAATAAACGAAACGTGATATCGTCTTATCTACAACATCGTGTTTCATACCCTTTTTCATAACCTTGAGTACAAGCTTAGAAACGATAAGTCCGACCGCAAGAATTATTACTGCGGCAAGAAGCGTAGGCAGATAGCCGATAAAAGCATTCCACAAATGACTGAAAAATGTTTCAGCTTCTTTTATCTGCTCCTGTGCATTTCCCAACGGATCGGAAGTATTTCCGACCGCTTCCGTTATCATTGTCAGACTCAAATATTATCACCCCTGTCAGCTGCTGCTTGTCTTATCCTCTGCACGCTCCGTAACCATTACAGACACCTTGTATTCACCTGTGACCCAGCTCTTCACCTTTGTGCCACGCAAGGTAAACTCGGCATTGATATCCTTCAGCCCCGCCGTGAGCGTAGTTCCCATAAGATCTATCGTAGCATATATATCCTTAGAGGCAAGTGCCGCTATCTCATCGGCAGGACCGGTTACATTCACACTGAGTTCGTTTGTGAGAACCTCAACATCAAAGTTATCGGGCACGTTAATTACTCTTATATTATCCTTCTGCACAGCATAGCTTAAGAAGGTGTAATTCTCGGCATCCTCAAACGAAACCATAGCGGAGGTATTGCCGCTTATGTTCTTATAACCCTCAGGAAGTGTTATGGGTAATGTCAGCTTCTGCAGATATTTAGTTGTAAGCTGACTCAGATCTATCGTTCCCACCTCGAACTTTTCCTGTGAATCAAGCGAATCGTCAGGTGAAGAAACTGTCAGAGTTTCGGGATAGATGCTGTATTTAAGACTGCTTAGATCAAAGTTCGACGGCACATTGGTAAACTGCACAGTGAGCGGTAAAGTTTTTTGCTTATACAAAGTAACTTTTACAGTAAAGCTCTCGTTGTCATATTTGATATCGGGATTTTCGATCACCTCTCCGTTAGCCCCAAGGAGTACTATCTGCCCCTTTGAGGTAACCGATTCGGTCGTTTCACCTGCAAATACCGAACGTATCTCAACCGCCTTTACCGCATCTACCGCGGCGCTGTCACCGGTCAACGTTATAGTTGACGGTTCGGCTGTGACACTGTCTATCTTCATACCCGAGGTAGCTGTTACTCCGTCTGCGGTAGCTTTCATGTTTCCGCTTGAAACGCTGTAGGTCTTTGACTCCGTTTTTTCGACTTTCAGTCTGAGAGTAATGTTTTCGTCATCGACCGTACAGCTGTTTTCCTTTACAGGAGCAACATTTACCTTAACGGTATACTCTCCGTCTGACGTGATCGCCGATAAATCGGCTTTCGCCGTGAAGTCATCTGCGGTCATATTACCGACCTCGTAGCGCTTTCCTGTTATCTGAACAGAAACCTTGTCTACATAACCGTCTGTCACCGACAGGTTGTTCTGCGTCATATAATCGGTCGCTTTCACCTCGACAGGTATATCGCCTACATGAGTAGTCACATCGGGAAATATCTGCATTGAAATTGCAAACCAGACGATTATCGCTATCACCAGCGCAAATATAATATTCTTCAGGTCTTTAACGAAGCTGTGAAAAAAGTTCTTTATCCATTCTTTCATTATTTATCCGCCCCCTTGTCTTTTTGGTTGTCGGGTGCGTCCTTCTTCGGCTTCTTTGCTGATTTCTCCTTGCTCTTCCTGTTCTCGGGTTTTTCGGGAATAAGCTTTGAAGTCAGTAATTTGCGCAGTGTATCTTTATTATAAAAACGAGTAAGACTGCCGTTTTCGGCAACCGATATCGTACCGGTTTCTTCCGAAACGATAACAATGACAGCGTCAGACACTTCGCTCATTCCTATAGCTGCCCTGTGACGTGAACCGAGCGCTTTCGATATAAGCTCCTCCTTCTGGGGCTTTGGTAAAAAGCAGCCTGCGGCGTATACCTTACTGTCACGGATAATCACAGCACCGTCATGCAGCGGTGTATTCGGGAAGAATATGTTTCCGAAAAGCTCGGGGCTCGGTGTTGCATTTAATATCGTACCCGTATCTACCTGCTCGCCCAGTCTTGTTTCACGCTCAAATACGATAAGCGCTCCGGTCGCCGTCTGCGAAAGCTGCTCACACGCCGTACAGACAGCCTCGATGCAGTTATGTATATCGGCTGATGCGCCATCGCTCTTTCCCTCAAAGTTAAGAGCAAGCTTCTTTACCTTTGTAGTACGTCCCATTTTTTCAAGAACTCGTCTGAGCTCCGGCTGAAACACAATAAGTATCGCTATAATTCCGACATTGAGGAAGGTTTCGATAATTACCTTCATCGCTTTGAACTCAAACTGATTGACCACAAAGAAAAGTATTGCAAGCAGTATAATACCTTTGATAAGCTGCTCTGCACGCGTTTCTTTGATGATTTTTATGCCTTTATATATAAAATAGGCAAGCAGGAGAATATCAAGATAGTCAACAAGTCCCATTGTCGCAAAAACACTGAGTATATTCTCCCAGATATCCGCTAAATACTGAATCAACGTGTTACTCCATTTCCAAAACTGCACAACGCAGTGAATTTCATCGTAAAATCTATATAAATATTGTACCATTAAACAGTTGCGATTTCAATAAGCAGACGAAATTTTTTGTTATTTTTCACAAACAAAATCAGCCCATATGAGAACAAGGTTCGACATCTGTAAGCAACACAGAAGTTAGCTTTGGCATACCTCAGCTTTATGAGATTTACTAAAAAAATTCTTATTTTTTTCACTTTTAGAGGTTTACATTCAGAGACGATTATGATATAATACTAAGTTGAAAGCATACGTCTTGATATGGCGATATGCAAAAACAAAGGAGGACGATTCCCATGGGAAGACAAAAACTTACTATGGACGGTAACAACGCCGCAGGTCACGTGTCTTATGCGTTTACTGACGTTGCAGCGATTTACCCCATTACACCATCTTCAGTTATGGCTGAAGTAACAGATTCCTGGTCAACAGCCGGAAGAAAGAACATTTTCGGACAGGAAGTAAAGGTAGTAGAGATGCAGTCAGAAGCCGGCGCAGCAGGCGCAGTTCACGGCTCTCTTGCAGCAGGTGCATGTACTACAACTTACACAGCATCACAGGGCTTACTGCTCATGATCCCCAACATGTACAAGATCGCAGGTGAATTACTGCCCAGCGTTATCCATGTTTCCGCTCGTGCTCTTGCAACACACGCACTTTCTATCTTCGGCGACCACAGCGATATCTACGCTTGCCGTCAGACAGGTTATGCTATGCTCTGCTCCACCAACCCTCAGGAAGTTATGGATCTCGGTGCTGTAGCTCACCTTTCAACATACGAAGCAAGAGTTCCTTTCCTTCACTTCTTCGACGGTTTCAGAACATCACACGAGATTCAGAAGATTGAAGTATGGGACTATGAAACACTCGACAAGATGCTCGACCACGAAGCTGTAGACGCTTTCAGAAACAGAGCTCTCAATCCTGAGAAGCCCGTTCTGCACGGCACAGCTCAGAACCCCGACATCTTCTTCCAGGCAAGAGAAGCAAGCAACAAGTACTATGAAGCTACACCCGCTATCGTACAGAAGTACATGGATAAGGTAAATGCTGAGATCGGTACAGATTACAAGCTGTTCAACTACTACGGTGCTCCCGATGCTGAGCAGGTAATCATTGCTATGGGCTCTGTTTGCGATACAATCGAAGAAACTATCGACTATATGTTAGCTCAGGGCAAGAAGGTTGGTCTTGTTAAGGTAAGACTTTACAGACCCTTCAGTGTTGATGCTTTCGTATCGGCTATCCCCGAAACAGTTAAGAAGATCACAGTTCTTGACAGAACAAAGGAACCCGGCGCACTCGGCGAACCCTTATACCTCGACGTTGTTGCAGCTCTCAAGCAGGCAGGCAAGTTCCAGGATGTACCCGTATTCACAGGTCGTTACGGTCTTGGTTCTAAGGATACTAACCCCGCTCAGATCATTGCAGTTTACAACAACACAGAAAAGCCCAGATTCACAATCGGTATCGAGGATGATGTTACAGGTCTTTCACTGCCTATCGGTGAGAACCCCAACACAACTCCCGAGGGTACGACCTGCTGTAAGTTCTGGGGTCTTGGTTCAGACGGTACTGTAGGTGCTAACAAGAACTCTATCAAGATCATCGGCGACCACACAGATATGTATGCTCAGGCATACTTCGCATATGACTCAAAGAAGTCGGGCGGTGTTACGATTTCTCACCTTCGTTTCGGTAAGTCACCTATCAAGTCAACTTACTTTGTAAACAAGGCTAACTTTGTAGCTTGCCACAACCCCTCATACATCGACAAGTACGATATGGTTGAGGACGTTGTACCCGGCGGTTCATTCCTGCTCAACTGCCAGTGGACAGTTGACGAGCTTGACGAGAAGCTCCCCGCTCCCGTTAAGGCATACATTGCTAAGAACAACATCAACTTCTATATCATCAATGCTATCAAGGTAGCTAAGGAGATCGGTCTTGGCAACAAGACAAACACTGTATTACAGTCTGCATTCTTCTCAATCGCTAACATCATCCCCGCTGAAGATGCTATCGAATACATGAAGAAGGCTGCTTACAAGTCATTCGCTAAGAAGGGTGACGATATCGTTAACATGAACTACGCCGCTATCGAAAAGGGTGCAGGCGAGGTTATCAAGGTTGACGTTCCCGCATCATGGGCTGACGCTGAGGGTACACTTCCTGTACACACAGCTACAGGCGACAGAAAGGATCTCGTTGACTTCGTTAACAATATCCTTATCCCCGTTAACGCTCAGAGAGGCGACAAGCTCCCCGTATCTACATTTGTAGGCATGGCTGACGGTACATTCCCCCAGGGCTCTGCAGCTTATGAGAAGCGTGGTATCGCAGTAGACGTTCCCGAGTGGATCCCCGAGAACTGTATCGAGTGTAACCAGTGTTCATTCGTTTGTCCTCACGCTGTAATCCGTCCTGTAATCCTCTCAGAGGAAGAAGCTGCAAAGGCTCCTGCAGGCGCTAAGATGAAGGACGCTATGGGTCTTCCCGGCAAGAAGTTCGCTATGGTAACTTCTGTTCTCGACTGCACAGGCTGCGGCGTTTGTGCTCAGGTTTGCCCCTCTAAGAACAAGGCACTCGTTATGAAGTCACTTGATTCTCAGATGAACGAACAGCCCATGTTTGACTACGCTGTTAAGGAAGTAGCAGACAAGCCCGAGGTTCACGAGAAGTTCAAGGAAACAACAGTTAAGGGTTCACAGTTCAAGCAGCCCCTGCTCGAATTCTCAGGCGCTTGCGCAGGCTGTGGTGAAACTCCTTACGCTAAGCTCATCACACAGCTCTTCGGCGACAGAATGTACATTGCCAACGCTACAGGCTGTTCATCAATCTGGGGCGGCTCTGCTCCCTCAACTCCTTACACAGTAAATAAGGAAGGCAAGGGTCCCGCTTGGGGCAACTCACTGTTCGAGGATAATGCTGAGTACGGTCTTGGTATGTTCATCGCTCAGGATACATTAAGACACAGAGCACAGGGTCAGTTAAAGGCTATCGCTGAAAAGACTGACAACGCTGACGTTAAGGCTAAGATCGATACATACTTCGAGACAGCTGACGACGGTAAGGCAAACGCTGCTGCTACTAAGGAGCTTGTTGCAGCTCTTGAAGCTCTTAACTGCGACTGCGCTGAAAAGACAGCAGTTCTCAAGGCTAAGAACTACCTTGCTAAGAAGTCCAACTGGATATTCGGCGGCGACGGCTGGGCATACGATATCGGTTACGGCGGTGTTGACCACGTTCTCGCATCAGGCAAGAATGTAAATGTATTCGTATTCGATACAGAGGTTTACTCCAACACAGGCGGACAGGCTTCTAAGGCTACAAACATCGGTGCTGTTGCACAGTTCGCAGCAGGCGGTAAGGATGTTAAGAAGAAGGATCTCTCCGGTATCGCTATGAAGTACGGTTATGTATATGTTGCTCAGATCTCAATGGGTGCAGATATGAACCAGTGCTTAAAGGCAATCGCCGAAGCTGAAGCTTATAACGGTCCTTCACTGATCATTGCTTATGCTCCTTGTATAAACCACGGTATAAAGGGTGGTCTTACAATCGCTCAGAAGGTAGAAAAGGAAGCTGTACAGGCAGGCTACTGGCATCTGTTCAGATTTAACCCCGCTGCTCCCGCAGGAACAAATCCGTTCACTCTCGACAGCAAGGCTCCTACAGGCGATTACAAGGAATTCATGATGAGAGAAGTTCGTTACAACTCTCTTATGCGTGCTAACCCCGAAAGAGCTAACGTACTGTTCGACAAGGCAGTTGCTAACTCCAAGAAGCGTTATGAAGATCTTGTAGGCCTTGTTGAATACTACAAGAAGGAATACTGCGGTGAATAATCACTGTTATTCCTGACGGATAATAAAAGCCCAAAAATTTTGAATAGTCGGAATAGAATAGGTTTTTACGCCCCTCCGGTAAAACCGGAGGGGTTATTTTTTCCGATATTTATACTTTTGTTCGCTATTATTAGTAAACATTAACTATTCATATTTTTATCAGATTTTACTGTTTTTTATAATTTTTCTGTAACGCGAACACAAATACCCCTTCTCCGACGCAATAAATACATATCGGTGTATAACGCATTCCGACAGTCATAAAGAGCAAAATCACGGAATACAAATTACCAGAGAAAATAACGTACAGGCAAACACGCTTGTACAAGATAGAAAAGGAACAAGTCAGTATGGAAATATTAGAGTGGATAAACGAAAACATAGTATGGGGCATACCGGTGCTTATCCTGTTTGCAGGCTCCGGCATTATCTTTACGATAAGAACAAAATGCTTACAGATACTGCACTTTCCTACTATCATAAAACGTACACTCCTCACAAAACAGCCCGAAGCTGACGGTAAGAAAGTTTCCCCGTTCAGGACGCTCACAGCGGCTCTTGGCGCGACAGTCGGCACAGGTAACATTATAGCTATCGGCAGTGCCATAGCTTTTGGCGGCGCAGGCGCTATATTCTGGATGTGGATATCTGCATTGCTGGGTATGGCGACAAGCTTTGCCGAGAACTACCTCGGCGCAAAATACAGAACCGTACAGCCTGACGGTCTTACAGGGGGAGTGCCTTTTGCGTACATAAAAAAAGCATTCGGCGGAAAAAAGATCGGTACTTTCTTCGCGGGAATGTTTGCAGTATGTTGCATAGGCGCAAGCTTTGGCATTGGAAATATGGCACAGGTAAACTCAGCGTCAATGGCACTTCAGAACTGTCTGGGCGTTCCGCTATGGGTTTCGGGCATTCTGTGTGCAGGCGTTATCGCCGCGATAGCTCCCGGAGGAATCCACCGTCTTAGCAAAGTCACATCGTGGGTTATCCCGATAGCCGCAGGCGGTTATCTGCTTGGTTGTCTTGCTGTTATAATAATGAACATTGAGAATGTTCCGTCGGTATTTGCACGTATTTTCACCGAAGCGTTTTCATTCAAAGCAGTTGGCGGAGGTACTGTCGGCGTGGTAATGCTCGAAGCGATGAAATGGGGCGTAAAACGAGGCGTATTCTCAAATGAGGCAGGTCTTGGCTCATCTGTTATGATCAACGCCAACTCCAGTGCCGATCAGCATCATACACAGGGTATGTGGGCTATGCTCTCGGTATTTATCGACACGATCATCATCTGCACTATGACAGCACTCTGCATTCTTTCAAGCGGCGCAGATCAGAAATCAAGCGTAGGCTTTGATATGGCGCTGATAGCATTCCAGGACGGACTCGGTGATTTTGCCGGCGCATTCCTCAGCATTGCAACGTTTATATTTGCGATAACAACCGTTACAGGCTGGTGGATATACGGCAGAAGCTGCTTTGTTTACCTTTTTACAAAGAAGTGGGTAGGCGTATATCTTGCAATTTTCATCGTAACTGCTTTCGTGGGCGCGGTAATTCAGGCTACGGTCGTCTGGGATGTATCCGATCTGTTCAACGGACTGATGGCGATACCTAACCTTCTTGCTATTATCCTGCTCCGCAAGGAAGTTAAAGCTGACATTTAATTCCTTAATAATCAGTAGATATTCATAAATTAAAATAAAGCACAAAGTGAACGTGTACCATTCTGATTTGTTTTATACAGCCATTTTCGGGTTCTTGCCCGGCTGTAAATCAAGGTCGGTTATGTAACGATTACTTTGTGCAATTTTTTTACCGTTTTTGCAATTTTACTATTGACCTATTGCAAAAAATAGTATATAATAGTAAAAGGGGAACAAGGTACGATGAACCGTATCGATAATTCCCTACCGAATGACTTTCATCAGCGCAAGCTGATAAAATAAAGAAAAGGAGAACAATCGGTTATGACAAAAAATCAGAATGTTTTAAAGTGGGTTGAAGAAATGAAAGCCCTCACACAGCCCGACAAGGTTGTATGGATCGATGGCAGCGAGGAACAGCTCAAGGCTCTTCGCGACGAGGCTATCAGAACAGGCGAAATGATTGAGCTCAACCAGGAGAAGCTCCCCGGCTGCTTATATCACAGAACAGCTGAAAACGACGTTGCCCGTGTAGAAGACAGAACATTCATCTGCTCGAGAGAGAAGGAGAATGCAGGTCCTACAAACAACTGGATGGATCCTAAGGAAATGTACGCTAAGCTGACAAAGCTCTATGACGGCGTTATGAAGGGTCGTACAATGTATGTTATCCCTTATTCAATGGGACCTATCGGTTCACCCATCGCTAAGGTTGGTGTTGAGCTGACAGACTCTATCTACGTTGTTCTCAACATGGATATAATGACAAGAATGGGCGCTCAGGCATTCAAGAACCTGCCCGATGACTCCAACGACTTCGTAAGATGCCTTCACTCAAAGGCTGATGTAGATCCCGAGAAGAGATACATCGTTCAGTTCCCCGAAGACAACACGATCTGGTCAATCAACTCAGCTTACGGCGGTAATGTACTGCTCGGCAAGAAGTGCTTCGCACTCCGTATCGCTTCTTACCAGGGCTGGAAGGAAGGCTGGATGGCTGAACATATGCTTATCCTCGGCGTTAAGAAGCCCGATGGTGACATCAAGTATATCACAGCAGCATTCCCCTCAGCTTGCGGTAAAACAAACCTCGCTATGCTTATTCCTCCCGAGGGATACAAGAAGGCAGGCTACGAAGTATTCACAGTAGGTGACGATATTGCATGGATGAAGCAGGGTCCCGATGGCAGACTTTACGCTATCAACCCCGAGAACGGCTTCTTCGGTGTTGCTCCCGGTACAAACGCTAAGAGCAACTACAACGCACTTGCATCTACAAGAAAGAACACAATCTTCACAAATGTTGCTATCAACAATGATGATATGACAGCTTGGTGGGAAGGTCTTGACAAGAATCCTCCCGAGAATGCAACAGACTGGAAGGGCAACAAGGTTAACGGTAAGGAATACACAGCAGCAGGCAACAAGCTCGCTCATCCTAACTCACGTTTCACAGCTCCCGCTCAGAACTGCCCCTGCATTTCACCTGAGTTCAACAACCCCCAGGGTGTTCCGATCTCAGCTATCATCTTCGGCGGCAGACGTGCAGCTACAACTCCTCTGGTTTACCAGTCATTCAGCTGGCAGCACGGCACATATGTAGGCTCTGCAGTTTCTTCTGAAACAACAGCAGCAGCTACAGGTGCAGTAGGCGTACTCCGTCACGATCCTATGGCTATGAAGCCCTTCTGCGGCTACCATATGGCTGATTACTGGGCACACTGGCTCGAAATGGGCAAGAAGCTCGGCGACAAGGCTCCTAAGATTTTCAACGTTAACTGGTTCAAGCAGGATGAGAACGGCAACTTCATCTGGCCCGGTTTCGGCGACAACATGAGAGTTCTCGACTGGATCATCAAGAGATGCGAAGGCACAATTGATGCTGAAAAGACTCCTATCGGCTACCTTCCTAAGAAGGGTGACATCAACCTCAAGGGTATTGAGGACGAGGTTACATCAGAAGTTGAAGACAAGCTGCTCGCAGTTGACAGAGACCTCTGGAAGAAGGAAGTAGAAGAGATGAAGGAATTCTACAAGCAGTTCGGTGACAAGCTCCCCGACGGCTTAAAGCAGGAACTTGCTGATCTCGAAGCAAGACTTGGCTAATCCATAACTGAATAAACTACTCAATCCCCTGTTAAGCGATTAACAGGGGATTTTCTTATGTTTCATACACTTATAGGCTAATATGTGCCTATGTACCGCAGAGTAAATTCCGCACTGCTGTCTACCGCATTATATACAGCAAAACGGCACCGGAAGATTTCCGATGCCGTTTCTGTATAAAATATATTAACCCAAAATTTCTGATTAGCCCTTTACTGCGCCAAGTGCAACACCCTTAACAATGAACTTGGATAAGCAAAGGTAAATAACTACTATAGGAAGTATCGAAAGGATAACAACAAGATACTTAACACCGAAGTCGACTATCTTATCGTTGCCAAGAACGCCCGCAACCATCATAGGCATTGTTCGCTGTTCGATCTTGTTAGAAAGAAGCAACATTGAAGGTGTATAGTAGTTGTTCCAGTTAGCAACGAACTGGAAGATAGCCTGAACTGCGAAAGCAGGCTTAAGTATCGGCAGTGCAATTCTTATGAATGTCATAAACTCGCCACTACCGTCTATTCTTGCAGCCTCAACTATCTCAAGCGGGAATGAAGACTTCATATACTGTAACATAAAGAATACAACCGCAGGAGCTGCAACCGCAGGAACGATTAGCGGAATGAAGTTATCATACAGCTTGATCTGAACCATGAACTGTAAGAAACCTGTTGAAACGACCTGCATAGGAACCATCATAACCGCCAGTATGAAAGTTGTAGCAGCCTTTTTAAGCTTGAAATCATAAACTACAAGACCGTAAGCGGTAAGACCTGAGAAGAATACCGCACAAACAGTAGCACCGATAGAAATTATCAAGCTGTTCGCATAACCATAGAAAAGGTTAAATGCACTTACAAACGCACCGTCTGCCGCAGAAGGATCATTAAGAGTTTCAAAGTTCTTAATCAAATTTCCGCCCGGGAGAAGCGAAATACCTTGTGAAATAATATCTCCCGAATCTCTTGTTGCGTTAATAAGGATTATGTAAATCGGGAACAAACTTATAACTGTAATAACAAGGCAGACTACAAAACGTATTACCGCTTGTATCTTAACACCTCTTGTATAGCGTTCTTCTACACTTTTCATACGTCTTTTTCCGCTCTTTTCATCAATAACATGAGTAGCATTAGCCATTGTCAGTTCCCTCCTTACTTAGATTTCTTTGCCTTTGCAGGCGCAGTAGAATCTGTGTTGAACTTGTAGACAAAGATGCCGAGTGCCGCAGTTATAATGAACAGTATTACTGAAGCAGCAGCAGAATAACCGTAGTTAGGCTGTGCAGCGTGGAAGTTCTGATAAATGAATACCGCGGTCGTCTTTAAGCTCTGTCTTACTACAGTACCCTCATGTAACAGATAAGGAATATCGAACATCTGAAGACCACCGATAAGTGATGTTATTACAACGTAAATAAAGATAGGCTTCAAAATCGGCATTGTTATCTTGAAGAATGTATGCAGTCCGCTTGAACCGTCTATCGAAGCGGCTTCATAAATAGAAGCATCGATACCGTAAATACCGGACATAAGAAGAAGCATTGTATTACCATACCACATCCATGACTGAATGAACATAACAAGGACTCTTGATGCCCATACATTATTGATAAACGGGAACGCTTCGTTTACCCAGCCCCAGTTAAGTAAAATAGAGTTTATTGCACCATACTTTGAGTTACCGAATATCATAAGGAACATACCGGCAACAGAAGCTGCAGTGATAATATTAGGCAGATACATAAGTACCTTGAATACGCCTGCTCCCTTGATCTTAACTCTTACATCAGAGAACCATACTGCCAACAACAGTGAAAGCAGCAACTGAATTACGAAGTTACCTATCCAGAGAATAGCTGTATTGCCTAAAGTATTCAGAAAATCTTGCTGAATAGCAGCACCGGCGCTAAATTCACCGCCTGCCGCATCACCAAACAGAAGATACTGATAGTTCTGCAATCCTACGAATGCATCGGGGTTACCGCTGTTACCTTTTAGACTTAGGATAAAGGTATTGATAAGCGGATAAATCATAAAAAATGTGTAAACCAAGAAAAATGGTAAAATAAATAGATAGCCATATTTAGCATAGCTTACCATTTTATGAGGCTTACCGGCAGTTCTCTGCATAAAATACACACCTTTCAACTGATTTTGGCTAAAAAATTTACAATATACGCTTATGGGCGATAGCCCATAAGCAATATATTGTAGAACCATCAATAAATTGTATTAGGGTTGAATGCTATTGATTATTCAACAGTGAGGTCGGGGAATGAACCCTTAACGAGCTTCTTGAATGCATTTATAGCGTCATCCTTTGTAGCATATGTGCCATCGAGGTAACCCTGAACTGATGTGTTGAAGTGACCCTTGATTACTGAGTCATACTTTGTGATCATACCATCCATCTTGATGCCTTCAGCTGCTGTGTAGAGAATAGCGAACTGATCCTGACCATCCTTGAGGAGTAAGTTCTTGTTTGTCTTTGCTTCAGCGATATCCTTCATAACAGTCTTGTTATTGCAGAAGTCGCCTGTGAACTCTGTGTACTTCTTCATTGTATCAGCATTTGTTGTAAAGAACTCAACGAACTGCTTAGCAAGTGACTTGTTGTCGCACTTTGTTGAAACGCCGAGCCATGTACCGCCCCAGAAGTAGTTTGTAGGACCTGCACAGAATGCCATCTCGTAAGTAGGCTTTACTTCTGTACCTTCGCCTGTGCCCTTAGCAAAGCTGTAAAGGATCGAGCTTGTACCTGTTGTAAGACCCCATGTAGGAACGAAGTCACCGAGAGCTGTACCATCCTGAACTGCTGCGTACCAAGCATCCTGCCACTGAGGAACGTCTGCCATGTACTTGTTGTCCTTGAATGACTTAGCTATATCATAGAAGTCAGGAGCTGTATCCATCTCGAGCTTGCCGTCAACTACCCAAGCCTTTGTTCTGTTAGCCTGGTATACCTGCCAGAGACCACCCTCTGTAGCCTGTAAAGATGTCTTTCCGCCGCTCTTATCATAGAGTGTCTTAGCTGTAGACTGGAATGTATCCCAGTCCTTAACGAGTGCCTGCATCTCATCAGGATTATTAACGCCGAGGTATTTCTTAGCGAGGTCTGCTCTGTAAGCAAAACCACCGGGAGCTGCCTGGAATGAAGCACCCTTGAGAACGCCTGCATCATTCTTACCGATTGCTACTGTGTAGCCGTAAGCATCTGAATAAGCTGATTCTTCAATGCCGAGTGCTGAGAGAGGAGCTGTCAGCTGGTCATCGTTGATGTACTGGAGAATCCAGTCAGCTTCAAGACACATAAGATCTGCATCGCCGTCACCCTTGAGGTACTGCTGGTACTGGTCACGTCCGCCTTCACCGTTTGAACCCTGCTTGCTGATCTCGATCTTGTCTTCAGGTGTTCCTGTTTCCTTGCAGAACAGCTTAACCATGTTAACGATATCTGAGTTTGACTCCCAAGCGAGGATTGTCAGCTTGTCGCCGTCATCCTTAAGCTCTGTTGCTTCTGTCTTGCTCTCTTCGTTCTTGCTCGAATCGTCAGTCTTGCTTGAGTCTTCAGTCTTGCTCGAATCTGTTGTAGAAGATCCTGTTGAGCTTGTAGCATTGTTGCTTGAGCAACCGGCTACTGCGCCGAGAATAGACGCAGATGCTAATACAGCTGCTAAAATTCTTTTCTTCATTGGTAATTCCTCCAGAAGTATTCGTTTTTGTGTAATATAGTCTTTACTATAAACACTGCCTGACCTTTCGGTCGCGTTTAAGAGGAAGTGTAACTCACCTTGAGAATTTACCGTTTCAGTTGAAGCTCCCGTTATATGACGTTATATCTAACTTCATATAGGACAATGGATAATTCACTAAAAACCGCGTATACTCATCAAAAGTTTTGTTTACTTTTTCCTCGCTGACATAATGATATCACACATTAAACAAATTTGCAAGCGTTTTGGGAGATAAGTTGTGTTTTTTTACCGTAAACGTTTACAAAAATCGTTTTTTGAAGTTTTTTTCGTGATTTTGCACAAAATTCAGTTACAACTTTGTAACAAATCAGTTTCAACTCAATTACTGATTTTGCTGATTTTTCGCATTACAATCGATATTTTTCATTTTGTAACGAGATGTAAACGATTTTACACTAAATTAACTCACAAAAAGTTTATTAAGTAATAAATGTGCATATAGCACAAAAACAAAATGAGATAATTGTTGAAAAAGCACAATTTGAGAGATTTTCCGCTTTAGCACTTGAATTTGTTATTAAAATAAGGTAAAATGATATAGTAACAAGTACGGAGGGAAAGCATGAGATCTATGAATAAAATACAGCTTACAACAGCTTTGATAAGCCTCGGTAAATTTTCATATATGTCTTTTTCTACGCCGTATTATAAGAATAAGTGTATTTTTTAAGCTGTGCAATGTGATTACACAGCTTTATTTATTTTCTGAAAGGATGTTCGTAAATGAAAAAAGTAGCCATAGTAATGGGAAGCGACTCGGATCTGCCTATCGTTAAAAAAGCGGCTCAGGTGCTTAAGGACTTCGGAGTTCCTACAGAGCTTCGTGTTCTTTCGGCACACCGTTGTGCCGCAGAGGTATCCGAGTTTGCAAGAAACGCCGAAAAGAACGGCACAGGCGTTATAATCGCCGCAGCAGGCAAAGCGGCTCATCTTGCCGGTGCTATCGCAGGACAGACTCCCCTGCCCGTTATCGGCATTCCGATAAAAGCAAGCGCACTTGAGGGTATTGACGCACTTCTGTCAACAGTCCAGATGCCGGCAGGTGTACCGGTAGCTACAGTAGCTATAGACGGTGCTGCAAATGCGGCATTCCTCGCTGTACAGATACTTGCGGTATCTGACGATGCACTTATGGACAAGATGAAAGCATACCGTTCGGCACAGACCGCAAAGGTTCTTGAAGCCGACAAGAAAATGGAGCAGGTACTTGCCGAGCTTTGATCGGTGTACTATATATAATAGGATTTAACAAAATTACGGCATAGCCGTGTGAAGGAAAGGATAAACACAATGGAAAAGAAAGAACAGCTCTACGAAGGAAAAGCAAAGAAGGTATACGCTACCGACGACCCCAATCTCGTGATCGTATCCTATAAGGACGATGCAACGGCATTCAACGGCCTCAAGAAAGGCACTATCTCGGGTAAGGGCGTTATCAATAACAGAATGACGAACTATATGTTCAAGCTTCTTGAAAAGGCAGGAGTTCCGACTCACCTTGTTGAAGAACTTAACGACAGAGAAACGCTCGTAAAGAAGGTTTCTATAGTTCCCCTTGAGGTTATTGTCAGAAACGTTGCCGCAGGAAGCTTCTCAAAGAAGCTCGGCATTGAGGAAGGCACAAAGCTCCTCTGCCCCACGCTTGAATTCAGCTACAAGAATGATGATCTGGGCGATCCTTTCATCAACGACTACTATGCACTCGCACTCGGTCTTGCAACAAAGGAAGAGATCGACCTTATCTCAAAGTACGCTTTTAAGGTAAACGAGTTTATGCTTGACTTCTTCAAGAAGCTCAACATTGACCTTATCGACTTCAAGATCGAATTTGGCAAGACAGCGGACGGTACAATAATCCTCGCTGATGAGATCTCTCCCGATACTTGCCGTTTCTGGGACAGCACAACTCACGAAAAGCTTGACAAGGATCGTTTCCGTCGCGATATGGGCGGCGTTGAGGACGCTTACGCAGAGATCATGAAGCGTCTTATGGGTGAATGATCACTTCCGGTAAAATAATCTATAGGAAAAGGCAGGATAATATATGGGTGGATTTTTCGGTGCAGCGTCAAACAACGACTGCATAACCGATGTTTTCTTCGGAACAGACTATCACTCCCACCTCGGAACACGCAGAGGCGGTATGACCGCATACAGCCCCGACAGAGGCTTTCAGCGTGCTATACACAGTATTGAAAACTCACCGTTCAGAACGAAGTTTGAACAGGACGCTACGGAGATGAGAGGAAAGCTGTGTATCGGCTGTATCAGCGATACCGACCCTCAGCCCATTCTGGTGCGTTCAAAGCTCGGAATTTACTCAATATGCAGTGTCGGCATTATCAGAAACGCTGAACAGCTTTCTGCCGAGCTTCTCGAGAGCGGCTGTGCGAACTTTGAAACAATGAGCAGCGGCAGTATCAATTCCGGCTCGCTCATCGGTGCGCTTATCGCACAGAAGGACAATTTTACCGATGGCATAAGGTATGCTCAGAGCAAGATCGACGGTACGATGTCACTTATCATTCTCACAAAGGACGGAATTATCGCCGCAAGAGATCAGTACGGCAGACTTCCTATCATTGTAGGAAAAAGAAGTGACGGCTACTGCTTATCGCTCGAATCGTTCGCGTTCCAGAAGCTCGGCTACAGCACATATAAAGAGCTTCGTCCCGGCGAGATAGATATGATAACCGCGGACGGCTGTGAGGTGCTCAGCGACGGCGATGAAAGCAAGATGCACATATGCTCGTTCATGTGGACATATTACGGCTATCCGAATGCGGTATATGAGGGTGTGACCGTTGAAACGATGCGAACCCGCAACGGCGAGATCATGGCAGAGAACGATATAAAGAACGGTAAGCTGCCGGACGTTGACTATGTATGCGGTATTCCGGATTCGGGCGTACCTCACGCAATAGGCTACGCAAACAGGAGCGGTATCCCGTTTGCTCGTCCTTTCATAAAATATACCCCCACATGGCCAAGAAGCTTTATGCCGACCAACCAGACAATGAGAAATCAGGTCGCTAAGATGAAGCTTATCCCGGTCCATGAGCTTATCGAGGGCAAGAAGCTGCTGTTCGTTGACGACAGCATAGTAAGAGGAACTCAGATGAGAGAAACGGTAGAGTTCCTCTACGAGAACGGTGCTAAGGAAGTACATATGCGCAGTGCCTGTCCTCCGATAATGTACGGTTGCAAGTATCTCAACTTCTCCCGCAGTACATCGGAGATGGAGCTGATCGCAAGACAGATAATTGATGAGGCCGAGGGTGCAGATGGTATCAGATTTATCGACGAGTACAGTGACACCAACACAGAGAGAGGCAGGAAGCTCCGCGAGGAGATATGTCGCAGATTAAAGCTGACATCGCTTGAGTTCCAGTCGCTTGAGGGTACTGTACGGGCAATAGGCAAGCCACAGTGTGAGCTTTGCACTTATTGCTGGAACGGAAAGGAATGACTCCATTGACAAACGGTTTGCACGAAGAGTGCGGTGTGTTCGGTGTTTTTGCAAAAGAAAAGACCAATGTAGCCGCAACCACATATTACGGACTATTTGCATTACAGCACAGAGGACAGGAAAGCTGCGGCATTGTCGTGAACGATGACGGTGTGTTCAACTCCTACAAGGATACGGGACTTGTGAACGATGTGTTCACTCCCGAGCGGCTTGACGGACTGGGACAGGGTAATATGGCAGTAGGTCATGTGCGTTACGGCACTACCGGAGCCAATGCCCGCCTTAATGCTCAGCCTATCCTCGTAAATCACTATAAAGGAAGAATGGCGCTTGCTCACAACGGCAACCTTGTAAATACTTATGAGCTTCGCCACGAGCTTGAAAAGCAGGGCTCGATCTTCCACACTACAAGCGACACAGAGGTAATAAGCTACCTTATAACAAAGGAAAGGCTTGAAGCCCCGTCTATAGAAGAGGCTCTCAACCGTGCCATGAACAGGATAAACGGTGCATATTCGCTGGTTATCATGTCACCCGCAAAGCTTATCGCCGCCCGTGATGAAAACGGTTTCAGACCGCTTTGTTACGGTGTGACCGAGGAGGGAACATATATAGTAGCCTCCGAAAGCTGTGCGCTTGACTCAGTAGGTGCAAAGTTCGTAAGGGATCTTCTCCCCGGCGAGATCGTTGTATTTGACGAGAGCGGAGTACGCTCTATAAAAGACCATTGCGGCAAGCGTCCGCATTCAATGTGCGTTTTTGAATATATCTACTTTGCCCGTCCGGACTCGGTCATCGAGGGTGCATCGGTGCACGAGGCAAGACTGCGTGCAGGTGCTTTCTTAGCGCTTGAACACCCGGTGCAGGCTGATATAGTGATCGGCGTTCCCGACTCGGGAATAGATGCCGCCATAGGCTATTCTCACCAGTCGGGTATACCCTACGGTATCGGCTTTATCAAAAACAAGTACATCGGCAGGACCTTTATCTCTCCCGGACAATCGTCAAGAGAGGACAAGGTAAGGATAAAGCTTAATGTAGTAGCAAGCGTGGTAAAGGGCAAGCGTGTGGTGCTGATTGACGACTCTATTGTAAGAGGCACTACAAGCGGCAGAATTGTAAAATTACTGCGTGAGGCGGGCGCTACGGAAGTCCATATGAGAGTTTCCGCTCCGCCGTTTCTGAACCCGTGCTATTACGGCACGGATATCGATTCAAGGGATCATCTCATTGCTTGTCACCACACAGTTGAAGAGATAAGCGATATAATCGGTACAAATTCACTCGGATACCTGAGCGTTGAAAGCGCAAAGAAGCTTGCGGTACACGCAAACGGCTGTGAGTGCGGCTATTGCACGGCTTGCTTCAGCGGAGAATATCCTACGGATATCCCGACAGAAATGTACAAGGATAAATTTGACAGAAAAATAAGCGAAAGCAAATCAGAAGCCACCACATAAGGACAAAAGTCCCCAAACGGAAGGAATTATTATTATGAAGAACAGTTTTTCAGAAAGCTACAAGGCAGCAGGCGTTGACGTTACCGCAGGCTACGAGGGCGTTCGTCTGATGAAAAAGGACGTTGAACGCACCAATATCCCCGGTGTACTTACAGGTATCGGCGGTTTCGGCGGTCTGTTCCAGCTTGATGTTTCGGATATCAAGGAGCCCGTACTCGTTTCGGGTACAGACGGTGTCGGCACAAAGCTGAAGCTTGCTATGCTGATGGACAAGCATGATACTATCGGTATAGATGCAGTTGCTATGTGCGTAAATGATATAATCTGCTGCGGTGCAAAGCCCCTCTACTTCCTTGACTATATCGCTATAGGCAAGAACGTACCCGAAAAGGTAGCCGCTATAGTAAAGGGTGTTGCAGACGGCTGTGTACAGTCAGGCTGTGCGCTTATAGGCGGCGAAACCGCTGAGCATCCCGGAATGATGCCCGAAGACGAATATGACATCGCAGGCTATTCAACAGGTGTAGTTGACAAGTCAAAGATAATCGACAACAGCACCGTAAAGGAAGGTGATATCATAATCGGCCTTGCTTCCACAGGCGTTCATTCAAACGGCTTCTCTCTTGTAAGAAAGGTGTTCAACATAAACAGCAAGGAAGTTCTCGATGAAGTCCTCCCCACAGGTAAGACTCTCGGTGAAACGCTCCTTACACCTACAAAGATATATGTAAAGCCCATTTTGGAGCTTATCTCAAAGAAGAACGTAAAGGCTATCTCGCATATTACCGGCGGCGGCTTCAATGAGAACGTTCCCCGTTCACTCCCCGACGGCTTCACGGCAAAGATTACAAAGCACAGCTACGAAGTGCCTTATATCTTCAAGCACTTACAGGAAGTCGGAAACATCTCCGAACACGATATGTACAATACTTTCAATATGGGTATCGGTATGACCGTTGTAGTTGACAAGGACGATGCCGATGAAGCTGTACAGATACTCAGAAACGCAGGCGTTGAAAGCTACTGCATCGGTGAAATAATCAAGGGTGACGAGGGCATCATAATTGAGTAATATGAAAAATATCGTTGTACTTGTATCGGGCGGCGGAACTAACCTGCAGGCGCTTATTGACGCCGAAAAGTCCGAGGGACTCGGCGGAGGTAAAATCACCTGCGTTATTGCGTCAAAGCCCGATGCCTACGCACTGACAAGAGCCGCAGATAACGGCATAAAGACAAGAGTGCTCGCAAGACGTGACTATGCCGATGTTGCCGCTTACAGCAAGGCTATGGCTGACGCTTTAAAGGAAGAGCAGGCCGACCTTGTTATCTACGCAGGCTTTATGACAATACTTGACGAGCAGGTATGTGATGCGTTCAGGTATAAGATGATAAACGTTCACCCCGCCCTTATCCCCTCTTTCTGCGGAAAGGGCTACTACGGACTTCACGTTCACGAGGAAGCGCTTAAAAAGGGCGTAAAGGTAACAGGCGCTACCGTTCATTTTGTAACAGCGGAATGTGACGCAGGTCCCATCATTCTGCAAAAGGCAGTTGAAGTCAGAAACGGCGACACCCCCGAAATTCTTCAGAAACGTGTTATGGAGCAGGCTGAGTGGAAGATTCTTCCCCGTGCCGCACGTCTTTTCTGCGAGGGAAAGATAACCGTAAAAGACGGCATAACTATAGTGGAGGAATAATGAACGAAGAAAAATTCAGCGGTAAAGCAGAAATATACGACAAGTACCGTCCCACATACCCTACGGCACTGATTAACGTTCTTTATAATGAAATACACGGAGATGAAAACAGCCGTGTTGCCGATATCGGCGCAGGAACGGGCATATTTACAAAGGCACTTCTCGGAAAATTCCGCAATGTAACAGCAGTTGAGCCAAACGGCGATATGTATTCGGTGCTGAGAGCAAATCTGCCGGATATCACGGCTGTACAAAACAGTGCAGAAAACACAGGATTGCCGCAAAGTTCTTTTGACCTAATCACCACAGCGCAGGCATTTCACTGGTTTGATAAGGATATGTTCAGAAATGAATGTAAACGTATACTGAAACCGAACGGAAAACTTGCTGTTATATGGAACAGACGTGTGCGGAATGATTTTTGGGCAAGGCGTGACGAGATCTTTACAAGGTACTGCGAAACATTCCACACGGGGCACGTCTTTGTCGGACATAACGGCGTTGATGAGGACAAAGAGGGCGATAAATTCTTCAAAGAAGTATATTTGGGCGACTGCAAGGTTTTCACATACGATAACCCGTTTCTTATGACAAAGGAACAGTTTATCGGAGATACGCTGTCACGTTCACACGCACCGAAAAGCAGTGACGGCAATTACAGGGAATTTTTATCGGAGCTTGAAAAAGCGTTTGACGAATTTGTAACGGACGGTCATGTGACCGTGTTATATCAGACGGTGTGCTATCTCGGCACGCTGTAATCAACAGGAGGCTATATGGAAGTTGTAACACTTGAAAAAGAGCTTAACTCTCTTGCTTATCACGGCAGAGGCATCGTGATAGGAAAATCCGCAGACGGCACAAAAGCGGTAATCGCCTACTTTATTATGGGCAGAAGCGAAAACAGCCGTAACAGAATTTTTGTAGAGGACGGCGAGGGTATCAGAACACAGGCTTTCGATGAAAGCAAGATGGAAGATCCCCACCTCATCATTTATGCACCCGTAAGAGTTCTCGGCAACAAGACGATAGTTACAAACGGCGACCAGACCGACACTATCTATGAGCTTATGGACAAGCAGATGACATTCGAACAGGCTCTCAGAACAAGAGAATTTGAAGATGACAAACCCAACTACACACCGAGAATTTCCGGTATAGTCCACCTTGACAACGGCGAAATGAATTTTGCAATGTCTATCTTAAAGAGCGCAGACGGCGACGGCTCATCATGTCAGAGATACACCTACGCTTACAGCAATCCCTTAAACGGCAAGGGCAAGTTCATTCACACCTACAAGTGTGACGGCAACCCCCTGCCGAGCTACGAAGGCGAGCCTAAAACAGTGGTTATTCCCGATACGGATATAGACACGTTCACATCAATGGTATGGGAAAACCTCAATGCTGACAACAAGGTTTCACTCTTTACACGTTATATCGACATTGCCACAGGCAAGTACGAATCACGCATAATCAATAAAAACAAGTAAGCGAAAGGAACTTTACTACAATGAACGAACTTCAGTTAAAGTACGGCTGCAACCCCAATCAGAAGCCGTCAAGAATATTCATGGCAAACGGCAATTCACTTCCTATCGAAGTGCTTAACGGCAAGCCCGGTTATATAAACTTTATGGATGCCTTCAACGGCTGGCAGCTTGTAAGCGAGCTTAAGAAGGCTACAGGGCTTCCCTCCGCAACATCATTCAAGCACGTTTCACCCGCAGGCGCCGCTGTAGGACTTCCCCTCACAGACACGCTCAAAAAGATATACTGGGTAGACGATCTCGGTGAGCTGTCACCCCTTGCCTGCGCTTATGCAAGAGCAAGAGGCGCTGACAGAATGTCATCATACGGCGACTTCATCGCTCTTTCCGACAAGTGCGATGTATCGACTGCAAAGATAATACAGCGTGAGGTATCAGACGGCGTTATCGCTCCCGATTACGATCCCGAAGCACTCGAGATACTCAAGTCAAAGAAAAAGGGCAACTACAATATAATCAAGATCGATCCCGAGTACGTTCCCGAGCCTATCGAACGCAAGCAGGTTTTCGGCGTTACTTTCGAGCAGGGCAGAAACGAGCTTGTAATCGATGAAAAGCTGTTCTCAAACATTGTGACCGAGAATAAGAATATACCCGAGAGTGCAAAGATAGATCTTGCAATAGCAATGATCACATTAAAGTACACTCAGTCAAACTCCGTAGCTTACGCTTGCGGCGGTCAGGCTATCGGTATCGGCGCAGGTCAGCAGTCGAGAATCCACTGCACACGTCTTGCAGGTACAAAGGCTGACAACTGGTACTTAAGACAGTCACCTCAGGTTATGGGCTTACAGTTTGTAGACAACATAAGACGTGCCGACAGAGATAACGCTATCGACCTCTATATCGGCGAGGATTATATGGACGTTCTTGCAGACGGCGCATGGGAAAACATATTCAAGGTAAAGCCCGCCGTATTCACGGCAGAAGAAAAGAAGGCATGGCTTGCAACAATGAAGGGTGTTTCGCTCGGTTCTGATGCATTCTTCCCGTTCGGTGACAACATAGAAAGAGCACACAGAAGCGGAGTTGAATACATAGCTCAGCCCGGCGGCTCTATCCGTGATGATAATGTTATCGACACCTGCAACAAGTACGGTATCGCAATGGCGTTCACAGGAATAAGACTTTTCCACCACTGATATGCTCAACAAACGGGCGGCACGTCCGCCCGTTACTTTTTTAACATCTACAAAGGTACTACTATGCATTTTACTTATACAGATAAAGATCCCCTTGACGGCAGATTTGAATTCAGGCAGAGCGGTACGTTTCGGGTGTTGTCACCGTTTGCCGCGCTGAAAATAGTTATAGCGTGTATTATTGAAGCGATGATCGCTCCGTATACTCTCAGCGTATTATTTAACGGAGGAGCGACAGCGGATAACACCTCAATTATAATAATAAAAATTGCTCTTGCCGTAATCCTGCCGGTACTGCCTATATGGTATATACTGATAGTTGCAGGCGGAGAGCAGCAATACAGCTACTATGCCGACGAACGTCTTATGCGTATAGCGAATAAACGTCATACCTATATTTTCAGGTACTCGGACATAGAAAACGTGACCTACAAGCCTATGACTCTTTTCACAAAGCAAAAAGGCTATACTGTCACTGTTACGACAAAAAATACCACGCTGTTCTTCCGTTATATCATGCCGTCTTGTGCAGAATTTTTCACAATACAGTCCACTCCGTTCTATATACTTCAAAATCCGCCTTTGGCGGAGGAAAGGAAAGACCGATGAAAAGATCATTGACGCTCCTATGCGCGGCAGCGCTTATAATGTCTGTTTGCGGCTGCTCGAATACTATTGCTGTTCCCCCTCAACTGACGCAAAAGGTAGAAGCAACTTCTGTGACGGAAGCATCAAAAGAAACTCCGTCGACCACTCCTGCTACCGAAGCGGTTACTACACCTGCGACCTCTTCGGTTACTGCTCCGGAATCTACTGCACATACAACAGTCGCCTCAGCGGTAACATCGACCCCTAAACCGGAAACATCTGTTTCATCGCACACCGAACAAACAAAGACCGATGCTCCGCCATCGACTTCAAAACCGGTCGCTACAGCAGGGAAACTGATAAAGCACAGTGTGAATAAGCTTACTTTGACATACGATGACGGTATATACTTTGATATCGGTGAAAGTGAATTTGAAGAAGATAATAATGAGCTTTATCTTGTACATTATGCGGACAACGGCGAAGTCACATCGAATATTGTGGTTATGTGCAGTGACGAAGACGAAGACACAGAAGGCAAATCTGTAAGCGAGATCGGCGAAACTTATATGAGCTATTATACTGTCGGCGATAATATTGTTTCATCAACAAAAAGCATGATCAAAATCGGCAGTACCGATGTGTTTTACGGAACTGTGAAATCATCGGACGGAGAATATTCTGTTTCTGCGATACAGCACATATATTTTGCTCGTCACGCCAATAAAGTCTATACTGTAATAGCTCTTCATCTTGATGATAATGAAGAGCAGGTCACAAAGTCGCTTGATTACACGCTCAATTCAATGACTTTTGACTACTCGGTCAACACATGACGGAAAGATCAAACTCATTTTCCGGATCGGTGAAACTGCCTGCAGAGCTGATACCGATATCGGATATTGATGCGGAGCTTTCAAAAGCGCGGGAGGATGAAACGGACTTTTGCTCAACAGATTTTTCAAAGCTTGTCTGCGACAGCACCGACTTCTCTTCCCTGTATTTCAAGAACTGTCTGTTCAAGGGCAGTCGCTTTACAGCCTGTGATTTTTCAAAATCCACATTCATTGACTGTGTTTTCAAAGGCTGTGATATATCAAACTGTGATTTCACCGAGAGCTATTTCAGAGCCTGCTCTTTTACTTCATGCAAGGCTGTCGGAGCGGCTTTCAAGGGCTCATATCATAAAAATGTCAGCTTTGACGGCGGCAGCTTTGAGCTGTCGGACTTTCAACGTTCAAAGCTTCAATCGGTGCGTATAACGGACACCGACTTCTCCTCTGCTCTGTTTTCTTCGTGCGAGATAAAGCAGACGGAGCTTAAAAACGTCACGCTTGCAAAAGCGGTGTTCTTCGGGACAAAGCTTGCAGGACTTGACTTTACCTCCTGTAATATCGACGGTCTTACAGTATCGGATACAGGAACAGAACTTAAAGGCGCTAAGGTCGATGTATGGCAAGCGGCAATGTTTGCAAAACTGCTCGGGCTTATTGTTGAATAGTCAAACAGACAAGATCTAAAAAAGAAAGGTTTTAATCAAGATGAACGTACTTGTAATAGGCGGAGGCGGAAGAGAGCACGCCATAATAACCGCTCTCGCAAAATCAAACAAGGTAGACAAGCTGTATGCCGCTCCCGGCAACGGCGGTATCTCAAAATATGCCGAGTGCTTTAATGTAAAGGCAACCGATATCGACGGCTGTGTAGAGCTTGCAAAGAAGCTCAGACCCGACTATGTATTCGTAGCACCCGATGACCCGCTGGTTATGGGTATGGTGGACAAGCTCAACGCAGAGGGCTTTAAGACCTTCGGACCCAGAGCAAATGCCGCCATTCTCGAGGGCAGTAAGGTATTCTCAAAGGCTCTGATGAAGAAGTACAATATCCCTACAGCAGCTTACGAAACATTCACAGACGCAGATGAGGCTATAGCTTACATCAAAAAGCAGAACAGCTTCCCTGCCGTTATCAAATGTGACGGCCTTGCGCTCGGCAAGGGCGTAATAATTGCCAAGGACGAACAGGAGGCAGAAAACGCAGTACGTTCAATGCTCCTTGACGGAAAATTCGGCAAGTCCGGAAGTGAGATAGTAATCGAAGAATTTATGACAGGTCCTGAGGTAACCGTCCTTGCGTTCACAGACGGTAAGACAGTAAAGCCTATGATAAGCTCTATGGATCACAAGCGTGCTTATGATAACGATGAGGGTCTTAACACGGGCGGAATGGGCACTATAGCTCCTAATCCTCTCTACACCCCCGATAAACAGCAGGAATGCATGGAAAAGATATTCCTGCCTACAATAAAGGCTATGGCGGCTGAGGGCAGACCATTCAAGGGCTGTCTGTACTTCGGTCTTATGCTGACCCCGAACGGTGCAAAGGTAATTGAGTACAACTGCCGCTTCGGCGACCCCGAAACACAGGTGGTTCTCCCCTTACTTGAAACAGACATTATGGATATAATCGAAGCTGTCTGGGAAGAAAAGCTCGATACGCTTGATATAAAGTGGAGCGACAAGTCATGCGCCTGCGTTGTTATGGCAAGCGGCGGCTATCCCGAAAAGTACGAAACAGGCAAGGTAATAAACGGTCTTGACGAAAACGGTCAGTGCGAGGGCGCATTCGTTTACCACGCAGGCACAAAGCTGGAGGACGGAAAGTTCCTTACGGCAGGCGGAAGAGTTCTCGGAATTACCGCGTACGGCGATACATTACAGGAGGCTCTCGACACAGCCTATAAGGCAGTAGACACTATAAGCTTTGAAAAGGCACATTATCGTCACGATATCGGCAAAAAAGCGCTTTCTGCATTAAAATAATTCCCAAAAAGCACTTGCATTTCATTTCTTTTTATGTTATAATAGCATTTGCGTGTTAGAATAATTTTGGGTTTGTACGATAAACAGACACTCGGACATACCCGTATTCCTATAAGGAGGACATATAAATGGGAATATTAGAAATAATCAGTGCTATTGTTCTGGTTGTTGCCTGTGTTTTCATCGTACTCGTGGTACTTATGCAGGATACAAAGCAGGGTATGTCGCAGACGATTACAGGCGGTAGTGCAGACAACTATTATCAGAGAAATTCAGGACGTTCAAACGAGGCTAAGCTGAACAGACTTACAAAGGTTGCAGCAATCATCTTCTTTGTTGTGGCTCTCGTTGTTAACTTCATCGTTATGTACAGCGGAAACTTCAATAAGACAGACAATTCTTCGACAACAAGCTCCGCAACATCATCTGTAACATCTTCCGTTACAAGTGACGATTCCTCAGCTTCATCGACAGATTCTTCTGCTTCTTCATCTGACGCTTCTTCTGCTGATTCCTCAGCAGCCGAGTCTTCATCTGAAACAAGCACAGAAACATCTGCCGAATAATTAAAGCTTTTAAAAGCTGTCGCACTGCGGCAGCTTTTTTTGTATATGTCTGATTGTTCCGGCAACGTTCGCCGGATATAAGTAAATGCTGAGCTGTTGAAAAAAACGCCCTGTTATGATACAATATAATCAATGATTATTAAAGGCAACACCACATAATTAACGGCTTTCGCCTTTGCCGCACGCTTGCTTGCATATTTTCCGCCATCTTGCGCAAATTTTGCTTGACAGGCGCCAGCCTGCCCGCACTCAATTTATACAATCTGACGAAAAATCTGACTGCGCAATCGCACGACAATAATTATGCGGTATAGCCTTAAACAAAACTTACTCGGAGGGACATCAAATGAAAAAAAAGTGCATCGCCATTTGCGGTTTTGCTTTTTCAGCATTTCTTCTCATCTGTATGTTCATAAACTTATTTAAGGGGCATATCGTAGCCGCTGTATGTAGTCTTGGAGCGTGTTTCTTCTTTTTCGCTCTGTCTTTATTAACTTATAAAAAAGGCAAAGACAGCAACCCGTAAATCAATTCCTTGCAAATCATCCGACATCAGATTTCGCACAAGATCTCATACGCTCTAAGGCTGTTCTAAGCTAACGCTACTATAATATCAATATCGAAAAAGGACGGTGATATTATGAAGCTCCTGTTTGCAGAAGATGAGGTCAGTATGGCTGAGGCTGTGACCGACATTCTGACCTATCATAATTATACGGTAGACACGGTTTATGACGGTGCCGACGCTCTTGATTACGCAAGAGCTGAACAATATGACGGGATAATTCTTGATATAATGATGCCGAAAAAGAGCGGCTTAGAGGTGCTTAAAACACTAAGGAGCGAGGGAAACACCACTCCTATTCTCCTGCTTACCGCAAAGGCTGAAGTCGAGGACAGGATAGCGGGGCTTGATATGGGTGCGGACGATTACCTGCCGAAGCCGTTTGTAATGGGCGAACTTCTTTCACGTATCAGAGCAATGCTCCGCAGAAAAGACAGGTTTACGCCCGATATTATGACATTCGGCAATGTGTCGCTCAATCTCAGCAGCTGCGAGCTTAAAGGACCGTTGCAGTCAATTGTCCTGCCCAAGATAGAATACAAGCTGATGGAGCTTCTTATGCTCAACAAGGGCATCTATCTTTCCACTGAAGATATTCTCGTAAGGGTCTGGGGCTATGAGAGCGATGCCGAAAGCGGCGCAGTATGGGTATATATATCCTATGTAAGAAAACGTCTTGCCGCTATCGGCGCGGATATCGAAATCCGAGCCAAGCGCAGTGTTGGCTATACTCTTGCAAAGATCGGGGATACTGACTAATGGTAAAACAGCTTCAGAAAAAGTTTATCATATCCGCTATGACAGCGGTAACAATTCTGCTTGTCGTGCTTATCGGCGGAATAAACGTTTTCAATTATCTCACCACAAGTGGCGATAACGACAGGCTTATGGAGATGCTCTGCTACAGCTTTGAAACCTCAACAAAGTGGAACGCAGATACAACCGACAATACTCAGCCTCCGCACAGCATAAACGGCACTCAGCAAAATACAACCGACGCAACCGGCAATCAGAATGATACCGGGTTTGTGCCGCAGGACAATGGAACTAAACCGCCCGACGATAAAAAGAACAACGGCTTTGGCAGACACGATAAAAACGCAGTGGATTCAGCGCGTTATGCCGCAGTTGCGATCGACAAAAACGGCAATATCATAAGGACGGATGTCACTCATATATCATCGCTTACCGAGGAGGAAGCGACCGCCATTACCGAAGCACTTAAAAATACCGCTTCGGGAACAGGCACATACAACGGCTTTCTGTACAGGATAAGCGAAACGAAGCGTGCAGACGGCAAGGTTATAATTCTGCTTGACAACGGTATGCAGATAAGCTCGTTCTTTACGGTACTGTTTATATCTGTCGGTGCAGGAATATTCGGTTGGCTTCTGATGCTTTTGCTTGTTATTCTGCTTTCAAAAAAAACGATCGCACCTGTTGCGCGCAGTATAGAAAAGCAAAAGCAATTTGTTACAAATGCGGGTCACGAGATAAAGACGCCGCTTGCCATTATACTTGCCAATACCGATGCGATGGAACTGCACAACGGTGAAAACAAATGGAGCAGGAATATCCGTGCGCAGACGCTCCGGCTCAGCGGACTTATGCAAAATCTTCTTATGCTTGCGAAAATGGACGAAAGCTCAACAAAGCTCCCGATGTGCAGTTTCGATATAAGCACGGCGGCTGAAGATACGGTAAATGCATTTATAGAGCCTGCCGCCCTCAAGGGCGTGATGATAGAGCAGGATATCCAAAAAGGACTTCAACTCAATGGCAACCGCGACAGCATAGTACAGCTTATGACGGTACTGCTTGACAATGCAGTGAAGTACACCGAAAGCGGCGGCACTATTAGTGCAAAGCTCAGCGGCAATGATAAGAATATAGCACTCAGCATAGCAAATACCTGTGAGCCTATTGACCACCCCGAAAAGCTGTTTGACCGCTTTTACCGAGGTGACAGCGCAAGGACGCAGAAAAACGGCGGCTACGGTATAGGCTTATCGGTGGCTCAGGCAATAGCGGAGCTTCATAAAGGCACTATCACAGCGGAAAATATAACCGGTACATCTCCTGATAATCCCGATATTAACACGGATAATATGCTTATGTTTACGGTTAAAATATGAATAAAAAACGGTTTGCAAAGCAGCTGAAATCAGCCGAATGCAAACCGTTTTTACATATATGACTTTTCTCATTGCTTTTCGCGGCGACACTTCCCCGCAAGATCTATAGCAGCTGCGATAATTTTCACACCACCGAAACTTCGATCAGGATATTTCCCTTAGCGTCCTCATACCAGGTTTCCCACGCAAAATACTTGTCCCAGCAGTCGCACTCGCTGAAATCCATATATTCCGCATTGAACTCCTCCGCTTCTTCCGCCGGCACAAGCCAGCCGCTGCAATCGATTGCAATAAGCCCGTTCTTCACCTGCTCGTGACCCTCTTTGCAATCAAGGAAAAACACGCAACCTTTGGTTTCAGCCGCCTGCTGAACTTTTTCCATAAATTTCTCAAATCCGAGCGGCTCTCTCGTTCTGAGTCCCGTCATCATAACACACCTTGCCTTTATATCAAAATAGTGTAATAATTATACCACCGCTCTGCCCCCAAGTCAACCGTGATATACAAAGACTGAGAGCCGCCCACTGTCCGTGAGCGGCTCTTTTCGGTACTCTTACATCTGGAGCGATTCTATTACCGCACCTACTGCCTTTATCGCCTTGCCGGTCGCTTTCTTTACGTTCTGTGTCTTGTTTGAGGTCATAGCCTTCGTTGCGGCAAAAGCGATACCGCCTGCTACCATTGCAGTGGCGGCACATATCATATTATTGGAAGTTTTCTTGCTCATTTTCCATTATCCTTTCATATCCGCCGTTTTCGGCTCGTTAATATATTGTGTTTTAATCTCAGAAATATTGCAAGATAAATTTTACAAGGGCAGTTTCCAATAAGACCGCTTTTTGCAGTAAAAAATGCCATTCATACGACAAACGATCCATATATAAATTTTACATCTCGACAATTCGGAAATTTTATGTTAAAATATAACCGATGTGTAAACAGAAAGGACGATTTTTAATGTCGCAACATAAAATAATAGCGGCGATCCACGATCTCTCGGGTTATGGCAGATGTTCGCTTTCGGTTATAATACCGGTTATATCAGCTATGGGGATACAGGTCTGTCCTGTGCCTACCGCGGTCATGTCTACCCATACAGGCGGCTTTACCGATATAGCGATGGAGGATCTCACAGACCATATTTCCTCCTGCTATCAGCATTATGATAAGCTTGGTCTGAAATTCGATGCCGTCTACAGCGGTTTTCTTTCCTCGGCAAAACAGGTAGACTGCTGTCTGGAGTTTCTTCATGGAAATCCCGATGCCCTCAAGGTCGTAGACCCGGTAATGGGCGACAACGGCAAGCCTTACAGCACCTATACGCCTGAACTTATCCGCCGTATGAAAGAGCTTGTAGACGTAGCTGATATAATCACTCCGAACATCACCGAAACCTGTATGCTTCTTGGTGAAGAATGCCCTGCTATGATGTCGGTATCACAAGCGCGCTCTTGGCTCGCACGCCTGAGTGATAAGCCGAGGATAGTTGTAATAAAGGGAGTCCCGCTGATCGATGACGACGGACAAAAGCTCTCAAATATCGGCTTTGACAGGGAGAGCGGCAGCTTCTGGCGCATAGACTGGGATCATATCCCTGTGCATTACCCCGGTACGGGAGATATTTTCACGTCTGTGCTCACCGCTTCTCTTCTCAAGGGTGAAAGCCTGCCAATTGCGCTCAACCGTGCAACTACTTTCACAGAGATAGCTGTAAAGACCACCTACAGCTATGGCACAGAGCCGCGGCTTGGCGTACTGTTTGAGGACTGCCTGAGCTGGCTTATGACAAACACCGTACTCAGCGACTACAGAAAGCTGTGATACAACTATTTTACGATAAACCTCTATCGTTGTTAAAAATAGGTGTTTAACGTTGCTTGCTATGTTGGTTTTGCATCGTGCAAAACTTTTGGCAAGCAACCAAAGCGTCCTTGCTTTGGGCGTAGCCCCAAGCAGGTCGCAGGGACGGCAGTCCCCGTATTCTCCCCCTTTCCCGGGAAAGGGGGCAGGGGGATAGGGATAGAGAATTTGCTCTATTTTATAAAAAACAGATTTTTTCTACAAGCTGAACCGCTTTGCGCATTGCAAAGCGGTTTTACTGTCATTGTAAAAAAAATATGCAGAAAAATTAAAAAAATTGTCGGAAAAGGGTTGACACACACCGAATTATGTGCTAAAATATTATCTGTTGTCACGGCGCAACAAAACTGAAAAAAGCAAGAGAGAAAAAAAATAAAAAAGTTTTAAAAAACTCTTGACAAGCGGTTTTGAATATGTTATAATATAACACGTCGGTTGACAAAGAAACTAATAAAAACAAACAAGCTGGTGTAGCTCAGTTGGTAGAGCAGCTGATTTGTAATCAGCAGGTCGGGGGTTCGAGTCCGTCCACCAGCTCCAATTTTTTCTTAAATTTAATATGGGAGTGTTCCCGAGTGGCCAAAGGGGGCAGACTGTAAATCTGTTGCGTTTCGCTTCGGTGGTCCGAATCCACCCGCTCCCACCAAACCCGTAAGGTTTTCTTACGGGTTTTTTGTTATGCCCGAAAATCCGTAAGCTCAGTAATCAGATTGTTTTTTTGATTATGTGTACAGATTGCATCTCCCGACTTCAAGTATATGAACGGCGAAACAATCACCCTTGAAGGCGGTATGGGTCAAAGGCCTTAACCGTTATTCACTCTTTATAGAACTACCGCCGCAGACAGGCAAATATTGCTGTCTGCGGCGGTTCTATTTCAATTTCCTTTCAGATAAACTTATTGACAATTTTATTTTTCCGTACTATAATCAAGATAAATCGGCGTGCTTCACATCGAGCAATGCCATAACACAGGAGGATAATACAATGGCTAAGAATAAATACACAGGTACACAAACCGAAAAAAATCTCCGGGAAGCATTTTCGGGCGAATCTCAGGCAAGAAACAAATATACATACTTTGCTTCTGTCGCAAAGAAAGAGGGATATGAGCAGATGTCCGCCCTTTTCCTGAAAACAGCCGACAACGAAAAGGAACACGCTAAGATGTGGTTCAAGGAGCTTGCAGGAATAGGCGATACAAAGGCGAACCTTGAAGCTGCCGCAGACGGCGAAAACTACGAATGGACAGATATGTACGAAAACTTTGCCAAGACAGCCGAGGAAGAGGGATTTCCTGAGCTTGCCGCTAAGTTCAGGGCGGTAGGCGAGATTGAAAAGCACCACGAGGAAAGATACCGTGCACTGTTAAAGAACATAGAAACCGCACAGGTATTTGAAAAGAGCGAGGTCAAGGTATGGGAGTGCCGCAACTGCGGTCATATCGTAGTAGGCACAAAGGCTCCCGATGTATGTCCCGTATGTAATCATCCGCAGAGCTACTTTGAAGTACACGCTGAGAATTATTAACGGGAGTACAAACACATTTAAACAGACAAGCTTCCGTTGACGGCATATAAAGACCGCCGGCGGGAGCTTTGTTTTCGACCGCTATATTCAAAAGGAACATATTATGAAAAACTACAACTGGGCGGTACTCGGCACGGGCGTTATAGCCAATGAAACAGCCGCCGCAATGCAGAAAAACGGAAGAAATCTGTTTGCCGTAGGTAACAGAACGCACGGCAAGGCTGTGGCTTTTGCAGAAAAATATAATGTCGGCAAGGTGTATGACAGCTATGACGAAATGTTCACCGACCCCGATGTCGATATAATCTACATCACCACTCCGCACAACACGCATTACAGCTTTATGAAGAAAGCAATTTTAAACAAAAAGCATATTCTTGTTGAAAAGTCGATAACATTGAACAGTGACGAACTGAATGAGCTTATCACACTAGCCGACGAAAACAACGTTGTAATCGGTGAAGCAATGACGGTTTATCATATGCCGATATATAAAAAGCTTGACGAAAACCTGAAAAACGGCACACTCGGCAGGGTGAAGCTTATCACAATGAATTTCGGCAGTTTCAAGGAATACGATATGAAAAACCGTTTTTTCAACAGAAGCCTTGCAGGCGGTGCAATGCTTGATATAGGCGTGTATGCCCTGTCTGTTATCCGTTGGTTTTTCGATTCAAAGCCGGATAATATGCTGTCACAGCTTAAAACCGCACCGACGGGAGTTGACGAACAGGCGAGCCTTTTACTGTCGGATAAGGAGGGACAGATGGCAACGGTTATGCTGTCGCTCCATTCAAAACAGCCCAAGCGTGCGATGATCTCCTGCGAAAACGGCTATATCGAGATCATGGAATATCCGAGAGCGTGGGAAGCAAAAATAACCTATACAGACGGCAGGACGGAGCTTGTCGGCGCAGGTGAAAATTCCGATGCGCTTTACTATGAAATAACCGATATGGAAAAGGCGGTAAACGGCGACAAAAACGTAATGTGCCTTGACTACACCGCCGATGTTATGGAGATAATGACAAGGTTCAGGCAGGAACACGGCATAATTTACCCGGAGGAAGAATAATATGGACAGATGTGAAAAGCTGCGTGATAACCTGTATAGCGCCGAGCTGTTTACAGGTTCGATCACTCTGCAAAAGGAGCACTTAGCGGAGATATTCTATATAGTAAACCGTACCAACGACAGCGAGTTTGTCAAAAAAGAAGCATTGCAGATGATAACTCAATTTGGTAAAACGAAGTATCATTTCTGTGGTAAACACAGCGAATTATGGCAGATGATCTTTAACGATACCGCACTTAAAATTTATCCGACAGACAGCGAAAAGGTCATTACCCGTAAGTATGAAAGCACAGAGAAATTTGCGGATGAACTGAGCTCTGTATTGCAGGAAAAATATTTTGTTCCGACCGACTTTTATCTTATTTATGACGATGAAGAAATGTATAAGCAGGTTGTGGGAATGACGGAATGACAAACAGCGTGAAGTTATGCGGTAAATTTTGACTTGACTATTTTTATTCAAGGTGATATAATCTGTAACGCAAAATTGCAATATATTATTTGAAGGAGCGATTTTAATGAAAGTATTGATGCTCAACGGAAGCCCCAAGGCTAACGGCAATACCAATGCCGCACTGCTTGAAGTCGGCAGAACGCTTGAAAACGAGGGCATTTCATATGAGATATTTCAGATGGGCGGAAAGCCTGTCAGAGATTGTATAGGCTGCGGACAGTGCAGTGAAAAAGGCTGTGCTTTCACCGATGACGATGTTAATGAGTTTATAGCAAAAGCTAAAGAAGCGGACGGATTTGTGTTCGGTACACCGGTGTATTATGCTCACCCGAGCGGACGTATCCTGTCATTCCTTGACAGAGCGTTCTATGCGGGCGGCGCGGCTTTTAAATTCAAGCCCGGCGCATCAATCGCGGTCGCAAGACGCGGCGGAAGCTCCGCATCGTTCGACTGTATGAACAAGTATTTCGGCATAGCACAGATGCCTGTTGTCGGCTCTACCTACTGGAATATGGTATACGGCAGAGTACCCGGTGAAGCCGAAAAGGATCTTGAGGGTATGCAGACAATGCAGAACCTTGCAAAGAACATGGCATGGATGATGAAGTGCTTTGAGCTTGGTAGAAAGAATGGCATTGCACTGCCCGATACAAGTGCGGTTGTAAGAACGAATTTTATAAGATAACTTAATATTCATAATGTAATAATAAACAGGGCTGAACTGCTTGATCGCAATTCAGCCCTGTTATTATTCCCTTACTCTCAGCTCTCTGAATGCGACAGCGGCCGCCGCACCGACATTTAGCGAATCGACACCGTGATACATCGGTATCTTTACCGTATAATCACAGCCGTCTATAGTTTTTTGCGACAGACCGTAGCCCTCAGAGCCGAGTATTATAGCAAGCCGTTCCTCGCTCTGAAGCGTCTTATCATCAATACTTACCGAGTTATCGGTAAGCGCCATTGCCGCTGTTTTAAAGCCCAGAGAACCCAGATATGCGGGGCCGTGCGACTGCCACCAATGCTCGTCCTCTCCGATATATCCCCACGGGATAAGAAATACCGTTCCCATGCTGACTCTTATGGCTCTCCTGCAAAGAGGATCACAGCAGGACGGGGTTATCAGCACAGCGTCTATGCCGAGCGCCGCCGCAGAGCGTATTATTGCTCCTGCGTTGCTGACATCGGCTATATTTTCGAGTACGGCAATCCTGCGTGCATTTCTGCAAAGCTCCTCTGCCCTTTTCGGCGCAGGACGCTCCATAGCGCACAGCATTCCCCGTGTCAGCTCATAGCCTGTAAGCCCGGACATTATCTTGCTGTCGGCGGTATATACCGGAATATCACCGCAACGCTCTATTATGCCGTTTGCACGGTCATTGATATACTTTCTGTCTGTGAGCATCGAAATCGGCTTACAGCCTGCGTCAAGGGCTACTTCTATAACCGTCTGACTTTCGGCTATGAATATTCCGTGTTCGTATTCGTACACCTTGCGCAGTCTTGCATCTGTAAGGCGCGTGTATATTTCAAGCTCTGGGATATTTATGTCGGTAACGTCAATAATTTCTGCCATATCTTTTACAGATCCTTTCGGGAGCGGACTTCTTTTCTTGTTGCAAATAACTTGCAAAAGTGATAAAATAATATCAGAATATGTTTGCGTGCCGCACTGAATATTATAGCGTATGAAGCGGATATTGTCAAACTCGGCAACAACGATAATCGGCACGATTTATTTCAAAAAGGTTGGGCTATATGGATTACTTATATAAAATCGCAGTGGAAATAGACGATGAAAAAGTACTTAGCTTACAACAGCACGACTTGAACGCTGTATACAAGACAGTCAGAGAAGCGTTTGCAGACTGTAGCTTCAATGAGCTGTCAACAAACGATAATCAGCTTGTTTTTGTGATCGGGGACGGTAACGATTCTTTCAGTGAGGTCGGAATTGTCGCAAATGCTCTTCACGACAGCTGGCTCGGCAAGTATCTGAAAAAGATGGAATGGTATGATTCAAGCGACGGCAGCACTGAGGATATGCTCAGAGAAATACAAGAATTTGACAACGAATACGGCAAATAAATTTAACGGAGAACATTATGAAAACAGGGCTTGTGCTTGAAGGCGGCGCTATGCGTGGAATGTACACGGCAGGCGCACTTGACGTACTTCTTGAAAACGATATAAATTTTGACGGGATAATAGGAACATCGGCAGGTGCGGTGTTCGGAGTAAATTTTCTGTCAAGGCAGGACGGCAGGGTCATCCGCTACAACTGCCGTTTCAACGGCGACAGGAACTACATGGGAATAAAGCCGCTACTTAAAAGCGGCGACTTTTTCAACACGGAATATGCCTATTACAAAGTGCCGAACGAGCTTGACAAATTCGACGATGAAACCTATATAAATTCCGGTGTGCCTTTTTATGCAACGGTCACCGATGTAAAAACGGGAAAGCCGGAGTATCTGCAGGTAAAAAGCGTACTTCGGGATATGGAAATGCTCCGCGCTTCTGCTTCTATGCCGTTCATATCAAAGCCTGTAATAATCGGCGGCAGGGCGTATCTTGACGGAGGAATTTCTGACAGCATACCGTTTGAGCATTTTTCTGAAATGGGCTACAAAAAGCAGGTGGTAATCCTCACCCGTGATATGAGCTACCGCAAAAAGCCGTTGAACAAGCTGCTGATACGCTCATTCTATGGCAAATTTCCAAACTTGTGCAATGCTCTTGAAAACCGTCACAATGTCTACAACGAAAGCATAGACAAGCTATGCGAACTTGAACAAAGCGGCAAGGTGTTTATTATCCGCCCGTCAAAGCCGATAATGATAAGCAGAACAGAGAGAGATCCCGACAGGCTGAAAAGCGTTTATGAGCTTGGACGAAAGGATATGGAAATGTATCTTAAGGATCTTGAAGAATTTTTGGAGAAAGAACAGGAAATATAAATGGCAAACAAGAAATGTCCCTTTGCGAAAAAATGCAGTGGTTGTCAACTGTCCAACATGACATACGAACAGCAGCTTGAATGGAAGCAGAAGGATACCGAAAAGCTGCTCGGCAGTTTCGGCAAGGTATCGCCGATAATCGGCGCAGACGATCCGTACAACTACAGAAACAAGGTGCAGGCGGTATTCCGCTCCGACAGAAACGGCAGGATAATCTCCGGCGTATATCAGTCATCCAGAAACGGCATTGTCGGAATTGACAGCTGTATGCTTGACGATAAACGTGCGGACGAGATTATAGTAGGAATAAGAGGATTACTTAAATCGTTCAAGCTACAACCGTATGACGAGGGTACGGAGCGTGGCTTTTTACGTCATGTGCTTGTCCGTGTCGGAAAGAATACGGGAGAGATACTGGTTACTCTTGTCGGCGGAAACTCAATGTTCCCTAAAAAGCACGACTTTGTGAAAGCGCTTGTAAAGCAGTTCCCCGACATCACAACCGTAACATTCTCGGTAAACCGCACTCCCGAAATGCTTACTCTCGGAAATAATAACGAAGTGCTTTACGGCGAGGGATACATTACGGATATTCTTTGCGGAAAAAGATTCAGAATATCTCCACACTCTTTCTATCAAATAAATCACGCACAGACCGAAAAGCTGTACGACTACGCTATAAAGGCGGCAAAGCTCACGAAGAAGGACGTTCTGCTTGACGCATACAGCGGAATAGGCACGATAGGCATAATTGCATCTGACTATGTAAAGCAGGTACAGGGCATCGAATACAACGCATCAGCCGTCCGTGACGCAGTAAAGAACTGCCACGAAAACGGGCTTACCCGCAACATTGCTTTCAACCGGGGCGATGCAGGCGAGTTTCTTGAAAAGAAGGCAAAGCTAGGCACGCATTATAACGCAGTGATCCTCGACCCGGCAAGAGCGGGAGCGGACAGGAAGTTTTTAAACTCGCTTGTAAAAATCGCACCGGAGAGGATAGTTTATATTTCCTGCAATCCGGCTACGCAGGCGAGAGATCTGAAAACGCTCACGAAAAAGTACACTGTGACCGATATTCAGCCGTTTGATATGTTTCCACATACGAGGCATGTTGAGTGCGTGGTGTCGATGTCAAGGAAAGCGGAGTAAATCGGGGTATGTGGCTTAACGGCGCGCTTTGTACGTGTTGGGCAGGTCGCACTGTTTTTGCTGAATTTGGCTGTTTTGTGCGTGTGGTAATATTTCCACGGTGACAGCAGTTTCGCAGCGATACACAGAGTGTGGGTCGGGTGTGCGGAAGTGGTGGCATGGTGAGCGAAAATGATATGATAACAATATATGGAAAACATTGAGAATTATTCATACTAAAATATTGACATTCTGTTTTAAATATGATATAATCTAGTAATGAGGAATTACTTATTAGCTTAATATGTATACATAATTAATCGTTTCCTGCGATTGATTGATTTCCTAATAAGAAAATAATAGGCAAAAAATATAATGGAGGAATTAAAGATGAAAGTTGTATCTGTAATCAATTATAAAGGCGGAGTTGGTAAAACAACGATAACTGCTAATTTAGCATCAGAAATGGTTCGTAAAAACAAAAGGGTCCTAGTCATTGATCTTGATCCTCAAACAAATTTGACTTTTTCGTACATTAAGGTTGAAAAATGGCGTTCTGAATACGAAAAGAATAGAACAATTAAATATTGGTTTGATTCAATTATTGATGGTACAAGACCAATACCTACTTTTAGAGATTTAATTGTTAAGAATAATGGCGTAGATTTAATTTGCTCTCATTTGGGATTAATTGATGTTGACATTGAGTTGGCTGCAGGATTATCTGCTGGAACTGAAAGGCAACATAAGAATAATTTTATAAAAACATATTCTTATATTAAAAATGAATTGATTACTCTAAAAGATGAATATGATATAGTTTTATTTGATTGTCCACCCAACTTTAGTATAGTTACCAAAAATGCGCTTGTGGCAAGTGACTATTATGTTGTTCCGGCAAAGATGGATTATCTGTCTACTTTAGGAATAAATCAATTAAAAAATCATGTTGACAGTTTAGTGGAGCAGTATAATCATTATATTGTCGAAGATAATAAAAAAACAAATCCTGGTTTTTTAGGAGTAATTGCAACAATGGTTTCGATTAGAAATAACACACCAATTTCAGCACAACAAACATATGTACAACAGTTAAAAAGAAATAAGATTACCTTGTTTGATTCAATGATTAGGGAAAATAAAACAATTTATGCCGACGCCCCAGAATATGGTATACCAGTCGTATGTCAGAGTGTAAGTTCTGGTAGTACATATGAGCAAGTAGTGTTAGAACTAAAACGTTTAACTAACGAATTTATAGGAAAGGTTGGTATATAAAATTGAAAAATCAGATTCAACTTCTTAAAATAGTATTTGACTTTTTAGATGGTCTATCGGAAGAACAACTAAGAATGATTATCACAAAAAAAACTAGGTTAACACTTGAGACAGAAAACATAACTAAAAAAGAAATCAAGTCCTTACACATTTGTGTAGATGAGATTTGTGAAAAGATGGCGGCTTTTTCAACTAGAGAAGAAGCTATGGAATATATCACCAGTCTAGAGCTATTAAAATCTGAGTTAAAGGCTATTGCCCAAAAGTATAATATTCCGATAGGAAGTAAAGATACAAACACTCAGATAATAGATAAGATCATCGAAAATGTTGTTGGTTCAAGATTAAAATTTGATGCTTTGCTAAACACCAATTTAAAAGGGTAGATGCTAGTAACAACAAACCGCTCATAACATTGACCTCTTTTCAGTTATTGATTTAATCAAGGTTCCCTCGTAACTTGTTCTCTCCTAGTTACGAGGGGATTTCTCTATATAAATTATATAAATACTTCCATCTTCACCCCTGACTTCAACTCCACAGAAAACCTATCGTCCCACACGACAATCTCCTTAAGCCACCGCCAGGCGAGGCTCTCGTCAAAATCGGTAAGCTCAGAATCCCGCTGCTCAATGAACTCGTTCAGCTCATTGATACGCTTGACCTGTTCGTTACGGACGGCTGTGTCGATGAAGTTCTTCTGCTTCATCTCACGAAATTAGTGTATTCATATGTGAGGTTTTCCTACCCTAAACAATATTCCGATATAAAAATGACCCTCGTTACTTTTAAAAAAACGGCCTATTATATAGCTATACAGCAGAAAAAAATAATCCCGACTGAAACCAGTCGGGATTTGCATGGCGGAGAGGAAGGGATTCGAACCCTTGACATTTAGTAGTCAAAAATTGTATCCATGCTTCTTGCTAATAGCAATTTGTATTTTTGCATTGCTGATGGAAAAACGTGCTGATATACTTTTTCAATCATGTCTGTTGACGAATGCCCCATCAGTTCCGCTATGTATTTCTGTGGTATTCCCATCAGTAAGCATTTTGAAGCATAGTAGTGACGGAGCGCATAGAATTTAAAGTAATATAAGTCGGTATTGGCATTGAAAAAATTCCGCCACTTATCACTAATTTCTTTGGCGAGTATTCCGCCACATAATGACTGTTTTCTGTTGTTAATATTTTCAAGGAGAACTTGCTCCATTTGATTTGATTTGATATTGGAATAGATCGATAACCGGCGTAGGTTTTAGGCGCTTTTCGCACCGGCTTTCCTTTATGATCCAGTACAATTGCCGACTTTATTTCTATATGACCCTTACAAATTGATTCGCCACTCAGAGCAGCAATTTCTGAGGGGCGTAAGCCACATTGGCTGGCAAGAAGAAACGGTTTAATTAATATCGGTTTTAATTTCTTTATACGACTGTAGATTATATCAATCTCATCTTCTTCGGGAATATAAAACGATGCTTTTGTTTTCTGAGGTTTGGTGACAAATAATTTAGATTGTATTTCAGGAGCAAACATCTTCACTGCGGCGTTCACAAGACCTACAGCATTGCTTATAGATTTTGATGAGTATTTTAGCATATCACGGTTAATGGCACTTTGGTACAACTCAGAGGTAATATCCGTAAGGTTGACAGACATCAAATTCTGCAACTGATTGCGTCTGATAATAATATAACCATTGACTGTTGAGGGAGAGAGAACAGTATATTTACTTTTAATGTAGCGGTCGATTGCTTCTGAAACAGTCATATTATTGATTTGCACATTATTGCTCCTTTGTAGAAAATTTGATTTATAATTAAATTATATCATATTTTGTCGAGATTTGCCACACAAATTTATTCAAAATTAATTGTCGCCACTGGCGACAATTAAATATAAACTCATTGCACAGCTTGTCTGTGCATTTTTTATTTGCCAAATATGGCGGAAAGGAATAAAAATGGATACAATCATTTATTTAAATGCAATAATCAAATTACACTTTGGCGGGCTTGCAATCTATGAATGTGAGAACGGATTTATAGGCTTTTGCGATGCAAGGTGCGGCGACATTGGAGATAATCCGATGATTTCCGATAAATCAGAAATGATAAGCATTGACAGACTACCTTTCAAGTGGCGTGAAAAAATAAAGGAGGAGTTGAAAAATGCCGAAAACTTATGATAAGAAAGCATGGCTGGAACAGAAAGAATTGACCAAAGAAGAAAATTTAAAGATTATACAGAATATAGTCAATAACTTTAAAGAAGATCCTGAAAAAATTCTTGAATTTATTGATTTCCAGTCACGTTTTTATAATTACAGCACACGCAACACCATGCTGATTTACTCTCAAAATCCCGGTGCGTCATTCGTTGGTTCTTTTGCCGCACTCAAGAAGATCACAGATGAGCTTGCCAAAGAACACAGACTTCCAAACGGAGAGCTGCCGTATTACGGAATTAAAAAAGGCGCAAAAGCCATTAAAATTTTTGTACCGCAACAAATCACATATTTGAAAAATGAGAACAGCGATTGGATCCAGTTATCAAAAGCAGACAAGCAATTGCAATTGGAATATAAAAAGGGTAACATTGAAAGCTACCAAAGGCTTGGATTTGGTATAGGAAATGTATTTGATATATCGCAGACAAATTTACCGATTGCGTTATATCCGACCGTTATCAGCGAAGGTTTTGGAGAAGAAAGTGAAGTACATAAACAGTTTGCCGAGTATATAACGGATTTCTGTAAACAACACAATATCGAAGTTAGGGATATGAACGAGGAAACGGTTACGATACGTGGACTTGCGAGAAATGACAATATTATAGAGCTTAACCCGCTTTTAAACGATACCGGAAGACTTTCGACATTGTTACATGAGGTTGGGCATGAATTACTTCATTTTTCCGTTGAAAGCAATATAATGCCAATTTCACAGAGGGAAGTTGAAGCTGATATTTACAGTATGCTAATGTTAAGAAGATACGGTTTTGAAATACCGGATAGCCGCAGTAAGCATTTCATAGACAATTATAACAATCTGAATGATAAGGGCGGAAAACTTCTTCAGGAGTCATTCGATCATGTAATGAAAGAATACAGTAAAACCGTTCAATTAATTTCGACTGAATTTGCTGAGGAAATGCAAACAGCAGAAGAAGTCAGTGATCAGATATCAATGGTTATGGGATAATTTAATTGTCGCCAGTGGCGACAATTAAAAAGGCTGTCGTTCAGGCAGCCTGTATATGGGAGTACCAGTACAATCGGTGCAACTCCGATAACTCTCATCATTCGGAACACAAACATTATAGGTAGCTTTTTATGATGGGAATGAAAGTGTTCCGTGACATCGGGACGATGATAGCTACATCGAGGACGGAAAAGTAAGCCTGCCGTCCTTTCCCGGTGTTATTTTATTAAAATGGGGCTTAATTTTTATATGTTGCATAAAGCAACAGAAAGAGGTTTACCATGAGAAAAACAAAAATTATTGCAGTAGCAAATCAGAAAGGCGGAGTTGGTAAAACAACAACAGTTGTAAATATTGCCGCAAATCTTTCAAGGAATGGAATGAAGGTACTATGTATCGATCTCGACGGTCAGGGTAATCTGTCGGACTATCTCGGCTTTTCGGGTGAAAACGAAGAAATAGTAATAACTGACCTGCTTACCGCAGAAATGTCACGCAAGCTTTCAGATGAGGTCATAGAACAGGCAATCCTGACGAGCAAAGCCGACAACATCAATTTCATTCCATCGGACATAACGCTTTCAACGGCGGATATGTTTCTTGCCACAGCCATAGGACGTGAGATGATACTCCGCAGACTACTTCTTCACAAGGTGTTTGATAGATATGATTATATCCTGGTAGATTGTCTGCCATCGCTCGGTGTACTGGTAGTAAACGCACTGGTAGCCGCAGACGGCGTATTGATACCGGTACAGACGCAAAAATTTGCACTCAACGGCATTGTTCAGTTTGAAGAAATAATGACACTTGCAAAAGAACTCAACCCTGCGCTGACACTGTACGGAGTTATCGAAACAATGACCGATAACACACGAATGACAAAAGCCGTTGATGAAGCGTTGACCGAAAGATACGGGGATCTTGTTTTTGACAGCCGTATATCAAAAAGCGTTATAGCGAGCAATAGTACCGCAGAACAAAGAGCAATGACTATAACCTCAAAGCTCGGCAGTCAATATGCAGATCTTACAAAAGAACTTATAGAGAGGTGCAAATAAAATGGCTTTTGATTTTTCCAATATTAAAGCAAAAGGAAAGCTCAACGGGCTTTCCTTTTATTCCTCGGTGTCAGATAACGATAGTGTACATGAGATACCCTTAGATCTTATAGACAGCTTTGAAGGACATCCGTTTTCAGTTGTTGATAACGATGATATGGTACAACTTGCAGAAAGCGTAAAGCACAATGGTATCATGAATCCGGCGATAGTACGTGAAAAAGGCAACGGCAGATACGAACTAATAAGCGGTCACCGACGCAAAAGAGCCTGTGAGCTTGCCGGGCTTGAAACACTCAAAGCGTATGTAAAACAGTTAACTGACGAAGAAGCAACTATTATAATGGTTGACAGCAATCTACAGCGTGAAAAAATACTGCCAAGTGAAAAAGCATTTGCTTACAAAATGAAATACGATATACTTAAAAAAAGTGTTGGCAGACCCGCAACCGATAAATTGTCGCCAGTGGCGACAAAAAGCGGTCGTACTGATGAACAAATCGGAGATATGTTCGGAGAGAGTAAGGACACTGTTCGCAGATACATTCGGCTTACATATCTTATCAAAGAAATCCGTGGTATGGTTGATGATGATAAGCTGTCAATCAGAGCCGCAGTTGAAATATCTTATATCCAACCGGCAAAACAAGCTATACTCGTACCGTTTATGCAGAAATATGATGTAACAATCAATAAAGCCGCCGAGCTCAGAGAATGGTTTGACAACGGCGGTTTAACGGATAACGAAACCGTCACTTCCCTTTTTACTGATAAATCAGCAAAAAAGGAATCTTCTCATAAACCGCCGAATGCTATTAAATATAAGCAGATAAAATCGTACATTCCCGATTCCGTTCTTAAAGAAGACTATCAGAGTTATGTTATAAAAGCGCTACTCTTCTACAAAGAAAACAGTGAAGATATTTGAATGTACGATAAAATATTACTTGAAAAGACAAATAAGAAGAACATTTGACATTTACGGTCAAATATGATAGAATGGAGAAAAATATGATATTGTTTACTGTAACATTAATTGCTTACATTTTCAATACAGTTTTTAATTTGCTGGCATTATTCAAGGCAAAAAGCAAAAAGCAAACAATCAAATCTGATACGGCTGACACTCCGCTTTATATTTTAATGATTGTAAATTTTCTTTTGGTGCCTGATATAATTTTTAATGTCATAATTATGATAATAAATCTGGTGAACATTCTCCTTGATACATTCAGATTTATACGCAACCCACTCAATAACAAGAGCCTTCTTATCAACGTTACGATTAACATAAGTTACATTCTTCTAAGTTTTCTGTTATTGGGTGTATGTATTCGAAAATAAGGTGAACTATGAAATTTATTGAATTGATCAAGTCTATGCAAAAGTGGATCATTAAACTTAACAGAAAAGATGTTCAGAAGGAAATCGGTAATTTTCAAATTATTCTTATTATTGTACTGATAATATTAACGTCATTAGATGCAAAAATAGAAAGCTCAACAAATGATATAATTAGAATTATTTGTTATACTGTAATTATTGCAATAATGACAACGATATTATTAAATGTAGATGTTAATGTTCTATTTTCCGCCAAATCTTTCTTTTGGGTGTCAACGAAAAACTCGTTTATTTTATTTGTTTTAATGTCATGCATATTGGAAGTTGTTTTGGAAAACGACCAAATAATAGATTATTTTGTGATTGTGATTTGCTTTATTGCAGCATGGTGTATTCTCAGTTTAATTACGCATAATAGAGTTGGCGCTTATGTTAACGCAGTTTGCGCAATTGTACTTCAACTCATATTCACAATTGCCAATACATTTATATCACTACTCCCGGATGATTACAAGTTGGATTTTTTCATAGAAACCGGTATTTATAATTCATATAACTCAACCAGAGATATTCTGAATAATATGGTAAATTTGTTTATTTTACCGCTTCTTATTTCTAATTCACTTGCCACAGTGGCTTGTTTAATAAAGAAATATTACTTTGAAACAAAGATAGGAGATATAGATACGCTCGATCTAATTCAACAAGAAAACGAAAAAGAAAATGATGATGAAAACAAGAAAGAAATTATAGAAGAAAATAAGCATAAGTGTAAAGTTAAAAAAGTCAGTATAAAATATAATAAATAATAATAACATACAAATTGTCGCCACCGGCGGCAATTTTCTTTTGCCCGAACAGAACTTTCAACAGTTGTGATAATTACCAA
>ERZ779877.218-NODE-218-length-67134-cov-8.672878_pt1 | contig 67134 bp, 112 predicted proteins | sample MGYA00511556_ERZ779877 | MGnify/ENA primary metagenome ERZ779877 (study PRJEB29588, sample SAMEA2159338) | human gut metagenome | biome: human gut; feature: human-associated habitat; material: faeces | place: Denmark | collected 2008/2010 ... | reverse complement strand
ATATATTTATAATATTATATTTATAGAAGATTGATAATATTTCATGTTAAAATGCGCGGGTGATTTTGGAACCGGATTTGGCTTTTCGACATAGTGTCACCTCTCTGTACTTGCACCGGAAGCCGCTCAACCTCGTCCATGGCGGTTTCCAAATGTCCATAACCGCCTAACACCTTGTATGCCCGGTACATGTCTTCGAGGTTTTCTTTATCTTCCAGGGAAATACTTTGATCCTTGATGTAGCACCGCCCTAAGTATCGCACTCGGTCTACGGTTAGGACCTTTAGTGCCGCCACAATGGCGCTCTGTTTATCCTGGCATGCCCATTTTCTTTGGAGAACTGCCAGGATGATCGCTGTTAGCCTGGAACTTCCCAGGCATGCAATGACAACTTCGATCAGAGCCATCGGTTGCCGCCTTTCTTGACTTTTTTTCTTTACTGTATGCTGCCCTTTTTTTAGAGGGGTGGTTTTTATTCTGAAACAATCTTTCTTATAATGGGATACCGGGGTCCTCTATGGCATACGCAGCAATGAAATTGTCTGCTGGAAAGTCAATACTGACAGTTTTAGTCTCCCAATTCATACCATAGATCGTAGCTCCGCCAGCGTCTGATGAATAAAATAAAACGCCGGCGTCAAGATCGATAAATGCAAAGAAACTTTCCGGTTCAGCCGCCCCAAGCATAAGTATAATAACCTATCCGACTCCACTTCTAAAATAATATGTTAGAGGAGTAGTCGAAAGATCAAGGGTTACAATCTTGGCGTCCCCCTCCCCGCCAGACTGGACAACAGAGTGGACAACAGAGTTCTGAATCATGCTATCACCTCCTGTATCACGACATAGACCGTCAGATTAGAAGTCGGAACAGTCTGACAGGTGAAGGTGAGGCTGTTCGCCGCCTGATTCGTACAAAGGATTCCGGCCGCATAATAGGCCGTCTGAGACGCAACCGCCGGCATTGGCTGGATGAGCTGTGCGGTCTCGTCTGCCGATACGCCGGACACGGTGACGGTCTGGGTGTTGGAGGACCAGCCAGAAGCCAGCAGTGTTATCTGCTTATATTTCGGCTTTGTCCCACCATTTGCCAGCAGTGCATTAAACTCGCTCTCAGTGCCGGTATACCCGCCATCTACCGCTGCTTGATAAGCGGACTTGCCGGGCGCGCCAAGCCCGGCGACTTTTTTACCGTTTACATAAATTGCCATATTATCACCTCAGTTTTTGTCATCAACCAATCACACTACCGCCGTTAGTAATTGTTACATCCGCGTTTACTCTGAATGCAAAAAATCCAATGGGCATAACAATACCTATACTTTCAATAGCATTTTCTGGAGAAAAATCGGGCGGAATTGAAATTCCTCCATAGACAGAAATTATTGATCCTTTAGAAATTTCTGCACTATCCGCGCGGTATATCGGAAATGCAATCGGGTCTCCATTATAGTTAATAACCCCATAAAAATCATTGTCGCTCTGATTATTAACGGTAACAACCTCGTCGCTGAGCCCGCCGACATTTTTACTCGCATTTGTTTTGCCACTAGCCATCTCTCATGCCCCCTTTACACAAACCACAGACAGCACGCTCACCGCTGCGTCGGGCTGCTCTTTCGCATAGATGTACACCCCACCAGCATAGGTCTCCGCCACCGGAGCAAGATTCCCGCTGGTGGCATCCGCAATTCCGAACGTCACGCTCGGTACATAATCCGCTGTCACGCCGGACAGCGCAACTGCCGCCCGGAATCCCCATCCTTCATAAGTGGTGTCTGTCGCCCATGCGGAGGTAGCAACACTCTGCGCCCCGAACGTCAGGATAGGGACTTCATCGGTCTCTTCCGTAAATTCGATGGTATAGGGTGCGGTGCCAATAGACGATGCAACCGTGGTCGTCCCCTGCATCTGGAGATACCGCTCGTCCGCCTGAGTTTGGGTCATGCCTCCAGAGGGCTTGTCCGCCCACTGAATGCCGGTAGCGGTCTTTTCGAGGATTTGGCCGGCGGTTCCATTTTCAGGCAGTTCTTTAATTGTATCTTGCCAACTACTACCAGTTTCAGTCTTAGTAAGAACCTAACCAGTAGTCCCGCCACTTGGTAATCTACTAACTTTCTACCCTTGTAAAATTACTTTCATAAATAAAATTCTCCTTTCGTCTAAAATTTTTGAAAAAGTACACTTTACTGAACTTGGACAACTATATATAATTTATCTACTCTTTCTTTCAAATATATTTGAAAAGAGTAAGATACTCACTTTTGGGAAAAGGGTTTCTTACCCTTTTCCCAATTTTTTATTATCTAGAAAGAAGAAGTATTTTTCCTGTTAAAAAGTGTACTTTTTCTCGAAAATTGTTTATAGACTTCTAAAAGACTGGAGCGAAGATCGCTTCCATCCTCGACCTTCTATCTAGTAATTTAGATATATCTAGAACAATAGCTAGATAGAAGGAGGTAAACAACTTTGCCTAAATGTATTTTAGCTGAATAGGGTGGAAAAGGCGGCGGAGGCGGCTCTATTTCCCTTATTAAGATTGAGGTAACAACTCCACCTAATAAAACTAGCTATCTTGCGGGCGACACCTTTAATCCTGCGGGAATGGTGGTCACCGCATCTTACGGCATGGAAGGCGTAGTTATTACAACGGCAGAAGTAACTGGCTATCAAGTTACTCCTTCTCCTCTTACCGACGGAACTCAGGAAGTAACCATTACTTATTCTGAGCTTGGAGAGACTTGCCAAACTACTTATCCTGTAACTGTAACTCATAGACTTACAAGCATTGAAGTAACTTCTAATCCTTCTACTATGATTTATGAGTATGGAGATACTCTTCAAACAACAGGAATGGTAGTTACTGCTCACTACTCTGACGGAGATACATCTGCGGTTTCTGGATATCAATGCTCTCCAACCTCGTTTACTACAGTAGGAAGTCAAAAAATTACTGTAAGTTATAGCGAGAATGGTGTAACTCAAACTACTACATTTAATGTAACAGTTAATCGTAAGTCTGTAGCTAAACCAACTTGGAAGAGTAATCTCACCTATAATGGTAACTCTCAGTCTGTTAATGGAACAAGCTATTGGAATAACTTTAATACTACCTATATGAGTATTGGTGGTACAACTTCTGCTACTAATGCAGGAACTTATGCTGCTACATTTACTCCTAGTAGTAATTATCGTTGGTCTGATGGAACAACTGATCCTATTAACGTAAATTGGACTATTAATCGTGCAGCCGGATCTTTAAGTGTGTCTCCTTAGGCTGTTGAGATCAATGGTAATAACTATAGTTCTGGCGTAAACGTTACTATTACTCGCTCTGGAGATGGCGCTATTAGTTATAGTCCTACTAGTGTAAGCGGCTTGACTTTAAGTTTAAGTGGTAGCACTTTAAATATTAAAGGTAATGGTTCTACTGCTATTAGCGGACAGAAAATTACTATCAATGTCGCTCAAGGAACTAACTACCTGGCTCCCGCAAGCAAACAGATTACTGTCAATGCTACTTATTGGGAGTGGGGTTCTGAAACCGCTGTAGGAGATGCCTCTTGGTGGGCTGGATTAAAAACTTGGGCTGCTAGTGCTAGCACTTCTGAAAGAAGCGCTTGTGTCGGTAAGAAAAAGAAAGTAAGTCTTTCTACTGCTGTGTTAGGCGCTAATCAAGCCTCTATGGTTTGTATTGGTGCAGACCAAGATGGAACCGGTACTTTAACTTTCCAGACCGAGGGCACTTTACCGACTACTACTTAGTTTGGTAGTAATGCAGTATGGATTGGTTCTACTGCCAGAAGTCAATGTTAGAATTTCTACAATTATTGTAGTGCTAAAAATTCTATTAAGACTGTAAGTAAAGGTACTTGTCCTAGCACAAACGATTCAAGAAATGGCTCTGTAACTTACAACAACGAAACCGTATGGTTACCGTCTGACCGAGAGATGGGATTAGATAGCTATGCTCCAATTTCTACGGCCAATAGCACAACCTCTAAAGCTGAATGTACCAAGGGTCATAATGCTGCCTATAGTTACTATACAAATAATAGCAGACGCATTAAATATCAGATGAACGCCAATGGTTCGTTGACGAGTTCAGCGTAGTGGTATTGGGAGAGGTCTCGTTATTACCTTTCGAGCTACTCGAACTTCGTTTGCTTTGTCCACACCGATGGGTCTGCGAACAACAACCTCTACATCGGCAGCTTCGGGCTCGCGCCGGCTTTCGTTATCGGATAATACAGCAAAATAATATTCGGGACAGTTAAGATTAAATTGTCCAGCACAAAATTTATAAGTAGAGTAAGGAGATTTTTATTATATGTCTGTAAAAGTTAAAGATCGACATATCTCAAAACAACACTGTCTTTATAAAGCACGTGATTTAATGGGCTACATTTTAGTCTTAACTCGTCCTAGAGAATTTGATAAGGATGGAAAACAAATCTGTAAACCTGGATTGCTTGGAGAGGGCCAACCTCTTCAAGCGTTCGGGGTAGATATAATTAAGTGCGGAAAGGGCATTCATGCTTGCTGTTATGAGGCGAGCAAGATAAACCTAAAGGATAAAGACACCCTTACGCGGCGGAATGACTATCATAATAAAGCCATTGAATATTGTGATAGTATCTTTCGCCAAATCGATCTCTGTATATTCCAATATGCTCGTAACAGCAATAAGAAAAGAAGATCTTTTGAACATTTAGCTAGATTGACTAAGATTACAAAAGAAGCTATTCAAGATAGAAAGAATAGGGATAAACTTATATTTGAGCATAGATACGTTCAGACTAAATCATTTAGAAGAGGTCGATAATTAATTTGAAGGTTAAGTTCTGTATCTTTCGGTCTCGTTATTACCTTTCGAACAACTCGAACAACGTTTGCAATGTCAACAACGATGGATCTGCGAACAACAACAACTACAACAACAGCAACGGGCTCGCGCCGGATTAGATGGAGCTATCATGTTGCGAGTTAAGCTGCGCAGCAGCGCAAACGAGCAACGCCTAAAATAGTACCCCAGAGTATATTATTATCCATCTAATTAGGTTTACTCTGGATTGCACCTATTATGTAGGGAAGAGATTGAGTAGACTATAAAGAGCTTTGCTCTACAACTATCGAATAATATACTATAGGTAGATCTACCTTTTCATCTAAGGAGAACTTAACCGTTTCACTGAAACAAGTGGATAAAGTAAGACTGTAGACGCAGAGCTCGCGAAGCTACTGCTATCGCTACACGATAAGGAGAAAGTATATTGGAAGAAAATCAAAATACTTTCGAGCGTTTTTGTAGTTTTGACGCTATGTATGATGCGTCTTATAAGGTTTGCCGGAACGTTCGATGGAAAGATAGTACAATCAATTTTGAAGAAAATAGGATAGAAACAATCTTAAAAACAGAAGCTGATCTGCGAGCGTTTGAATACGAATAGCTTGTGTTTAGTTGTTTCTCGATAATCGAACGTGGTAAACCAAGAGATATAAGAGCGTGTCATATCAACGACAGACTGGTTCAAAATGCGTTATGTGAACAAGTTTTGCTACCAGAATTAACTCCTAGATTTATATATGATAATTGCGCAACTCTCAGAGGAAAAGGTATAGACTTTGCCTTAAAGCGCGTTAAAGGTCACCTCCAGAAAGCTCATAAAGAATATGGCTTGGGTAAAGATTTTTATGGTTTAAGGATTGATATACGAAAATATTTTGATTCTATTGACCATGTGGCTTTAAAACGCTCGGCAAAGCGTTTAATAAAAGATGAGAAAGTTTATAAACTTTGTTGTTACTTGATTGATACTTTTTCTTTCAAGCTAACAAAAGACAAAGAACCTATCCCTGGTAAAACTTATTATATAAGTAAAAAGCACAAATATGAGAGAATTAAAGCGACTCAATTTAAGCCCGGCCGCAAGTATTATGAATATGAAGAAAAGAGCCTTGGCTTAGGAAGTCAAACATCGCAATTATTTGCATTGCTAGCATTGAACGAAGTTGATCATTTCATTAAAGAAGAATTACATATTAAGTATTACGGACGCTATATGGATGATTTATATCTACTCCATAATGACAGTAAATACTTAGCTGAATGTGAGAAGAAGATAGAGATACGCTTAAATAAGCAAGGTCTCTGCATGAACAAAAAGAAAACTACTATTACTAGAATTTCTCCTATTCATGAAGATAAAGTTCGTCATGCTCCATTTAAATATCTTAAATGGAATTTCTATCTCACAGATTCTAACCATATAATACAAATTCCTTTCAAAAAGAAGATTGCGCACCAACGTCGTAAACTTAAAAAGATGCACGCATTATGGTTACAGGGTAAGATTAAAACAGAGGAAATTCAACAGTCTTATCAAGGATGGCGTGCTCATATAAACAAAGGAACTTGTTTTTATATTATACAAGATATGGACAATTACTTTAGTTCATTATTTAAAGGAGTTGAGATAAAGTAATGTATATTCTATTAAATAGAGAGAATGTAGTAGTTGACATTCTCGCAGAAGCACGTTACATTAAACTGCAATCCTCTAATGGTATTGTCGTTGCCTGCAGGGAAGATGAAGGTACTGGGGTTATCGGTTCTGACTGCGATACACATTACACGCTAGTTAAAGCTGATACTTTAAATCAATCTAATGCAGTAACAGTATTAGAAATGGAAAAAATCCCATCTAATGTCACTCCTGGTTATTCTGTTTATAATTCCGAAGATGGAACTTTTACAACAGATTTAGACTAGGCTAAATATGATAAACAAGAGAAGAACAAGGCATTATTCGCAGAATACCTTGCAACTCACCCACTAACTTGGGTCGACGGGAAAGAATATGGTGTAACGTAGGAGGACCAGTCTGAGATTAGTTTAAATATAAACCAATATCAGGTAGCCGTTGCGGCTGGAGTAGAAAATCCTACACTTGAATGGCACGCTCGACACGAAGAGTGTTAGCCATGGTCTTTAGAGCAATTAGCTGCTCTAAGTCTTGCAATTTCTAATGCGGTATATCCAAAATATCACCAAATGCAAGATTATAAAACTCAAATCTTCAGCGCTAATTCTATTAGTGAACTAGCAGCTATTGAGTTAAACTTCGCGGACGCTGAGGTAACTGATGGCGAGTAATCTCGGTAAAAACGCTATTCTATTTGCAGTAGGAGGAACTCTATATTACGGTATAGAGTTCCTCTATAAAACTTTTATTAGCTTTGGAACTTGTCACTGGTCTATGTTTTTATTAGGCGGATTATGTTTCTTGCTAATAGGATTGTTAAATGAGAATATTCCTTGGGAAGAATCCATTATTATCCAAGGGGTAAAAGGTTCATTAATTATTACTGCTTTAGAATTAGCATTTGGTCTAGTTTTAAATGTTAAATTAGGTCTTGGTATTTGGGATTATTCTAATGTGCCTCTAAACTTTATGGGATAGATTTGTCTACCATTTTCTATTGCATGGTTTTTCTTGAGCCTATTAGCAATAGTACTAGATGACTATCTTCGCTGGAAATGGTTTGGGGAAGAAAAACCGCATTATCATATAAAAACAAAAAAATAGGGAGAACCTTAATTACAAGGTTCTCCCTATTTTTTATTTTACATCAATGATAACAAGAGCAATATCACTCTCTGGTTGTTTTTTTGTATAGAAAGTAATGCCTACTCCCACTGTTGCATCTGCATGATCTATCTTGCTATATTCTTCAAGATTAGATGTATATGTAACAATAGGAGGAACGTTACCTGCTTTACCACAAGTCAAGTTAGCGTTGGAATATGTTTGCGTATACATATCTCCATTTAAAGTCCAACCATTTGCGGACAGGGTGGTTGTATACGCTACAGAGGTACTTTCACTGATCTACTCATCTGTCTCTGCTTTACTATAAACATCGAGATTAGTTCTAGCACCTGCCGCATTAGTAGCACCTGTACCACCAACTGAGAGTGGGAGTGTGCCAAATTGCGGAGCGCCTGCAGTAGCGGAATATAAAGCGCCTGTACCTTGCAGTCCTGCAACTCCATTTTCCGCATTTCCGATCACTAAGCTGCCGGCCGCAATCTCAACCATTTTTACTGCTTCTGTTCCATTACCAACTAACAAAGCATTGACAGTAAGATTATTATGTCCAGTGCCACCTTGAGCCACTGTAGCTGTCATATTCTTTAAGAAAATATCGTCTACATCAATTTCAGTGGTACCATCACTTAATACCTGAGCAGCGTAAGCATTTACTTGCAAACGTCCGCCCTCTTCATTGCTAATATCAATGAATAAATGTTGCTTATCTTCTGTGAAATAAGCATAACCCTCATGAAGAGGTATCTAATTAAGTTGGTCCTCTGGACCTCTATAGATCTTGAACAAAGCCATTATTAGGCCCTCCTTTATACTCTCTAAATATAAATTAAGGTATTAAATCACTAAAGCTTCCCCATGATAATAGTTCTTCAATCTAATTAGCGGAATAAGTCTGTCTATCTTTTTCTGTTACAGTTCCACCTATTAAACTATTAACATAGTGAACGCTATATGTTTTATTAGCTACCTCTCCATCGCTTTCGTCATTATAGACGTTGTCAATTAGATTAGTAATACCACCAGTTAGCTAAACTCTTCCCCATACTCCATCAGCTGCTTTATAATACCAATAAGAAGTCTCTTGATTAGTCTCATATTCAACCCATGTAATAGAGAATATATCTTCTGCGGTAATTTCTTCGGTGTAATTTTCTTCGATATAAGTTACACCGGTCTAAAGAGAATCTTTTAGAGTTTCTGTCTCATTAATCGTATAACTCTTAACGATATTTAACGCTTCTCCAACTGGGCCTTTTAAGTTTCCAGTATTCTTAATCCAAGTTCCATTAGAACTTAATTCATAAATATCGCCAGTCTAAGCATTTAGATAAATATCTCCTTGTTTAGCTCCTTCAATCGTCGCGGAAGTGGTAGTATCAGATACCTAAGTCCCAACAAACAACCTAGAGCCTCTAGGAATAGTAAAACTAAATTTAAGAGTAGATGTTCCAATTATTTCTGCCTCAGAAGATCCTGTTTCTGTTACTCCAACAAACTAAGCCTCTGTTTCATAGTTCTCTATTGGCTTAGGCATAGTAAATTGAAGATTCCAGGCATTTACTCCCTATCCACTATCGCTACCAACAACAGAAGGAGTAATAGCTTCATATCCTTGAGTTTCTTCATCTTGCTAATAAGGATCTACTACATTTGTTGTTACAGTAGGTACTGGAGCCTATAAACAAGCCATATAAGTAAAAGTACAAGTATTACCGGTTTTTGCAGTAATCTCATAGATAAATCCAGTAGCCGAATTTATGTAATAATCTCCTACATAATAGCCACTAAACGATTCATCAGTTTCTTCATAAGTTGGCTAGTCTCGTTCTCCTAAGAACTCTCCAGAATAGAATCTGGCAGACTTGGGTAACTTAAATTCTAACTTAGGACTATTAATATTATCATCATTTAAAGTTACGCTAGGGTTTTCACGAGGTCCAACTACTTCTATGCTGGGGTCTACCATAACTTGACTTTGAGGCAGAGAGAAACTAATAACTGGACGATTAACATTCTCACTATCAATTGAAAATGTTGGATCTCCATCTGCATCTAGGATAGTTGTACTTCCTTTCTATAATATTTGAGATACAGGTAAATAGAAAGTAAGTGTAGGTCTATTTACGTTAGATGTATTATCAAATTCTATATAAGGATTTTGGTCAGCATCTATATAATTACTATCAACGTTATCGTCTGTAAAAACCTAGGACTGTGGCAAAGCGAATCTTATTATAGGACGATTTACATCTCTATAATAATAAGTGTTTGCTTGATATGTTAATCCCTCTTCAAATGTAACTGCTCTATAACCACTTGGATCTTCCTCATCTTCTACATAATAAGTTCTTTGAGGAAATGGTTCTTCTCCAGCATCTAATCTATAAACTATCTCAAGCTCAACCTCAGGAGGCTAATCACAATCTAATACCTCATAAGTGCTATCATCTATAATCTATGCTTGCGGGAGGAGGAAGGTTAAGAGCACATTATCCAGGTCTGTACTATCATTTCGCACGTCTGGATCTTGATCTGCATCAAGGACTATTGGCTCTGTAATATCTATTCTTGGCGTATTACCAGTCATGGATGCTAGCATTTCATAGCTGAGGCCGCCCGCAGATCCAGTACCCTCTGCATCAATGAAGACTTTTCTCCATAATGTAGAGTTATAGCTCTTTCCATATGCACGCAAGTCTTCATCTTTATAAACATCATAATTAGTATCACTTGGCAATCCATAAGATACAATTACTAAATCACCAGGGAAGATAGGGGATGTCCAACCTTTGGTTAAATCTCTATCCATCTAGTATTTACTGGTAAATATTTGCTTAATTTCAAAGTCCTTGCCTTTAGGACCACCGTAGAAACTTTCCATAGTTTGACACCTCCTTATTGATAAATAAAGTCAACAATAACATTATATAAATCTTGATAATTCTCTGGGGCATCTATATCTTCTGGATTAGGCAAGACATAAATTCCATTAATACCTTGATTATATATATTTAATGCTGCTTGATAGGCTTCTATATATTCTGCTTGAATATTATTATAAGCATCCCAATATGCCTAATATCCCTCTGGATCAGTCTCCTAATCTGGAATATTTGGAAACTAATCATGGAACTACTATAAAGCAGTTGTTCTTTCTGCGTCTGCTGCCTACATTCCAGCAGTTCCTTGCTAAATAGCTTGCTAAGAAGCCTCTTCATCTTTTTCGTATTTTCTAGGTCTAATAAAATACATATTCGTGATAGCTATATCTTCATCTAGCTCATATATACCAGTTCGGCCAACCATGATCTATTTAGATTCATTCATGACCATCTTTGTACCAGGAGGGGCCTAAACGCCAACTTTATTGAACTAAGAGGCCCCAACTTGAGCAACTAAATCAGTATATATATCTTCTTTACTAGAAGCATAACTACCACTGTTATTATCTATTACATTATAGTAAATTTGACCAACAGTTGGCATTGTCTCCTATTCCTCCTTATACTCTTGTCAATACTTGGGTTGCAGTTATACTCATAGTACCATTATAGGCAAGAGGTAGAGTAAACTAAGTTATCTAATAGTTTCCACTTATATTGCTTTCTTTATCTTCTATATAGATAATATTATTAGGCTCCATATAGTATTTTGGTAAGCAAGTAATAGAAATAGTAGTATTATAATTCAAATTCTAATACATCATTTCTCGAATCCTATCAAAACAACTCGCGCCTGTAGAGCTTATTGAGAATAAATCGTAGTATTCTTGAGTTAAGACAAAAAATCTTTGTCCTATTCCTCTGTATTGAGCAATCAAGTCCTAATCTAATCCTTCAATAAATACAATATCAGGCACTTCCATATTATATACGGAAGTTATATCAGAACTATTAACCACTTTAGTCCTTCTACCTATTTCATTTACAGAATATCGACCTATTTCTGACCCTGTATCTATAAAATCTAGCCAAAAGTTTAAATTACTTGGATTATTAAATACATCTGGGTTCCAATGATTATACGCATCCCAATTCTTATTTAATGGATCATATAAACCTCGCCATTCCGCAATTAACTCAGAGTCATAGTAATTATCATAAACACTATTAGTAACCTAAGCATTTAAAGCTCTACGATATAATTCCTCTCTCCATTCATCGCATGGAGGACCAATTAATTCAGTTTTATATCTATTAACAGAATAATCGCTAGCTTGATTATTAAAATCATATCTAACTATTAAGCCTGTTTCTTCGTCAATAACAGCCCACATATACTATCCAGCTAAATCTATAATAGGTTTAGTATCAATAGCAAGATGGTATCTAATATCTACTTCTACCTCGGATGAAGTAGTTCTCTTACCCCAGACATAAAAATCATTCTTGATATTATCAAACTTTGGACTGCGAGTAATTGCGGTCGTGGTATCAAGATCGGTTAACGAGTATAGAAACTTCGCATTATTGTAACTTCTGATATACTCATCAGGATACAATTCCGTCAATGGGCTACCAGTATTCAAATAATTCTTAATCTCTTGGAAGATAAATCTTCCATTCACGTCATAGAAATACTCAAAGTTACCTAATACATCTACTATCTTATCTAATAAAGAAGTTACTGTATCTCCGGCATCTAAAACTAACTCTCCAGGATAGGTGAAATCTGTCTCTTTATATCCCGCATCTTGCCCATAACTTATCATATGCGGAAAATCTGCGCTCGGAGAGAAATCCATGCTCTCATAATTATTACTAAAATATATGGGTTTATCTCCTATATACTTGACTAACATTTTACAGGTTTCCTCTATGTCAGTGATAATAATATTCTATATATCTTCTCCACCCCAGTGGTTAACCGCTTCATAGATAATCTAAAAGATAGTAGGATACACGATTTCTATGTCCTCATTATCTTTCTGTATGTAGCTTTCATGGAAGGTTATAGAGCCAGGAAATGTGCCGCCCGCGGTTCCATCAAGTAAACACATCTTGTCTTTTCCACTTATGGAGATGGTCCATCCAGATGTAGATCTTGCTATTGATGCACTAGATAGTACGAATAATCCGCACGGAAACCAAATTATATCTCCATACTATTGATAGGATTTTAGCGGATTATTATACCCCACGAACACCTTTACTTTCTTGTTTATAGAAATCTCATTATCTATGTTTTCTATATCACTATTATTCTCGTTAGCCAACATAGTTAAACTAATAGTTCTACGTACAGAAGAAGAGCCATTAACGCTTAAACTACCAGCCGTAATATTTCCCTATATCTCTCTAATTGGTTTTTCATCAAAAGAAAGAAGAATTATCTTCGCATAATGAGTGCGGATATTGAGCTTGTCGAGCTTCATAAGGAAGTCCATGTCATTTAGATACTCGAACATAAGTCTATCCCACCTTCATTCGCATTTGATTAGTCAAGCATTTATAATTTATTACACAAAATTGAGGTTCTGCTAATGCAATATATTTAATCATATTATCCATAGGATTAAGAGTATATCTACAAGTTGGGCCAATCTTTACAGTAACAGGATTAGATCCGTCAGCATTAGAACTAATATATAGTGTAGTTCCTTCATCTGCTTCTATATCAAAGAGAATTATATCACTAAAGCTATAATAAATTTCTCCATCTGTTAGCTATCCTTCACTATTAAGCTCAAATTTAGTATCATAGATTAATTCTACTTGTTTCTATGTTTCTTCCTTTATAATATCATAAATATTGATTATTTTATAAAGGTTAAAAGTAGTATTATCTATAATTATATCTCCTTGGCTATCTCGAACAAGAAGTTCTTCTGGCCCGTTGTTGCTGAATATACGGAAGGTTTCACTGTTAAGATAATCATAATTGTAATATCTTAAAACCTTGTCTGTACCAGTAAATATTCCAGAAATCTATCCCCAAATACGAGAAGCATCAATAGCAGATACAACTCCCGCGCTCAAATCTTCAACTTGATTTAATTGACATACATAATTTATCACGATAGGCATACTAGATTCAACAAGAGTCAAAGAATTTATATTCTCATTTAAATGATATTTTCTTCCAGGGGCTACAAAGATAGTGGCACCATTAACTGCTAATTTTATGCTTGCCGTTCCCGGTCCTTCGAGCACTGAGATAAGCTCTTCAAGTCTACTAATCTCACTATCATACTCGCTAGTGTCTTCTCCTGCAGATGCGGCCTCTGCTCTAAGAGCTTCTACTTCTAGAAGCTGTGCAGTTAAATCTACCTTTGGATATTGCTCTACAAGAATATCGGTTACTTGAATCAGATTCATCTTATAACCTCCACCGACACTAACTTCTTCCTACTCCCTTATCATAGCATAAAGATCAATATTATTACCATAGATACCGCTAATCTAACCGAAAGAGTAACTATTATCTTCGCTTGCTAGAGTCTCAAATGAGCCAATATCAATTATATTAACTTCATTTAAGTTTTCTATTGTATTCTCTAATACTTCATATGCAGTAGCAGAGAAAGAATATAGCATGCGGCCGACCGTATTATTCGGGGTTAAAGAAACATTTAACAAACCTATAATAATATTTCCCTCGGTTGGAGATTTAAATAACTTATAAGTAAAGTCATTTAAAAACTCCTCGGCTTTCTCTCTAAAAGCTCGTTCAACAAAGATATTATTATCGGTTAAACTTGTAGAAATAGATAGACTATTCCAGTTAGTTGGAAGTCCTGCGCTATTCTCGGTATTCTAATATTCTCCGCAAGGCGCTCTAGTTATATTAGTTTCAATAAACTTATCTCTCGGAATAACTAATTCATCTCTATAATGGAATCCATCATTCTCAAGAGTAAAGAAAGTCTAATCTCCATCCATCTAAAAACTAATAAGTCCAGAGATCGGAAACTCTGCATAATAGGCATTACCATTCTAAACTAAATGAGGATATCTATCTCCTAGAGTATCTTGTTTACTTCTAAGAGTAGTATGTTTAAAGCTAGATAAAGTTTGATTAAACTAAAGTCGTAGCTATACACCATCTCTATAGAGATAACTATACTCGAAATTAACGCTATGAGGCGCGTTTGTAGCATCATAGATCGGGGACGTCCGCAAGCCAGCAGAGTTCTCTTGTTGGATAGCATATTTATATTTAATACCACTCTCAATAGTAAAATCAGTGTAGATTAAACTATTATTAAAAGCTTGATTATTAAACTATAAATACTTAATATCTTCCCATACTTGATAATTACTATCTTCTGTACTTCTAGTTATTACATAGCTACCACTCAGATTAGATGTAGTAGTGCAATATAGTTTAATACATCCATTTTCTCTACAATAGATGCTATCATCTTCTATATTAATAGATATTCCTGCTAGTTCTCCTAGATATGTTCTACTAGCTAAGAAAGTATATGGGTCAGATTGGGCTTCATAACCATTAACCGTGACAATAGAATATACTACTGTATAATTCTCATTATTAGTTAAAACGGTCTTAAATCTAAATTCATCTCTATCATTAATCGTACTATTATGCTGCAGCCATCCAGAAGTTTCTAATAACTACTCTTGATCTACTTCTGATCCATAGTATAAATCAAATTTATATCTATCAAGAAGTTCGCTATTCTTACTATCTATACTATAAGACCCATAAAACAATGGGGTAAGAGTAGCTTCTGTGCGTTCAGTGGAAATAACATCCTCTCTCTTAATCTCATCGTTATCTATTATAACTTCTGGAGCATCTATAGCCTTAATTACCATTACGGTAGACCATTCAGAAAAAGCATCTTGATCAATTTGCTACTATTTCCAAGTTGCAAATTCTGAAAGCGAATTATACATCGCATTAATGCCAAACCGCATCTATACTTTATATAAGTAACCAGCAGTCCAAGGTTCAGATAATTCATTTCTATTTATAGAAACAAAATACTAAGAACCTAAAGAACCAATCGCGGAAGGAGCTTTATAGATAGTTCCATCTGGGTACTAACTAGTATTTACTATGCTTCTATTGTTAGACTAGCGAACTATTCTAACCTATATATGTCCAATATCACTGAATGAAGTGATAGACTACAGAGTGAAGTATATCTAGTAAACGTTTGTACTAGCTAGAAATGCTGGCTATGTACTCTACAAAGTAGGCGGATAAATACTAATTGGCATAGTCAACGCCTCCTTTTTCTCATCTAAGATATTTGAAAAATCTTATATTTTTAATAAAGATAATTGGCCAAAATAAGAAAGAGGAAGAGAACTTTAATTCTCTTCCTCAATCATTGGATATAATGCTTCCATAGCTTGAATAGAAAGATTTAAATTTTTAATATCTTCCCACTTAATCTTTTGAAACTTAATCTCATTCTCTATTGAATCTAGAGTTTCAAGTTCTTTAGTTAATATTTCTCGATTTTCTTCTGGAATAAAATAACTTCCAGGATTTGATTCATCAGGCACTCCTAATTTTTGTAGTAGCTAATTCTTCGACTCTATTAAAGCATCTATTATAGACTCTAACATTTTCATATTTTTAACAATAGCAAAAGTAGTTCTTGCGGAAAACTTTATACTTGTATCATTTCGTGCATTCTGTAGTCCTTCAAAAACTACCATAATTTCTTTATTTTTCATTATATAACTCCCTTTTCTCAGCTAGTTCCGCTAGAAGACACTAAATCAGAAGCAATTTCATAGGCAATATCATGAATAATGTCTTCTAAATCAGCCCCATTCCAAACTATACGACTTGCTGTAATCCATATTCCAGCTCCATCTGCTCGAAGAGCTATATTTCTCGCAGATTGAAGAATAATACTGCGCGAACCGCTAGTAGTCTCAATGCCAATGTTATAAGTAACTCCCCAGTCATCTGCACCAGTTACTAGTCCTAACGTTCCCAAATAGGTCCCATTTAACTGATTATAAATATCTACATAGTTAGTTTCAATATAACCGTTTGAATTTAAGTATGTATTGCTTCCAGACAAGTAATTTCTCCCTATGGTCCATCCGCCAATACTACCATTATTACATGATAGACTAGTAGCATTTATATCACCAGAAATATCGGCATTGGTTGCAACTAAATTATCACAATTTATTTCACCATCTGAATAAAGGTATGTACTTCCTCCTCTAATATAATTAGACCCTATCCTCCATCCGCCAATATATCCAGATTCCGCATCAATAGTACCATTAATATTTGCATTATTTGCGGTTAATGTACCAGAGCTACTTACTCTAAAGTTATTACCAACCTATAATCCTCCAGAGGAACTAAGATATACTGTACCAGAAGAATTTTGCAACCTACCATTAGAAATAATCCAATCTCCAATGGTACCACCAGTTGCAGTAATATTACCATTTACCTAAGCATTTCGGCACACCATTTCTCCAGAGCTTGTAACATAGAAATAAGAAGAACCAGAGAATACCGGCCCGCTCGCTGTACTGGCCGTACTACCGCCAGCCCAGAATCTATAAGTGCCAGAGCTAGCCATACCAGTTCTATAATTATCACTAGTTAATTTGTTAGAAGAGAGAATCCATCCTCCAATATTTCCTTCTTTAGCAGTAATTAAGCCACCTTTAGACACAGAGAATTTGGCGCTTGAAGCAGTATTACTACCTGCCCACATCGCAAAATCATTGTTATTAGTAGGAGTAGTTGTGTTAGTAGCAGTAGCACTATTTAACTCCACTCTTGTACTACTATTTCCACTATATATTCTATTAGTCTCAATAGTCCAACCATCAGAACTCGTTCTACTAGAGCAGCCAATTTTACCAGAACGAGCATAGATAACTCCATCAATAGTAGCACTAGTTGCAGTTAAGGCTCCGTTATAATTAACAGTAAAGACTCCTCCACCTATCTTGATAGCATTGGTGGTGCCCGCGGCCCGCAGGTCTGCGAGGGTAATAGTCATGCCATTAGGAGCGTCTCCACCAACTTGCTATTGTCCACTCCCCGCTGGATAGTTACCACCACCATAAATTTCAGCAGTAGTACCATCTATCACAATCTGTCCGCCACCGCTTTTAGCTCCAAAATAAGCTATACCATTTTCCATCAAACCGAAAGTATTTACTCCAGCTTGATAACCATACAAGCCTATTTTATCATTAAGAGTATCTTTACCCATTACCACACCAGTAAAACGATTGAAACTATCTTTAGTGCCAGCTCCAATCTATGGAGCATAAATATATTGACCTTCTTCTTCGTCTGTTACTAATGAAGTGCCATCCCAACCATTAATAGCTTCATTTCCATAGGTATCAAGATATAAAATAACAGGATGATAAATATATTTATTACTATCTGCACATCTTAATAATGCAACACTGTTATCTTCAAAGATAAAGCTCGCAGCTGGTTCTAAGTAGTAAAGTCCATCATCTTGCTCTATAGTTAATATATTCTAAGTTAAAGAAGTAATATTATTGCTTCTATCAATTCCATTAACTAAGAACTAAATATTATTACTATAGAACTAAGGATTTACACCAGAAGCGGTATATTTAATATATGATGGTATAGAACTTATATCTATATTTTTAACTTCATCATCTGTAAAATCAAGAGCAACATCAATAGGATAATTAGAATAAATATCATAAGTTCTACCATTCTTATTATCGTTAATTGTTACCTAAACTTTTACATAACCACCTGCGGGAGTAGAGATAAGTGGCGACATACCGCTTGCTACTTTGCGGTCATCAGCCGCGCCGTCCGCAAGATTCACATTAATTCCAGTCCACTAATAAGATAAAGTATAACTACCATTATCATTAATTAATTCTCCATCTTTATATACATAACATCTAAGTGGTAGAGTATTCTACCATGTGTTATTTCTATAAATAAGAGGATTTAACCCAGATAGTTTCAAGCCTGTAGCGGTATCAAACGGCCGCACCGCAGTTACATAAGTAGTACCATTAGTACCCTAGTCGCCATCTTTCAAGAATAGAATCTCTTTCTAGAAAGAATATTCCTATCCATCCATTGTAATAATACGAACTAATATAGTATTATTATTGAAATTAACCTTATACTTCTACTTAATAGTATAATGCAAAATATTACTATTGTCAACCCAGAGATTCTCAATCATGGACTAGCTGGGATTATATCTTACATTAGTAATATCATTTCCATCTGGCCCAATCCATTCTACTCTGTAAGAAGTTCCAACTCCATCTCTCCAAGTTAAAACAACCTATAAAGTTCTTTCTTTCTCTGCGTCTTCTACTGCTATATCGCCATTTGCGTCATATCTAAAAGTATCTTCTCCACTATAACTAATAGTTACATCATCTTCAGAAGAGCTGTTAGTGATAGTATGCTCTAATACTCCAATAATCTCAGTATGTTGCATATTATAGACGCCGCAAATAAAAGTAACAGAAGAATAAAGTAACAAATTAGTTACTACAATTTCATTCTGCTAAAACTCTACCGCAGTATAACTACCATCAGGATATAGCATATACCAGTCTCCAATGAGAACGGTATCATCTGCATTATTCTATATCTCAACAATAATATCTTCTCCTACTGTTGTTTGACGTAGAGAGAATAAATAATCGCTATTGAGATTATAAATTGTAGTCTATGCTGTCATTACAACATTTTCATTGTAGATAACAACTAATTTATACTGCTTTTGATGAACGACTTGATCAGCAGTAAGTGTCATCGTATTGCTCTCGGACGCTGCAACGGGAGCCCAACCGACCCCAGCATTTTTATCGTACAATTCGCTTCCTAGCATTACGCTTATATCTCTCTCGAACCATTTACACTCACAAGTAGAATCACTCATAATATTATCGCCTTGATATATCAATCTACCTACTAAATCAAGAGTAGTAATCTCGTCAGTAAACGCATTACCTTGCGGAGTAGAAATATCAAGATAATATAAATTATCTGTAAGGTCGCGTCGTTCAACAAACTAAATCTCTATATCCTTTACAAAAATATTAGCTGCAGTTCTATTCTCTTTATCTGTAATTCTACCAAATTCTACATAACGATCATAAACAAAGTTTTCCTCAAATAACTTAATCTATTTAAGACCAGTTAAGTAATTTTTCTAAGCCTATATAACTATGGATTGCGGGCTGTAGACCTAGAAGCGGTAAGGATCTCCATTGAAAGCGCTCAAATCAAGTCTATAAGAAACTATATCTCCACTCTATGTAAAGAACTATATCTCTAAACCATAATTACCTTGAGTATGTTCACAATGAAAAGTAGTTAAGAAAGAAGCCTTAATTCTGATTAAATCATTCTCACTAGCATATTGTCTAAATAACCCATGATAGCCGCTTTCTTCACCTTCATAAATAATCTAATAACTTAGATCACTATCTGCGGGTGCGCCTGCTACCACGCCCCTTTCCGCACTTCTATCGTATCCATACATAGTATCAAAGGTCGGACTTTTCTCCACAATAGAATTAGAAAGAGACATCATTTCTCCATATGATAAAGACTATTCACTTGTCTTACATACAATTCTTTTTCTTGCTGATAAATTGTCCTGAGGTATAGTAACATAGACATTATCTCCAACCTTATACTGCTTCTCTACATTATCAGAGAAAGCAGATACAATATTGCCAGAGTACTTAACTTTATATTCTCCAGTGTCTAAGTTTACTATACTATATATTTCAGCTGTTACAGTTTTATCATACTATAAAGCAGCTAATTTCTTATCAACAAGAATATCTACCGTCTAAAAGATAGCTTCAGAAGTAGTATTCATATTTATCCTCCTTTTACTCTCGGTTAAGAGAGGAAATTAATCCTCTCTTAACCTTTTCTCCTATTAGCCCATTGAGCTGCATCATCAACAAGGCTACGAAGTGCATCTTGAATCTCGTCAGAAGAAGTAACATTCGGGAACTCAACGTGCTCAATAGTTACTCTTTGTTCGATAGTATCATTGGCGGGAGCAACTTGAGTATTATTACCCAATCTAGAAGCCATAAGTCCTTTTGCGCTTAAAACATTATTATCAAGAGCGCTCTCAATAGATGCTATAAACTCAGGTCCTAAGGCTCTCATAGCGGAAACCGCAGACAGGATATTTTTCGTATCCTCTTGATTTAATACTAATTCTTTTTCATGCAAGAAAGCGAGTTTGGCATTATCAAACTCTCCTGTATAACCACCTGTATCAAAACCTGCAGCAGATACTAACTTCTCTATTGTTTTTCTCCATGCTGTTCCATTATGACGATAATTATATTCATCTTGCGCGATTGCTCGATTTAAGATACTTTGAGCTTGGCTATAGGCTCCTGGATATTTAGCTTCAACCTATTTTCTGCGCACTGGGTTATTGTCATATACACCTCTACCAATATCATAGACAAGTTGAACCATATCAGAGTGACTAATTGTTCCACCGCCAGAACCTTGATTACCTCCGCCTTCAGAACCATTTCCTCCAGTATTACTACTATTATCAGTATCAGTTCTATCTGGTACAGTAGCAGAAGGAAGATCATCAGTTCTATTAGCTTCATTTTCCATGGTTTGAGCTGTTTCTCTTGCTAAATCTCTTAATGCCTCAATATATTCATAGACAGAATCAGCAAGATCAAGATAATATTGACTTAGATCCTGAATTGCATCAATCTAATCCCACATCATTTCTGTAGCTTCAAGACCTGTATCTCTGCAAATATCAGTAGATGTAGAAACATCATCAATATAACCACTTAAATCATCAAGACTTGTTCCAGTTTCATCTGCAACAGAAGACACTGTATCTTGATATTGAGTCATTGCTCCTTCTGCTTCGCTCATAGCTTGAGAAAGATAATCTTCAAAATTACCTGCATTGGCAGTCATATTAGCTAAGTCTTTAGCAAATACATTATCAAATAAATCTATTAGTTGAGTATTACTACCTACAATATCTTTAATTTGCTCATTATCTGCCATCAATAGCTCAATGATACTCATGCCAGAATTAGCAATTATATCTTGAATTTCTTGACTTGTTATACCAGTTAAATCGCTAACTTCATCACCAGCAACAACAGCCATATCAAATAGAGATTTATTGCCGGCTTCGGTCATATCGGCTATAGCAACTTGCTTTTCGTTTTCTAAATCTTTAATTTTTTGAGTATAATATGCGTAAATTTCTTCTGCGCGGGCTGCACGCTCTTCGTCGGTTAAACTCATGTCATTATAAATCTCTTCGATTGCACTTTGACATTCTTGCCATGTAGAAATAATTTCTCCAGTGACATCTTCAACCTATTGTTTTGCGATATTATACCACTCATTCTCAGCGTCTAATAGATTCTACTCAGCATCAGCAATTTGACTTGGATCCGCGGTATATTGATAATTCCAGTTCCCCTACCGATCGCGCACCAGCCGCAACTCATTCTTTGCGTTCTGCGCATCTTCAAGAGCAATTTGTGCTTGTAACACATTATATTTAGCTTCAAGAATCTCTAAATCATACTCAGATAAAGTATTATTCTCTCTACGCAAATCAATCTCTTCTTGCAGGTTCTTTAACTAATCTCTTAACTTAGAGTTAGTAGTCTTATCAATATCCTCTTGTAGCTTATTATACCAAGAAGCAACTTCATAGGCTTCATTTACAGTATCTAAATATCTACCTTCCTAGTCGATATAATGGTCAAATTTATCTTGCAATAAATCTAATCCAACTCCACCAGATACGGTTTGACCAAACTCATATACTGCTCGCTCGATAGCCTGAGTATACATCTCTTGGGCGGTCTCCATAGCTGCTTGTGCAGAACTTAACATAGCTTCTTGAGCTTCATTAAATTCTTCTAATAGAGCGTCTCTATTAGCTTTCAAACCATCATAGGCAGGATCGGTCTCATCTCCACCTAGAGCGTCTAACGCAGCTTGGGCCTCTAATAACTCCTGACGAGAGTTTTCATACCAGGATCTATGTAATTGAGCCTAAGCCACTTGAGCTTCCATAGTTTCTTGACCAACTCTCTAAAGCTAATCAAATCCTTCTTGCGTCTTATAAGTTACTCCCTAAAGAGCATACAATTCTTCAATAAGACCAAGAACAGACTCATTATGTTCAAGTTGATCAGTGAATTGAGCAAATCTTTCAGAAGCATCATCTAATGCATCAGGAAGAAGAGTTTCAAGACTTTCCACCCATTCGAGCAGGGCATCCGCGGTAGAAATTGCCTAACTCTGCAAGTCAGCTAAATTATCCATAATTCTAGCAATATCAGTAGCGTCTGTTGCATTAGCCAATTCGTTTTGATAACTATTAAGAGCGTCGTAATAATCATCAATAACATTCATATTCCCTAATGCTTCTTCCCAACCGATATTAGTAGATTGAATACTGTGAGTAAGCATATCACCAAAGGATTCTGCTATATCTCTTGTTAGTTCAAGAACTGCATCTTTAGCTTCTTTTACATCAAGGACAACTTCAAGTTTATATTCAATCTAATTAAGTCTATTATCTGCTATATTTCTAGCTATTTCCTCTTGAGAGTCTCTTATCTCCTAGATTGTATCAAGAGTATCTTCATATTGAGCTAAAGCATCTTGACGCTTTTGGAAAAGTTCATCGGCAACAGTTTTCTATTGCTGCCAACTATCATATTCAGCTTGTCTTGCTTCTTGTTCCGCTTTTGTAAGAGCACTAAATTCTGCTAAGAAAGCATTATAATCAGCAAGGAAATTATTGTTATAATCATCAATCATAGATTGAAGAACTTGTTGATAACCTTGAATTTCTCCATTCTCATCAAAAGTTAAAGAATTACCAAATAAACTTTGGAGATTTGTTCTATCGAAATCTAAATAGGTTTCAGCCTCTGCAAGTTTCTTATTATAATTCTCTTGCTGTTTATTTAACTCTTGAAGTTCTTTCTCATATGCTTGAAGTCTTCTATTACCATAAGCTCTTTCAATATTATTTCCAACATCTTCAAGTAAACTATTTTGATCTTCAATTTCGCGGTTTATTTCATGGTATCTATCTTCTATATCTTCAAGAGTTTTTTCTGCTTCTGGGTCGTAGACTGTACCTTCGTTATCTCCACCAGAAGTATCATTTCTAATATTATCAGTAGTAATTCTATCAGGATCTAATACTCCATTTGGATCAAAAGTTATTGGTTCTTGACCATAATCGTAAATACCATTTTGGCCAGAACCAGTACCCTAAGAAGATAAATAAGTTCCAGCATCTTTCAAAGCGTTTGTAAAATTAGTTAAACCTTCTCCGCCTTCTCCACTAATTTTTAATCCTAGCGAAGGAAGTTCAAAAGGCAAAGTAGCCTTTCCTTTTAACCAATCTGCGATCTATATTTTACCCTAAGATTTTACATAAGGAGTAAAGCCTAAATCATATTCAAAATTAGAAATTAAATCTCCTAATGCCGTTAGTACAGCTCCAGCTGCCTAAGATGTAGAACTAATAGTATTAGCACTTTCAGACATAGTAGAATTAATAACGGCTCCTGCGATGCTAGCATCAGTTGACATTGCCTGCATTAATGTATCTGCACTAGTATTTAATCCATCAGCTAAAGTTATACCTTGATCAAGTACACCTTGTAAAATTCTCTTATATGCTTCATTATTTGTTTGTTCGAGAGCTGTTAATTCTGCTCCCATAGAAGCTACCATTGTCTAAAACTAAGTAGCCGTTGTATCAAAATTATTATCTATGGTAAAATCAATAGCACCAAAAGAATCAGCGTAACTAAGTAAATAATCGTAATTATCTACTAGTGTATTCACTAATCCCATCATACTTTGAGCATCACTTACTTGTTTTTCCCAAGTATTTAGATTAGCTATATCCGTTATAGCTCTTTGATACTCTTCGGCAGATAATGTTGTTTGATCGACTCCATCCTTTAGCTCCCAGGTTCCGTCACTGTTCTATTTAATATTCTTATTTAATTTAGACTAAGAAGTAATTAAAGCCTAAGTCGCTGCTATAGTTCCTTCATAATAGTCATCCATATTAATGGAACCAGATTTAAACTATTTGTTTAAATCTACTAAACCATCTGCAATAGATCCAGTAGCTGCAACAAGTGTAGCTTCATATAAATCAGTTTCTTCAATATTATTGTCTATTTCTTCATCTAATCTATGGAAACCAGCATTAATTCCACTTATTCTTTCGTTAATAGTGTTAAAATATTCCGCTGCACTTATGCTTCCCTCTTGATATGCTTTTGCATTATCGCTTAAAGCCTAAGTTCTTTGTTTAAATAATTCTACATCTTGTTCACTGGTAAAAGTATAATTGTTTAATGCATCAGCTTCGCTCGCTCTACTAACTAATTCATCCCACATACTGGTGTAATTTTGAACATAGTCGGTATTTACACCAGCTTTTTCTTTCATTGATTCAATAGTTGCATCAAGAATCTGTTCCTCTTGTCTTTCGGATTCTAAAAATGCTTGCAAAGACTAATTAGTAAGCTTATAGGCATCTCCAACTTTTACAATATACTGAGCATAACTTTCATCTGCTGCTATTAACTCTTGTACTTGATCCATAGTTAAATAACCTTGATCTTTATAAGATTGCAATGCAGATTCAAGAGCTGTCTAACTTTCATTTAGCTATTCTAATATAGATTTTAAATCTTCAATACCAACTACGTTAATGCTTATTTCATTCTATTTATAGTTATCTAAAAACTCCTATAATTCTTCTACGGTATCAAAGTTATCTATGTTTACATTCATGAGGATTTCCCAATCCTCACTGGTCAAAGAATCAAAATCAAAATCGCTAAATTTATTTTCTATTTCTTCTTTAGTAGAATCAACTCTATCATTAATGAAAGTTAAAAATTCATCTACGCTAACACCAGCTAGCATTAATTCATTCTAAATAGATTCAGAAATTAATCCAGATGCAGCGTCAATATCGCTATTAGCAAGCACAGAATAGAGTTCAGAAGAAATCTACTTAACAGATTGATTATCTAAGATAGGTTCTAGAATTACCTATTCATATTCTCCTTGGCTACCATATAGATTTTTACGAATTTCTGCTAGCTATTCTTGCATATTAGCAACAGTCTCAGGGTTATAATCAATAGCTCCATCTACTATTGCCTAAATATAAGCAGTATAATCGCTTTCAGCTTGCTAAATAGCTTCAGAATTTTCTGTAACCCATTGAGCAGTTATCTCCTCATTCTACTTTGCCCAATCTTGATACTGGACTAAATAATCTCTATAAGCATCTGAAGTTTTATCTAATCCCTAAGTAACACTATTAAACCACGTATCTATATCTATATATCCAGATTGCCATTGGTCAGTAAGCATTCTATCATATTCATTTTTTAGAGTTGTTTTATAATATTCGTCTCCTTCTGGAGCATTAGCTAGCGCCTATTGATACCACTCGTCAGCTCCATTATCAACTCTATAGGTCATCTATTGATTAAGATCTGGTCCTTCAGTAAGACTACCAGTGGATTTTTCATAATTTTCTTCAATAGTCTAGGCTTGAGCTTTTTGAGCTTCCTAAGCCAATTTTTCCTACAATTCAACCTATCTCTATAAAGAAGCTTCTGCTTGCTCTAGTTTAGTCAACTCTTCCTATTCAACAATGGTTAAAGTATCTTGATTATTTAATTCTTCAATTCTATCTTTAGTTGTCTACAATTCAGAATTTAAAGATTCTAAAGCAGATTTCTAATCTTCATAGGCCTGAGTTGCATCAGAAATTTTTTCTCTAGCTTCTTCTTCTGTAACAACAAGAGCAGAGATAATATTAACAAGAAGAGTAACTCCTAAAGTTATTAATCCAATAAGAGGTAATGCTGTTGAAATGGCAGTTCCAATTCCTGTAATGCCTAACGCCGCAGTCTTTGCAGAAGCTCCTACTGTTAAATAAGATATTGCAGTTAAACTATTCTATAAAGCATTTTGTTTAAACAAGGTTGAAAGAGCAGGCAATAACATTCCCAAATTAGTAAGAATAATATTAAAATCTTCAAGAGTAAATTCTCCTTCTTTAATAGAATCACTAAAGGTAGAGAATATAGAATTAATACTTGTCATTCCCATGGTAATTTGAGATAAAGATGTTCCAACTTTAACTAACGTTTCCGCCCAATCTAAAGAGGCATATCTATTATTTCTTAATCCCTAAGTAACCTAATCCATCTCTTGCTTTAACCTAGCAAGCCCCTATTCAAAAGCCTAACTACTAATTTCATTATTCTTGAAGGCCGCTACTAATCCACTCAAATCATTTCTAAATCTAATAGATCCATCACCTAATGAACTAATAACTCTAGTTAAAGCAGCCACATCCTAAGCGGCCATTCTAGTATCTGCACTAAATTGTCCCTATGCAGAAAGATATTCCATTATTTCCTAATTTGTTGCATTTTGAGCACCTTCAAAAAGATTTAAGTTTCTAACTAAATCAATAGTGCTTTGAGATATTTGATCTGTTCCCGATCCAACTAATCTCTATACTTCCTAGAATCTAGATAAATTTACACTTGCATCTTTCAATTTAGATATTAAAGCTGATAAAGCATCTTGATTAGATTTTAACTAATCATTATAAAGAACTCCTTCTTCTATATCTCCATATAAAGAAAAACTATTTTCATCTTCTTGAACTAATCCTTCTAATAATCTATTTCTCCAATTACCATTAGAACCTAAATGTTCAGATAAACTATTAGTATAAGAAGTAATCAATTTATCAGACTCGGTAACTTGCTAACCAATCAAATTTACCTAAGTCTACAAGGTCTTTACTCTATCTAAATCTTGCTATAGAAGTCCAGCCTAACGTTCTGATAACTATGTCGCAGCCGCTGCAGATTCGCCCTAAAGACGAACAATTTCAGCTTGAGTTCCAACCATTCTCCCCTATATAGTATCTTCAAGGGTAGATTTTGCTATAATATCTGCCATTGCTGCAGCCTAAGTTCGCAAATCTTGAGCGCGCTCTTTCTCTCTTTTCCCAATAATACCTAAATTTGCAGCTATATCTCTCATGCCTTGGGCTATTTTATCCCCAAAAGCTCTATTCATTAATAAAGCTGTAGTTGCTAGTACCCCTGACATTCCACCTAATCCATCAATAATATCTGCTACTGTACTCAAGAATGGAGTTAATACATTATCAACACTAATATAAAAATCAGAATTAATTAAGCTATCATAAATATCTTCGGCTGCGGCACTAACTCTATCTCTAGCAGCTTCCCAAGATTCTGCATAAATATCTGCCTGTTCTTGTAGAGATCCTTCTGCTCCGTATGCACTGGCCAGATTCTCCTAGAAGAAATCCCAGTTATCCATAAGAGCAATAAGACGAGTATATTGACGTACACCTGCAACTGTTTGAGCCAATGCAATCTACTGATCATTACTCAAAGTTTCCCACTTTGCTCCCATTTCATCAAGTAAGCTATCCATAGAACGAATTTCGCCATTAACATCATAAATGCTAATACCTACTTTTTCAAGAGCCTAGGAATATTTATTTAATGTAGTGCCATCATCAAGCGTTTCTCCAAGATTTAAGCCTTGAATACGAGCAAACAATGTTCTAAAAGCAGTACCTACCGTATTGGCAGATTCACGAGTTGTGGCAGTTACAGTAGCAAGAGCTGATGCTGCATACTCATAACTTAAGCCCACTGTATCAGCCACAGACGCAAATTGCTAAATACCTTCTGAAATTTCATCTGTGCTAGAAGCAGTATCTGCACCTAAACGCACCATTACATCAGCATAATACTCAAGACTTTTACTGCCGTCATAGAAGTTATTCCAAACAGCAGTTAATTGATCAGAAGCAGTTTGAGCACTAACTCCCGCAGCATTAGCCATTTTAATAGTAGTTTCAGTTCTATCAAGAACTTCTTGTTCTGATAAGCCTTGCTGATAATAAATTAAAGCCGCATCAGTATAATCTACTGTTGTCGTACTTAATGCTTTAGCAGCCTCATTTGCCTATTTCGCAAAATTAGCCATATCTTCAGCAGAGTTTTCAGTAACTATGCGAATATTAGTTAAAGATTCATTTAAATCTTGAGCATATCCATATGCTGTCTCAAGAGAACCTATAAATCCCTACAATGCACTAGAAGTAATCTACCACCGAACAGTATTTTTCATAGTAATCCACAAATCGGACATTAATTTATTCGTTCTAATTAGTGGAGTTTCCGCAGACATAATAGACTAAGAAAGATTTAAAAATGTTTCTTGTCCCTAAATTCCTAACCTGCTTAACTAGTCTCGATAATACTCTAAACTTTTACCACTTCTCGCTAAATTATCATTAAAAGCGGTAAGATCAAGCTTTCCTGTATTTCCATTTATAGAACTCTAAAGATTTCTAGCTAAATCTAATGCCGCAGCAGAAGCTTGCTATAATTCACTAGAAATTGATGGCTGATTTCCTAACTTCTATAAACTTGCTAAAACCTCATTAATAGAAGCTTTTAACTAAGAAGTATCTGCATCAAAACCTACAGTATATCGTATTCTTCTATTACTAGGCACTTCCTTTTCCTCCTTTATCTCCAATAAAACAAATAAGGCTCTTGAGAATTATAATCTTCTCAAGAGCCTTTTAATTCTCTATCTAATTTACAAATTATATTAGATTTATTAATCTGTTCCAACCACATCTTTAATTACAGACAATGTTTCAAGATTTTCTCCATTCTTAATCTTATTTAACATATCTGTAATTTGTTCATTCAAGCCGCCAGCATTTTGGTTCATCATCTGAATAATACCAGCAGCAGAATTATTATATCTTGCAATATCTTTAATAGTGTCTTTGACTAAATCTTCCATAAAGCAAAGCTCTTCTTGCGGAATTGCGCTTCTAATCGCATCAATCACACCATTAGTCTCAAGTGTATCATAAGTTTTGGCGATATTATCATGAACATCTTCCTCGTCAAAACTCAAGCCCGCATACCATCTACAAAGCGCAATGGCGAAATAAGTCTCAACCCGCACGGGGCTAAAACATCCTGTCGTATCATCAAGAGATAAATCTACAATAAAGGTGATAAAATTTCCCTTATCAACAATAGGAAGATAATCAGCAACTTTTAAAATCTTCCCATCTCCTACCTTTACCTCTGTATATCCAATTTTAGGTTCAAGCTCTAAGTCCTTAAAAGTCATATCTAAAACTCCTTTATCTCATTTATATCTTTATTATACTAGAAAACTTAACTAATGTCAAGTTTTAATATGCGTATTTAATTAGTATATTATTATTTAAAGTAGCGGCAATAACCATTTTACTTATAACTCCATTCACTATATTACTACGAGTTATAGCATCCAATATATTAGGTCCACTATTGCCCTACCATTTATTTCCTATCGCCGAATCTCCACCAATAGAAATGACTTCATGCGCATTATTACGCATTATATCATCACATATGTTATTCACAATTCTCTAAACTGAAAATACCTTTCCATTAACTATAAGCAACTAACCTATATGCCCTCTAGTAGAAGAAAATTCTCCTTGCTATATCCATTCATTAAAGAATGATGCAGCAACAGTAGCACGAATATTATTAAATGCTTCTTCAAAATCCGCTCCTGTCGCTCTATGCGCAATCATATTATAAGCCAGATATTTCTCTGGCTATCCAGAAAAATAATTACCTACATTCATATTTGCGGAAACCGATATTTTATTCTAAGACTATCTTTTATTCTACCATCTAGCATTTATATTAGTGCCTATCTCTATATCAAAAATCTAACCATTCTTAGTTACTCTAAGATTAAAAGCATCATTATTAAATACATTTACCGCACCTTTAGTAGAAGATGCAATATTCTAACCTTGCCCTTTATCAATCCATTGCATTTTTCCACCTGACTAGGCAATAAACTTGTCCAAGATACTATCAACAGTATTAACCCCTATATTAATTCCCTCGGCTACAATAAGCTAACTTATGCGATTACCAATAGCTTGTCTAAAAATATAAGATATAGTATTAGCAAAAGAGCGAGAATTAACAAACCCTTCGCTTCCCAGTTTCTAAACCGCTCTATTCAAAGACTAAATTACTCTTTGAGCAGTCTATACATCAATATCACTTGCGGCCACAACCGCATTCTACTAACCCTAATTTATCTAAAAGCTAGTTCCAACTAGCTATCTTCCTATCTAAGTCAAAGCATCTAATACACTAATATCAATAGCGTTAGCCTATAAAAGCCCATCTACTATCAATCTAAAAAATTCATTAACTCTTTGTACATCCGCTTGCCCACTAGCTAATAGATTACTAAACCCGCTAGCCTCTTGAATTATATTATTATAATTCTCAAATCCTATGGTCTATCCTGCAAGTTCAATTCCTTCATTTATTCCCGCGGCTATTTCATCAAGAGTAGAATCAAGTAGAGTTCCAATCTCTAAATCACTCAAAATATGTAAACCTTTTGCGGCCGCCAAGGTCTATGACTGCATCTAAGCTTGAATTGAGGAGATATTAACCTCGACTCCCGCGGTCCGCAATTTACTCATAGCCTCTTGATATTGCGCACTAAAAAGACTATTTGCCTCATCAGTGTCTCCATAATCTCTTAAATGCGAGCTATGATAAACTATATAGTTAATAGCCCAACGCTATACATAATCATAAATATTTATTTCCATACTCCTTCTTCTCCTTATAAAAAAGAAAAGGGAGGACGTGATGTCCTCCCTTCATTAAATTAAGCAAATGTTACACTATTTATAATGTTAATAGTCATAATAACCTTTTGCGTATCTTTTTGAGTTACAGTAATTTTAACAGGGGATTTCCCTTCTGTTAATACAATTTGATAAGGCTCGTCAAGTAAAAGCTATCCAGTATAATCTTTTTCCTTTATATTAGTTGGAAAACTACCTGAATAAAGAGTATTTAATCCTGGATTTTCTTGTTTAATTGTATAAGTCTTATCTGCCTTTACGGGTAGGTCAAAATCCATTTCTACTGCATCTACTAGTAGTGTGCCAAATTCAGCAGTATCATATAGATTATCAGCATCCGCTGCTAATTCTCCAGCTATAGCTAATTGAACATTAGTATCAGTACCAGTCTTTATAATATCCAATCCCGTAACTCCGTTATAACTGGAATAATTAAAAGTTGAGCGGCCCTGTGTACAAGGTTGACGAGTATCGTCTGCTTCTTCGCCCTCTTCATTGATTACTTGAATTGCAGCTAAAACCTTATGAGTTTTATCGAATTTAGTGTAATCAGGGAAAGCATCCATTGTAAATGTGAAAGTAGAAGGATCTCCATTAGCAGCCATACTAAAAGTAAAGTTACTTTGTACTTTGCAGTTAGGAATAATAAATTCAGCAGGCATATCAACGCCATCGCTTTCACGACGGAATAGGGTAGAAGCTTCAAGATAATAGTTACCACCAAATTTATCAGCGGTAATTTCAATCGTTTGTGCTCCGCCGGTGCGTTTTACATAATAGTCTACAAGAACTACGCTATCTTCTGGAAGAGTTCCAGCATGAGAATAACAAGTTAGTGTAGTTGTTTTAGCTGTTTCATCATATACTGCTCTTACTGGAATGCAAGGCTCAGCATTAACTTGACCATTTGCATCAAGAGTCATAATGAAAATATCAGCTGCGCTCTCATAATAATCGTCTACTCGACCGTCTCCAGTTCCTACTTCCATAACCCCTCCATTATTCCAGCAAGCTAAATCTGGAACAACAATAGTATTATCGGCTTTAACTTCAATTTGAGAGGTTTGATGGACAAGAATAGGTTTATCTGCTGTCGCATCAAGCAGACCGGCACCAGAAAGAATAGAGAAGCTCTCTGGAGAGAGTAGAGCATCTTCCATTGTGAAGGTTAATGTACGCTCACCTTCCCAAGCAATCAATCTAGTATAACCACGTCCACCCTGTGCGTATACGGTTGTTGCAGCGCCTTCAAGAGTAGAAGTTCTTAAAGTATCGAAATAAAGCACTGGTTCATTTTTGTAGAACTTACGATTACCAAGTGTTTGGTAGCTTTTTGCACGAAGTACTACATCGCAAATCTCACGAATACCAAAACGCATGAGCTAATTCCTCCTTAATTTTTAGGATGTATATCTCGCATCCATGATTCAACTGGTTTATCTGGTTTGCCGCCCGCGAGACGAACCCGCAAGTCAACATCCCATTCAACAAATGCGCTATATCTTTCCATTAAATCAAATATCTAAAACATATTGAGATTGAGGCAATCCTCTATACTCATTGTATTAGTTCCGATTGTTAAGATAGATATATAACGAGTTAGAACACTTTCATTATTTCCTTTGCTTTTGATTTCTGCCACTTTCTTACGTCCTCGCATAAGTTTTTCAGCAATCTCTTTTGCCCTATCATTAGCTGGATTATAAATAATGTTATTACCTTGAAAAATGCTATTCACGCACAAAATTTCTTTTAACGCGTCCTAAAACACATCAAAGTTATCATTATCTATTAATCTAGTCTCTTTATCTGCCATTTTGTTTAGCATAATAGAGTTTCTAGTGATTATCGGCGTATACTCTGGAAATAATAAAGTTAATAACATGATAATTGCATTTTTCTTATCCTTATCCTGTGATTGTTCTAACACCTTCATCAATACTTGAAAATTAGTCAATGATGATAAAAGAGTTTCGTCCTATATTAATGATTCTTTGTCTAAACAAAGATATTGAACTGCCATAAAAAATTTCGTCTCTCCCATAAGAGCGATTTCTCTAATGGTGGGAACATGAATAATAAGTTGTAATTCAGGGATAGGAATATCGATCCCAGCCATTAAAGCCAATCTATAATCAGACAAGAGGATTTACCTTATCTTCATTGCCACGAACAGCAAGATAAGTAAGAGAGACCCCCGCAAATTCTTCATCATATATATAAGGTACGGCAGATACGAATTCAAGCTCTCCTATACCCGTTAAGTGAGTCTTGTCAAGCATTGAATCTATCTCGCCCGCAATCCTATAGGGACGTAAATCATAATCTCCTAAATCCCAATTATCATAATGACAAATAATATCAATACCAAAAGTATTATCTCTATATTCTTGATTCGTAGAATTTCTAACCATTGTACCATAATTTAATCTTAAATAAGTCTTTTCTGGCTTATCAACTTTAATTTTTGGCACGGCAGAAATCTACTAAGTTTCAAACATTTCTTTTATCATATCTCCTGTAACTGCTGGCTTGCTTTTCCAATCTCTTGTATTGTAAGCTAATAGCTTCAATACGTTCTAGTTAGAAAGAATCCTCTCCATAATTAGAGCAGCATCTTTCTACATGCCAAGTAGACTAGATTTAGGATACTCATAAGTATTCTTCTTCATTCAATTCACTCCTTAAAATAAAGATTCTACCACAATAACTTTCTCTAATATAGTCTAACCTTTCTTCCATACTAGAGTGAATTGACCATGAGTAGTTTTATTCCAAGTAATCTATATAGATTTATTACCACTTGGACAAATAGTTACAGGAATATTTTTTTCAAGAATTGACCAATCTCCATTGGCTTCTTCAACAGAATAAGTTTCTTGTATCATCGGTTTAATAAAAGTTTCGCCGATGATTCCGCTCTCTGGAGTAGGATCATCTGGTTCAATAACCAAACCATCCTTCATCTCATTCTCTATATCATCAGTATCTCTATTGATATAATCTTCTTCTGCATTGATTTCTAGCACGCCATATTCATTGTTGTCCCCATAGCTCATACTAATACCATCTGGAGCCTAAACTTTCCAACAGCGTCCATCAAGCAGAAATTCTTTATATCTATCAAAAGCATAAACTGTCTTTTCATTTCTTGGCATAAGAATATTTAAACTAAGATTAGGTTTATCTATTCTTACCTAATTCTTCTAAATAGATTCAATTTGTGTTTCAACCGGACCGCGAATAGCGGCATAAGTTTCACACCAATTTCCATCCTAATCTTTAAATTTAATCTTATATCTACAACGCCTTATTTCTCCTCTAAAGTACGCATCTTCTGTTACTTCTTCAAGATAAATAATCCAATGCGTTCCGGTTCTTTTCCACTCAAATACATCCCCGGGTTCATATTGAGCCATGTGGTCTATTGAGATTATTTTATCATCGTAATCTTGCTTTACTTTATCAGGATTAATAAGAGCTCGCCATACTGGGAAAATACCGAACTCTTTATCAATAGCAGAAGGATCTGCATTTAATACCTAACATGACTTCTAAACCATCTAAACTGTGCAAGCCTAATAGGAATACTACAAAGCTCGCTATAGAGTGCGCCATTTATCTTTAATCATTCTATCTTCTTGGCGGACTCCACCCTACCATTCAAGCCTTTTTCGCATTAATTCAAGATTATTCATCTCTAATCACCTGCGCCAGTAAATCAATACATCTAAAGACTGTTTTGCGATAAATCATAAAATCATTACATACTTCTGAGGTTAAGCCCTCTAACTTAGATAATAAAATAAGTCCTTCAACTTTATTTTTATATATCTCTACCAAACCACTAATTTCTTCAATCATAGTATTTAAATGATTTATCCAATCTTCTTCGTTTTCCCGCATTGGAATTAATTTCCACAACTAATTAATAAGTCTCTTTAAATCTTGCTCTTTTGTTTCTAATGGGAAATTAATATCATATTTATCCATCAAAAACGCTCGTCTCTCTTAAAGTAGACCAGTTAGATTTATAAGAGCCATTATTATCAATTAGTTTTCTTCTTTTATAAAGGCGTTGCATATGGTGGTCTTGGCGCTCTGCCTCTTTCTTTAATTCAATTAATTTAGCTAGATGATTTGCCTATGAAGTCATTTTGAAATCAGTACCAGAATACTTCATTCTAGTCTATTCGATTGATGCAACTTGACGCTATAACCATGTATTATACATCAATATTGCTAATATATTAATTTCTTCGGTTGTTAAATGTGCGGAAAAGGCTGGAATAGTAGTTACTATTCCAGTCTCCTCATCGTTTTTTTCTACTTCTGTAAAACTCCAAAGTGGAAAACGAGGAAACTCAAAACCGGGAAGAGCATCCATTAAAATATTGTATAAATCTCTCTCGGTATCCTCCTTAGTCCACTCCATATACATATCATCTGTAATCTTACCGAAGAATCTATCATATACCTCTTCAAAGGAAGTGGGATCGCCCTGAATAGGATATTTATTGTTATCCATGGCTTTAACCTCCTTTACTTATTATTCAGATATAGTTACTCTACGCTTAGGAGCGTCACTTTCTGCTGTTTGAACTCTTCTTACTGATTTAACTTCCTCTTTCTTTTCTTCGCTAGCAGTTAGTTCTAAAGCCTTATTAACATCAAATCCAAGTTGCTTTTTCAAAGCATCTCTCTTTGACATATCATTTAAAGGAAGAGAAACTGCATGAGCTTTAATTAAATCTTTAGTGCCCTCTGGAGCAAAATCAAGAGCATCCTGAAATTCCTCTAATGTGCAAGTAGACATCCACTTATTAATATCTTCTTCTTTAATCCAATACTCTGGCTCTACTCTACCATTAATCAAATACTCAAGAATTTCCTTATCATCAACCATCAAATAATTAAGAATTAATTTGCGGCCGCCAGGTGTTTGCGCCAACTTTTCAAGCTCATTAACAGAAATATCTTTCTTTGCTTCTCTTGGATAGAACTGACGACGTAGCCCCAATTCTGGAAGTCTATACACTACGTGTCCAGCACTTTTGTTATAAACAGTACACTTATCTTTCATAATATTTTATCTCCTTTTTCTCAATAAATAAAAGGGGATAGGGATATTTCCCTATCCCCTCATAAATTAACCATTATTTGAATGAGGATTGACGTTATCAAGCTTATCTTGAAGATCAGTATCAACATAAGAGAAGATGTTATTGGTCATCATAACACCAACACCAACCTTACGATAGACCTGAATATCACGAGACCAATCGTCGTTATCATTGCGCTCGCGCACATGAGTAGTTCCCTCAAAAGCAACCTTTACAGGACGTCCATCAGCGCCAGTAGGAATAACCCAAGCATAACCTGGATTAATCATCTTTCTAGCATTAGTCTCGTCCTCTAAAGTCTGAGGAAGAATTACTACCTGAGTGCCCTTATAGTTTCCAAGATAACCACGATTCCATCTCTCGTCTCTCATGTTATCAGAAACCCAAGCATCGTTATTAGGAAGCATCTTTACAGCGAACTCACGAGTACAATAAATAGTAGGCTGACCATAAGCGCTAGCTGTGCTTACAAGATAGTCCATTGTAGGCTCATCGAAACCAGCAACTGCACAACGGTTTGCGGCAGGAAGCTGATTAATAGAACTCATAAGAGCAGCAGCAATCTCTCTATAGATAAGTTCCTGCATACCCTCAGTAACAATCTGAGTAAGTTCAGCAAAGTTTACTCTACCATCAAGGAACTCCTCGAATCCAATGCGAGCAGCTCCGCCAATAGCGCTGGTACCAATCTCAAAGCTCTCAGCTCCAAGTTTGAAGGTCTCGTACACGCCAGCGAGTCCAACACGAGTGATGAACTGTTTTGCACGAGTACGTCCAGTTCTACGGATAAATACAGGTTTATCACCTTGACCAAAGGTTCTAATCTCAGCAAAGCTACCATAAGAGCTAAGTAGACGATTAGGAACAACCTCGTCCATTGTCTGAGCAATCAGAGAGAATAGAGTATTCTTGTTCTCTTGGTAAAGTTCCTCTGTGCCAACTAATTCATTCAACTCATTACGAAGAGTGGTGTTAAGAGCATCATAAGAGAAAGACTCTCCTTGATAGCTGTAGGTACCAGAAGGATTAGCATTGGCAACAGTTCTCATTAAACTAAGTAAATTAGCCTTATCTAACATTCTATTTCACTCCTTCCAATTACGCTACACGCTGTACTTTTACACCAGGCTGAAGATCTGGCATAGTATATACTTTTACAACAACAAATTTAGGATCAAGATCTCCGCCTCGAGCCTCACTTCCAGTATCTTTTGTTAGATAACCGTTAGTTCCAATTTTTAGAATGTCTCCAGCGGCAAGTTCACCGGAATTATTCATAATAGTATTGGTAGTCCAAATATCACCAATACTAATATAAAATACACGAGGAACCATTTTTGTTCCTTCTGGCATAGCCGCAGGATAAGTAAAGGTTTCAACATTTTTCTTATAACCAATATCGCTACCCTCACGAACCGCATCAGCACTATAATCTCCAACTGTAATTACAGCAGATTTAGTCTGGCCAACAGGGCTATAAACGCGAGCATTATAATTGTTCTTAATCATAGCGAAGTCCGCATCAGTCTCGCGATCCTCATAAATCTTTACCTCATTAAATACCATCATCCATGCACCAGACTTAGCTTCTGTGCTAAAATCACATACGCCTGCAGCATAGTCATATTTTACAAACTGACCATTCTCTAATAGGTCAATATCACTCTTAGCAGGAAGCTGAGCATAAATCTGACCATTTCTAGGAGCAGAGAGATGGTTTGGCTCTACTTGGCCATATCCATACTGGACAAAAGTAGCCTTGCCCAATCTTGTTGCACTCTTAGCCATTATTTAATCCTCCTTAAATACTGCTTTTAGCAGTTTCACGAATTGCTTTTACCCAATCAGGAACGTTATCATTTATATCATTTTGGTTAAGATTGAAAAGTCCCTGTGGATTTTTGTCATCTTCTTCCTCGTGTTTCTCTTCAAGATTGAAATTAACCTTGTTTCTTACACAAAGAATAGATAACTTAGCTTCAATTTCATCTAAAGAATAAGTATCAATATGCTCAACGACATCTTTTTTATCTTCATCGCTTAACATATAGAAACCATCAATCATTTGCTGCTTACTCTGACGTTCAGCTTGAAGCTTAAACTCTCTTAAAGTTGCAACTTCATTATCAAGAGTAGCTTTCTCTTGTTCAAGAGCAGAATATTTATCATTCAGCTCATTAAACTTTTCAAGAAGTTCGGTATATTCGGTGATCTCTTCAAGATTATATTCTTTCTTCTTAGAGCCTCTACCGCCACCTCCGCAAGCGTAGTCTTCTCCATCTTGCTTCTTTTTATCTTCTGCTGATGCAGGAGTAGACTTATTTTTATCCTCTTCTGCGGTAGGCTGTTGGTTTTTCTCAAAATCAGTTAAACCATTCTTATTCTCTTCCATAGGTTCTTGAGAGCCTCCCTTATTTAAAGTTTTCTATAATTGATCCATCATAGAGTACATCATAGTTTTAAGATTCTAAAACTCTTGATTATCCTCTAAAGAGAATTGAGAACCAAATTGAGCACCCTCAAAACAAGGTTCAACATTTTCTCCAAGTACACATAATTTCTCAATCAATGCTTCATTGTAGATAAAGATTCTTCCATGTGTTTTATCATCATTTGTCCAAAAACCTTTTTGATTTTCCTGACTTAACTCCATTGAATGATTGTTTCCCTTCTCTAAGATTCTCTTAGATTCGGGGTATATACCATCCCAGATATACACATCTGTTACAAGATATTCTCTTTCTACACCTTCATCATTGTACTTCTAAAACCATACATTGGCATCCGTAGGAACAAATCCATATGCTTTAGTAACATCAACAATTTCAAACTTACCGTCTTTTACAATAATTTCTCTATTGTGTCCCTCAAAATCTTTAGTATCTTGATTAAAATATCCAACAACAGGACTACCTGGTAACTTACGTCCCATTTCAGTAGCGACATCTTTAGTAATTACTGTATGATTACGATTAGGTTGTTGTCCGACATAACATACTTTACAAATGCCTTTGCTAATTAAAGGAGAAACCTAAGTGCCTTTAATATATTCCATTGTATTAGAAATAGGAACACTAACGTACAAGTTTAATCCCTCCTTTACGATGAGCTTTCTCTATTCGCTATTGTTTTATCAGATTTTTCATTATCCTCTTTTTCCGGTCGACCAGCTCCATCTGAACTTGTCTACTTATTCTAAGAATTAGTATTAGTGGACTAATTATTGTTACCCAAATCTTTTCCGCTTCTGGTATTAGAACTCATTGGCGGAATCATAATATCTGCCAAATTCAATACTTCATTCTCAAATGTTAATGTAGCTAAAATACTAGATTGAGAATGCCCGAGAGCAATCTATGGCAACATTTTTGAATAACCAAGCTATGCGTGTTCTTTATATAACTTAGCTAATTCCTTATAATTAAACTAAGTAGTTTCTAACATTCCAGCTCTAAATTCGTAATGGTTCTTTCTATTAAATCTTTCGATTACTCGATTTAATAATCCTTCAAATAAGAGCGGAATATCTCTAACGCTAGCCTCGTCCGCAAGTATAGAATTAGTTACTGCAATATTACCATCAGCATTAAAAAGATTATGAGTTACACCAGAGTTATTATAAACAGTACGTTCAACTTTCTCTAAGTCGTCTCTTGTTGTATTAGAGTTATTATCTTTAGTATCAATCTTCTCAATATCTGCAAAAGTAGTTAATACATCTACACCTATAGCTCTTTTAAGCATAGCTACTGCATTATTATGTATATCTCTAGCTTCATCTACATCGAAAATTAAATCTCCATTTTTATCTAATGGCAACTTCTAAATAATAATCTTTAATAACTATTGCATGGTCTTTTGTCTATCTAATTCTTGAGCTTGATCTAAATCTATGATAGAAGGAATAACTCCAACAAGAGAAGGATATTCACTATCATTTAAGCTAAATTTAACAGAAATACTAGGATCAAGCGGATACCATACGGTAACATCTCCAGGATAGTCCCCTTTTAATTTCCCCTACTTATATAAAACATAAGCCTTCTACACATCTTTAGGAAAAGTCTTTAATATCTAGATTTTATACTAAGGATTAGGGAAATAAGCGTCAAAAAATTGAAGATTTAATTCAACAATAGGATTAGGTCCCTAGAAGTATCTATTGCGGCAGTAGGTAGCTGGCAACTTCTAGATAGCAAATCTATCGCCAAAATCTACAATAATTCCATAATAAGCGCCCTCTTTAATAATATCTAGCGCGATATTTCCAAACATTCGCTTTACATTAGATTTATCAAGATATAATAAAACTTTAGAAAAATCTTTTAATAACTTCTCTTTATCCTTGCTCGCATCTACCATATAAGGAGTAACATACCAGTCAAATCTATATAAGAAAGCTAGATATTTACATAAACGATAATAAATACCACTACTCTCATAAAAATAATCAGAAATCTCTCTTAAAGTTTTATAATCATGCTTATATATCGCATTAAGAACAAACTTTTTATCTCCATAATTTCTATTTATCTTCTTGTATACGCCAAGGTTAACGAGCGCATCATCTACCGTCCGCAAACCAATTCTCATCTTAGAATAATCTACGGTATCATATCCTAATATCTCTTCATCTTCATTCTCTTGATAGCGAGTAATTCCCTAACTTAAAAGATTAAAGCCTTTAGCTTTAATATCTTCTTGCCTACACTTTAGCAAAGTATATCACCTCCTCGGTTAATAACCCGCTTTTGACATTAAATAATCATAAGAGATGATATTTTCCTCTGTATAAGGAACTTCTATAAGCGTAATACCTTTTAAAGCGCAGAATCTACGCTTCTAATTATCGTTGTACTTCTATTGGTATAATCCTCGATTACCACCAAATTTACTTACTGCCTAATAATGCTATTTACCTTGATATTCAATTAAAAAATCAAGATTTCCATCATCATCGAAAACAGCGAAATCAAAACGAAGAGGTCTACCGCTTGGAGCCTTTAATCCAGGAAACTCATACTCTTCTTTAAAGTTCATGCCATTTTGCTCTAATATTTCATGAATCTTAATTTCTCCGCGACTAGCTTTCATACTTACACCCCACTTATAAACATAAAATCAGAGAATCTTCTACTCTTTCTTTTGCGCTTACTATCTTCTTCTTGTTTAATATAATATAATCCATATTCAAGCGCAGAGAACTTATCTTTTGGAACAGATTTATTGGCCTATTTCAAAATAATATTAACGCCCTCATTTTCTTCGCGCAAGTTAAGCATTTCTTCTCTTAATATAGAAGTTAAAGTAAATGGTTTTAAGTATTCTGCCCTTTCTTCGGGTTTCATAGCTTGACCTTTTTTAGTTCCAAGCAATTTATTTCTAGCAACCTTTTCGTCAATTAAAAATCTCAGTTTTCCTGCTCTTAATTGTGTCTATACATTACTATGAGCCTCAGTATTTATCGGAGCATTAGCTTTAATTTCATAGATAGCATCAAATTCTGTCGTATCTGTTCTAAAGCGTTTATATTCTCCATCTTCATCATTCATTACTCCAAAATCTGGAAATACTTCTCCTGTATCTAAAACTATTTGAGGTTTTACCATATAGTCCATTAATCCCGCACCAAGACCATTACCATCAATAACAATGGCCTTTGCTTTATAGTCGTAATAAAATCTTTTAAGTTTTATTGCCTAATCTTCAAAATGTTCATCATCCATAGTATAAATATTAACTAAAGATTTAATTGCTGGACCTTGAGACTATGGAGTCACTTTAAATACGCATACAACAGACTAACATTTCTTTCTACCAACATCAACAGAAAGAATATAATAAGCTTGATTTGAAGAGCGCCCAGACGCTTCATATTCCGGTTGTAGCAACTTTCTACTTCTATCAAAAGCCTCACCATTAAAGAAAGCGTCTTCTACGGTTCCACTCCATTTCGATTCATATTCTCTATCAAAAGAAGCTTCATTAAAGGTGCCGTCTTGCTTCAACTCCTACACGAAATTGCGGGATTGCAAGCCTACAAGCACCGGTATTCTCCATGTTCCGCCCATTACAATACTCTTTTCAGGTTCTAGTATCATACGCACAAGTAACGTAATTAACTTATTATAGGGGAATGTATTTTTCCAACCTGCAGTAGTCACATAGATTTGAGATTTATTAAGCGTTTCTTCCTCATGCACAGAACCATCTAAACAACGTCTATCAACGTTCATTAAAGGAATTAAAACTTCGTTTAAAATATCTCCATCTACACCAACACATTCCTCAATTAATCCACCGTGTCTACGCTTACCACGAGAAGACTCTCTCGCAGCTACGTTATCAAAATAAGAACCATTTTTAAAGATATATTTACAGTAGTCTTTTCCTTCTTGAGTCTTACCTCTTCGCCAATCTATTTCTCTCTAAAAAGCAGGAATAGCATTACATATTTCCTAAACTTTTTCTTTTGCGATACCGGCAGCTTGTTCTTTACCTCCAGAAGTAATGAATAATTTACATCCGGGATATAGAATACATCTACACATAAGCACCATTATAGATAAAAATGACTTAGAGTAAGCACGGGGGAATACCATGTACACATACTTATAACGCATGGCCGCCCGCAAGAAAACTCTTTGATAAAAATAGAAGTTAATTTCTTTTTTTCGAGTTTCATCTCCGCCTGTTTGCAAGAAATCAATAAACATATCTGGATATTCTCTCCAGAAAGCTATATACTATCTTGCTGCTGGAATAATAGCTCTTACTCGCTCTTCTGAAAGACCAATCTTTTTATTACTATTAGAGAGGTTTAATAAATCTTTTAATGCCATTATTTATAAACCCCTTCCAATATTCCGTTTAACATATCTTCATCTTTATCTCTTTCTGATTCTTTCATATCTTCATACTCTTGATAATCTTCTTCTGTTAATTCAGGATGCTCATAATTAAATAAATCTTCATCTTCATCACTATCCTCTACATCGATCTTAGCTTCACGCTCTTTATCCTTAACGATTTCTCTCAAAGAAGCTTCAATCATGTTGCCAAGATTCATTTCTTCTGTTACTAGAGTATGAGTATATTGTTGCAAATCCTAAAGAGTTCTATCTACCTTATCTTGTGGTCCATCAGTATAATATCTAGGTATAAAGCCCTCTCGCTCACAAAGCGCGACTAATTCACCAATAGAATCAACAAATTCTCCAGACTCGCCTTTATTCTGAGCTGCGGTAAATTTACCTGACTTCATTAGCGAATCATATGCTTTCTACATCTTCTAGAAACCATCAATATCTCCAGCATCAATAAGCTAATTAGCTTTTAAACTAGCTTTACAAACCATAATAAGAGTATCTTTATGTCCAGCTCCTTGAATATCGTATGAACTCATCATATCATTATAGAGCTATTCCATACGAACTCGCTCTTCCCAGCTATATCCTCGACCCCATTTTAATCGAAGCATTAACTTATCTTCTTCGGTTAATTGGTCGCTAAATTCATCTTCTTCGTTTTCTGGATCATAATATTCTGGAGAGCCAACTGGAGCTTGTATTTCCTGCAACTCTTTTGGTTTAGGCGGTGTTCTATCAATAGAAAGCTGCTCCTAAATTTCATCATCCGTAAATCCTTGAGCTTTCATATTAGAAATTTTCCTCTAAGTAGATTCCTTTTCTAAGGCTTCTGTATCTGCCCAAGTGTATTTATTCCATTGTTTTAACTTCATCTTAGAGAGATAGCGACCAATAATAGTTAAACCAGTAACTTTCTTTGAGTCTTTACCATATTTCTCTAAGATACCATCCCACTCTTCTTTAATATATGGGACATCAATCTCCTATAAAATCCATTTATATGTCTCAGGGTCCCAGTTGTCTACGTGCATAGTAAGACATTTTTTACAAATATCCATCTTTCCATCAGGAGGATATTTTTCTATATTTTTTGACGTATAGAACTACGTATCATCCATAGTCTTACCGCATTTTTTGCAATAATGACTCATCTATAATCAACCTCTTTTCTTATTACGACAGCGCTTACAGATAGAATACAATCCGTCTTTGCTTGTCTTATTCTTTGAAAAAAATTGATTATGAGCTGGCTTTAATTGCCCACACTTAGAACATTTTTTCATAGGGTAGCCTTTCTACTTATACTACCAACGTAAAAAATCTTCTTTAGCTTCCTCAGCAATTAACTTAGGAATTTTATTTCTCCATAAGCTAGAAATATATTCTACGCTATAGGTCTTGCCAAATTCTTCTTTTAAGATCTCTTGTATTTCATTATTCTACTTCTTATCAATCTTTAATTCTACAATTCGTAAATAGATTGGAAAGTCTTCGAGAGCTTTATCACATATATCTTCAAATGACTAAATGAGATACCAAGTGTCTCCTTCGAACTAATCATAACTATCCTCTTTTAATTTTGAATAATTGCACAAAATAGCAGAAATAACGACGGGATCCATCAAAGATATTCCACTAACTATAACTTCCTATCCATCAAGGTAACTATTATCATCAAGAGGGATATAAGTTTTAGTAGATCTAGTAAGTTTACACGGAATCATTGGCTTCTAGTATGCTTGCTTTATAATATACTAGTCTTTCCGCATTTCTATTAAAGCCTTTTTCATCATATAGGCTTGTTTTGTCCCGGCAGCGCGCTTTAAAGCGCCTTCCCAGGCATCAATGGCCTCTCTTAATTGTTTCAATGCTGGAATTGTTTCTAAATCTTTTTTCGTAATAGAAATCTTAGGCTAAAATATAGTATTCTTATTTTCTGATATTAAACCATAAATGCCGTCCTCGCCATTTTCCATCTATGAAGCAAGCCCTTCAAAAGAACATTCACGTTTATTAACCGTAGCCATTCTATTATCAGTCAATATTTTCTTTTCTTTCTTCTCTTGCTTCTCCATACATAGAACCAAATAATCTGCTAATACTTCTAAATAACTTGGACTAAGGTCCGGATTTTCCGCGATTATTTTTTCGACGAGCGCCTTGCGCTCTTCGGGAGATTCAATAGTATAATCTAATTTTATCACACTGTCATCTCCTTTTATACTCATATAATAACAAAAAAAAACTAGATTGTCAAATCTTATTTGACCAAATTACTTATAAATAGTATAATATAAATAGAAAATAATAGGAGGAATATGGAAATTATGTTCTTCGATGAACCTTACTTGCATCTTCCAAAAGATGCCTAGTATTATTTTAATATTTTGATTGTATGCATCGCTGTATCTCCAGAATACGCATAGGAGATATTTGATAGTAATATTACTGACATATGGGATATATAGAATGTTACAGAAGGTAGACCTATAGCAGTTCATATCTATACAACACATCATATAAATAAAGATTTTGATTATGAAATATAGTGTTTGCCGCATTAGGTGTTAGAAGTAGACCCTAAACTTGGAGTTTCTTTCTATGAAATGATAGACTATGATACTGATGATCCATGGAGGTTAGATCCTAGTGTAGATGAAATAGATTAACATAAAAGAATATTTTAAACAAGAGGTAGAGAGATTGCGGGCGGATAGGTCTATAGTTCCTTCTCTCATGATTATCGACGCAACGACCTAGGATCCCGCAAATCAAATCTACATTCGCAATAAACTAAAAGATTTTGACGCTCTTGATTGGAAGGCGGAAGTCTTTAGAGCATCTACCACAGACGAACTTAAAAAATTGCTTGGCGGAGTTCAAAAACGCGGATTTAACAGCGTAATAGTTCAAATGCCTGTCATGTCAAATATAGAATTTTCATATGATATGATTTCTCCATTAGTAGATGCTGATGGTTTAAATCCAGTAAGTCATATCACTCCAGCAACCGTAAGAGGAATTATAGATTACTTAGATGATTGCGGTTTTAATTATAGTGGTAAATCTGCTCTAATTTTAGGTAGAAGTGACATTGTAGGAAAACCTATGGCCAAAGCTCTACTTGATAAAGATATGACAATATCTATATGCCATAGTAAAACTGATATAAATACTAAACTTTATTTAGCTAGACAAGCAGATCTCGTTGTATCTGCTGTTGGTAATTTTACTCTTACCAGAGAAGCTTGCCCTTATGCCACTGTCATAGATGTCGGTATTCGTAGAAACAAAGCTGGAACAATTCTTGGCGACTTTATAGAGATTGATGAAATTGCAGAAAGAAATAATGTATGGTCTACCCCTGTTCCAGGTGGAGTAGGTTTATTAACTAGATTGGGGTTGATGAAAAATTGTTTATAGTTAGCGAAACAGGCGCAAAGATAATGAAATTTTCAGAGGATTTTGACAAGTATGCAAGAGACGTCTTGCATATTAATAATCCTTTTAAAGATTGGTTTAAAAGACTAGAGAAAACATTCTTTGAAACTGAAAATGGAACTATTATTGCAGATACAAAAGAATTAGAGAAAATAGACAAAGAAACAAGAGTAAGTAGAGAAGAATGGATAAAACTACGAGATAGATATGTAGCGGAGAGAATATTGCGGGAGCTTGGGTATGAAGTTCTATCAACCTCGTCTTATTTCAAATATTATCCTGATGCAATTCCTTGTGAAGGCTCGTCTGGCCAATGCACTATAGAATGTAGAATGAGAGGGTGTAAATATGAGTAAGATGTGCCCTTGCATTGATTATTGTTACAATAGATTTGGTAGACAATATACTCCTGAGTGTGATAATACTTGTGATTATGCAATTAAAGCTAAAGAAAATAAAATACTTAAAGAATATTTGAAGAAGCTAGCGGCGGAAACAAACAGTTTACACACTTTATTTGAAGATTGGGATAATTAAATTATCCACTTCTGCCCAACCGCATAAGAAAGAAAGGAGACAGCATGAAAAGAGAAGAACTCAAACAACACGCACAAGCGCATTATGCAGATATTCAAGTACGCCTTAAAGAAGAGACAAATCGCGCAATTATTAATTCTGAAATCTTTGGCCCAAATCTTCCTTTTCCGCAAAAGGAAGAAAAGACCTATCATAATACTTTTTACCTCAAAGATCAAGATAGTGTATCCTGCCTATTTAGTTTAACCGATCGGAGCAAGGCCGCAATCCTAAATTATGCAAGTTATAAACATCCAGGCGGGTATTTTCTTGGAGGTAGTTCTGCGCAAGAAGAGGCTCTTTGCCATGAAAGTAATCTCTATCCTATTCTTCTTGCTTTTGATGATACATATTACGCATGGAATAGACAGAGACTAAATCGAGCACTATATCTTGATAGAGCTATTTATACCCCAGAGGTAGTCTTTGAAAAAGAAAACAATAGGAAGTTAGCAGACGTAATCACGTGTGCTTCTCCTAATTATAGAACTGCACATACCTACCAACAAGTTCCTCTTGCTCTAAACAATAGGGTAATGGAAGAAAGAATTAATTTCATGTATCAGATTGCAGAGGCTAAGAGAGTGGAAAATTTAATTGCGGGAGCCTGGGGTTGTGGTGTTTTTATGCAAGATCCATCAACGGTCGCAACCTTGCTCGTAAGCGCCGCCCGCAATTATAATATTCCAAATATCTACTTTGCGATTCCCGATCGTAATTCCCGCAATTTCAAGGCTTTCTTGGAGGTTTTAGAAGATTATGGACGAAGGAGTAAAAGCTCTTGTTGAATTTTTTAATGAGCGAGGATTAACTACTCATATGTCTTGTGAAGGACATTATCCAGAAAAACCAAGTATGTCTATGTTCTGGATCTCTTTTGATAAAAGCGTTTCAATAGACGATTTACTGAGCTTTATGGAAGAGCATAAAGACGAGTATGGAGTTTTTGCTTGTAATGGCCGTTTTGCAGAGCGAATAGGTATGGGATGGGCTCCATTTTTTGAATTATGCTATTTTGCTGCTAATAAAGAAGTAGCAAAGATGGATTTGGAAAAGTTTAAGAGGTTAGAAGAATGTTCAAACAACTGATTATAGCACGCAAAGATTTAAATATGTCTCCAGGGAAACTTGCCGCGCAGGCTTCCCATGCTTCTATTGCTTTTCTTATAGAAAAGTTATATTGGGGAAGTAAAGAAGTAGTAAGGGAACGAGATGGACTTATGTATCATATAGGAATAAGTCTCGATAGATCACTATTCCATAATTGGATTACGGAAGCGGAGACTAAAGTAGTATGCGGAGCGAGAAATAAGGAAAAACTTCTTCAAGCGGTTAAAATGGCGGAAGAATTAGGATGGGAAGAGAATAAGGACTACTGGCTTATTTATGATGCTTGCAGGACGGAACTAGAGCGCGAAGGTTCGGAAGGGACTTTGACTTGTATTGGATTTAGACCAATGGAGGCGGAAGAGATTGACAAGATTGGGAAGAAGTATCAGCTTTATACTTAATATAATTTTGATTTTGCTATTGCTGGTTGCTTGCGGAAAGGAGAACGATCGCTATCCAAGGCTAGAGTATATACCGACAATGTGGAGAGCTGATACGATTAATATTAAGCTAGAAGATGGATATACGCTAAAGGGGTATGATTTGATTTTTAGTTTTGAGGAAGATAGTGATGGATAAGGCGCTAGTATGGTTTGATGGTAAGTATTATTATAATATGTGTGCGATCTGCGGAGAGTTATATCCAGTCTATAAAGTAGAGAATCATATTATATATAACTTAAAGAAAAAGTGCAAGTGTGGAGAGAGAAGATGATTTCTTCTCTCTTTTTTCGTTATTAGAATTGGAAAGGCGATTTGGATTTTGAAATGGCGTGGCAAAGCGATTTCACCAAAAAATTTCCAACTTTTCCCAAAAACCACGCCCCTATCTATCTGGTAAAAATTGACAGTGCAAGTTTGGCACTTCACCACGCTAAAGAGCTAAATCGCTAAAGACCCCTATTCAATGAACGCGCGCGCGATATACAATATAAATAAAAGGCTTGTGCAAGATGCACAAAACAGTAAACCTTGTTTTGTGCAAAACAGAGAACGAAAGATTTTTCTAAAAAAGTTGTTGACAAGTTTCTCGAATGGGTGTATTCTTGTCTTGCAAGCAAGGCAAGAGGGCAAAACAAAAAAAAATCAAAAAACTTTTGAAAAACCTCTTGACAGGCAAGCAAGTATCTGATACAATGTAGACAGTCAAGAAAGCCACGACAAAAGAAAGGCGGTAAAGACAATGAGCAAAAAAGTAGATTTCACCCATGAAGAAAGAGCCGTTATCATGCGGTATCTCCAAGCTAAGGCGGACAAGGCCAAGGCTGAAAAGGCAGAAAAGGACGCTAAAGCGGCGGCCAAAGAGCTGTTTTCCAAGTTGGGAAAAGAGTTCAAGACTACCGATAAGACCTCTTATCTGTACGGCACGGTACAGGTACAGGGCAAGGCCAAGCCGGTAGTATATAAGGAAACCACGGCCAAGGGAACCATTGACTGGCAAGCATACGCTATAGCGTTAGGTGGAACCGAAGAACAAGCAGAAGCCTATCGCAAGCCAAGCAATCCAAGAACTTCCCTTGATTGGGCAACGAAAGCCCAAGAGGAAGAAATCAACGGGTAACAAAATAAGGGCTTGCCTTGCAGGACACAAGGCAAGGCAAGCCCTATAAAAGAAAGGAAGTATATAATATGTGTAGGTATATGGTACTTGTTCCCGGTGCAAGCGAACCTCTTTGCGAGCGTGACAACTTAGCAGGCGCTACTAATATGGCAGTTCGCTGGAAACTCCAGCTTGGCATGACCGTCGTAGTAGTAGATAACACTACAGGCGAGATTATGTGGGGTCTATAAATAACAAAGAAGCTGACCTAACGGCTATACGGGGAGAAAGGATAAAAGACTATGTATATTGAGTATTTCACCAGTGACCTGTTTAATAAGAAAGAGTTTGTTAAGCTCTTGCGTTATACTATGAATGTAGAAAGCGCTGTTGTAGAAGATGGTGTTATCCTTGATGTAGACGCTTTTAATGCAGTATCTAAAGCAGTTATGCCGCATTGGGCTTTCATCAATAGCAAGTTCATCAATAGCAAACTGCATACACGGCCAGCCAGCAAGGAAGAATTTAAGGCGGCTATGAAGAAAGATACAATCAATAGCGAATGGGTAAAAGAACAGGAGGCAAAAGTATGCGGATAATCGGAAAAATAGGATGCGGCCTTTGTGCCGCCTTCCTTCTCTGGGCTGTCCTTAGTTGGGCTGATATAGTAGCAGATAACTGCGAACCTAATCCACAGCACAGCGAATATAATCTGTTTGTTCTTATGACTAAATAATAGGAGGAAAAAGAAAATGTATAGAGGAACTTTTATTGACAGCATGGGTCGGAAGCGTGAGCGTATGGGGTTCTACGGACTGAGTAAGCCCAACCTCCATAGATGTTCCGAAGTGGTGCTTGTGGAAGCTAGAAACAAAGTAAGCGCCGCTAATAAAATCAATAGGAAGTATCATCTCAATATTACGGCAAGCAATCTGCGGCAGGTGCCTTTAACAGTGGGTCGTCTGTGTAAGAGCATGGGCATTGTATAAATTGCACAAAATAAATATTCGGCAGTCTGCACAAAGATTGCCGAATATTTTTATGCACTTTACCATGTTGACTTTTCGCCGGGCCGCCAGCGTGCGCCGCGGCCCGAATTTTTATTTATTCGGCAGTCTGCACAATTATATGACCAAAAGTTTGTGCAATTCGACGAAAGATTTTCTCCCGAAATCGCTTGACTTTTTGCTATGGGTATGGTATATTATACTTGTCCAAAGGGACAGGCCACAAAAAGAATTGAAAGGAAGTAAAAGAAATGATTAAACTGTTGGATTTGGTTAGCCTCGTATCCTATGCTTACCTCGACTTTGAGGAAGATAGTTTCATCCAAGTTCTGGATGAAGAAACTCAGGCTCATTACCGCAAGGTTGGTGATAAGCTGGTGGTTGGCGGAGATGTTCTTCCCGGTCGTCCCACCACTCTCTCCGAGCTGTACCAGCGGGAGGTGGTTGCGATTGAAATGAACCCCAGCAATCAGATGGAGTTCTATGTGAAATAAGTAGATAATTGCGGGAGTGGAGGTCTATGGCTTCCACTCCCCATGATAAAAGGAGGATAATTATGGGACCTTGTGAAAAAAGAAATTGTGGCTACTTCTGGAAGGAAGAATGGGAGGACTATCCCACCTGCCATTTTGAAGGGCCGGAAGGTTGGGCTCCTTGCGAACAAGATGAGATAATGCAGGAGGATTATTATGAAAATTGAAAGACTTCCGCGTAAATATCCTATCGGCTCCACTGTTTGGACTGATAAAGGATATGGGACAGTTTTAATCCACTTTGGTAAATACCATCTGGTTTGGTTACAGAGATTAGGGCTGGCGTAATGCCGGCCCTATTGATTTTTCCCAAAAAATATATTATAATTATTATAGAAAATTAAAGAAAGGAGTTTTCTAATGACCTTAGAAGTGCTCCATTATTCTTGAGTTCTGTCTTAACTAGGACTCTTGTAAGAATTGTCCAATGGCGCAGTTTTGCCAGAAAATGCCATGTGAATGGTAAGTGTTCCTTCCGATTGTCAAAATCGGCGATTCCCGTGCTGGAGTCGTTTTTCGCACGCACCTAGGTCACTAGAATTTATTTATCGAAATGGCAGAAACTACTTTCTCAAGGAAATTGGATTCAAGTGGGAGAATTATGATCCCTGTCCGCCTAAGAGATTAGATGGGCTTAATTCCTGGGCGAGAATATTATTTCTCAGTTATGGAAAAAGATGGGCGTCGCTTTATTTGTATTGACTGCGGATCTGTTGAAAATACTTCACTTGAAGAAGCTATGAAAATTATACAAGCAAATGGATTAAAAGTTGTTGAAGATGCCGATTGACTTCTTGCTTCATTTGTAGTATCCTTAAACTATCAAAAGAAAGGGAGTTGTTGGTATGTGGGAATTTGAAGTATTGTTGTGGAATGGTGAAAGAGATATTATCTTTGGTTACTCCATTGAAAACGCTTTGTGTAGAAGTGGATTAAAGCTGGAAGATATTGTCGATATTCTTAATGCTGAATATGTTGATTAATAAGAGAGCCTCCTGAAATTCAGGAGGTTTTTCTGTCTAATTTTCTGAAGGTCGATCGCCCGGCCGTGCACCACAGGCGCGGCCGGAATTTTTTATCAAGGGGCAATTTGCACAATTTTAGGCTCGAATTGTTGTGCAATCTGACGAAGAGTTTTTTCCTAAAATCGCTTGACTTTCCGCTTTGCCTATGGTATATTATTATCAGAAAGAGGGAGACAGAAAAACCTCGAAAGAAAGGAAAGAAAAATCATGGAAGAAAAGAAAATGATTTTAGTTACGGATGGATACGACGATAAACCTATCTGTGTAGCGTCTAATACCATCGCCGCCCGCAAATCCGCGTTGGATTATCTGGAAAATCAATATGACGATGGAGAATGGGAGGCCATTCTGGAAGAAGATGGATATGAAAATCGTGATGACCTTTTCCATGATATGATGTTAGGTATGGAAAGTGAATGGGAGCGTTTCAATATCAACTTTGCGGAAGTTTCCTTTGCGGGGTGAGTATATGACAACTTTTACCATGATAATTCTGATTGCTTTTGTCCTGTGTCTGGTATGGCAATTTGTAGCCGCTATTGAAAGAGATTGCATAGGACTTGAAATCATGTTTGCGGTGGAAATCTTAATGTTCGCATATCTTGCAAAAACTTTGATGTAGGGTATTGACAGCTTCCCCTTTCTGTGATATAATGTATAACAGAAAGGGGAAGTTAAGAAAGGAAGGAACAAAAATGTTTTTCAAAACTAAAAATGAACGCCCTGCTATCTGCGGGCAGTATGATTTAAAGCTGCTGTCCCTTTGGCATGACCGCGACCTTGTAAGAGGATGGGCACAAGCTATTATCTGGCACAGCCTGCCATTGAAAGTCCTTATCAAGGATACGCCGGAATGGCGAGCTGTCAATGAAGAAATCAGAGAGGCGCAACTGAACCTGCGAAACGCTATGGAAGATTATGATACGGCGACGGACGAGTTTAAAGAATGGGTGCGTTGTTATTATGATGAACTTCCCATTTCTTACCAGCACAAGTTCAATCCGGAAACCAGCCTTGAAGCTGTCAAATATGCACTGTCAGACATTGACGAGCATGGCTACTTCTATTTCAAGCACTACATAAAAAATTAAAAAAGGGGTTGACAAATCGCCCCGACTATGGTACAATAAGACCATGGAAGGGGCGACCCCGATAAATAAAAATTAAAATCAGAAAGGAAGTTTTGTAAATGCGTGTTACCAAGAGAATTGAAGGCTATATCCATGACGAGGTTAGCAAGATTGCTGAAATCAAGAGAGAGGCAATCCGGGCAAAGTATAATGATAGCATGAACGAGTTTAAGGCGTTCCGTGAAGGCGTCGAAAAGGAGTGTGAAATCCTTAATCAGCAGATGATGAAAACTGCCGAGGCCAAGGGATATAAAATCCGCCGCTACTATGATAGCGCTTGCGTAAAGAGCAACGCCGAGTGTTTCTATAATCCGGTGGAGCTTGAGATGAACGGCGAGCTTTCCGAGGTTAATCAGTGGGTAACTGACCAGACTAATCAAATCTGTGTCAAGCTGGAGATGGGCGGCGATATGGAAACTCTGGGCCGTCTGCTTGATGAACTGCGGAAGTCGCTTTAAGGAAAGGAGGAAGGGCGGTAGGTAAAAGCCTACCGCCCTATATAAAAAGTGAATACTGAATTGCTACTCTTGTTTATCGTATTAAATGCGGTAAATGTAGTTATTCAAACCATCAAGAGCCTATGCACTATTAAATGCGGAAAGCTGGTTGCCGCGGTAGTAAATGCCGTTGCCTATGGCCTTTATACTGTGGTTGTTGTTTATATGGTTTGTGAGTTGCCGCTACTGTGGAAAGTAGTAATTGTCGGGTTATGTAACTTTGTGGGCGTCTTTATTGTGAAATGGTGTGAGGAAAAAGCCCGTAAAGATAAGCTTTGGAAGATCGAGGTAACAATCCCAACGCAGTATGCTGAAACTGTTGATTATTCATTGACGAATCTTTTTATTCCTCATTCTTTTATTAAGATTAGCGACAAGCATACTTTATTTAACTGCTACTGTTCAACGCAGGCCGACAGCGCACTTGTAAAGAAGATTGTCAATCAGTACGAAGCAAAATATTTTGTCGCCGAAAGTAAAAATCTTTAAGCTGGAGAAATCCAGCTTAAATTTTTAATATCTTCTTTCGGCGGCGCGCTAACGTGCGTGGCGCGCCGAATTTTCTCTTTTGTAGAAGTTGCACAATTTTCCAACCGAAATTTTGTGCAGTTCGCCTCTTGTTTTCTATCCCGAAATCTGATATACTTTAATCAACCTAAAGAAAGGAAGTAAATCAAAATGAAAAAGATGCTCTGCTTTGATATGGATGGAACAATCGCTGACCTGTACGGCGTAGATGGATGGCTGAAAGATTTAATGAATGAAAACCCCTATCCATATACAGTCGCTAAACCTCTTTGCGATATGGAAGAATTGAATACCGTTCTCAATAAACTTATTGAGCAGGGCTGGGAAATTCGGGTTATCAGTTGGCTTGCAAAAGACAGTTCTAACTCATATAAAACTGCTGTTCGTGACGCAAAGCGCAGTTGGCTTGCAAAATATAACTTCCCCGCACATAAAGTCCACCTTGTAGAATATGGCACAACAAAAGCAAACTGCGTGCGGAAACACTTTGAGCCGGGAATTAGCAATTTCATTTTGATTGATGATAATAAAAGTGTGCGGGATGGTTGGCATTTAGGAGAAACAATCGAGCCGCATGAAGATTTACCTACGGCCTTATGGCGACTGGTGGAGTAATCCACCAGTCAACCTTAAAATAAGAAAGGAAGTTTTGTAAATGAAGATTAGAAAGGTTAATAGACTTATTCTTGATTCGGCAGAAAAAGCGATTTTGCAAAATGCGTCAATTCTCATTGGTCAGATTAACCAGAGCATGGAAAATAATGAAATTGACGATGATCTCCCCGTTTCCCTTGAAGATTTGGGATATGGGATTGACGAGATTATCAATAAAGAATATCTTGGATATTAAGAGGGCTTCGGCCCTCTTATTTTTACTCTTTAATATCGTTTGGGCGGCTCGCTGGCGCACGCGGCGAGCCGAGTTTTTGTTTTTGTCGATGTTGCACAATTTTGGCTTGCAAATTTTGTGCAAATCGCCATCTTGCAATTCTCCTGAAACTATGGTATATTATTCTTGTCAGGAGGGAACAGAACTTCTGGGGTAAGTTGGTACTATGTAATCTCCCACAGTTTAGACTGATGGCCACAGTCGAAAAAGAAAAGTAAATTCCCTCTTGACACCAAGCATAAAATATGCTATACTTAATACAACAAGAGGAAAGGAAGTCAAAGACTATGATTGATAAGCGCCGACATTATGTGCTGGTGGTGGATACTGAAACCGCTAACACGCTGACCGAAACTGACGAAAACGGCAAAACCCGCATGGATATGAGTAATGTGCTTGTATATGATTGCGGATGGGCGGTAGTTGATACCAAGGGCAATATCTATGAAACCGCAAGCTATGTCAATAGGGATATTTTCAATGATGAACGCGATCTTATGCGGACTGCCTATTATAATTGGAAAATCCCCCGCTACATTGAGGAATTGCGGGCGGGCACCCGCAAGATGGCTACCACCTATGAAATCCGCCAGGCTATGCTCGATACCATTGAGCGATACGGCATTAAGGAAGTTGCGGCTTATAATGCCAGATTTGACGATAATGCCTTGAGAGTTACACAGCGTTATGTGACCTGCTCCAAGTGGCGTTATTGGTTCCCGTTTGACAGTGTGGAGATTTGGGATATTATGAAGATGACGCAAGATGTTATCTGCAAAATGCCTACATACAAAAAGTGGTGTCAGGAAAACGGGTTTGTTCAGGCGAACGGCGTTCCCCGCAAGACTGCGGAAATTGTATGGCGGTATATTTCCGGCAATAATGAGTTTGAGGAAAGTCATACAGGACTGGAAGATGTGCTGATTGAAGCGGAAATCATGTGGTATTGTATGCGACAGCACAAACCCATGAGAAAAACCCTTTATGAGAATAAGAAAGAATTTCCTCCCATGACCGATTTTCAGAGGCGGCTTTCCGCAAGTTTGAAGAATAATCCGACAATCCGGGTTGGGGCTTAATGCCCCGCCCGGTAGAAAGGAAATAATATGTTTTCCAGACAATTTACAACTAATCATCTTGACCCTGATTATGTTTATGAAGTTATTCGTCTTATGCAGCGGCTGGGATGGTTTGTTGATGGGCCGACAAAAACCGGACTTTTGACTGTAAATATCCTTCTGGATGATATGCCGCTTTGGGATATGGTTTATAGTTATCTGATTGATATTTAAGAAGGTAAAATATGGAAGTCAATGAACACCGCTTAACCGGGCTTTTACAAGATTTGGTTTATGGGTTTAATGATTGTGCCTGTTGCCCTTTAATGTTTGATTGTGAAAGGAGAGAAAAGGAAGAAGGAATTGACCCTGTTGAATGCGCAGAGATTTTGAAGGACTGGCTTAAATAAGCCGGTCCTTTTTTATACTTTAAAAGTTCAGCGGCCCGCGGATGGCTGACGCGGGCCGAATTTTTCAATGGTAATGTTGCACAAAAATTTCACCCCGTTTTTGTGCAGAATTTTGCACAAAAACTTTCTCCCAAAATTCTAATTTCTTGTGCAATTTGACGCTTGCAATCTGTTTCCGCTTGTGGTACAATACATTCAGAAAGTGAGAGAGACGAACGGCAGACAGCGACAGCGAACTTTCAAAAATCTTTCAAAAACCTCTTGACAAGCCCTTGCAAGTGTGATATAATCATTACAGAAAGCAAGGCAAGGCACCTTGAAAAGTAAATAAAAAAAGGGCTTGACAAACCGCCTTGAATGTGCTATAATAAAGGCGTAAAGAGGAAAGCCAAACGGTTTTGAAACGGCGAGTAGCGACAGTCAAAAAAGTTTGAAAAACCTCTTGACAAACGCAAGAAGTTGTGGTACAATAAAGGCACAGTAAAGGTTATAGCATACCAGCCCGGTTGAGAGAAAAATCTCTTGACAAACGGCAAACGGTATGATATAATAAATACATCAAGGGTGACGACCTACCGTCAGAAAGGAAGTATCATTATGAGCGAGAAGAAAGTCCGTATCACTAAGGCCCAGCGTTTCGAGGACATTAAGGCCCTGCTGACCGGGGAGCCTGTGACCTATGGCACGACCGTGGATATTGCGGTGACTGTCATTGACCACGAGCTGGAACTGCTTGCCAAGAAGAACTCCAGCACGGGCGATAAGAAGCTGACCCCGACCCAGCAGGAGAACGAGGCGCTCAAGGAGCAGATTATGGAGTACCTGTCCACTCTGCCTGATGACACCGATGGCGTGACCTGCACGGAGATTTTGAAGTCCGTGCCCGCCCTGACTGACTTTAGCAATCAGAAAGTGGCGGCTCTGGTGCGTCAGCTCAAGATGGCCGGCCGTGTCGTGGCTACGGAGAAAAAGGGCAAGTCCCTGTTCCGTATGGCCTAACCCCGATAGGGCGGGGTGAAATATCCCCGCCCTATCAAATAAGAAAAGGGGTGATACCATAAGTAGCAGAATTACGGATGCCGAGCGGATCGCAAGGTATAAGGGCTTGAACCTATCCCCGCAAGAGGAAAAGGATTTACTTGCCTATGATAAGGCCGTTGAAGCGGGGGAGCGCACGCAGTATGACCTCCCCCCGGATAAGGCAAAAGTAGCGCAGAAATTCGCCCATGCGGGAACGAGGAAAGCACCTACCGCCTACAAGTTTACGCCCCGGCAGAGAAAGCCCAACGCAACTAAAGGGGGCATTATCGCAGAACTTGCGGAGTTTCTGGAAAAGAATAGTCAATTTTCCATTGTAAACCTGCAAGTCACCAACAAGGAACGGCAGATAGCCTTTTCTATTGGTGAGGACAGTTTCGAGTTGACGCTTGTGCAAAAGCGTAAACCGAAGAAATAACTGGGATAGGCGGGATACCGTCTATCCCGCCTCCCAAAAGGAAGTGATACTATCCGCCGTGAGAAAGAGTTTCTGTATGTGGGGCATTATGTAGACACAAAAGGCCGTTATATCCTGAAAATAGGAACGACAAACGACCTAAAGCGCAGAGCCGCAGAGCATACACGGAATTACAAGAAAACCAGGGAGTTTACCATGCCGGAAAATTCCTGTTTTGTCTATGACTGGTGGCGTCCTCTTTCCAAGTATAATACTTTGAGATATGAGGACGCAAACCGGGCAAGATGGCAAGATATGGGAATTGGGCGTTTCATCAGGAACGACAGATTTTTCTGTGAGAAAAAGCCCGACATGGTAACAATTACCATTCGCAAAACCTATACTATCCCGCTGGCATAGTCCAGCGGGATTTTTTTCGTCAGTTTGCACAAAAGCCCTGGGCGGCGCGTTTGCGATTGCAACGCGCCGAATTTTTCGTTTACTAGCAATTTCAACAATTTTGACTTGAAAATTTGTGCAACTTGACGACTTGACTTTTTCCCAAAAGTGTGGTATCATTTAACCATGGAAAGGAAGTGAGAAGATGAAAACCGCAAGAGAAATCAGAACTGAAATTGCTAACAGTTTTGACATTCCGGTTGAGAAAGTTCGTTGTTCCAGATGCGCCCGTTGGGCATATAATAATGGTGGAGTTCTCACTTCTGTATGTTCGAGTCAATGCAGAATGAGAAAGCGCAAAACTGACAGCTATCAATTTTATAGGGGTTTTACCCCTAGAAAGGAGAACTTAAAATGAAAGAGTGTCCTGTTTTTGGGGCTGAATGGGATTGCCCCTATTGCGAAAATGGGTTTTGTCAATTAAGTCATCCTGAGCGAGATTGTGATGATTATTATGCAGAAATGGGAGAGGAATAAAAAGGGAGGGGCTTCGGCCTCTCTTTTTTATACTTATTTAGGCTTGCCGGGCCGGTCGCGGGCGACTCGGCCCGAGTTTCACCGATCGGACCATAGCGCAAAATTTTCATAGCAACTTGGCTATACCGCAACTTCATAGCGAATCTCCCGAAATCCCGATCCATACCGCCCTCTAATAAACGCCGATCGGCCCTACCTGCACCAATTCAAAATGCCGATTTTCTATGCTTCCTTAATCTTATTCATTTTTCTACTATTTTCATATATACAATTAACAAGAGCAAAGTTGTAGCTAAGAAAAAGTTAGTCGCATAAGAATTGCGGACGCCTAACCGATCGGTTTATCTAGGGTCCGCAACTTTGACTAATTATACCATATTTAATTATTATTGTCAAATTCCGCAATATTTCTCCTTTTTCTGCTCAAAAATCTAGAATTTTTCTACAAAAAGCTCGTTAAACCGATCGGTCCGCAATCTATTTTCTCTTGTTCTTATATAAATATAGCGAAAATTCTCGAAAAACCATGAAAAATGTGCGTTTTTCTAACAAAATCAATTAAAAACAAGCAAAATTTGCCGAGTTTTTAACAATTTGAATTCAGAATCATCTCATTAAAACTTCTATATATACAACTAACAATAGCAAAGTTGTTGCTAAGAGAATGAAATAGAAACGACTTTTCCTTACGCTCCTGCGGCGCCGATCGGTTTTTCTAGCATAAATCTCTACTAGACAATATTAAAAATATATATTATAATATATACAGAAGATAAGAAAAGGAGTAGTCGACTACTATGAATTATGAAGATATGATTCGCGATGCAATTAATGCAGGTACTTCCCCTGAGGATATTGCAAAGAGTTTTACTGATGCTTTCAATAAGGTGCAGAAGGAAACCACTAGCAAGCAGCTTGAGCGAGATAATCTGATTGACGAGATGTATGATATTTTCATCGACAATGTTGATGCAGAGGATTATGATGTAGAGGACATTGGTCGTCTGGCCGCAATTATCTATGCTAATCGTCACCCTGAGTGGAGTGCTAAGGATATTAAGGAGTATGCTGACCAGATGAATCAGTCTGCTGCTTTTTCCGCAAAGCTGGTTGCTGTTGATGACCTTGATACTGGCCTTAGTATTCTTAAGGACGAAATCAAGAGCCAGATTAGTAAGGCTTTGCGGAAGCCTACCTCTGAGGAGATTGATGTCAAGCCTTCTGATGAGGATATTGTAAAGAAGTTTCTTAATGGACTTCGATAATTAAACAAGAGGAAGAAGATTGGGAGATACTACTAGCCGGGTATCTCCCGATTTTTTTTATATTATAATTGCGGGAGCTAGGGCTAACGATCGTTTTAACGAGTAGAGTAGGATGGTTACCTAGACCCGATCGACACCCAACTCCACCATTTTTACTATTTTCTACTATTTTCCTATCTCTTATTATATTTTACTTTAGTAGGATCATCTACCACTATCCAAATAGTATCTTTGTTTAACTACCTTACATTCTCCATTAAGTCATATATCTCTCCACTTTTAATTCGATTTTTCTAAAACCTTCTTCCAGCTTTTCAATTCGTTTTTCTAAATCGGTAATACCTAACCCTTCCTTATCTATACTTATAGGTTCCCATCCCGCATCTTTAATATAAAGCAATAATGGTTCATACTAATCTAATCCACTATCCATAAAATGATAATTTTCTACTTTTATTGGCTTAAATACTTCCATATTTTAATCCTCCATTATAACTGCGGGCGATCGTAAGTTTTGTCACCGAAGGTGACAAAACTATTTTGTCGCTTGCGACAAAACTATTTGACATTTTTGTCGTTTGGACAAAACGACAAAATTCCTATTTATATTAAGGTTATGTCATTTTTGTCACATATGTCATTTTTGTCGTTTGGACAAAATAATTGTCACTTTTGTCATTCAGATCTTCTTGCCAAAGACCTTTGAATTGTTCTTACACTACATTTTAATTCTTTAGCTACTTCTTCTTTTGTTTTACCAGAATCAATCATTTCCCAAACAACCTTATCATCATTCTTTCTCTTTCTTCCGCCTTTTTGACCGTCTTCTATATTTTTCTCTCGTCTCTTATCGACATTATCAATACCAAAAATAACAGGTTGCATTAAAGCATTTATAATTGTATCTGATTCATCATACTCTCCATATAAACCATATTCCATTACAGCTTTTATAAACTTAAAAGCAAGATGTTCATCTGTCTAAGCTAACTCGTTCATGGTATCATAGACTGTGCCAAAACAATAAAAGCCTTTAGCTCTCTCTTCTTCCATTATTTGGCACCCCCTTATACTTTTGAACAGCATCTCTTAAATCCTAACTATCCTCAAAAAGATAAACATTTAACCAAGGTTTCTATACATTAGGAATAGTTCCAACAATAATAAAACCAAGATCACAAAGCTTACGCGCTAGCTTTACAGTAAAAACCTTATAAGTATCATTAGTCATTTAGTTTAGTCTCCTTTAGTCTACTTTATTTCTCTCAATATATTCTTTTATAGCCCATCTAATAAGCTATGACAATTTAATATCGTGCTCTTTACAATACTGTTCTAATTCTCGCTTCTCTTCTTCAGAAACACGAGCTGCTATCTGAGCCATATAAATCACCTCTCTACTATATCTTTACTTTTATTATAGCATAATTAATCGCGGTTGTCCAACTTTTTTAATATTTTTTTATTACAATTATACTATGTCCACAATATCAGATTTTAGACCAACCATTAGAAATTTCTGGACAACTAATTAGAAAAAAATGGACAAGTTATTAGAAATTTTTGGACATCTATTAGAAAAATTCGGACAGATTTGCTTATATGACCATTTATATGCGGGATTGCCAATTTTCTTACCTAAAAAATTGCCAATCCGCATCCTAAACCGTACTTTTCGTTTACTTTCAACATCCTTTTGCATTATAACATTAAAAATGATATAATAAATATAGAAAGAATAAGAAAGGAAGTCATGTAAATGGATATGCCTTTCCTCGCATATACAGGTTCTTTTGAACTCGCGGCTAGAGAACTTGCAAGAACTCCCTCAGCAAACGAGAATTATGAACTCCAAAACCTTATTTGCCGCAAATATGGAGTTTTTCTCGATAATTTAACAGATGACGAAATCATCATGCTTTCTCGAATGGTTGAAGAGTACGCTAATTAAAGAAAGGAAGAATAGAATGATTGGAGATATTATTACCGAGCTTAATAAGAGACTGAAGGTGTAACTATGTATATTCTTAATTCAAGTCTTATAAATACTATTCTTACCGAATATACCGAAAAAGTTAAATTCGGTTATAACAAAATCCCGTATGATTCGTGGCGAACCCTAAAGAAGTTAAGTAACGCCAATACTGATTATGCAGTTAAAATAGAGATTACAGATGAAAACTCTATTCTTTACTTAACCGATACCAAAACTGATATGACCAGCGAAATTTTTGTAACAGATGGATTCGCTTATCTTATTAAAGAAAGGACTATTCACATGGTTGATACTAATTCTAACATCAGTGCGCCTATGCCCAACAAGAGTGATAGCGTTTCTCGCAAAGGCTTTAATATGAACTTTGATTTTGGCCCTTGCGGGGACGAGGTGGCCTTCTCTCCCTATGGCTTGGCCATTCGCAATTCTAAGGGTGAATATTTTACCTACGATCCTACTACTAAGCAGACTATTGACGTAACCGGCTTTACCTTCTTCTTCCAGAATATGGTATATCGTATGCCCGTTGCAGCTTCTGCCGTTAAGGAGGGCGATATGATTATCCATAAGCATCATCCTATGTTCGTATCTGCGGTCGATGGTAGCAACATTGAAGTCGTAGACATTCTGGAATCTGAGGTTAAGACTGTAATTCCTACCTCTAATCCCTTTGGTTTCAACTTCATTACCAAGATTATGCCTATTGTCAACTTTGGCAATACTGCACCTTCTCCCGATCAGCCTTTCGGCAATCTCATGCCTATGATGATGGCTAACATGGTTTTCGGTGAAGACGGCAACAATAGCGACATGGGTAAGATGTTTATGCTCTCCGCTATGATGGGCAACTCTAATCCCTTTAGTTTCTTTGCGGGCGGCGAGGTAGGTAGCGCCTCTAAGTAAGATTATACTCTAAAATAGGCGAGGTTGGAGAATTTCTGACCTCGCCTTTCCGCAATTCTTCTATTTCTTTGCTCTTGTTGTAATTACATAATAAATATTGTATTATAAATATAGAAAATAGAAGAAAGGAAGTTATGCTATATGGTTGCTATTATTTCTTGTTCTATCGAAGGTAAAAACTTTACAACTAAGTTTCCTGTTAGCAAAACTACCCCAGAATATATTGTAGCAGATGAAGCTTATCGCTTAGCTATCATCTTTGCTCAAACTCAATATATTGCTAAATTTGGATACCTTTCTTCTGACCATGACTTTGGCATTTTCCTTAAAAACCTTGACTATAATTATAAAATCGAGGAGGAAAAGTAATGAACGATATCTATGTAGTTTACTACTGGCCGGATTTTGAAGATTCTCCTGAAGTTATTTGTGCAGTAACTTCTGAAGCAGATGCGCAAGAACTAGTTTTTTCTTTCTGGGAGGATGCTGCATACGACAATTATCTTTCTGGCTTAGCCTGGGATCCAACCGCTAATCCAAGAGATTATTGGGACGACGATGTCTACGCTCTTGATTTTGGCTACTATCAAACTCATATTCTTAACTAAGAGCTTCTTTAAAGGAGCTCTTTTTCTTTTGCAAAAATTAAAAAATAATGATATAATAATTATAGAAGATAAGGAAAGGAGATAAAGAGTATGAAGAATTACTTTGAATACGAAGTTAAAGTTTGGGAAGACGGAGATGAAGAGACTTATTATGGAGTCACTTATGGCGACGATTTTGCCGAAACAGTCGATAATCTTGTTCAGTTCTTCGGTGAAGCAGACCTTCTTTCTCTAAAGATTGAACCTTGGGACTGCGAAGGATGCCTTATCATGAGTAAAGAGGTTCTTGACGAACTGCGGAAGTTTATCTAAAGGAGGAATAAATCATGCCTGTTGCCCCTTCTTTCCAGAATTTTACCCGACTGTCCGAGCCTTTCTTTAAGAATGGCAAGACTTATATTAAGGTAAAGAATCCTTCTACTGGGACTGAGCGAGAGGTTCGCTGGTACAGCGATAGTGAATATGCTAAGGCGTACGGGAAAAAGATGTCTGACCATAAAGATGGTTGGGATGGCCTTAAGCATGCTCGTGGCTTTGATAATGGCCCTATTCTTGTAATTCGCGGGAACAAAGCCGCTGATGAAGATTGGTTGCGGGCTTCCGTGGCTAGATATGCCGTAGGGATTGGTTGGTATATCGCTTCGACAGATGTTTTCCCCGATGATGCTCCTGAACATCTGAAATATCTATTGCTTGGTTGGGATGAATTTCGAGATGGGGATGACCGTCATATGAAGAAACCTTCCGAACTTTCCACTATTCTTGACCGCAAAGCAAGAGCTAAAGAGTGGGTGAAAATGAAATAAGCGTTGCTTATTTCATTTTCTAAACATTTAGTTGGCGTAAAAATTACCACTTCAGCCTAGAAATCGGTTTGCAAAAAACAAAAAAATAAGTTATAATGAATATAGAAAGTAGGAAAGGAGATTTCTTTTTATGGGAGTTTACTACTCTGCCAAAGTTGTATATGGTGTTCTTCTCGATGAAGAGGAAGAAATTAGATTGAATAGTCATCCTAATCGAGATACTATCTACGATAACTGGATTTGTGATGCTGATCCTTATAACAAAGACAGCTACAAGGTTATCGGAATTATCGTAGATGGAGTTAGTGAGGGAGAAGCAACAGAACTTTGCGTAAAAGCGCCAAATGTAGATGAATTACTTGATGTCCTTGATGAACTGGGTATCAACAGAGAGCCTACTTGGCATCTCGTTTGTACTGTTTCATAAAAAGAAATTTTCTTGACTTTACTCAAAAAATATCTTATAATATAAACACAATAAAACAAGAAAGGAATTGAACAAACTATGTCTAACACCGTAAAGAAGCCCACTAAGAAAGCTAATTATGCCGCAATCGTTGCCATCCTGAACGCCGCTGAGAGCAACGGCCTTGAGCTTGATGGTACCGAGATTACCTATGATAGCCTCCGTGATTTTGTTGAGCATGAGATTGAGCTGCTTGATAATAAGGCCGCTGCAGCTGCAAAGCGTGCCGCTGCTAAGAAGGTTGAGGGAGACGCTCTTCGCGAGAAGATTTATGATGTACTTACCGATGAGCCTATGACTATCAATGAGATTGTAAAGGCTCTGGATGATGAGGATATTTCTGCCCAGATGGTTACTGCCCGTCTGACTCAGCTCGCTTCTCCTGAAGTGAACCGTGTTGTGAAGGAGACTGTAACTGTTCCCGCTTCTAGCGAGGGTGGTAAGTCTAAGAAGCTCAGTGCTTATCGTCGCATTGGCTAATTGAAACCTTTAGAAAGGTAGCTACGAAGAGTAGCTACCTTTCTTTTTAACCACAATTTAGTACAAATCGCAAATCCAGTTGGGCCGCCTGGAAAATCAATTATATAGCATACTATATATACTATAACAAGAGCAAGAATAGATAGAGGAACCATTAATTTCACCTTCTTTTATTTATATATTTATTATAACAAAAGCAAATAGAATTGTCAATCTGGTAATTTTATCTCAAGATTGACAGTCTTTACATTATATGCTATAATAAATATATAAGCAAAGGAGGCTTTATTATGATTTTTAGTGTAAGCCATCATTCTAATAAGATGAAGTAGGCAGGCGAAATACGCTGTCCTTATAATCAATTAGGAACAATAATTAAATTTATTAAAGAAAATCCTTCAAAAAGATATAATATTATTATTCCTGATGATTTAACTTAGATACAATTAAAAAAATTAGCCGAGCAAGTTGATATAGTTAAAACAATAGCAGAAGACTACACCATTCAATGTGGAAATATCTTGCAACTAAGAGACTTAAAAGATATGGGATATAATAGATATTTGCGGTTCCCGGTTACCGATTGGGAGACTCTAGAAGAATTGCGGGAAGCCGAGGTTAGTGACCTCTACATAGATGGCCCACTAGGATTCCAAATGGATGCAATCGCAAAGATTAAAGGAGATATAAAGATAAGAGTATCACCCACTATCTCCCCTAATATCTCCATTTCCGCGAATAGAAAGCCTTCAAGTTTCTTTATTCGCCCAGAGGATTTATCGTTATATTCTCATGCTATTGATATTATAGATTTTAAAGAAAGAGATCAAGATAAAGAAGATACTCTGTTTGCAATCTATAATAGAGGAACTTTTAATTATGATATTAATCTCTTAATAGATGGTCTTCCCGCGAGAAACAATCTTTTATTTGGTGATAATTTTGCTAAAAAGAGATTAAACTGTGCTCAAAAATGTAATATTCCTGGTCATCAATGCCATTACTGTGATACCTATTTTTCTGTAACTCTCAAAATGAGAGAATTAGCTAAATCTAGCGCAAAGAAATAATTAGATTTTATTATTTATTTATACAATATTAT
>ERZ779877.202-NODE-202-length-69734-cov-16.661232_pt1 | contig 69734 bp, 66 predicted proteins | sample MGYA00511556_ERZ779877 | MGnify/ENA primary metagenome ERZ779877 (study PRJEB29588, sample SAMEA2159338) | human gut metagenome | biome: human gut; feature: human-associated habitat; material: faeces | place: Denmark | collected 2008/2010 ... | reverse complement strand
TTTTTGATAGTCGGTGACAGTGCAGTTGCACTGATACACTCACGAAATTATTAACGCCTTGTCAGTATAGAAAATGTTTTCAGCGTTGTTGGCTGTATGTTTATTGTTTTGACGTTCTACAATATACTGCATTGTAATTTTAATGAGGTTTTTATAAGCTAAGAAGCTGTGAAGAAATTTTTGCATTTCGTCACAGCTTCTTCTAATATTCTATTCTATCAGACACCCTCAAGATCCCACTCGGGAGTATATTCAAACGTTGCGCTCTCCTTTTCTTGAGTATATCCGTCAAAACCGAGCTCGGCGGCATAATCGGTAACGGAGTTATACTCAAACGTTGTGAGCCGCCTTGAAAGGTTCTTTATCTCAAGTGCCTTTCCGCAGGGGGTGTACTGGCGCATAAGACTTATACGGATATCTGCGGGCGGCACAATAGTGCTCAGTATATCCAGCACTTTCATACTGTCGTGACGACAGCCGGGGAGCACAAGATGTCTTACAAGCACTCCGCTTTTCATCATACCGCTGTTGTCAAACAAAGCCCTGCCGCGCTGACGATACATCTCGGCGATCGCCTTTGCCGCCGTATCGGGATAGTCGGGAGCAGAAGAATATTTTTCTGCAAGCTCAGAAGAAGCATACTTGAAATCGGGCAGATAGATATCCACAAGTCCGTCAAGCATTTTCAGCGTTTCGACCTTTTCGTAACCACCGCAGTTATATACTACCGGGATATCAAGCTTTGGTTTCACCTTTTCGAGTACGTCCGCTATCACATCCGTATAGTGTGTGGGAGTTACAAGATCTATGTTGTGAGCGCCTTTTTCCTGAAGCTCAAGCATTATCTCCCCAAGGCGGGCAGGCGATATTTCTTTTCCGTACCCGTCACGGCTTATCGGCATATTCTGACAGAATATGCATTTCAGCGGACAGCCCGAAAAGAATATAGTTCCCGCACCCCTTCCGTCTGCTCCTGATATGCACGGCTCTTCACCGAAATGAAGCGAAGCCTTGGCGATCTTCAATCCCTTTACAGAGCACGCACCGACAGCTTTTTCACGGTCAGCGTTACAGTTTCTCGGACATAATGTACATAATGATAACGGCATATATTTTCTCCCTTTAAAAAACCGCCCCGGCTGAGGGGCGGTCATGATATTTGATTGCTGTTATTCCGATGTTGTAGTATCGGAAGAGCTTTCGGCGGAAGTAGCACTTTCCGTCGTCGACTCTGCCGAGCTTTCATCGGCCGTACCCGATGATGTGCCGGATTCCTCGGTCGATGAGGTATCCTCTTCCTTTGTGATATTCAGCTTTTCATAATCATATTCATATCCGACTGCATTGCGCCATTCTTCAAGAGCGTTATTTGTAACCTCACTCTGTTTTGATGTGAGAAGCTCTTCCTTAACAGTCTTCTTGTACTCATTGATATCCGAATCCGAAACTGTAGCCTTGCTTTCATACTTGATGATATAATATCCGCCGTCAGTCGGGATCAGTCCGCTTATATCGCCCGGATTTTTCAGGTCATACACGCCGTTATAGAGAGCCTCGGAAAGTCCTTCCTTGTTGTTAAGCACAAGCGTTGTTTTTCCCGCCGTATCTTCGCTGTAGGCACTGCTGTACTCCTTGATCACCGCATCAAAATCAGCGCCCTCGGCTGTAGCCTTTTCAAGAGCCGTTTCAGCCTTGCTCTTTATCTCTGCAAGCTTTTCATCGCGCATTTTATCGATCTCTGCATCATCTGCTCCGCTCTCTTTTCTTGCTGCGTTTATCTCGGCATAATCAGACGAGGGGATCGATACAACGATATATTTAATCCTTCTTGCATCTTCAGGTATCCATACCTTCTGATATTCGGAGTCCGACGCATACTGCGAAACGCTCTTTTCGTAAGTCGACTTTGCTTCAGCAATAAGCTTTGTGACATAATCGTCTACCTCAGAATCGGCAACTGATATATCCTTTATAAGATAATCGTTGACCTTTTTCTGAATAGCAGTATTTGTCTGCCACTTTAAGAATGTTTCTTCCGACAGCCCGAAGCTTGAAATGTACTCGGTGAAAAGCTCCTTTTCCTTTTCAAGAATCTTTTCGTCATTTGCACTGTCGTCAGTGCCTGAAGTTGTATCGGTGCTTATGCCGAGTGCTTCCTTCGCCTTTGTTTCATAAGAGGCATACCAGTCATCAAGGTTCTTCTGATATGTTTCCTCAACAGTTTTCATTTCTTCTTCAGAAAGCTGATCAAGTCCCAACTCAGCGGCTTTCTTCAATATCAGTTTTTCGTTTATCAACATATCAATGATATTTTTTCTGTACGCCTGAGCATATGAGGCATAAGCCGAATTTGTTTCATCAAGTCCGTAATTTGCGATCGTAAACGCATATTCGGAATAGAAATCCTTGAATTTGACCTGATAGTATTCCTTATCCTCTGCCGACAGAGAATCAACCGTGGACCACGCCACAACATCATCATCGTTTGCAGTCCAGATATTTTCTGTACTTGTAGTAGTGTCACCCGATGATGTAAGAATACTGTCGCTGCAGCCCGTAAACATCATCGCACACGCGAGTATTGCGGCTACTGCCGCTGTTCTTTTCTTCATTTCTATACGATCCTTCCTTAATTTGTGCAGTAGGATATTTGTGTAATTTGCATAACATACTGCTGTGTCTATATAAGTATATCACAAATTTGAAAAAAATCAAAACAATTTTTCAAAAAAGAGGGTGAATTTTCTGTGAAAATGTGTTATACTTATATTGAATATGATGAGATTGTTGTGCAACCATGCTTGTACACTCTCAAAAAATCTACCGGAGGTACACTCAGTTGAAAAAACTTTCAGAATACATAAAACTTATCGCATTTGCCATGGCGGCGGTATTTACACTCTGCGCTTGTTCCGGCGATAATGCAAGCTCGTCTGAAGCTTCATCCGTGCCGGAATACGTTCAGGACACTTCCGCCAAGGTCGGATATGTCTATAACGAAGAGGTTTCGCATGACAATATGACATATATGTTTGAAAAAAGTCGCAAGGATATTGAAACCGCTCTCGGACTTGAAACCTGCTACGTTGACGGTGTTGCGGTATCACAGTTTGAAAATGCGGTGAAGGCGCTTAAAAACGAGGGCTGCAAAATCATTGTTTCCGCTTCCCATGTTTTCGCAAACTCCGCTCTGAGCTATGCGAAAAAAGACAAGGAAGTATATATTCTGAGCTATGGAGGTACTGCTTCCCTTACAAATCTGACAACATTCCGTCCTAAGCTTTATCAGCCGTCATTCATCTGCGGCACTGTAGCGGCATGGAACTCTTCATCGCACAAGATAGGAATAGTCGCAGACGATCTCATGTACTGCTCAAACGGCGTTATAAACGCATTTATACTGGGCATTCAGCAGATATACAAAGAGCGTGAAACCGATGTTGAGATCATCTATGCGGGAACAAGAGCACAGACCGAAAAAGCGGTCAACACGCTTGAGGGAAAAGGCTGCGATGTGATTTTCTCATATCAGTCGGACGATTATTGCATGTACTATTGTGATTCTATCGGTATGAAATCTATCGGCTTTACTAATGATACCGCTTATTCCGCTCCTAAATACGGACTGGTCGGCTATTATCTGAACTGGGCGACATATATCACAGACACTGTAAGAACCTGCATAAACGACAACTTTATAGCCGAAGACTACATAGGCGGTTTCAGCGAAGCGTTTGTCAAGCTTACGCCGTACTCAGCCGCCTGCAAAAAGGAAACGCTGACTATAGCCGACACACTTTATGATTATGTCAAAAAGGGCAAAGCAATGATATTTGAGGGCGAGATACGCGACAAGGACGGTCTTGCAAGAGTAGGTGCGGGCGCGACACTCAACGATATGCAGATACTTGCAATGGATTACCTCGTGTACGGCGTTACTTATATTGATAACATAATCGACCCTGTACCTAATCCCGTAACATCTGACCTGACAGTCAAAACAGAGTACGTTTCATAAAAAATGATATTTAAAATAACGGCATCTCATATGCCGTTATTTTTTTGCTTGACTTTTGTTCTATTTTGAACTATAATAATATTGTTCAAAATAGAACAAAAAGGAGCTTTTATGACAATAAATAAATTTTGGGAGTTTATCCTCTCATTGGAGAGCGAGTACGGCTCGTACCGCAAAAAAATCATGAACAGATTTTCCCTTTCGGCGGCTGAAACCGACATACTTATGTTCCTGTCAAACAATCCACAATACGATACCGGCACGGATATTTCAAGAATACGCAAAATACCGAAGTCGCAAGTATCGACCTCGATAAAATCACTGTGTGAAAAAGGCTATCTCTGCACCGACTATAAAGAAAACAACCGCAAAAGCATACATCTTAGTTTAACTAAGAGTGCATTATCGGTCACTGACTACGGAAAAACGGTGCAGACTGAATTTGCGGATCTGCTGTTCTCGGGCTTTTCGGAAGAAGAAAAATCGGAGTTTGACAGACTGCATATAAAGATAGCCGATAATATCACAAGCAAAAAGGAGCTTTGAATATGGAATATGTAATTACTGTATTGGTATGCCTGTTTGCAGGAGTCGGAGCGGGACTCGGTACAGGCTTTGCGGGTATGAGTGCGGCGGCTGTTATAACCCCGATTCTGGTAACCTTTCTCGGCATTGAGCCATACACCGCGGTAGGCATAGCACTCGCGTCCGATATACTTGCAAGTGCGGTTTCTGCTTATACTTACGGCAAAAACAAGAACCTTGATATTAAAAACGGCATTGTAATGATGGTCACGGTGCTTGTATTCACAGTTGTCGGAAGCTATGTTTCAAGCCTTGTGCCATCGGTTGCAATGGGTAATTTTTCAGTATTTATGACCCTTATCCTCGGCATAAAGTTCATCGTAAAGCCGGTCATGACCACAAAAGCCGATATGGTTGCCGTATCGGCAAAGTCAAGGATAATCAAGTCGGTTGTCTGCGGAGCTGTTGTCGGCTTTATCTGTGGCTTTATCGGAGCAGGCGGCGGCATGATGATGCTTCTGCTGCTTACATCTGCTATGGGCTATGAGCTCAAGACCGCAGTCGGCACAAGCGTATTCATTATGACATTTACGGCACTGACGGGCTCGGTATCGCACTTTGCGATAGGAGGTATGCCTGATGTTTTGCCGTTTGTCCTCTGCATTATATTCACGCTTATATTTGCAAGAATAGCCGCAAAGATTGCCAACAGGGCGAGCGCACGGACGCTTAATCGCGTTACAGGCATCATACTTGTGATTTTAGGTGTTGTCGTACTGGGCTTTTCATTTATAAGCTGAAAGCCGGCTTACCGTTATATAGCAAAAGCGGAGCGCTTCTGAGCGTTCACTTAAGGGTTATCGAAAACAACGATATCATTTGAGTGACCTTCTCAAGCAGTAACAAAAGAAACGCCACACAACTGACTACAATGTCGGATGTGTGGTCTTTTTTATGTCATTTTTTGTCGGATAGCTTCACAATATACTCATTATTTATTGAACGCGCAGAAATCACACCACCAATTTGTGCAGAGAGAATTTCCTGACAAACCACTATTTTGCTGATTGATATATTATCTTCATTCTTAAGTTCGCAAGAATAAAATCTGTAATGTAATAATTCAAGCAATATATTTACTGAAAAATGGTTGTGGCGTATAGATAAGAATGCGAAAACCAAAAAGAAAACCAGAAATAACACTACCTCGTCCCATACTGTGAAGTCAAACGCAAATAACGGCAGTATATATGACAGCAAGTAATCTGCCGTAATTGTCTTTTCCTCTTTTGCAGAAACAATCCTGTATTCTTGTTGATTATTGGTATTCCGAGGGTTTAGTTCACACATCAACACAACAAGAGAGATGATAGAAACAATTAGTACCAAAGAAACGCTTATAATTTCTGTCCATATATTAGGATTCCCTTTACAAATACTTTTAATGTCTATAAACAGAATAGAAATCCAAAGTGGGCAGAATGAGAGGAAAAACATACAGAAACCAGTTATTGCTGACATTTATTTCTCCTCCTAATTACTGCCACTGACGTGCCCCATCAACCTCTACTGCTGTTTTTTCAAACGGATCTATCATTCCTTTGTTACACAGCAATTTTACGATTTTTTCAGCTGTACCTTCCGCTGTTGCATCAAATTTATCTCCAGCAGCATCTAAGGGAATGGAGAATCGTTTAGCCATAGCCACACGAACATTCTTTTTCTTTAGAGCTGTCAACCGGCTTTCATTGAAGGCAATAAATCTTCGGGGATTGTGCCCCGTCTCCGCAACGGCTTTAAAAGTTTCAATACCGCTGATAATATCCGCTTGCTCCACTTCTTCAATTTTTTGATGACACACCGCCTTGTATGAACGTGCCATGTTAAAAAGATTTTCGCCAGCTAAAGTCAGAAAATACACTGTGTCTCCTACAACAATGATATCCATTGTAGGCCTTAATGATAACACTTTGTCTGATAATTCCTTAAATGTTCCCTCTTTTCGAAGAAATTTATGCTTTAGTGTGGTAACAGGATTTTGCATGGAAATCAGCTTAATGGCAGTATTCTCTCCATCTATAGTAAGTTGTCCTTTGAGCAAATATGCCGAAGTATATTCGAAAGGATCATCTTCATTGTTTGGATCGGCAATCACCTGTACAAAGTTTGCATATTCCGCAGAAATCAATTCATGGGTGGAGGGAAGCTTATAAACTGTTAGAGCGTCCGCAGTTCCATCATAATCTCGCACAGAGCGATATGTAGCAATTGCCTTCTTCCCATTTCCGATATAGACAGCTGCTATATCATTTATTAAAGTAGCCAGCCGTTCATTTGGTGCGATGGTAATTTGCCTACTGCTATACCCTGTGCCTGTACGTTTTGATGTTTTGATATTTAACAGTTGCAGTGACCAATTAGTTCCTGCGCTCAAATTTTCGAACACACTTTTTATTATATCAAGAGACAAATTAATACCCCCTTATAGTTCTTGAAATCTTTGCGCCAGCTGCTTGAATGAGGAGTTCGGCATAACCTGTTTGGAAGGAATGAACAGATACTGCCACTCCTTATAGCCGTTTGCCTTGCTCCAACGGGTAGCAACTTCGCAATACTGAATGCCACGCCTTTTCTTGGCTATGACATCCGGGTCATTAAGTTTATCTTCACCTTTGACCTCAACGAGATATATAGCCTTTTCCGTTTCAACAACGAAGTCCGGCTCATAGCAGTGGCCGTGATTGTAAGTGATATTAAATTCCTGCGATGCCGGACGGAGCCAGTTCTGCACATCGGTATCATATTCCAGTATCCGTGCAAAGAGCAATTCCGGGTGGCTGTCAAACTTAGTTCGGTCAAATACGCCCTTTTTTATGCCATCGAAGAGGACGGACTGAATTTTTTCCGTATAAATAGAAAAAAGATCAACACGTTCAACATAATTATAATGCTGTTCCAAATTGTAGTCCCTGGTGCCGATTACTTCCTCCCGCAGGAGCCCGTTCTCGCAGTAGAAGTGCTGAAGCATCTGCTTGTAGATTTTGTTTCCAATATCACGCTTGTACATCATGATGATATTCTGCATACCATTGATACCATAGCAATCTGCATAGTGGTCGCACATCTGCGTAATCAGCTTGAACAGCAGAGCGGAGCATTTCTCATAGTCGATTTCCGGCTTTTTACGAAGCTGTTCCAAAATAACTTTTTTCGGATTATAACCCTCAAAGTCAATAGAATCACCATTTATGCACTGCCGGTCCTGCATATCCTCCAAGTTCTGCACAAGGAGTTCATTCTTGATAGGCACATGAGTAAAATCAGCCATATTGAGGTCAAAATCCAAGAACACATATTCCTCAACACCTGCATCGGTAACCTTGATGCGAGGGATAGGAATGAATTTGCTGACGGCAGCACGATGAGTCTCTTCCGTTTGGTAGAGCATCCAGGCCTCCAGAGGATTCTCGTTTTCCTTGAACATCTCGCCTAAGTCCTTATCCTCGGAAACCTTCTGCTTGACTGTTTCCACGATCTGCTTCGCCTGTTCCGAGGTAACGGTATGACCTGGTGTATGCTGAATATGTTGCGAGACCTCGGTGCTGATGATTTCTGCCGCCTTTTTCAGCAGTGCGTCCGTGGCATCCGTTTTCGGTAACTTCGTATGCTCATAGGCTTTATCAAGCGTGGTATTCGTAGGTGGCTCAATGGTCAACTGTGTATAAGTAGTCTGTTCCGGCGCAATTTCTTCAACCTTAATAACATTACCGGCTTTAAAGATAGAATCGCCCCTCTGCGCCTCTTCAATAATATCATTAAATTTATCGTGGGCAGTCAACATAACCGCATCCACATCTCTATCCCCTGTACGCTCACCATACGGCAAACGCAGCCCTCTTCCGACCATCTGTTCACGCAGAATTTTGGATGCAGCGGTGCGGAGCGGCACGATGGTATAGAGGTTATTGACATCCCATCCCTCTTTAAGCATATTGACATGGATGACAATTTCCACCGGGTTATCTGGATTCTCGACATCAAGGAGCAGACGGGTGTTCGCCTCGGTCTCGGAGCCTTTCTGTTTAGAGTGGACGATGATCGTTTTGTTGCGGTATGCGCCGTTGCGGAATTCATCGGATTTAATGAAACTTTCCACCCACGCAGCGTGGTCGGTATCCTTACACACAACGAGCATAAATGGCTTCACAATAGGCTTGCCGTGATTGGCGGCATAGACCTCCAGTTTGCGTTTAGTGCTTTCGTGACAGGTGATGCCGTCCAGCAGCATCATTTTATCCAGTTGTTCATCACCGAAGTTATAGAAATCAATGTCCGAACGAGTCACGGCATAGGGCGTACGAGTATAGCCGTCCTCGATTGCCTTGGACAGCGGATACTCAAACACCACATTCTTGAACGGCACTTGCCTTGTGCCCTTGGTCACAAGCGGTGTGGCGGTCAGTTCCAGACCGAGCAACGGATTCAGTTCGTTAAGCGCCTGTGCGCCTTTCTCTGCACGATAATGGTGCGATTCGTCCATAATAAGCACCAGATCTGGCAGATCGGAAAGGTACTGGTAGAACGAGTCACCGATGACCTCGTTCACCTTCTTCATGTTAGTACCTTCCTTGTTGAATTTATCGATATTGTACACGAAAATGCGGATATCAGATTCAAACAGGGATATGGTCTTATCACGGTAATCATCATCCGTAATAATCTGCGGCGGCGTGCTGAAACAGCCAAGGCCCTTGAACACATACTTGGCACTGTTATTATCACTCAAGTCCCTTTTCAGCTTATCGTAGATGGTGGTATTCGGCGCAACGACAAAAAAGTTCTTAATGTTGTGCTGGGTATACAGATAGGCGATGAATGCGCCCATTAGCCTGGTCTTGCCAACACCAGTGGCGAGAGCGAATGTCAGCGACATGAAATCACGCTCAAAATCGGAGCAAATCGGATACATAGCGTGGACAGCGCCCAGCGCCGCTTTCAGATTCATGCTCTTGTTGAGCTGAACGGCGTTGGTGATCTCTTCAAGGATCTTCAGCGATTGCGTCTGCGGCTTGCGGAGAGACATGACGCCGCTGATATAATCCGTGGTATAGAGCGGAAAATCGTTAGACATTCTCTTCCTCCTCGTCGCAGTCATCATACACCGGCGGGTGTACGATATTCAGGTTGTAATCCACTTTGCCGAACTCGCAGCGTTCCAGCAGCATTTGCGGGATCTTCTTCACCGTGATGTTGTCGTAAGCCTTGTCCAGTCCGCTGTCAAAGGAACGGCAGGCAATGATAAGATATTCGCCGTCCTCCATCGTGTCCTTGATGGAATCCAGATATGTGCTGTTGAGGTGGCGTGTGGTCACGAAGAGATAACTGTTTTCATTGCCCACGGATTGTTTCCAGAACAAACTGCTGTCCGGCTGATAGCGGAATCCCTCATGCAGGGCCACCGCAGCCGCCAGCATATTGGCGTCATAGTCCTCGTTGATGACATATTCGTCAAACGGGTCACGATTTATGAGAGACGGAGCCAGTTCGAAAAAACGATATCCGCCACCTCGTTTCCAACCAGTAGCTTCTGTTACTCCACCTTTATCTGTTCCTGCTATTATTTTATCCAAACGCGTCTTGCAATGCGTATAGGCGTGGTCACCCATTTCAATACCAATATAGCGTCTATTCATTTTGTGTGCCACGGCAGCAGTTGTGCCGGAGCCAAGGAAAGAATCTAAAACTATATCACCAGCTTCGGTGGATAATTCAAGAATACGCGATATCAAATCTTCCGGTTTCGGGTAAGGAAACGCTTTCTTATCACCAAAAAGGTATTCCATCTCGTCACCGGCAGTTTTATTGGTTCCAACATCATTTAATATAGAACGTTGAACTTGACCACGTCCCATGTACACTTTGTGGTGCAACGTCCAACCATTTTTTGATTTTGTCAATCTTACAGTGCCATCTATTAAACCTTCGTTTATATTGGTTTGTCCAATTTGAGAATTTATGGACAAAATGCTGCCATCTGGGCAGGTAACCGATATCGGAATAGGGCTTTGTAAGCCATCACGTGCCACGGTATCCCAATAATACCGTCTTCCATCATCTTCGATCTCTTTATATCGTTTTAAATATTCATCAGACTGAGCAGTTCGCCATTTTACCGGATGAGTTTCCTTTGATGCATCCTTTGCATAAACAAGTATATAATCATGATCAAGAGCAAGATAACGAGAATCGTTTCCACCGCCCTTTCTTTTTTGCCAAATAATATCACCAATAAAATTTTGTCTGCCAAATATTCCGTCAAGAAGCACCTTTGCATAGGCATGTTCCTGTTCGTCAAGATTTACAAATAAAAAACCGTCTTTTCGAAGCAGTTTATGAAGATAACGGAAACGGCAGTCCATTAAATTTAGCCAAATGCTATGCTCCATATTATCGTCATACTTATCAAAAGCGTTACCAGTATTATAAGGTGGATCAATATAAATACACTTCACCTGTCCGGCAAATTTGCTTTCCAGTGCTTTCAATGCCAGCAGATTGTCCCCGTGAATCAGCATATTCTGCGTATCCGGGTCGGCAGCAGTGTTGGAAAGCTCGGTGTTTTCGATCAGCAAGCGAGGTTCTACCCGAATCGGCTCATCCTTGCCGTACCAAGTCAGTTCCAATTTATTCGCCATCGTTTACGCCTCCATCTACTTTTGCCTCAGGCAGTTTTCCCGCTTGTGCAGCCAATTTCTTTTCCTGAGATTTGACGTGCCGCTCCAATTTTTTGATATCTTCGGAAGGTGGCAGTTCTTCCGGCTTGATTCCACGCTGACCGAGCATCTCACGCACAGAAAGATTATTCTGCACGTGTTCGCCGGTGATAGCACGTTCGCCCTGTAAGTCTTTTTCTTCTACATTATAATTGGTCATTTCTGTTGCCAGATTCTTTGCTGCAATTGTCAGTGTTGGTAAAAAATCCGCTAGGGGACGATTATCTTTCACACCGAGGCGTGCTTTCATTTCCATCGTCGTGTGACCGCCAAACAGAGCCTGATCACCTTTGGAACGAATACGACCAAAACCTGCATCATCGACACCACGCTCATAGATGTTCTGTGAAAGACGCTTCTCGGATTCACGCAGTCTGCCGCGAGCCTCTGTACGCTCAATTAGTGCGATGCGCTCTTCAATCAGCTCCTGCTTTCGCGTTTGCACAGCGAAGTAACTCTGTGCAAAGGCAATTTCTTCTTTTTTAGGATCTCCGTTCTGTGCAATCAAATAACAGGCATAACGGGTAAGCATATAGTCCTTAACGGGTCTTTGTGCGCCTTTGCCGGTCTCGATCATTTTCGTGACCTCACGAAAATGATCAGAAACTTCTATACCACCGGTTTCGCAGGAATCCATTGCACGGGAGATGGCTTTAGCAAAATTTTCCCAACGCTCATAGCCGAGCAAGGGCATCAACTCACGGGCATACCAAAATTCAATGTTGGCGGTTTCGTCACTATGTATAACAAGGTCAAACTGTTCCTTAATCAGGCTAACTCTCTTTTTATCCATTATTCTTCCTCCATATTATCCGAAATATTGCTTTTGCATCAACTCGGCATTGGACATATTCTTTTCAATCATCAACTGCAACAGCCTTTTATAACCTACTGCTATTCTATACTCTCCTTTAACCGATATCATACATATTATATCACAGTTTTGTGAAAATTTCAATATATTTTAGGCATTGCTCATATTTCTATAGCGGTCATTCGTGGCTGCTTATTTTTTGTCTTTTTCTGATTTTCCCAACCGAAATATCCTTCATCGGAGCAGTCAAATTGCCAAAAGAATAGAAAAGTATCGGCATAGCCGGATTTTCCAAGCTATGCCGATATTTTTAAAAGTACTATAATTCCTATGTGAGGCGACCTTTTGTCGCTCCGCTTTGATCTTTATTTCTTTGTCTTGTGTGACACTGCCTGAGGTGCTGAACTGCATCCGTGGCACTGGGCACAGTGACCGCTACAGCCGCCTACACAGCCGCCGCAGGTGAACTTACCCTTTTTCTTGTCACTCACAAGCTTGTGAATGATCAATATGATCACTGCAAGTAAAATTACCGCTACGATTATCGAACCTACGATAGGATCCATAAAGATCACTCCTTTTTAATGAACAATAACTTACTTTGAAACCTTAACCTTAACGCCGAGCTTCTTACTCTCCTTGTAAGGACGAACGAGAAGGTAGATAAGAGCGGCAAGGATAAGCACTGCAACGATAAGACCGATGATATCGCCGGCACCTGAAAGAGCGCCTGTGAAGAGCTTACCGAAGTAGTTTATCATAAGGGCGATCACATAAGCGAAACCGCACTCATAACCAATCGCGAACCAGAACCACTTAGCGTTGTTCATTTCACGTTTGATAGCACCCATTGCGGCAAAGCAGGGAGCGCACAGAAGGTTGAATACGAGGAATGACATACCGGTTACTGCTGTGAAGCTTGAAGCGAGTGTCTGCCATACTGTAGCATCGCCGCTTCCGTAAAGGATACCCATTGTCGCAACGATATTTTCCTTTGCAACAAGACCCGTAACAGCCGCAACAGTTGCCTGCCAGTCGCCCCAGCCGAGAGGAGCGAATATCCAGCAGATAGCCTTACCGATATTAGCTAAGATACTGCAATCCATCTGTGATTCATCGAGCATTGTGAATGCACCGTCTACCCAGCCGAAGAATGATGTGAACCAAACAAAGATAGTTGAAAGGAGGATGATAGTACCTGCCTTCTTGATGAACGACCAGCCACGCTCCCACATTGAACGGAGTACGTTGCCGACTGTAGGAATGTGGTATGCGGGAAGCTCCATTACGAAAGGAGCGGGATCGCCTGCAAACATCTTAGTTTTCTTAAGAATGATACCCGAAACGATGATAGCCGCCATACCGAGGAAGTACGCGCCTGTTGCGATCCACGGCGAACCACCGAAGATAGCACCTGCTATCATTGCTATGAACGGCTGCTTAGCGCCGCAGGGGATAAATGTTGTTGTCATGATCGTCATACGGCGGTCACGTTCGTTCTCAATTGTTCTTGATGCCATGATACCGGGGATACCACAACCTGTACCGACAAGGATCGGTATGAACGATTTACCGGAAAGACCGAACTTTCTGAAGATACGGTCAAGTACGAATGCGATACGAGCCATATAACCGCAAGCCTCAAGAATAGCAAGCAGAATGAACAGTACGAGCATCTGGGGAACGAAGCCGAGCACCGCACCTACACCGGCGATAATACCGTCAAGTATAAGGCCCTTTAACCAGTCAACGCAGTTTACGGCGTCAAGACCCTGTTCAACAAGTACGGGGATACCGGGTACCCATACGCCGTAGTTTGCGGGATCAGGCTCTTCAAATGCTTCTGCACCGCCCTCTTCAAAATACTTAACAGCGTCAAGATAAGTGATACCGAGTGTTGAATCTTCATCTGCATCTGCGGGAATCTCACTGTAGTAAACCGTAAGCTGGCTTACCTCAAGTGTTTCCTCATCCTCTACATCTATCTGCACTGAAGGATTGTCACCTTCGGGCTTGTAGGCTTTGAGTTCTGCAAGAGCAGCCGCGGCATCAAAGTCTTCGCTGTCAGCCTCTATCGTAACGAAACCATTTACAGCTTCCATAGCGTCCGAGTAAGCACCTGATGCGTCTTCATAGTCAGCAGAGCCGATGCTGAATAAGTGCCAGCCGTCACCGAACAGTCCGTCATTTGCCCAGTCTGTAGCGGCAGTACCTACCGTTACCATTGAGATATAGTAAACGAGGAACATTATTACTGCGAATATCGGCAGAGCCGCAAAACGGTTAGTAACGACCTTATCAATCTTATCCGAGGTTGTCAGCTGACCGGCTGATTTCTTCTTATAGCAGCCCTTGATGATCTCTGCTATGTAAACATATCTTTCGTTTGTTATAATGCTCTCTGCGTCATCATCAAGCTCTTTTTCGACATTCTTTATATCCTCGTCAATGTGAGCCATTACAGCGCTGTCAAGATTCAGCTTTTCAATGACCTTATCGTCACGCTCGAACAGCTTTATAGCGTACCATCTCTGCTGTTCTTCGGGCATTGAGTGTACAGCGGCTTCTTCGATATGTGCGATCGTGTGTTCAACAGGACCTGAGAATGTATGCATAGGAACTGTCTTGCCGTTCTTTGCGGCCTCAACTGCCGCATCTGCGGCTTCCTTTATTCCCGTACCCTTAAGAGCCGATATCTCGACTACTTTACATCCGAGTTCTCTTGAAAGCTCCTCAATGTTTATCTTATCACCGTTCTTCTTTACGATATCCATCATATTGATGGCAATTACAACAGGAATGCCAAGCTCCGTCAGCTGTGTTGTAAGGTAAAGGTTTCTTTCAAGGTTTGTACCGTCGATGATATTCAGGATAGCATCGGGGCGCTCTTCGATAAGATAGTTTCTTGCAACTACTTCTTCAAGTGTGTAGGGTGACAGTGAATAAATACCGGGCAAGTCGGTGATCACTACACCGTCGCTCTTCTTGAGCTTACCCTCTTTCTTTTCAACGGTAACACCGGGCCAGTTACCAACGAACTGGTTTGAACCTGTGAGAGCGTTGAACAATGTGGTTTTGCCGCAGTTAGGATTACCTGCGAGCGCGATCTTAAGACTCATTAAGATTGTTCCTCTCTTTCTGTAAACGGCTTAGTTTAAGCTAACCCATTTTGTTAAGTGTTTAAATTCAGGTTGCAGGCTTATTCGACCTCAACCATTTCGGCATCGGCTTTTCTGAGTGAAAGCTCATAGCCTCTTACGGTCACTTCAACCGGATCACCTAAAGGTGCTACCTTACGAACGTAAACCTCAACACCTTTTGTAAGTCCCATATCCATAATTCTGCGCTTGATAGCGCCCTCGCCGTGCAGCTTGACCACCTTGACGGTTTCGCCGACAGTTGCCTGTTTTAATGTCTTCATCGGTTATCCTCCTCTATCATAAGAATCATATCATGATCCTTTGTGCCATTTCCTTACTTATCGCAACTCTTGCTTCTTTTACATTCACGATAAGATTTCCGTTTACCGTTGTAACAACCTTTACATTACCGCCGACTACAAAGCCTAAGTTTTCAAGATGCTTCTTGACCTCCGGACTTCCGCCGATCTTCTTTATGATGTTTTCTTCTCCTTCAGATGCAAGTATGAGCGGCATCATAGAACATCATCCTCTCTTTTGTCCTGTGTAGCTATCGCTAACCGTATTAGTATCTGCTAATCAAATTAGAGCTTACTAACTTAGCAAGCAAATAAAAGGTTAGCACTTGCTAACATAAAATATTGTACTCACGGCAAGGCAGTTTGTCAAGCAAAATCGAAAATGCTAAAGCTGTTTACAAAAAAGTTTGTCTATTCTAACTTAATTTGTTAGGCTATTCTAACTGTCGATTTGTGTATTTTCCCGAAATCGATTTTACAAGTGCTGTATATACAGGTAAATACAGAATGTTAAGTTAAGACTGAGAAGCTTTAAGCTTCAAATCATACAAAAATTTTTAATTCTGCCTATTGACATTCAAAAAACGTTGTGTTAAAATCATAACAGTGTTATGAAACGCCGTTATGAATGGTGGTGAAAATGTGGCAAAGCAGATAGAGGGCGTATATGATAAGCTGATAGAATGTGCGAAAGCCGAATTTCTCGAAAAAGGCTTTAAAGACGCTTCGCTGCGCACCATAGCTAAGAACGCGCACACCAGCACAAATTCGATCTATGTACGTTTCGGTGATAAAGCAGGCTTGTTTGACGCGCTTGTAAAACCGCATTACGAAACTGTTATGAACAGATATATAAAAACTCAGACCGAGTTTCAGAGCTTGCCTGCCGATATACAGCGTATCAGCATCGAAAAACAATCCGGTGACTGCCTGCATGATATTCTTGATTACTGTTATGAACACCTTGACGAAATGCGCATCATTCTCACCCGCAGTGACGGAACAAAATATTCCTCTATGGTAGACGAAATGGCGGCAATGGAGGTAGAGGCGACACACGCCTATCAGCAGACAGCTGAAAAATCGGGTTACAGTATGAAGCGTATTGACCCGCACCTAGAGCATATCATAGCGACCGGTATGATCAATACGTTTTTTGAGCTTGTTATACATGATATCCCTTATAACGAAGCTGAAACCTATCTGGCAGAAATGCGCGACTTCTACACAGCAGGCTGGATGAAAATAATGGGACAGACCTGATTTAACAAGTAATACGCATAAGAGCTTTGCTTTTATGCGTTTAATTACGATAAACAGTTAGTTAAACCTAACATACTTTATTTTTCCGGAGGGATCATTTTGAAAAAGCAATCAAACCTTTCACGACTGCTGTCTTATGCAGGCAAGCGGAAAATACTCCTGTATCTTTCGTGGATACTGTCTGCCGTAAGTGCGGCAATGGCTCTTATGCCGTTTATTCATCTGTGGCTGATAGTAAAACAACTGATCGAGGTAAACCCCGACTTTTCCAAGGCGACCGACATTGCCGCTAATGGCATGGCGGCTGTTATCTGGGCTATCGGCTCAATGCTTGTTTACATATGCGCTCTTATGTGTTCTCATCTCGGCGCATTCAGAATTGCTGCCAATTTGCGCATCGATGCGATCACCCATATAACAAAACTGCCTATAGGTGTCATTGAAAAAGCAGGAAGCGGTAAGCTCAGGAAAACAATAGATGAAGCCCCCGCCGCTACAGAAGCCTACCTTGCACACCAGTTACCCGACAAGGCGGGCTCAATAGCAACTCCTGCGGTAATGCTTGTCTTTCTGTTCATCTTCGACTGGCGGCTCGGTCTTATCAGCCTTATTCCGGTTGTCCTTTCATTCTTTATAATGATGAGTATGACGGGAAAAGAAATGCAGAGAAAAATGAAAGAGTATCAGAACGCACTTGACGATATGTCAAACGAGGCGGTAGAGTACATAAGAGGTATCCCGGTCGTAAAGACATTCGGACAGACCGTATTTTCATTCAAGAAGTTTAAAACTTCTATCGATCGCTACGGCGAATGGGTAATATCATATACCAAACAATTACGCATACCTATGATAGTCTACATCACCGTCATAAACGGAATATTCGCGCTTCTTATCCTTGCCGGCATCATATTTACGCAAGGCGGCGTTGACGGCACATTCCTGCTCAATCTGATATTTTACATTATCTTTACCCCGATAATCGCTACCACTCTTACCAAAATAATGATGTCAAGTGAAAATGAGATGATAGTAACGGACGCTTTAGGCAGGATCGATACTATCCTCAACGAAAATCCTCTGCCTGAGGGCACAGGCGTTTCTCCTGCCGACAGCTCGGTAGAGCTTAAGAATGTTACGTTCTCATACGACAAAAGCCAAAATGTAATTGACGATGTATCTCTCAGGGTCGAGCCGGGACAGACAGTCGCTTTTGTCGGTCCGTCGGGCAGCGGCAAGACTACGCTCGCTCAGCTTGTTGTACGCTTCTTTGATACGGATAAGGGTGACGTGATCGTCGGCGGACGCAACGTAAAGGACATACCTAAAAGCACACTTATGGATACGGTTTCCTTTGTATTCCAGAACAGCAGACTTATAAAGGGAACTATCTACGAAAACGTACTTATGGGCAGACCCACCGCTACCCGCAAGGAAGTCATGGCGGCACTTACAAACGCGCAGTGTATGGATATAATAGAAAAACTCCCCGACAGAGAAAACACTGTCATAGGCACAGCCGGCATATATCTTTCGGGCGGTGAACAGCAGCGAATAGCCATAGCAAGAGTAATGCTGAAAAACGCCCCTATTGTAATAATGGACGAAGCAACGGCATTTGCCGACCCCGATAACGAAGTCAGGGTGCAACAGGCTATGAGCAAGCTGTCCGAGGGCAGAACCGTAATAATGATAGCTCACAGACTGACCACAGTGCTCGGCGCAGACAGGATATTTGTGCTTTGTGACGGAAAAATCACCGAAAGCGGCACTGCCGCGGAGCTTACCGCAAGCGGCGGAATATTCGCCGATATGCTGAGCGAGTACGAAACCTCGGCTGTATGGAAAGTAAAGGAGGCAAACATATGACAGAGAAGCTTATGAGAAAATACGCACTTTCAAGACAAGGTGCAAAAGACCTTATAAAAGGCTGTCTTGCCTGCGTATTACAGAACCTGTCGTTTATGCCGCCTGTCGCACTGCTTTATTTTATGGTGAGCGATCTTATGTCCGGCACGATCACGGGAGAAAGAATATGGTTCTATATAATAGGAATAGTCCTTTGCCTCGCATTCATCGCATTCGCGGCAACGCTGCAGTATAACGCAACTTTTTTCGCAACATATACAGAAAGCGGAGTAAGAAGAATATCACTTGCGGAAAAGCTCAGAAAGCTTCCGCTCTCCTTCTTTGCAAAGCGCGACCTTGCCGATCTGAGCTCGGCGTTTATGGCTGATTGTGCCTTTCTTGAAACAGCGTTTTCACATTTTATCCCGGAGCTTGTCGGTTCGATAATTTCAACTGTGCTTATAGCACTTTCACTGTTTATATTTGATTGGAGAATGGCTCTTGCGGCATTCTGGGTCGTTCCTGTTTCATTTATCATTATGATCTTGTCAAAGAAGATACAGAAAAAGGTTGCCCGCAAGAATATGAAAGCAAAGCTTGACTGTGCAGACGGCATACAGGAATGTATCGAAACCATCACAGACCTTAAGGCAAACAATGCGGAAGAAAAATACCTTGAAAGCGTAAAAGAAAAGATAAAGAATGTCGAACACTGCACTACAACGGCTGAATTTACCACAGCGTCTTTTGTTACCTCGTCATTCACTGTACTTAAGCTCGGCATAGGCACTGTCGCTCTTACAGGCGGTATGCTGATAGCCCGGGGAGAGATCGGACTGCTGACATTTTTTATGTTCCTGCTGGTAGCTTCACGTCTTTATGAGCCGTTACAGGCAGCTTTACAGAATTTTGCCGCAGTGATAAGCGCCGATACCAATATAGCGCGAATGAACGAAATTCTCCTGCATGATGAACAAACAGGCACAAATAAGCTTACAAACAACGGTTATGACATACGCTTTGACGATGTAAGCTTCTCATATAAAGACGGTGAAAGTGTGCTGCATAACGTAAGCTTTACCGCAAAGCAGGGTGAAGTCACCGCACTGGTCGGACCGTCCGGCGGCGGTAAGACCACCGTTTCAAGACTCGCCGCACGTTTCTGGGATGCCGACAACGGCAAGGTCACAGTCGGCGGCATGGACGTATCGCAGGTCGACCCCGAAACACTGCTTTCGCTCTATTCTATCGTATTCCAGGACGTGACCCTCTTCAACAATACGATCCTTGAAAATATACGCATTGGCAGAAAGGACGCGACCGATGAAGAGGTAATAGCTGCCGCAAAGCTTGCAAACTGTGATGAATTTGCCGAAAAGCTCCCAGATAACTGGAACACTGTGATAGGCGAAAACGGCTGTGAGCTGTCAGGCGGCGAACGTCAGCGTATCTCAATAGCAAGAGCATTCCTTAAAAATTCCCCGATAATACTTCTCGATGAAGCTACCGCATCGCTCGATGTTGAAAACGAAACGCTTATCCAGTCGGCATTATCCCGCCTTATCAAAGATAAGACTGTCCTCATAATTGCCCACCGAATGAGAACCGTTGCGGGCGCTGACAAGATAGTAGTTCTCGCAGACGGCACGGTCGCCGAACAAGGTGCACCCGATGTGCTTTACGGAAACGGCGGCATCTATACCGATATGGCTGATAAACAGCTTAAAGGTAGCACATGGTCGATAGCGTAATATATAGTAAGTAAACCGTACAAAAAAGCGACACCGCATTTTCGCGGTGTCGCTTCTATTTATAGCATCGGCAGTTTTCTTCGCTTGTCAGCCAGATATCTTTTTAGCATAAATGTCATGAAATACGGGAATGTAAAAAACTTTCCGTTATATCCTATATTCCTGTTTGCAAGCTTGATACCGTATTTTATATCCGGATATTTGTCCTTATCGATAAGTGCATTCAGCGAGGGTGTTGAAGCATCGTCCGCTTTGACCTCAACAGGAATAAGCGAATTGGCATCACGCACGAAAAAGTCCATCTCGAGTGTGCCCTTTTCGTTTCTGTAATAATACAGTCCATAGCCCTGTTTCACCAGCATATCGGCTACAACATTTTCATATATAGCACCCTTATACGTATTGAAATTCTGATTGTTTCTGAGATCCTCCTGAACCTCATCATCGAGCGAACCGATAAGCAGTCCGGTATCCCTGAAATACAGCTTGTAGTTTGTCGGGTCGTAATTACCCTTAAGCGGCAGCTCCGGCACGGACATACAATGGCAAACATTTATTATTCCCGCATTGTCAAGCCATTCGACCACCCCTATATAATCCCTGCTTCTGGCGGATTTTCTCACCTTTGATATCTGAAATTTCTTATTGTCCTTCCCGAGAAAAACAGGTATCTTTCTGTATATATCAAGTACCTTTCCTTTGTCAAGCCCCTGCACATACTTTGTTATGTCCTCCTCGTAATCAAGCAGGAGCTGCTTTTGCAGTTTCAGTGTCCCACTGTAATTCTTCTGCTTTATAAACCTGAATACCACTGCAGGCATTCCGCCGAGCACCATATATTCGCGGAAGTTTTCAAGCATAGCGCTATACTCGTTATCTGCCAGAGGCGTAAGGGTCAGCATCTTTTCATAATACATTCCGATCTGTTCCGTCTTATAGCCCTTAGCCCATAGATACTCTTCAAAATCAAGCGAATGCATCTCATAGTCTTCCTTGTACCCCACGCTGTTCGATTCTATCTGATTATAATTTATACCCATAAGCGAACCGGAGCATATAACATCATACCTACCGTCAATGGCGAATGCTTTAAGTGAGGTAGCGCAGTTTATGCAGTCCTGCATTTCATCAAAGAAAATTAAAGTATCACCCGCCGTAAATTCAAAATCGGGATTTTTCAGTGAAATATTCCTGATTATTGTATCAACCTCAAACCCATCGTCAAAAATACTTTTATACTGCTTTTGGAGCGCAAAATTTATTTCAACAATATTTTTGTAATTATTCCTTGCAAAGTGCTCAACCGCTTCTGTCTTTCCTATTTGCCGTGCGCCTTTGATTATCAGCGGCAGTTTATCCGCTGAGTTTTTCCACTTGAGCAAAAATACATCTGTTTTTCTTTTAAGACGTTCCATTGTTCCCTCCGTTTTTCGTGCAAGATCTGACGCAACGCAAAATATCGTTTTGCAATGAGCTTGCATCTACATTTTAACACAAAATTCCGCTGTTTTCAAGCCGGAATTTCACAAAATTCCAATGATTTTAAGCCGTCTTTTCACAAAATTCCGTGATTTTCGGCACGTTATTTCACATTTTTCCGAAACGTTTTTGATTATCGCCCTTATTTTTTGCAAAGAATTACATACAAAACCCGCTTTCTACCCGAAAAAACGTCCCTATATCGAAATAAGTCTTGAAATTTACGGCGATTTAGTATAAAATATAATAAGTAATGCTGTAAAACAAACGTTTGCGTTTTGCAAAACTGAAAGGAAAGCAAATGGAAAAAGTAATCAACTTTTTGACAAATAGATGGTTTAAGCTCGGCGTATCCGTTCTGTCACTCGGCTATCCGGTATTTCTCGGATTTGTGGCATGGCTTATGATGGGCTATTATCTTGAGCCTACTCATCAGGGAGCGCTCGTAACGACATACATTTTTATAAATATTATATTCTTCGGACTTATGCTGTTCACAAGAAAGCAGATAATAACAAGGATAGTTGCGATGGTATCGCCGTTTATCGCCTTTGCGATATTGCTCTTCGGCTTTGGAAACTGGTTCGCGGCTATACCGCCGATAGTTGCGAGTGTACTTATATTCTTCCTTTCCGGAATGGGCGAAACCACAAAGATAGTCCTCGGCACTATCTATCTTATAATGTATGTTGTCGGCATACTGGTTTACCTGACCTTCAAGATGCTGTTCGGCAATATCACCCTTATGGACGTTGATCTTTCAAGAAGAAGCACAAGCTACCGCTACTCCCCCGACAAGCAGTACAGGATAGTGCTCTATGTCGATCCCGAGAATGACGCAAGCCGGTCCGTATCCTTCTATCTTGAACAGACAGACGGAGATATCAGCCTTCCGTTCCTTGAATGCAGAAACGCAATGAACGGACTGCACATAATCACATCTGACTACAACAAGCCCGCCGATGTAACATGGAAAGACAAGCATACTCTCTATGTAGACGGAAGAAAACGCGAGTTCAACTTTGACGCGGTTACAGAAGATACAGCCGCAGAAGAAGATTATTGATCGTAAGCAGCGAAAGGATATGCGGATATGAGCATAAGACGTACAGTAAATCTGACAGGCATAAATTCAAGTGAAATATATGCGCTTAACTATCCGCAGTCTGTCCTGAAGTTTGCAGATTACGACTTTTCGGGCTTTATCAAACGCTGTACGGACTACTGCAAGCGTTGTATGACAAGCGGAGAATACCGTCTTGAAGATATAGTCGCACTGCGTAATTCTCTCGGAGCGTGCCACAAATATGTAGAAGCGAATATCCACAGCGGATATGAAAAGGTCGTTCAGGATCTTTTCATCGAATACATTTGCAGAGAAAAAGCACTTGGCATATCATCACTGTGGAACGAACTGATAAACGCTAAAAATCCCTTTGAAAAGCTTATATTCACAAGGCTGACCGAATATCGTCACAACAAGGCGGTGAACCGTTGGGTGAGCCTGCTCAGGCTTCAGGAATACGCAAAGCGTAAAATAGATTTTGTATTCGGCGAAAAAGTGACCCTTGAACAGGCATACGCCAAACGCGATTATTTTGACCTTTCTTTCAGTGTAGCCGCAAACGAGATGGGCTACCCCTCGGAGTGCTTCACAGCCGCAAAGGTATACACGGTCGGCAGACTGCCGTCAGCGCCGTTTATAACCTCAAATATCTCAAAGGCTATAGCAGGCTCTGCACTGCCTGAGATCGACTATGACGATGCTGTACACCGTCCTTTCTCATCAATGCATTCCGACAGCGAAGCTATGGATGTGTTTGCTAAGATCAAAAATTATATTCCCGAAAAGCCCGACTCGGTACTGAATACCATAATAACGACAATGCGTTCTCTGCCGAAAAAGGTTTACGTTTCCGACAGTCTAAAAGCAGTCATCGACCTTGAAATAGATCTTCTGCTTGAAAGCGGAGGAATATTACAGCGCTGTGCACGTTGCGGGGAATACTATCTGCGTGACAAGGATTATGATCACGATTACTGCGATAAGGCACAGCCCGGCGGACGTACCTGTCTTGAACTGAGCACTGCTACCCCGCCGAGAACGGCAGACGAGATAAGACGGCTCGAGGATATGACAAAAGAGCTGTACACATATATGTCAAAGCGCATAAACGTTGACCTGACACAGCGTGATTTTGCAGAATGGTATCAGAGCTTTATGGCGATAAAGGAAAGCATACTGCATAATACACTGAGTGTAGCGGAGTTCCGCGAGTTTGAGAATTACTCTCATGACCTGCATTTTGCACCTGTAAAACCCCCTGAGCCTGTTGCAGAAAAACAGCCTGAGCAGGCAACTGATGATACACAGAGCAATGCTGCGAAACAGCCCGAAGTAAAGCCGTTCGTATTTGAGCGTGTTGATCGCAGTGTGCTTTACGAGCAGGAGAAGCGCCGCAGGAAGCAGGAACAGGAGCGCGAACTGCTCGAGCGCGAGCAGGAAAGAATATCGGCTCAGCCGCCGGAGCAAATACCCGATACCACGCCGAAACAACCGGTGCACGTTATGAAAGCGGAAGAAACCGAAAATCTTGACGTGACCGTATTTGATAATCCGTTTGACGGTGCATTTGAAGAAGAAATATCAAAGCTTGAAAAGGTCACAGCCGACCACGATTTCAAGCCTCTTGACGACATTTTCAGCTTTGGCTCTTTTGGCGAGCCGGAAGCTGACACGCCGCATACAGATACAAGCAACGCAAACAGCAACACATATGATAAGCCCACTCCCGACAGGAAAAGTGAAGCGGCTGTAGATACAGGCTTTGCGGGTGAATTTGCAAAAGCAGACTACAACATCAGAAAAACAGCTACTCCGAAGAGCAGCTATGCCGCAAATATGTACAGACATACAGTCGAAACAACGCAGTCAGAGCAGTCCAGCGACCTTACAGCGCTGTACCCCGAAATACGCAGTGACGGCGAACGCCTGACTTCGGATGACTTTGACATACTTCCGTCAACAGCTGTCCCGGAAATATCCGAAAAAGCAGAAAAAACCGATGCAATAAAGCCGGCAAAGCCAAATGGCGAGCAACACAGCCATACAGCACCGGTCATAAAGCTTGATGCGCCGAGCATAGACGATCTTACCGACAGCGAGGATATACCGGGTTCTGACAGACGCAGACGTTCGGACAGCGCGGTAAGCAGGAGCACCGCCAAGCGCCTGCTTGACGGTATAATAAAGCCGACAAAGATACGTAATCCTTTCATAGATGAAAACGATGATGAATAAGTACGAGCTTAAAAGGATACTTCTCGACTTCTTTTTTCCCAACCGTTGCCCTGCGTGCAATAAGGTAATAGGAAGAATGGATTATATCTGCAACGATTGTGCGGACAATTTCCGATATTGCAGCAAAGAAGAAGTCCTCTGCGGCGGCAGACTTATCAGCGTGTGCAGATATAATAGCAGTTCAGAACATATAGTTTTAGGCGCAAAGCGAAATCGTGACGGCGGTAAGATAAGCTTTATGGCATATACGCTTATGCAAAAGATAACGGAAAGCTTTGATACACTCCCCGATGTTCTTCTCCCTGTGCCGATATACCACACCGATAAAGTGAGAAAGGGCTACTGCCACACCGAAAAGATATGCCGTGAGATAACCGAGCTTACAGGTATACCGACAGTGACCGCTGTTTCCAAGATCAAAAAGACAGCCCAGCAAAAATCCCTTGGCAGAGAAAAGCGTCTTGTAAATCTTAAAGGTTGTTTCGCCGTTACCGATGAGAATGCTCTTAAAGACAAACACGTTCTTGTAATTGACGATGTAACCACGACAGGTTCAACGCTTGCCGAGATATATCATACAATAGAAAAATGCGACCCTGCGGCAGTTGATTTTGCCGTATTCGCACGGACATAAAAATGGAGCTGTGACGAAATCCAAAAATTTCATCACAGTTCCTTATTTTATCGAAATTTCATTGAAATTTCGGTGCAATATATTGTAAAAATGCCAAGACAATAAATTACAGCCAACACCGCTGAAAACAGCTTCCGTACCGACAAGATGTTAATAATTTCGTGAGTAAATCTGTGCAACTGCACTGTCACCGACTATTAAAAAAGAACGCTTCTATCCTGAAAATATGTGTACGAAAAGATAATTTGATAGCAAATATAATGAATTGTTAGAGCAAATAAAAATCAATGCGGCAGTATAATAGAATATATCGCCAACAACGCTGAAACCATATCCATACTGATAAGTTGTTAATAATTTCGTGAATGTATCGGTGCAACTGCACTATCACCGACTATCAAAAAAGAACGCTACTATCCTGAGATATCTGTACTAAAATGGGACTAAGTGAGCGTCAGCGACCCGCTTATACAAACTTTTAAAACTCAGTCGTTTGTGTGTCTTATAGCCAACACCCTTGCGGGGTAAGGGTGTGAGTAAGGAAAGAGGGAGCACGAGGGAGAGAACCTAAGGGATAGGGATAGGGGCTGCCAAGTCCCTCTCCCTAGTCCCTTTGGTTCTTTCCCTCGTTCATAGCAGCAACGTTATTAAATGGAATAGCGAACCCGAGAAGTGCTATCCAACTAATAGAACTATCGGTAGCCTGCTATCATTGTTAATTACTAAAGCAATATAATAGGAGCAAAACATACAAAAAAGTGAGCCGAGCGCACTATTCTTTGCACTTCGACTCACTTTTCCTTTTCCGGGCTGTATCACAGCCCCATTTCCATACTCACTTCTCCCCATCAGGTCTGAACGTATGCTCCTTGAACGCTATACAGTTTCCTCCTATACGCTTTGCAACATTCTGCGAACGCATAGCCCTTTCGTATATATCGTCATATGTATCACCCGGCATACCCCTTGCGGCACTGACCGTAACAGTTACACTATGATAGCGCTGTGCCTCGGGGAACGATATCTTCATATCCCTCACAGCACTTCTTATCTCTTCACTGAGCACTATAGCTTCCTTATCAGTCTTTACAGGCAGACAAACAAGTATCTTGTCGCTTTCGTAACGGCAGGTTATATCCGTGCGTGATTTTGATATTATCTTGACGCAGTTTGCCACATTCGCAAGCACCTCGTCTGACTTTTCTGTGCCGTAAAGCCTGTTGTACTCTGCAAAATTATCTATATCAACAAGTAAAAGCGCAACGCTGTTACCCGTCCTTAAAAGCTCAGTTGCCTTTTCTATGCCGTACGCCCTGTTATAGAGGTCTGTACGGCTGTCCATGACCGCCGACATCTTCATTCTCTGCCTGTCGTCCTTTATCCGCTTTGAGTTTATCATTCTTGCGGTATAAAGACTGTACATCGAGCAGGATATAAAGAAGCCGAGGAGCGCCAGTCCCCACACAGTAAAGGGATAATAACCCGATACATTGTTCATACAACAGAGTATTGTGTACCACACCGGGATAATTCCGAGGAAGAATGCCGATGCGGCAGGCGCAAACACGGGAACTGCGGCAAATACCATAACAGTCACAGCCGTCTGTGAAAGTCCCGATGCTCCGGCGGCGCACCCCGTAACCTTTATACAGTAGGATATAAGATACAGCCCCCAGAAAACATATGGATAATACGACGGGTATTTACCGCTGAAATAAAAGCCGAAGCCGACACCGCACACTGCGGTGAACAATATCAGAACCTCACCCGCTATCTCCGCCGAGCCGCCGTCGGTGATTATTCCCTCAAATATTACCGAGAGGAACGTACACAATATCATTATAAGCGCCGCTATCGGTATAATGCGGCAGTTATAGCGTGAAATACAAGCATCAAGCAGACTTTTGCCGCTTCTGCCCTCTATCTTCTGAGTAGAAAACTTTGCCGCAGTTGCCATAGGCAGACGGTTTTTAATTTCATTTGCTCCGAGTGAAAACAACTCTGTAACTTTCATTATTTTTTATTCCTTCCGGGAATTATCCTCACCGTTATCCGCCGGTTCGGTGAAATTTCTTCCGCAATGCTCGCAGAAGGACGAATTGCCGTTTATCTTTGCGTGGCAGAACGGGCACTCGTCATAATGCTCAAGCTGAACGCTTCCGTCATCGCCCGAGTAATCCTCAATTTCAAGGTTATCCGTAAACAGGCTCTTGCGCTTTCTGAAGTAAATATAGTTAAGCAGTGATATGACACCCGAAAATACTACGCTCACTATTATATTTCTGACAGCGCCGCCGAATGTATAAACCTCAGGATTGACCATAACATTAAGACACCCTGACATAAGCTGTCGCACGCCGTTGATAACAGGAACAGAGATCAGAAAAGCCACTATCAGATTATATCCTGACACTGCGAGCGTACCCATTCTTTTGAACACAAGCACACACAGCACAAGAAGATAGACCGTTACCAGAAAATCTGCTACGGCGATCGCCGTGAATAATTCCATATTCATTCCGGATATTTCGGTAAAGGCAGCCTGTATCTTTTCGATGGCTTCGGGATTGTTAATTGTGGCGGCTATAAGAATATAACCGATTATACCCGATATGCAGTTAATGATATTGAGTATCATCGACACATATCTGAAAAATTTAAACCACTTCAGCGGCAGCGGATAATAATCCATTCTGCGCCGCACCATATCTTTTCTTAAAGCTTTTTCGTTGTTTACGTTTGTGTTTTCCATTTTGCTACGTCCTTTCAATCACTGAAAAGGCTCCTTCTGTTTTTGAAATATCTTAAATTCAGAATGAGCCATACTGCCATAAATACTACTGAGAAAATTGCGAAAAGTATATTTGTTATGCTGACTTCATAGCCGTCAACACCACTGAACAGTGCAACTCTGAAAAGCTCGCTTGCCGAGGTGCTGACTGCGTTTACCGCAGAAGTATAGATGAGGAAAAATTTAAGGAAACCGTAAGATCTTTGCGTCAGCTCGGAAAGTTGTCTGAACATTATAACGCAAAGAGGAACAACAGCCGCAAGCAGTACCGACATTACGATATTGTATGCAATAAAGCCGGGTATCGCGGCGGCATTTGCCTGTTTTAGCACTTCATCACTGAATGACGCAAATACCGATACAACGCATACTATAGCCGAGTAGCCCGACATAACAGCCTGCAACACCGTTATCACTGTCTTGAATATCCGAAACCATGTTATCGACAGCGGGCAATCATACAGCTTAGTGTTCGCATAGCGTATTCTGTCACTGCGGCTGTTTATTACGGGTTTCTTAGGTTCATTCTTGTACGAACTATTCTTTCTCTTTGCTTTTGACATCTCTTGTCGGTTTCCTTTCATTTGCCTGAAATAATCAGATTATTTATCCGCCTGCTCCGCCTTATCGGAATGTGTGCAGGTTATATTGACAAGGCACTTTCTCGGACAGGCTGATACGCAAGTGCCGCACGAGGTACACTTGTCATAGTCGATCACGGCGTGGTTATCTGCAACAACTACAGCGCCTTGGGGACACTTTTTCTCGCATATCTTACAACCGATACAACCATTGGTACATACCGTTCTTGTGATCTTGCCGCTGTCCTTTGACGAACAACGCAGAGCGACCGTGCTTGTTTCTTTTCGGAGGAATATAAGGTGGTTCGGACAGGCGGTAACGCACTTTCCGCAGCCGCCGCACTTAGCGGGGTCAACGACCGCAACACCGTCTGTTATCGTGATCGCATCATTACCGCAAACCGCTGCGCAGTCGCCGTATCCGGCACAGCCGAAACGGCACTCGCCCTTGCCGTTGTAGAACTTCTCAACAGCGGCGCAGGACTTTGTTCCTGTGAATGTAAATCTGTCCTTAGTCGCTTTTTCACAGCCATTACAACGCACATAGGCTACCTCACGGATAAACTCTCCGCCCTCAGTGCCCATTATCGCGTTTATCTTCTTCATGACCTCTGCGCCGCCGGGCTTACAAAGGTTAGTCGGCGCGCCGTCATGAGCTACAGCGGCGGCATATCCCGCACAACCCGAATAGCCGCAGCCGCCGCAGTTTGCACCGGGAAGCGCCTCTGTTATCTTTGCCTCGGTTTCGTCTGTCTTTACAGCCAGCACCTTTGACGCTATCAGCAGTAATATACCCGAAAGTGCGCCGAAGCCGAGAAATATAAGTATAGGTAAAATATATTCTTTCATCGTCTTTCCTTTCGCTTAACCGCCGAAAATTCCGTCAACAACACCGCCGAAGCCTATGAAAGCAAGCGATACTATCGAAGCCGCCATAAGCGTTATCGGCGCACCCTGAAGTGCCTTGGGTATGTCACAGCGTTCAAGTCTTGAGCGAACGCCCGAGAATATTATCATTGCTATCATAAAGCCAAGACCCGCACCGAACGAGTTTACAACGCTCTCTAAAAGGTTGTAGTCCTTTGTAAGGTTAAGCAGTGTAACACCGAGTACGGCGCAGTTTGTGGTGATAAGTGGAAGATACACGCCGAGCGACTTGTAAAGCGGCGGCATATATTTTTTCAGCACCATTTCAACAAGCTGAACAAACACGGCGATGATAAGGATAAACGCTATCGTGTTCATATACTCTATTCCGAGCGGAACGAGTATTCCGTAGTAGATAGGATAGGTAACAAGGCTTGCGCACACCATTACGAATGTTACCGCCGCGCCCATACCTATCGAGCTGTCAAGCTTCTTTGATACGCCGAGGAACGGGCAGATACCTAGGAATTTCGATAATACAAAGTTTTCGGTAAGTATACCTGTCAGCAGTATTATCATCAGATTTTTTGCGATTTCCATTACTGCTCACCTCCGTTACCTTTTGCCTTGTCGCAGGCACCGGGACAGCCCTCTGCGTTAGGGCAGTTGTGGCAGCCGATCTCACGGGGCTTTTTCTTCATAAGGCGGTTTACTACTGCTATAACGACACCGAGCACGAAAAATCCGCCTGCGGGGAGGATAAACAGCGTCATAGGCTCAATAAATTCAGGCATTATCGTAATGCCGAACCACTGTCCCGAGCCGAATATCTCACGGACAGAGCCTACAAGCACAAGCGTCAGCGTAAAGCCGAGTCCCATTCCAATACCGTCCATTATCGACGGAATGACCTTGTTTTTAGAAGCGAACATTTCCGCTCTGCCGAGAATGATACAGTTTACGGTAATAAGACTCAGGTACATACCAAGGCTTGAATACACATCGGGGGCAAACGCCTGGAGCATAAGGCTTACAAACGTTACAAATCCCGCTACTATAACTATATATGCAGGAAGTCTTACCGTATCGGGGATAACTTTTTTAAGCAGTGAAATTACTATGTTTGAACATACAAGTACAAACGTTGTGGAAAGTCCCATTCCTACACCGTTTGCCGCCATTGTGGTAATGGCGAGTGTCGGACACATACCGAGAAGCATTACCATATTCGGGTTCTCTTTTATGAGTCCTTTGGTAAACTCTTTCCAGTTACTCATTCGGCTGTACCTCCTTATCCATCACCGAGTATGCCTTTACGGCAAGATTTACGGCTTTTGCCATACCCTTTGAGGAAAGCGTCGAGCCTGTAATTCCCTGTACCTCGTTTTCGTTTTTCGGTTCTGACTTGACTATCGATATATCTGACTTAACGCCGTAGAACCTCTGCAGAAATGCGTCATCGTTTATCTTTGAGCCAAGACCCGGAGTTTCGCCGAGTGCGATAATACTGATACCGCTTACCGCACCGTTTTCATCAATAGCTATCACAGCGTCTATGCCATCCGCCGCATATCCGTCAACAACGGTTTCAAAAAGGAACGTGCCTTTTGTCTTGTTCTTTACTATCTTTACGATATTATCAAACTCTTCACCGTCCAGCTTTGCCGCCGCCTTATCGGTGATAAGCGCATATTCGCCCTCGCCGTCTGCGGCGATACAGCCTGCTTTCAGGTCATCCGTAAGAACACCGGACGTATCGACATAAGTCAGATTATATGTAACTATCAGCAGTGCGCAGATAAGCGTACAGATGACCGACAGTACAAGAACCGGCTTGATTTTACTAAGTACACTCATTTCTTGCCGCCTTTCTGCTCACTTGCCGCACCGAATGCCTTCGGCACTGTGAAGCGGTCTATCAGCGGAGAGAGGATATTCATAAGCAGTATCGAGTACGATACGCCCTCGGGCATACTGCCAAAGCTTCGTATGAGCATAGTCACAAGGCCGCAGCCGATACCGAATATTATCCTGCCCTTTGTGGTAATAGGAGTAGTCGCATAGTCGGTAGCCATAAATATAGCACCAAGCAGAAGTCCGCCCGAAAGAACAGACGCTAACGCACCCTCAAGGCTTCCGCTTGAGAATATCGACAGTACGAACACCGTACCGATAAAGCACAGCGGAGTTACGGGCGATATTACACGGACAGCCACTAAGAAAATTCCGCCTATAAGCAGTGCCAGCGCGCAGGTTTCGCCTATACAGCCGCCTGTTGTTCCGAAAAACAGGTCGGCAAGCGAAGCGGGAGTTTCGCTGACAAGGGGTGTCGATGTAGTTACTATCTCTCCTGCGTTACGGTAGTAGAATGGCTCTGCCCATGTCGTCATATAGGACGTGAACGACAGCATAAGCACTATTCTGCCTGTTATCGCGGGGTTAGCAAAGTTCTGACCGATACCGCCGAAGAACTGCTTTACTATTACTATTGCCACAAAGCAACCGATTATTGCCATATAAAAAGGCAATGTGACAGGCAGGTTGAATGCAAGGAGCATACCTGTTACCACAGCGGACAGATCGCTTATCGTGTTGCTTCTTTTCATTATCTTTCTGCAAGCCCACTCAAATATAACGCAGGACGTGCAGCATATTACTGTCATTATGAGCGCTCTGAGCCCGAAGATCCACACAGACGCAACAAGCGCGGGGAGCAGTGCTATAATAACGCTCAGCATTATTTTCTGAGTCGTGACACCGGACTTTATATGCGGTGACGGCTCTATTATAAGTTTAGACATATATTATACCCTTACTTTCCTTTCCTTGTTGACTGCTCACGCAGAAATGCCTTTGCAAGCTGATTTTTTTCCGCAAGGTTACGCTTTGCAGGACAGACAAAGCTGCAAGCGCCACAGTTGACGCAGAGGTTTACCTTCAGCTTTTCAAGTCTGCCGGCATCCCTCATATCAAATGCGTGTTCAAGCTCTGTCGGCAGAAGATTCATACTGCAGGCTCTCACGCACTTGCCGCAGCGTATGCACTCAGACGGCTCATATACAGGGCTGTCTGCGAACATGAGCACTGCGTTGTTTGTTTTGGAAAGCGGATAATCAGGGTCGAATGCACAAGCACCCATCATAGGTCCGCCGAGTATTATCCTGTCGGGCTTGTCGGAAAGCTCAGCGTAATACACTATCTCACCTATCGACATTCCGACAGGAACAATGAAGTTTGACGGCTTCTTCACAATATTTCCGTCAACGGTTATTCTTCTTTTTACAAGCGGCATACCTGTTCTTATATACTGTGCGATAAATGCCGCTGTAGAGGAATTGATAACTATACAGCCGCTTGCAAGCGGCAGTGTGCCTTCCTTTACAACTCTGCCTGTCGTGCTGAAAATAAGCGTTTTCTCAGCACCCTGCGGATAGCTTGACTTAAGCGCCTTTACTGTGATGTTGTCGTGCTTTTCGCACAGCTTAGTCATTTTCTCAATGGCTTTCGGCTTATTCTTTTCAATGCCGATTATGCACTTCGGTATTCCGAGATATTTCAGCATAAGCAACACGCCCTCGAGAACGTCCTCGCCCTCCTCCATAAAGCAGCGATAGTCGGAGGTGATATAAGGCTCACACTCCGCACCGTTTATAATAAGGAAATCGGGCTGTTTTTCTTTGGGGTCAAAGCCGAGCTTCAGCGAGGTAGGAAAGCCTGCGCCGCCAAGACCTATGGAGCCGCTGTTTCTTACCGCCTGTAAAAACTGCTCCCTGTTTTCTACAGTGGGCGGACAGACGCTGTCGCTGACCTCTTCCAGTCCGTCATTTTCAATAACTACCGACTGCATATTTCTGCCCGATATATGCAGGACATCGGTTATTGCCGTTACCGTTCCCGATATACTGCTGTGAACGGGTGCGGACATAGCCGCCTCGCTGCTGCCTATCACATCGCCTATCTTCACCTTGTCACCGACCTTTACTGTCGGGGTGCACGGTGCACCGAGATGCTGAGCCATACTTATCACTACCTTGTCGGGCAGTGGGAGCGTTACTGTTTTGCTCTCGGCGGAATGCTTGAAGTGTGGCAGCTTTACCTGATGTAAAAGCATAAATTATACCCTCCGGATTCATTCCCGTTTTTTAGTTATACAATTTTATTTTACACTAAATAATGCGTATAGTCAAGAAAAAATGCGTGGCAGGCGGAGAATATCGACAATTGCTCAAAATTTGTATTGTGAAATTATGATGAAAGTTTTCTATGTCCTATTGACATGGAGTAAGCTCCAGGTTGTACAATTAAACCGCAAAACGATAAATTATCCAAAGCGGGAGGAATTAAAGATGAAAATATCATCCAAAGAAGAATTTGAAAAGCTCAACGTGTTCGGCACAGGCGCGGCTAACACGGCTTACGCAAAATATTTTATCGGGGATTCTTTTTTAAATCCACTGACAAAGGCAGAGGACGGATTATTCCTAGCAAATGTAACATTTGAGCCGGGCTGCCGCAATAACTGGCATATCCACCACGCTAAAAAAGGCGGCGGTCAGCTACTTATCTGCACCGCAGGCGAGGGCTGGTATCAGGAATACGGCAAGGACGCGGTAAGCCTTGTGCCCGGTACAGTCATCGTTATCCCCGAGGGAGTAAAGCACTGGCACGGTGCAAAGAAGGACAGCTGGTTCTCTCATATAGCGGTTGAAATGCCGGGTGAGGAATGCTCAAGCGAATGGTGCGAACAGGTTTCGGACAAAGAATACAATGCACTGTAATTTAAATAAAGGAGAATCTCATTTATGAAAAAGCAAACAGCAGGAAGAGATGCACTCGGCGAATTTGCACCGAAATTTGCCGAGCTTAACGACGACGTATTATTCGGTGAAGTTTGGTCAAGAGAGGACAAGCTATCGCCCCGTGACAGAAGTCTTGTAACGGTCGCCGCTCTTATGGGAAGCGGTATCCTCGACAGCTCGCTCAAATATCACATCATGCACGCAAAAGAAAACGGCGTTACATCAGAAGAAATGGCAGAAGCCATAACACATATTGCGTTCTATGCAGGCTGGCCCAAGGCATGGGCGGCTTTCAATTACGCCAAGGAAATTTATTCCGAGGAAAAGTAAAATGAAAGCAATCGTAATATATTATTCCTATTCGGGAAACACGAAAAATATAGCCTTACATATTGCCGAAGCACTAAATGCGGATACGGCTGTAATTGATACAGTCAAGGCTTATGAAGGAGATTACGACGCTGTTGTGGAACAGGGTCACGATGAAATCAGAAAAGGATTCAGGCCTCCTATAAAGCCGATAAACGTTGACCTGTCGCAGTACGACACTATAATACTCGGCACACCTGTATGGTGGTACACATTCGCGCCTGCGGTAAAAACATTCATCGAAAGCAATGACCTTTCGGGAAAGACAATTTATCCGTTCGCAACAAACGGTGGCTGGCTCGGTCACACATTAAAGGATATCGCCGCTGAATGCAATGGCGCAAATGTAAAAAACGGTCTTGATCTGCACTTCAATGGTGCAAAGCTCATGACCGATAAATCAAAGCTTGAAAGCTGGATAAAAAATATTAAATAATATGAAAAAGCCCGACAAGCAAGAGCAAACGCAAATAACCGCCGTGCTCGCGCACAGCGGTTTTTTATTATCATTTTTACTGTATAAATATCATCATTACAGCCGACAGTATCGCCGATATCGCAGGAAATCCGACAAGCGTCAACAGCCACTTTTTTATCATCGTATTTTTATGGATATACGGCATCAGATCCTCCGTACCGGGAATTATCCACGCATTCGTGTGACCCACCCAGTAGGTGTCAATGAAAAATCTATCAAACAGTCCCGATATTATCAGTATAGCGGTGATCTGCCAGAAGCCTTCAAGAAAGCCCCTCGCACCGTTTATGTAATACACGCAGAAAAGCGTGACCACAAGTAGCGGTAAAACCGAGAAAAGCTTGAACAGGTTTGCGTTCTTTATGATCCGCTTTTTGGTGATAAGCCCTTTTTCAATTACCCTGTCCCATACCGGTTTTTCATAAAAGCAGACGAGATTGACATTGTTTTTTGCAATGCCGACAACACAGCCCAGAAGCAGAATAAAGCTTGCCGCCAGACTTTCAATGAATATAAGTGCGAATATCATAATTTCCTCCCTTTAAAGTTAAATCCGGCTAACCTTGCGGTACAGCATTAGCCGATATTCTTTACAAAGCCAGTCCTATTGCCCATGCGATAAGTCCTGCCAAAGCCGCAACGGGTACTGTCATAATAAGCAGCTTCAGCATCTTTGTAGCCTTATACTTAGGATCGTGCCAGGTGTCAAGCAGATCTTCTGTGCCGGGGATTATCCACCATTTCGACTTTGCTACCCAAAGATAGTCAACGAAGAACCAGTCGAAGAACTCCATTCCGTAGAACAGGACGTAATACTGCCATGCGCATTCAAAATATCCTCTTGCTCCGTTCATAAAGAGTATCATGACTATCGGGAATATCAGATCTCCGATCAAAAGCAGTGTCATCGAAATGACAGTGCGCTGCTTTATTTTTTTAGCGCTCGTAAGACCCATTTCCACAACTCTGTCCTGCATAACCTTAGGATAGAATATAATTCCGCCTACAGGTCCTTTTCTGCCGACAAGTGCAAGCATAAAAAGCGCAAACCATACCCACAGGATAAGAATTTCTATAACCAGTTTAAGTATCAGCATATTTTCTTTCTCCTTCTTGTTTACTCCAATTTTGATTATACACGACTAACTCATCTGTGTCAATATAGGAAATAAACAAATCCGCCTGCCATGTGACAAGCGGATTTCAATATTATTTCTTCTTTGTCCTCTTTTTCGGTACGGGTGTGACCTGTTCAAGAACTTCAACTACCTTTGCCGTAAGCTCCCTGTTCTCGATATCAAGAATATAATGCTCCTTTGCGCCGTCATACGGCACACCGCACTCAGCACCCGACATAAGTTCTTCGATTTCGGTGAGCTTTTTAACATATACCGTATTGTCGCAGACGAGCAGAACAGGCTTATCATTGACATAAACCATATATTCGCCGAACATCTTTTTATACCGCACGTTTTCGATACCGACAAGCTGTTCACAGACAAATTCTATGGCAATACCGCATAATTATTGTCGTGCGATTGCGCAGTCAGATTTTTCGTCAGATTGTATAAATTGAGTGCAGGCAGGCTTGCGCCTGTCAAGCGAAATTTGTGCAAGATGACGGGAAATATGCAAGCAAGCGTGCGGCAAAGGCGATAGCCGTTAATTGTGCGGTATTGCCATATATTCCTGCGATGTTGCCATTTCTCAGCCCCTGCTTTCTTTTCTCTTTACAAAAAATCTTATCGCAAACAGCACCGCCAGCATAAGCGCCGCCGAGAAGCCAAGCACTATGAATACGTTATGCACAAAGCCCGACAGCAGATAGCCGACAACGCACACCGCCGCAACTGTCAGCGCATACGGAAGCTGTGTCGAAACGTGATTGACGTGGTCGCACTGCGCACCTGTCGATGCCATAATGGTGGTGTCCGAGATAGGCGAGCAGTGGTCGCCGCACACCGCACCCGCAAGGCAGGCTGAAATGCAGATGATTACCATTGACGGAATTTCTCCCGTCTGCGCAACATTCGCAAGCTCCGCCTCAAACACGCTCGTAACGATAGGGATAAGTATGCCGAACGTTCCCCACGATGTACCCGTTGCAAAAGCAAGCCCGATAGCCACCACGAACAGTATTACAGGCAGAAGCACGCTCAGCGCCGTTGCACTCTGTACCACTCCCGAAACAAACGCACCTGCTTCAAGGTGGTTTGTCATTGTTTTAAGCGTCCACGCAAAAGTCAGTATAAGTATCGCAGGCACCATCTGCTTGAAGCCTGCGGCGATAGAATCCATACATTCGTTGAACTTCAACACACGGCGGAACATATAATATGCGATTATAACTATCAGCGCCGATATAGAGCCGAGTGACAGCCCGTAGGCGGCATCACAGTTTGCAAATGCCGTCACAAAATCCGTACCGGAGAAAAATCCGCCGGTATAGATCATACCCACAACGCAGAACACGATAAGCACAGCAACCGGAAGTATAAGGTCTATAACCCTGCCACGCTCGGTCACCGGCTGTGCGTCCTGCTCGTAAGTATTGTTTTGTGTCGTGAAAATATCACCGTTCTTTGCGTTGTCCTCGTGTATTTTCATCGGCCCGTAATCCGTATCGCTCACCGATATGAATATTACCATAAGTATCGTTAAAAATGCGTACAGATTATACGGGATAGTGTTTATAAACAGAGATATTCCGTTTACGCCCTCGACCGTACCGCTTACCGCCGCCGCCCACGATGAGATAGGTGCAATAATGCAGATAGGTGCGGCTGTCGAATCTATAAGATAAGCGAGCTTTGAACGTGATATGTTGTGCTTGTCGGTTATCGGCCTCATTACCGAGCCTACAGTCAGGCAGTTGAAATAATCGTCAACAAATATCAGCACACCGAGGAAAAACGTTGACAGTGCAACTCCCCGTCTGCCCTTGATATGAGCCGCCGCCCATTCGCCGTAGGCACGGCTGCCGCCCGCCTTGTTCATCAGTACAACGATTATTCCCAGTACAACAAGGAACACCAGTATTCCGACATTGTATGCGTTTGAAAGATTTGTTATAAGTCCGTCCTGCACGACCGCCTTGAACGTTCCCTCAAATCCCGTTCCCGATGCCGCCGCATAGATTATTCCTCCTGACAATATTCCGACAAACAGCGAGGAATACACTTCCTTTGTGATAAGCGCAAGTCCTATCGCTATAACCGGCGGAAACAGCGACCACAGCGTACCCTTGGCTTCGGTTATCGGTGCGGCAATAATACAGCATACCGTAAAAGCCACGATAAGCAATCCGAACACCGCTTTGCTCAGATAAGATTTTTTCTTCTTTTCCATTGTTACTTCCTTTTCGCCCATAAGCCATTCATACGGGCGGATTTACGTTTTAAGATACTTTAATGGTACATTATTTTGGCTCTGTTGTCAAGCGTTTATAGCTTAAAACCGCCGTAAAAAAGCGTATTTCCTGCACTTGCAACCAAAAATTCCGCCCCGATGATGCGGGACAGAAAAATCTGTATTCAATATGCTTTCCGAACCTGGCAATCTTCCCTGTACCCCATAGTATACAGATACTGACCGGATTTCAGTTGCTTTTTAGCGGTATTCTTCATTCCGCACTTAGTGTATTTAGCTACCTTAAGCTCAGTGTCGGTATCAAGCACGCAGGGTATACCCTCCCTTGCCGCTTCGGAAAAAGGGTGTTCCAGTATCTTTTTCATATATCCTTTTCCCTGATATTCACGCAGAACTACCACCATCGACACCGCTACATAATCCTTTTCCTTTTTGTAGACTTTGGCATAAAGCTCCTCGCTTGAACCTGCCACTATTCTCACACTGCGAAATGACATCTCCCTGAGCATTCTCCCGACCATATGTAACGCAGGCTTCAGCTTTATTTTAGTGCTTTTGCGCCAATACGCAAGAAACCCCTCGTGATTGTCGGACGTAGTGTACAAAACCCCCGAGTTATAGAAATACTCCGTCATTATCTCAAACGCCTTTATAATATCCTCACGAGGCGCAGTTGTGGCAATACCGTCGCCCTCTGCGGCGAAGGCTTCGCCGATAAGCGTTCCGTAATGCGCCAGCTCTTCCTTTGTCATACTGTTTACTTTCTGCATGATTTTTCCGCTCCTGTTTCAAGGTTAGTTATCGCTAATTATATTATAACCGATTTCAATCCGGCAGTCAACCAAAAATTCCGCAATTTCCAAAGCAGACCATTTTATATCAAAAACAGCGTTTTATCTTCGTGCCGCATATTACGCTCCGTAATATTTTAAATCCACATTTCCATTTCTCCGCTGTCGCTGAATCCGATTTTTTCATACAGCCGCCGTCCGACAGCCGACGGTTTCAGCCGTACATTGTGAACTCCCTTGTCTTTAAGCCATTTGATAAGCTCTTTCATTATAAGAGAAGCATATCCGTTTCTTCTCTTTTCGGGAACGCAATATACATCAATGACATATCCGTACATCGGAGTTTTGAAAAAGCAGAACGGCACATCTTCCTTTATCACAGCTCCGCCGCACGCAACCGCCTTGCTGTTTTCATATACGAGATAGTGACAGCATTTTTCCTGTGCGTACAGCTCTTTGTATTTTGCGTATATTTTACTCTCGGCGTTCTCCTGAAGCAGTGTTACCGAACCTACTTCTTTGAACATATCCATTTTCATTTGAACCACAATGTCAAGGTCTTTTATCTCCGCTTTTCTGACTTCCATAATTACAGCCTTTCGCTTATTCGATTATATAAACATTGCCATATAAACCGGAACACATAAAATATCCTGTTCCTTGCACATATCCTTTGTATACACAATGTATCTGTTCAGTATCCGCCCGGAATATTTTTCGGTAAATACATCAAGCGATCTATGCGTTTTATAACCCGATGATTTTACCTCTATCGGTACTATCTTGTTTTTCCTTGCAAGCAGGAAATCAACCTCATAATTATGCCTTGTTTCTTCATTCATAATTGTATGATAGAATAATTCGTCACCGTTACTTGCAATACACTGTGCGACCGCATTTTCATATAAATATCCGAGATTGACGCTCAGCTTATCACTGAGGACTTTCTGATATATATCATTTTCAGTAAAATCCTTATCCTTGAACATAAGCGTTACAAACAGCCCCGTGTCACTAAGGAACAGTTTAAAACGGGATAAATCCTTAGTGCTTGACATTCCGGTGTTGGGGTCATTTACATTATACGAAACAAGGACAGTCTTTGAATCCTTAAGCTCGGCAATAAGCTCCAAAATTTTGTCCGATTGCTCTTTACCGATTACTGTGCCCGGCTGAAATCTGGCTACATTCTTATTAAGCTGTGCCGGTATTGCATCAAACAGCATCGAGAGCCTGCCCGTCTGATCTATTTTTGCAAAATCTGCCTCATAAAGATTTAGTATATCACGCTTAATTTCATCAACTTTTCTGAAATTATTGCTTTCAACATAAGCACTCACCGCCTGCGGCATTCCACCTACAAGCATATATAGTCTGAACTGCCTTAGCTGTTTACGGTGTACTGCGTCCCCGAGCGGAATATTTTTTTCAAAGCATTGTCTTAGTAAAGAAAATGTCGTTTCATCACCGAGTGCCCACAGAAATTCCTCATAGTCCATAGGGTACATACTGACTTTTCTTTCTTCACTCGGGATCACTATATCTCTGACATTTTTCTTTATAGAAATCAGCGAACCCGTTTCTATATAGTCATATCTGTGATCTTTGACAAGCGTTTTTATAGCCTGCCGTGCCATAGGACATAGCTGGACTTCGTCAAATATGATAACCGACCTTCGTTCGTGCAGATCCTTCCTGTACTGAAGCTGAAGCTGCAAAAAAAGATAATTCAGATCGGAAACATCGTCAAAAAGCTCTCTGACCTCTTTCGACGCTGTAGCAAAATCAACAAGTATATAGCTTTCATATTCGTTCTTCGCAAACTCCTCAACGACTGTAGATTTTCCGATACGCCTTGCACCCTCTACAAGCAGAGCAGTATTGCCGCCCGATTCATTTTTCCACTGTAACATTTTGTCGTATATCTTCCGCTTGAACATAGGCTTTCTCCTTTTTCGCATTTTTTATTTTGCTGATTTCAAGAATAATCGCATTTTTTATAAAAGCGTTTTTATGCTTTATCGCAATTTTCATTTCCGGTATTTTATCCGTTATCGCAATTTTTATACTTCAATATTACCACTTTCCCGCACTTTTTGCAATACCCATCCCCATTTTTTGCATAAAAACCCCGCCCCCGAAAACTCGGGGGCGGGGAAAATACCTATATCTATCGCTTCACTTACGCATTCTTGTCAAGACCTGTGATTTCAAGTGTATCACGGGCGATAAGAAGCTCCTCGTTTGTAGGAATTACCCATACCTCGACCTTGCTGTCGGGAGCAGAGATCTTTGCGAGCTTGCCCTTTAAGCCGTCGTTTACAGAGTTGTCGAGCTTGATGCCGAGATATTCCATATTCTCGCATACGCCCTTTCTTACTTCCGGAGCGTTCTCGCCGATACCGCCTGTGAAGATAACAACGTCAAGACCGTTCATAGCGGCTGTGTAAGAACCGATGTACTTCTTTATCTCGTATGTCAGCATATCTGTAACAAGCTGTGAACGCTTGTCGCCGTGCTGTGCGGCACTTGTGATATCTCTGTTGTCGCTGAACTGACCCGAAAGTCCGAGGAAGCCCGACTTCTTGTTGAGATAGTCGCTCATCTGTGCGGGAGTGAAGCCCAGCTTGTTCTGTACGAATTCAACAGCCGAGGGGTCAACGCTGCCCGAGCGTGTACCCATGATGATACCGTCAAGAGGAGTAAAGCCCATTGATGTATCTACAGACTTTCCGTCCTTGATAGCTGTTATGGATGAACCGTTGCCGAGGTGGCAAGATACGATGTTAAGACCTTCAAGGCTCTTGCCTGTGACCTCGCCGTACTTCATTGATACAAAGCGGTGTGATGTTCCGTGGAAGCCGTACTTTCTTACATGGAACTGCTCATAGCACTCATATGGCATACCGAACATATAAGCCTTGGGAGGCATTGTCTGGTGGAACGCCGTATCGAATACTACTACCTGAGGAGTTGTTTCGGGTATAACCTTCTTGCAGGCTCTCAGCGCGAGTGCGTGTGCGTGGTTATGTACAGGAGCAAGGTCTGCAAGACCGTCTATCTGATCTATAACCTCGTCCGTTACGATTGTTGTCTTTGTGAATACCTCAGCGCCCTGCACTATTCTGTGACCTACAGCGCCTATCTCGCTCATATCCTTGATAACGGCGGCGTTGCCCTTTGTCATTACCTCAACCAGCTTTTCAAAAGCCTCTGTGTGAGTGGGGAACGAACATTCCTCTACATATTCCCTGCCGTCAAACGTCTTGTGAGTGATCTTTCCGTCTATACCGATACGCTCGCAATTTCCCTTTGCTATGACCGACTCATCCTTCATGTCTATAAGCTGATACTTCAGTGATGAACTGCCGGCATTTACTACCAGAATTTTCATTTAAATAAGATACCTTTCTGAATTTATTTTTGCTGAACGCAATATCATTATTATTTTAAACCAAACCGCCCGAAAAATCAAGTGCTTTGACGAAAAATACGACAGCTTGCCGATATTTTTACAAGTTCTTTGTCAATAGGCGGTTTTCTATTAGTTTATCCTATTGTTGACAAATACAATCTAAGTATGATATTATATATCCGCAAGGACAACCTTGGACGATAGGCGGTTAATCCTACTCCCGAAGCAGAATTAAAGTCTGCAAGGGAGGTGAAATGCAATGAACTACATAACATTAGAGGACTTACTTCTGTTCGGCTCATTTTTAGCCGATTTTGTTATTGCTGTATTTGCTGTACTCGCTTTTTTAAGCAAAAAGAAATAACCGCCCCACAACTTCCAGACGTGAGCGGTTAAATCTGTTTACGCTTCGGGAGCAACCGTCTATAAAGAGGTTGTTCTTGTATTTGTATTATAACATAAAATCAAGTCGGTGTCAACCGATACGGCGATACGCTGTCTTTTGCCTACCGGCAAGTCTGTATTTATAAAACTCTCTATCCCTATCCCCAAACCCCTTTCCCCGGGAAAGGGGCTATTTTGCTGGGGCTACCGTCCCTAGTCCCTGTTGGGGGCTACGCCCCAAAGCAAGGATGCTTTGGTTGCTTGCCAAAAGTTATAAGCAAGGATGCTTATGTCAGCTGAATCAAGCCGTTGCACGATGCAACGGCACAAACAGCTGACTTTGCAGAGACGCAAAACCAACAGAGCAAGCAACGCTAAACACCCATTTTTAACAACGATAGAGGTTTTTCGACAGTCTGAGTTTTTATGTTAAAACGTTCTCAGCCGTTGCATAGCAAAGCCGCATTTTATGCGGCGAAATCGTCTTGTGCCGATTTCAGTCTGAGGTTGTTATTGCGTAAGCAAAAACGTTCTCAGCCGTTGTCAAGTCCGGACAAGTTGCATTTCCCCCGGTGATATGCTAAAATATTCACGAGGGAAACCTTGGACGTCAGGCGGTCAATTCATCTTCCGAAGTGCCAAAGCACTTTGAAAGGAGGTGAAGCTGTGTACATAACTCTGGACAACTTAATTCAGATTGGTATTTTCCTAACGGGATTTACCGTTATGATATTCAGTATCATTTCTTTTTTTATTAACAAAAAGAAATAACCGCCCTCGCTACTAACCTGAGGCGGTTATTCTTTAACTCAATCTAGGGAGCGACCGTCTGTCGTTTCCCTCTTTTTGTATCTATAATATAACATAAAATCAAGCCGGTGTCAAGTGCATCGCCCGGCATAATCCGAAGAACCGCCCTGTTTAAAAGGCGGTTCTGCGTTTATACGGTTTTCCTCACAGGTCTTATATACTTCCAGTACCTCTTGCAGTCGTGATAGAAATAGAACACTCTGCCCTGCGTTTTGTCAAGCTCATAGCCCGACTTTTCATAGTCAAAGTCTTTCATAGCCTGTTCTATCTTTGCTTCAACAGCACTGTTTTCGGTCTGAAAGTCGAACGGTCCGTGCTCAAACACGATATACTCGCCCTCAGGCACGTCCATGATCTGCATCTGCTTTGGCATCTCTCCGCTGTAGTCGGCAGGAAGCCTTACGCCGTAAGCCTCAGCCAGCGGAATGCCCCAGCTGCATATTCTTCCCTCAGGCTCGTTTATGTATGCCATCACCTGACCGCTGCCGCTATCGGCTTCATCACCGCCCATATCGTCGAGCTTACCCTTGATACTGTCAAGTAGTCCGCATATAGTTGCACAATCCTGTCCGGGAATGTGACTCTGCTTTTCCCAGAAGTCGTAATACCCTATACTCTCGTAGTTTCTGATATGCAGGAATTTATGAGCCGGGATCGTTACGAAATACACCTTAATATCACTGTTTGTCTGTGCCATACCTGTTCCTCCTATGCCTAAAAGATAGCAGTCGAAAGGTCTTATAGCCGTGCGGAGAATTACAGGCACAGGGTGTGAACGGTAAGAGCTCGGAGTAATTCCGTATGCCGCTTTGAATGCCCTTGTGAACGCCTCGTGAGATGTAAAGCCGTAGTCAAGAGCTATATCAAGTATGCCCTTGTCGGTATCTCTCAGCTCCCTCAGCGCAAAAGCAAGCCTGCGGTATCTCATATAGTCCCGCAGATTCATTCCCGATATCTCGCTGAACTTTCTTGAAACATAATATTCCGAATATCCGAGCGACTTCGAGAGCCTGCCCAGCGTCAGTTTTTCATCCTCGCCGCTTTTGATGCATCTGTCGATGTCGTCAACGATATTCTGAATATTCATATACCATTCGTTTATCTCACTCATCTGTTTTTCTCCCGTACAGCTTTCTTCCGCCTTTCCGACTGAATTTATTTTACCATAAAAGAGAAGCATCCGCTTGATACGGCTTGCTGTCCTGCTTATTCCTCCGGATTGAAGTAAACATCGCCGTTTTCATCGGTCGTAAACACCGTGAAGCCTGTATAGCACACGTTTCCGTAAATATCGTTTATAACAAAGCTGTATCTGTAGTCGCCTGCAGGCAGATTGACAAACTCTATCATATTGTCACCGCTATAGGTGCATTCATCACCCTCCGCCTTGCCTGCAAAGTTACCCTCGCTGTCGTAGGTGTTGAATATCGGCACTATGACATCTCCCTCTTTAAGCGGAACAACACTCCTTGCCGACTCGCCGTTTTCGTTTACACCGTCCCATGTTCCGAGTACTGTTATGTCATACGCATTGCCGTCCCGCTCCATAGCTATACGCAGGTTGGTTTCCTTGCCGTTGAGCTTTATAGGTGAAGTGTAAATCGAGCTGCTACCTTTTTCTTCTACTATATACATAGGAATGAGGTTATTCTCGATCATGTACCACTGACCGCTGAAAGTGTCTTCAACAAGTCCCGAAGAGAAATCTACCTTTGTACTCTGGTCAACACCAAATTCAAGCAGTTCGCCTGTTTCCTCGTCCACACGGTAAACCGAGCAATTGACACTTGCAAGATTATTTATTGTATCGTCCGTTACGGTGAAATAGAATGTTCCCTCATCGTCAAGCACAGGTCCGACATCTATCTGCACACTGCTCTTATCGCCGCAGAAATCCATATTGGCGTTCTGATTATTGTAATGCTCCCAGTTGCTCTCATAGTCGGAATAATCACCGTCGCTCCAGTACACCGCACCGTCAGCAAGCCATGTATTTTCACCGCTGTATCCGTCCGTACTGCCATTTTGTGCGCCGTAGGCTATTCTGTCAACGAAGGTCATATAGTACGGACTTACACATATCTTACCGAATATTGCAAGCTCGGCAGAGCCGGAAACACCGAAAGGATAGTAGGTCGAAAGACCTGTAGATCCGTACTTGTCCGCGCCGTAGATATTATACACGACTGCCTTTTCCAGCACCGACATAACCTTGTCTGCCTTGTCACCGGGAACTGTCGCGCTTATCATAGAGCCGAGATCAACCATATTGGTATAGCCCTCGGTTTCATTATTGCTGCCGTAGGATCTTACCCCATAGATGCTTCTTATCATTTCTGCAAGCATTGCAGAATCGGCTGAACCTGCGTTCATTTCAGAAGCGGCATCATTTACTGCTTTTACAAGTTCATCTATTCGGCTGAGATCCGTTATCGAAAGCGTAGCCTCGCCGCCTGCGCCGATAGCCTCGCACGATGCCATAAAGCTGTCAGCGACCGTCTTTCCAAGCTCGGCTGTATCCGCTGTAGGATTACTTTCCATAAAGCCTGCTATCTCGGTATAATCCCAGCCGTAACCGGGTTCGGTTTCCTCGGACGCAAACATATAGTCCGCATGAGGAACAAGCATATTTGCCGTTTCTACTGTTGCCATAAGGCAAGCATCAAAGCCGATGAACGCAAACTTATCCGTCATCTTATCGTATATTGAGGTAAGTGCTGTGTCTATTTCCTCAAGCGACAGCGAATCGTTTTCATTCAGCTCGTCAAAGCACACACCGCTTATACTTCCGCCGCCGTGATTCCAGAAGATAAGCCCCATTTTAGCCGCTGCATAGTTTTCTATACCCCAGCCGAGAAAATCGATAAGCACATCCTCCTTGCCCATATTGACAGATTCTTTTTCTTCGATAAGGCTTATTTCTCCGCCCGTTACAACATAACGCTGTGTCTTTTCGGCAGAGATCCCGTATGTATCAGCCCATGCACCCGCACCGCCCGTCTGAATGACAAACTTCACGTTCTCGCTTTGTGAGCCTGCGACCATTTCCTCAATGTCGCCGCTTGCAAGCCCGTTCTCGCTTTCAAGGTCGCTGCCGCACATATAAACGAATACCGTCTGTGTGCCGTCCTCGCCCATAGGCTTTTCGGTTTCACGCTGTTTTCTTGTAATGCTTATTCCGTCCGAATCGCTGAACGTCAGCTTTGACGCGCGGCTGCCATTGACCTCGCCGTCATACTTATTGCCGCCGCTTTCGCCACCGTCCGAATTTTTGCTCTCGCTTGTCTGCCTGTTATCACTTGACGTGCTGTCTGAAACCTCTTCCTCATCGTCAAGGCAACCGCTTGAAAGAAGTGCCGTTGCAAGTACAGAAAATGCAAGCAATGTACGCAGTATCTTTTCGTTCGTTTTTCTCATAAACTCTCCTTTTCTCTTAATCGGAATTATAACCATATTCTCACATATTATAATCTTTTTCACCGGCAATTGCAACGAAAAGGCACAAACGGCGTTTAATCGGCTTGAAACGGTAGTTTTCCCTTGCCCTGCACCGCATTCTTGCCGCCCTTGCCAAAGGTGACAGCGCTTTACCAAGCCTTTCAAAAACCGCACTGTAATACTCGCCTAAAGATATTCCTCTGTGCTATTCTGCGTTACCGCCCCAAGTAAGCCTACGCTAACCTAATTTTTACAAAAAAAATTTAGTTAAACCTATTGACAAACGTCAAAGTATCGGTTATAATTAAATCATCAAATCAGTAAACGTTACTGATTTTGTTAAAATTGACAAGAAACAAATCATTTTATTTTATGAAAGGATAGGTAATTTACTATGAAAAAGTGGGTATGTCCGGTATGCGGTTATGTTCATGAGGGAGATACACCTCCCGAGTTCTGCCCCCAGTGCAAGGTTCCCGGCAGCAAGTTCACAGAGCTCAAGGAGAGCGAGAAGCTTGTATTCGCGGATGAGCACAAGGTTGGCGTTGCAAAGGCAGTTGAGGATGAAGAAATCCTTGCAGGTTTAAAGGCTAATTTTGAGGGCGAATGCACAGAGGTAGGTATGTATCTTGCTATGGCAAGAGCAGCTCACAGAGAGGGCTATCCCGAGGTAGGTCTTTACTATGAAAAGGCTGCATGGGAAGAGGCTGAACACGCAGCAAAGTTCGCAGAGCTTTTAGGCGATGTTGTAAGCGCATCGACAAAGGAAAATCTCGAAAAGAGAGTTGCCGCAGAACATGGTGCTACACAGGGCAAGCTCGACCTTGCAAAGAGAGCTAAGCAGTTAAATCTTGACGCTATCCATGACACTGTTCACGAGATGGCAAAGGACGAAGCAAGACACGGCAAGGCATTTGAAGGTCTTTTAAACCGTTATTTCAAGTAAACAGACGGCTGTGAGCCGCGTCAAATTCGCCGTTGCGGCTGCAAATTCCGCCTTTTATAACAACTCGGCTTATCTCAGGATAGCAAAACGGTGGGAATTAACAAAGCGATAATCAATGCTTGAATTATGCCATCGGCGGATATAAACATTATAAAAATGCTGATAAGGGTACTGTGAAAAATTCACAGTACCCTTTACTTTTGTATCGGAATGCAATTACTCCTTCTTGGCATCCATCATAGAAGCCAAATGTGCCGCCATCAGTTTTGCGGTTTCGCCGCTGAGCTGAGCGGATGTTTTATTGTCGCCCGTAAGGTGTATAATCTCCTTGTGCTCTCTGCCCTTTTTAGGTTCGGGAAGAGAGTTGAAGAAGTCCTCCGATGACACCTCAACATGCTTATCATAATTATCGATATAAGAACGGGCAGTTCCTATTATCTTTGAATATCCCGCATCACCTGAATTTTTGACCTCTGTGAAAAATTGACAGATCCTGTCATCGTGTACCTTTGCAAGACAAGATGCAACATAGGTATACGTTGCGGAAAGCTCCGGGTTACGCACAACATTCAAAGCAAAATCGATAAAATCGTCCTTGTTGTGATAACGCAGATAGTTACACGCGGCTGTAACACTGTTATAATAATTCTCGGAAATTATTACTTTACCGTCAAGCTCTGTCTGACCTGCGAGCAACGCGTCAAGCATAGGCTTTGTAAGTTCTTCAACGCCCTGTGCACACGCCACCATATCAGCGTCCGGGTAGCGTTCGGAGAATGAATCCAGCTGTTTCGGCAAGCGTCTCTGTCCGGACTTCGGCACTACACCGAGCTTCTGCTTTACAGCGTCATAAGTGTCCGGTGTAACGTATTTTCTCGATGTAAGTCCGATACGCAACTGTTCTTTTGTCAGCGACTCAAACGGAACACGGAAAGAAGCAGAAGAAAAGCCTATGGTTTTCTTTTCGCCGTTCTCATCGGTTATCTTCCAGATCTCATTGAGCGGCTGTATCTGCACGGTATAGAACGGCTTGCCCTCTATTGCCGCCGCACAAGCCGCATAGTGACCTTTGAGCAATACCGAATAAAGCCCGGAGAAATGCAATGAGATACCGAACAGATCTCCGTTTCTGAGCCCCTCGGCAGAAGCCTTTTTAATAAGTGACGGGTCATATGCGGACGGTTTTTCGGTCGGTATAAGAAAAGGTGCGCTGTACGCCTTATCCCCTATCACACTTATGTTTCTGCTGCTGTTGCGCAATTGCTTTGACACGCCGTAACCGGACCAGAAAAACATACTTTCGCCTGCAGTGGGATATGTTTCAACGTACGTCACAGCATACAGTCCATCAGGGAGCAGACGCATAAACGGCTCGAGCGCATACTCCGGTGAGCCGCCTTTCGCAAGTTTTGCGTATGCACCGTCTATGCTCTCTGCTATTATAGAGCCGCTTGAGGCACTGCCATACTCACTGATGACCTTATCCGCATCGTCATCATTCATACCGCCGCTTATGACCATAACCGGAGCATCGTGGGAATAAAGACAATACTTGTCGTATTCGGAATTTATGCGACATATGCCTATCTTGGCAAGACCGTCCTTTACCGAGAAAACCATAACCTCGCTGTCATTTATATTGATGTGCTCGCATACTACCTGAGGTATCTTTTCACTCATATTTTTACCTTCGCCCCTTTCACTCATTTATCCTGCGTTCCGAGCGCAAGGTACTGTTCTATTTTATCAAGCGCGCTACTGTCAAACAACGACTTCGGTATCCATACAAGCGGCACTTTTCTCCTTGTCACAATAAACATGGAGGAGGTTTCGATGTAGTTGTCGTTCATTCCGAAACGGATAATTTCGTGCGGACTGTATACACTGTCTTCTGCCGCTGATATTCCGACCGGACATATCGCAAACGTGACCGTTTCATCGCTGTCCGTACAGCTCTTTATCATAGCCGAATATTTCAGCTTCGTCACTGCTACCATTATAAGATACGCAACTGCCACTGCGCCTACGGCACAGAAGAATATACCCATTCCGAGATACCACCAGTTATCCTCGGCAAAGCCTATAAGCATATGAAATAATACCGCCGCAAGCACTCCGGCCGCCAGGGCTATGCACCACAGGAATTTGCCGACCTTACCTATCGCAAGCGACAGCAGTGATGAACGTATTTCTTTCGGATTGTATTCACCCTTTGCAAATATCGCAGAGTCCGGTATATCGTAATTTGAGAAGAACCGTTTATCGGGAAGTATCTCAACGGGCGTATCGCACTCAATATCGCTGCCCGATATTTCGGAAAGTATTATTGTCTTAGCCGCCGTAAACTGCGAACGTCCCGTAAATGCACGGTCCGGTATATGATAGGTCTGCTTTCCCGCCGTTATCTCTATATTTCCCTTGTCTATCCTTACCGATGAAACATCGCCCCATTCGTATACATCGGGGTGTGCATCACCGGGATATATCACGGAAAATGTATCGGATATTATATAAGTCGTTCCGTTGCTGTCAGTCATCACCTGACCGCACAGATGTTCAAATGCCATTTGAAGCCTCTTTTCCCCCTTATAAAGCAAGCACTTTAAGGGCACAAATACTCTGTTTATTTATCGGCAGAAAAATACTTAATTTTAAGCTTTACAGCATTTTTTTACATTCTGTTATGAAATCAGAATATGACGAACATTCCGAAGCGTGGAAATCTAAGTGAAAATAAACTGAAAACAGCCCGGCAGACAGCTATTTATATGCAAACTCATCTTGACTTTTTTTTGTAAAGCGGTTATAATTATTGATAAGCACGAATTTTACCGTGCGGCTTGCTATATAAAAATATGGTATAAAGACAAACAGATTAACAAAGGGGTAGGTCGATAGATGGCGTCAGAAAGAATGACGGTTGCAAGAGCTATGGTAAAAGCTCTCGAGGCGGAGGGTATAACAACAGTATTCGGTTATCCGGGTGCGGCTATATGTCCGTTTTATGATGAGCTTATAAGCTCAGGTATACGCCATATACTTGTGCGCCACGAGGTCAACGGCGGACACGCCGCAAGCGGTTATGCGCGTATGACAAGAAAACCCGCAGTCGCAATAGCTACATCGGGTCCGGGTGCGACAAACCTTATAACGGCTATAGCAACCGCTCACATGGACAGCATACCTATGGTCCTTATCACAGGGCAGGTAAGCTGTGAACAGATAGGACGGGATGTTTTCCAGGAGGCGGATATTACAGGTGCTGCCGAGCCTTTCGTAAAGCATAGCTACCTTGTAAAAAATCCCGAGGAAATGCCGGTTATTTTCAAAAATGCATTTTACATTGCAGGTTCGGGCAGACCGGGTCCTGTACTTATTGATATGCCTTTTGACGTACAAAAGGCGGAGATAGATTTTGAATATCCCAAAACAGTGGATATCCGCTCTTACAAGCCGAGTGTTCAGGGCAACAAGCTGCAGATAAAGCGCGCTGTCGCCGCTATTGAAAAGAGCAAAAAGCCGCTTATCTGTGCCGGCGGCGGTATCTTTACCGCAAATGCCGAAAGGCTGCTTGAGCAGTTTATGCAGCTTACAGATATTCCTGTTGTAAATACTATGATGGGAATGAGCAGTGTTCCTGCCGACAATCCGTTGTTCTACGGAATGATAGGTATGCACGGTGTAAAGAGTGCGAACTATGCCATCAACAACTGCGATCTGTTGATACTTCTCGGTGCGAGAGTCGGTGACAGAGCAGTCACCGCAATAAGCAGACTTGAGGGTGCAACGGTAATACACATAGACGTTGACCCGGCAGAGATAGGCAAAAACCTTGCAGCAACAATACCCGTTGTAGGTGATGTAAAGAACATACTTGAGCAGCTGCTTGAATGCGCAAAGAATTACGACCATTACGACTGGAAGCAGGAGCTAAACGAGGTAAAGAAAACACAGGACAAGCCGATCGAAGCCGAGCCCGAGGGCTGTGTAAATCCTAAGGCTTTCATAAGGCTTCTCGGTCAGAAGCTCCCCGATAATTCCGTGGTAAGCGCCGATGTCGGACAGAACCAGATATGGACTGTCAATAACATAGGACTCAGGAACGGCAGATTTATCACATCGGGCGGCATGGGAACAATGGGCTACTCCGTTCCTGCGGCGCTGGGTGCAAAGGCAGCGTGCCCCGACAGCGAGGTCATTGCGATATGCGGTGACGGTAGCTTCCAGATGCAGTTCATGGAGCTCGCAACAATGATACAGCATGACATTGCGGTAAAAGTAATCGTCATGACGAACAATCGTTTAGGTATGGTAAGAGAGCTTCAGACAAACGGTTATGACAACAGGCTTACAGCGGTATTCCTTGACGGAAGCCCCGACTTCATAAAGCTCGCAGACAGCTACGGCATACACGCGCAGAGAGTTACCGATATAGCCGATGCGGACAAGGCAATTGACGAGATGCTCTCGTCAAAGGGCTGTTATCTGCTTGAGGTCAGAGTAGCCGAAAACGAAAAGACTATACTGTAAAGGGTGAGCCTATGAAGCATACTATATCAATACTTGTAGAAAACCACGCCGGTGTGCTCGCAAGGGTCGCGGGACTTTTCGCAAGACGCGGTTTCAATATAGACAGCCTTGCGGTAGGTATTACCGAGGATGAAAAAATCTCCCGTATAACAATTATCGCAGACGGAACGGCTTATACCTTAGAGCAGATCGAAAAACAGCTCAACAAGCTGATAGACGTTATCAAGGTACGCCATTTGCCCGCAGAGGAGCTTTTATCAAGGGAGCTCGTACTTATAAAGGTAGCTTGCCAGCCGTCACAGAGGGCAGAGCTTATTTCGCTCGCCGAGATAGCAAAAGCAAAAATTTCCGATATAACGGTAAATACGATGACGCTTGAATTATCCGACAGCGTTCCCCGTATAAAGACGTTTGAGGAGCTTTTACGTCCGTACGGAATAAAGGAAACGGTCCGTACAGGCTCAATAGCAATGCAAAAAGGCGGGGCTTCTATGAAGCTGTAAAAGCCGCGCTTTAATATACGGAGGCAAAACTCCGAAAACAAATTTAAAGGAGATCTTTAAAATGGCAAAACTTTATCATCAGGAAGATTGCAACCTTTCTCTGCTCGACGGCAAGACAGTTGCAATAATCGGTTACGGCAGCCAGGGACACGCTCACGCTCTTAACTTAAAGGACAGCGGCGTTAAGGTAATCATCGGTCTTTACAACGGCTCAAAGTCATGGGCAAAGGCTGAGGCTGCAGGTTTTGAAGTATACACAGCGGCAGAGGCAGCAGCTAAGGCTGACATCATCATGATCCTCATCAACGATGAAAGACAGGCTGACCTTTACAAGCAGAGCATCGAGCCCAACCTTACAGCAGGTAAGACACTCGCATTTGCTCACGGCTTCAACATCCACTTCGGTCAGATCGTACCTCCCAAAGATGTTGACGTTATCATGGTTGCTCCTAAGGGACCGGGTCATACAGTACGTTCAGAGTACACAATCGGCAGAGGCGTTCCCTGCTTAGTTGCAGTTCACCAGGACGCTACAGGCAGAGCGCTTGACACAGGTCTTGCTTATGCGGCAGGTATCGGTGGTTCAAGAGCCGGCGTACTTATGACAACATTCAAGATGGAAACAGAAACAGACCTCTTCGGCGAACAGTGCGTTCTCTGCGGCGGCGTTACAGCCTTAATGAAGGCAGGCTTTGAAACTCTGGTTGAAGCAGGCTACGATCCTCAGAACGCTTACTTCGAGTGCATCCACGAGATGAAGCTCATCGTTGACCTCATCTACAAGGGTGGTTTCCAGATGATGAGATACTCTATCTCGGATACAGCTGAGTTCGGTGACTATGAGGTTGGCAAGAGACTTATCACAGACGAAACAAAGAAGGAAATGAAGAAGGTTCTCGGCGAGATCCAGGACGGTACATTCGCACGCAACTGGATCATGGAGAACAAGATGGGTCGTTCACACTTCAACGCAGTAAGACGTATCGAAAGCGAACAGCAGCTTGAACAGGTAGGCAAGGAGATCCGTAAGCTGTATGCATGGAATGACGATGCAGGCAAGTCTATGGACGAAATTGCAGACGCTAAGTTCAGCAAGTAATCCGAAATTGTTTTCGACATAAGGATATAAAGTATGACCGCCGTACAGAGATGTACGGCGGTTTTTATTTACAGCGGCTACTACTTGCAAATTCGCGACGAATATAGTATAATAATGTATTGACATTTGCAATACAAAACAGCATAATATGGGTAGACCAACAGAAATGTTTTGACTTATACAGAGCGACAGGAAAGGACAGATGACTATGAAAAACGAATACATAACAATGCCGGCACTCGCACTGCGTGGACTTGTAATATTTCCGGGTATGATACTTCACTTTGACGTAGCAAGAGAACGCTCTATAAATGCCGTTGAAGAAGCTATAGAAAACAACGAAAGACGTATCTTCCTTGTAACACAGATAGACGAAGAGGTTGATGACGTTACAGCAGACAATCTCTATAAGACAGGTGTCGTTGCCGAGATAAGACAGACGCTTAATACTCCTGACGGTGCAAGACGCGTACTTGTACAAGGGCTTTATACGGCAAAGCTTAAAACCATAACACAGGAAGACCCTTATCTTATTTCGGATATCGCCCCTATGCCTAAACTCAGCGATACACTCAGTGCCGCTGAAAAGACGGCGTTTGTGCGCGCTATCAACAACGAATTCAGGCAGTACAGCGAAATGTCACCCAGAATGCCTATCGAGCTTTATCGCGGCATACTCAGCGAAAAAGATCTTTCAAGACTTATCGACCTTATCGTTTTCAACGTATACTTAAAAGTTGAAGACAAACAGGCGCTTTTGTCCTGCCTGTCACTGCGCAAGAAAGCGGAGCTTCTTGTTAAATTTCTTGCAAGAGAAGTCGATATCGTGCGCCTTGAGCAGGATATAAACGAAGAGGTTAAAGAAGCGCTCGACAGAAATCAACGTGAATTTTACCTGCGCGAGCAGATGAGAGCCATCTCCCGTCAGCTTGGTGAAAGCGACGATCCCCAGTCGGAAGCTTTTGAATATATGGACAGGATCGAAGAATGCGGATTTGACGAGGATACCGAAGAAAAGCTGATGAAAGAATGCGAAAAGCTTATGCACCTCTCCGCCGGATCACAGGAGGCGGCTGTTGTAAGAACGTATCTCGATACAGTCCTTGATATGCCGTGGAACGTTTATACGCACGGAAAGACGGATATTGCAAAGGCTGAAAAGCAGCTCGACCGCGACCACTACGGAATGAAGAAAGTCAAAGAACGTATACTTGAAATAGTAGCGCTCAATCAGTGGAAGGACGCTGACAAAAAAGGTCAGATCATCTGCCTTGTAGGTCCTCCCGGAGTCGGTAAGACATCAGTCGCAAAGTCAATTGCAACAGCGCTTGGCAGAAAGTATGCCAGAGTTTCGCTCGGCGGTGTACGCGATGAGGCGGATATCAGAGGTCACAGAAAGACCTATATCGGAGCAATGCCCGGTAGGATCGTCAATGCGCTAAAGCAGGCAAAGTCTATGAACCCCGTTATACTGTTCGATGAGATAGATAAGATGGGTACTGATTATAAGGGAGATCCTGCAAGCGCAATGCTTGAAGTTCTCGACAGTGAGCAGAATGTAGCTTTCAGGGATCATTATCTTGAAATACCGATAGATCTAAGCGAGGTACTGTTTATCACAACAGCAAACACCCTCGATACTATCCCCGCTCCCCTGCTCGACCGTATGGATATAATTGAGCTCGGTAGCTACACGAGAGAAGAAAAGTTCCATATCGCAAAAGAGCACCTTGTACCGAAGCAGCTCAAAAAGCACGGCATCAAGTCGCAGGTGCGCTTTGCAAATGACGCATTATATACTATAATAGACTTCTACACGAAGGAAGCCGGCGTAAGAAAGCTTGAAAGAAACATTGCTAAAATCTGCCGTATGACGCTCAAAAAGCTCGCATCCGGTGAAGCAGAAAAGATAAATATCAAGGCAAAGGATATCGAAAGCTACCTCGGCGCAAGGAAATATACAGGTGAAGCCATTTCAAAGCAAGACGAGGTCGGTGCTGTAAACGGACTTGCATGGACTTCGGTCGGAGGTACGCTTTTACCGCTTGAAGTACTGGTGATGGAAGGAACAGGCAAGATTGAGCTTACCGGCTCACTCGGCGATGTAATGAAAGAATCTGCAAAGATCGCAGTCAGTCTGACACGTTCGCTTTCACTCAAGTATGAAATAGACCCGGAGTTCTACAAGAACAAGGATATCCATATCCACGCGCCCGAGGGCGCAGTGCCCAAGGACGGTCCTTCCGCAGGCGTAACTATGACAACGGCTCTTGTTTCCGCGCTTTCCGGTATTGCCGTTCGCAGAGATGTTGCAATGACCGGTGAGATAACACTGCGCGGTAAGGTTCTGCCTATCGGCGGACTGCGTGAAAAAACGATGGCGGCATATTCAGCCGGAGTAAAGACCGTAGTTATCCCCGATGAAAACAAAGCTGATATGAAAGAACTTGATGATGTCATACTGAACAACATAAACTTTGTACTTGCCGACAACATTGACACAGTGCTGAATGCGGCACTCGTAAAGCCGAACGTTACCGCCGCCAAGAAAAGCGCCGACGATCTGGCATCGGCAAAGCCGCGCACATCAAGAAAGACAAGCAAGAGCATCATAAAGGAAATATGATATGAATTTTAATAAGGCTGAGTTTTATACCTCCTACGGTCTGTTTAAACAGATACCGAAATCCGAAAAAGCTGAGATTGCTTTTTCAGGAAGAAGCAATGTAGGAAAATCCTCGCTGATAAACAAGATACTTAACAGGAAGTCACTCGCCCGCGTCAGCTCTATGCCCGGCAAGACTGTGACCATCAATTTTTACTCGGTAGACAACGTATACTTTGCGGATCTGCCCGGTTACGGCTATGCAAAGGTATCAAAGTCGGAAAAACAACGCTGGGCTGGACTGGTGGAGGGTTATCTTGCAGATGACAGAAACCTTGCGCTTGTATTCCAGCTGGTAGACTTCAGACACCCGCCGACAGCTGACGATATAATGATGATAAACTTCCTTATCGACAATGAGATACCGTTTGTTGTCGTTCTTACAAAGGCGGACAAGCTGACTAAAAACGAGCGTGCAAAGCGCAGGGAGGCTCTGCTCTCCGAGATGCCGTGTGCGGAAGATATCCATATGATCGAATTTTCTGCTATGAACGGCGAGGGTGTGGAAGAGATCCGTGAAATAATCGAAGATATTGAACAGGAAGCCCTTGAAGGCAACGCTCCCGATGAAGCAGGCAAAGAGCAGTGACGGACATATATTCGCTGACATATGAACAAGCGGAGCGCCTGCTCACCGAAAACGGCTTCAGGGCAACACAGTGCGGCAACATATTCCGCGACATATATAAGCGCAGAGCGACAAGCTTTGACGAAATGACGCTTACATCAGCCGATATAAAAGCGCTTTTATCCGACAAATATTTCTTCGGAAAGTTAAAAATCGACGAAATATTACAATCTGTAGATACTTCTAAGTATCTTTTTGAGCTATCGGACGGGTGCAGGGTCGAAACAGTGCTGATGCGTCAGAAGTTCGGCAACAGTATCTGTATCTCAACGCAGAGCGGATGCAATATGGGTTGCAAATTCTGTTGCAGCGGAAGGCTCAGAAAACAGCGTGATCTTACCGCCGGTGAAATGGTAAGTCAGATACTTACTGTCGAAAAGTATCAAAATATAACGATTAGTAATATAACCGTGATGGGTATAGGCGAGCCGTTTGACAACTATGACGCACTTTGCGATTTTCTTGATATAGTAACTGTTCCGGGCGGAATCGAAATAGGAACAAAGCATATTACCGTATCGACCTGCGGGCTGTGCGACAAGACAGAATTATTTGCAAAGCGTAAAGAGCCGTGCAATCTTGCGGTAAGCCTGCACGCTCCTGATGATGAGATAAGAAACAGGCTTATGCCGATAAACCGCAGGTATAGTATCTCACAAGTCATAGAATCGGCTAAATACTATGTCGAACGTACAAACCGCAAGGTTCTGCTTGAATATATACTGCTTGACGGCATAAACGACAGCAGGGAGAATGCACGTCAGTTAGCGGCGCTTATCGGAAATGCACGGCTGTTTGTAAATCTTATACCGTACAATCCGTCCCCCGACAGCGAGTTTAAAAGGAGCAGTAAGGAAAACATTACGGCATTTTATGACGAGCTTAAAAAGAACAGGATAAACGTTACCCGAAGAAAAGAATTCGGCACAGAGCTATCCGCCGCCTGCGGACAGCTCAGAAGTGACAGAATATCAGGCGACCACAAGGATATCTAAGAGGAATAACAAACAATGAAATTTTTCTGTGAGCTTAAAAAGATAGTAGACGACTCATACGATATAGAAATCGGCAGAGGTCTTTCCGACACGCTGATAAGCGATATAAATAACGGACTTTGCGGCAGAATAATGAAGTTTGCCGTTGTGACCGACAGCATTGTCGAGCCGCTTTATGCGAAAGGGATATACGAAAAACTCATTTCGGCGGGCTACAGTGCCGATATGTTTGTGATACCCGAAGGAGAAAAGTCAAAAACCAGAGCGATGAAAGAGTTCGTAGAGGACTCGATGCTTGAAAAAGGCTATCGCCGTGACTGCTGTGTAATTGCGGTCGGAGGCGGTGTTGTAAGCGACCTTGCAGGCTTTGTTGCAGGCACATTTGGCAGAGGCGTACCTTTTATCAATTATGCCACTACTCTTCTCGCCGCCGCAGACGCATCGGTAGGCGGAAAGACTGCGGTTGACACTCCCCTTGCGACCAACCTTATCGGCCTTTTCAACCAGCCCGAAAAGGTATATCTTGATATTGAAACGTGGAAAACACTGCCGGAAAGACAGCTTTCAAGCGGACTTGCCGAAACAATAAAACACGCCTGCCTTGCAGACAGCGAGATGTTCCGATATCTTGAAAATAACATTGAAAAGATACTTGTAAATGATAAGGACGCTTGTGAATATATAGCAGAGCACAACTGTGCCGTGAAGTATAAGGTCGTAATGAAGGACGAGCGTGAATCCGGACTGCGTGAGGTGCTTAACCTCGGTCACACTGTCGGCAGAGCGATAGAAACGGTCAGCGACTACAAGCTGCTGCACGGCGAGGCGGTATCAATAGGACTTATCGCACAGGCGAAGCTCGGTGAGAAATACGGTTATATTTCTCACGAAAATGTCAGCCGTGTAATAAAGCTGTGTGAACGTGCAAAGCTCCCCATTGCGATTCCCGATTACATCGACAAAACCGCACTGGTCAGAAAGCTGTATACGGATAAGAAGGTTCGTGACGGCAAGCTCAGAATGGTATTCCAAAAGGAAATCGGCGATGTTATGTGCTTTGGCGATAATGATTACGCTAAGCAGATCACCGAGCCGGAGATTGCGGAAGTTATAGACGAAATGTGAAAAAAAGCCTGCACAGATTGAAATGTGCAGGCTTTGATTTTAACTTTTGGTACTAATTTTTAATATATAATTTTATATTATTTTGATAATTAACGTTGACTTTTTAATTTTTTATGTTACAATTTAGAAGACCGTGCAGAACGACATATCCCAGTGACGATGGAAGATTGGAGCAAACGCCCGGATTTATTCCTGATGGCGGATGACAGAGAAGTTTTGCAGGATGCCGGAAAAATCACAGCGGAGATTGCCAAGTCCAAAGCTGAAACAGAATTTGAGAAGTATCGTGTTATTCAAGACAGATTGTTCATGGCGGACTATGACAGGTATCTGCTTGAATTAGAGGAAAAGGCGAAGAAGTAATAAAAAAGCAAATGTAAAAGCATTTTGACACGTATTTTCTGCGATGTCAAAGCCGTTTGGTAGACTACAAGCGGTGGTTATCCTATAATAAAAGTGCAAGGGAGGTGTCATGGCATGGAGCATGATATTGGAAGTAAAATCAAGGCAGCCAGACTTGAAAAGAAGCTGACACAGGAACAGGTTGCCGAAATATTGGGAGTGAGTCGTCAGACCATCTCAAATTGGGAAAATGAAAAATCCTATCCGGATATCATAAGTGTCATTAAAATGAGCGATTGCTACGAAGTCTCTCTTGACTATTTATTGAAGGGAGAGCAAAAAATGAAGACCTATTATGATTATCTCGAAGAAAGTACAAATGTTGTAAAAAGCAACGCTAACAGAAACAAAATTATTACCATCCTATCTTATATGCTTGTATGGGCGATTGCCATGATTGTGTTCTGGTTCTTTACAAGCGGAAGTGATGCTATGGGTTATAGTTTGATGTTCCTTTGGATTATTCTTCCTGTAACTACATTCGTTGTGTCCATTGTTATCGGCAAAAATGACTTTTGGAAAAAAGGAAAATGGGCATTCACCCTTTTCTTCGGAGTGATGTATATGCTGGCTGAATACGGAACATTTAAAATGGCAAACAACATTGCTTTTGACAAGCTGAATGCACCGGATTGGGGAATGATTGTAGCCGGTGCAATAATTTCTGCAATCGGTATGCTCTTAGGTTCGTTGTGTAACAAGAAGCGTAACAAGCAGAAGAATCAGGATATTTAATGTAGGGCGAATATGAACAAGTTTAGAACAGTTGTATCTATTTTGTGTGGAGTTGCAGGATTGTTCCTTGGAGCCTCGCTTAACAATGCTATTGGTGGATGTATCCTTGGCGTTTTGATTTCTGCGTTACCCCAAGATCAAAAAAGGAAATTGCCGAATATCTCAGAATGGCATCTGTGTCATATTGTATAAAACGTTATGTAGACCCTCTGGTCGATGACGGTATACTCGCCTTAGCAGAACCGAAATCCAAACGGAGCCACACGCAGAAATATTTTACTGTGAAATAAATTGTATAAAACACAAGCCTGCACGGAACGATTTTTGTTCGTGCAGGCTTTAACATTCATTTCAATACGGCTTTTTAAGCAAGGTTTCTTTAAGCGAACAATACTTATCCGCCCAGCATACCAGCCACGCTTCCTTGCTTCTCGGAAGTCTGGTCAATGTCAGCGGCCACATATGATTTATTATTATCCCGCGCTCTTTTACCGTCAGCGGAAATGTGTTCCTTGCATTGCGCTCGGCGGTAACCGGATGCGAAAATCCGTGCAGCCCATCCCTCGTAAACGCTCCGTCATGCCAGTCATAGAGGAAGAAATCGTGCAGAAGCGCACCCTTTACAAGCGCCTCGATATTTATCTTCAGCTTAAGCCTCTTTGCATACATATAAGCATACAGGCACACCATAAGGCAATGCTCATATGTGGAAACATCGCCGTGCTGAACATACTGCTTCATCTGCTGTACCTTTTCGTTTGCAAGTATCTTTCTTGCGATATTTATAAACCTACGATCGTCATCTGTAGGTGTAAATGTATTATCAGTCATTTTTTTCCTCATCGCCGCTGTATTCAGGCTCTTCTTTATTATCAATGTCCTTTTCTTCATTTCTCGCTCTGAGTCTTGGCATACGCGACGCAATAGTGTCAAAACGGATAATATGGGCACTTATATTAGATATGCTGAAAGTGCTTCTTAATTTGTCAACATCTATCTGCTTTCTTGTTGTATTCAAAAAGTCAACAGCCATTATAAGTGATACTGTAGCGCTCGCCGCACAAATAAACTGATGCGGCAGGCTATTCAGCACAAACATAGTAACATCCGAAACAACATAAGTCACGAACAATCCCATAACGCCCCAGAAAAGCGAAGATATAAGCGATATTCTGTTTTTATAGGTTATCCTGAACATACTGTAATCCCAGAACTGCTTACCGAACATGGTTTCCATAAGCCAGCCCGTAAAGTACTCAAGCGCCGTGCAGGCAATCAGAGCCACAAAGAAAACCTCGAACCCATTATTCCTGAACGGATGACAGATAAACAAAAGAAGCAGTCCGCCCACTCCGTATATAGGGATATACGGACCTTTGAGAAATCCTCGGTTTATAGGGCGCCTGTGATACAGCGACTCTATAGTCGACTCCTGTACCCACCCTATCATACAATACATACAGAACGTAAACATCCAATATTCAATTCCGAAATGTTCCATAATTTTCTCCGATTTATACTATGACGCAGTTCTGCAAAAAATTCTTTTTGAGGATACGGCATATTCCGCCAAAATATCCACTTCTCCGAGTTTATTATATAATATCTGTTAATTAAAGTCAATTAAATTAGCAACTGTTTTGCAGGCACACCCGATTTTTTGTGAAAACTGTTAAACGGGAATGAGCTGTCGGAACAAAAATCAGTAAAGTTAACATTCAGTTAATAAACGAAACCCCGATCTTTAAACGATCGGGGTTCTGTATCTTTTAATGTGCGGCTCAGTCGATCTCAACCATAACCTTCTGATTGTATCTTACTGCGCCTGCGCGCATAATGGTGCGGATAGCCTTGGCTATTCTGCCCTGCTTGCCTATTACACGTCCCATATCATCGGGAGCAACGTGCAGATGATAAACAACAGTTCCGTCCTCTTTGGGCTCATCAACTGTTACCCGGATGGCGGACTTGTCATCTACAAGGTCTTCCACCATAGCGATAAGCAATTTTTCCATTTTATTTTCCTTTCAGAAACAGCGATTACTTTTCAGCTGCGATCTTGAGAAGCTTCTTAACTGTGTCTGTGGGCTGAGCGCCGTTAGCGAGCCACTTATCAGCCTTTTCCTTATCGATCGTTACAACAGAGGGTTCCTTTGTAGGATCGTAGTAACCGATCTCTTCAATGAAACGGCCATCTCTGGGGTAGCGTGAATCTGCAACCACAACTCTGTAGAAAGGAGCCTTCTTAGCGCCCATACGTCTTAATCTGATCTTTACCATTTTGTTCACCTCATAAAAAATTTAAAGTTTTAGTTTTTATAATCAAAGTGTATTGTCAAACACCATGAATTACCTGTATTTACATAGCAAACTTACATCGGGAAGCCGCCCATGCCGTTCATTCCTCCCATGCCACCCATGGGGAATTTCGGGAATTTACGCTTTTTACCGCCCTTAAGTCCCATCTGCTTCATCATCTTCTGCATACCTTCAAACTGTTTGAGAAGCTGATTTACATCTTCGACCTTTGTACCGCTGCCTGCCGCAATTCTGCGCTTACGCTTGGCATCGATAATTGAGGGCTTTTCGCGCTCTTTTTTTGTCATTGAAGAAATTATAGCCTTAGTGCGGTACATTCTGCGCTCGTCTATATCCTCTTCCTTGACCTTGCCCGCTACACCTGGGATCATCTTTATAAGAGATGAGATGCTTCCCATCTTCTCAATCTGTTCAAACTGCGCGTACAGGTCGTTCATATCGAACTTGTTTTCCTGCAGACGCTTTGCGAGCTTTTCCTGCTCCTTCTCATCAACATTTATCTTAGCCTTTTCGATGAGTGAAAGCACATCGCCCATGCCGAGTATTCTGTCAGCCATACGGTTGGGGTGGAACTGCTCAAGGTCGTCTGTCTTCTCCCCGACACCTGCAAACTTGATCGGCTTGCCCGTAACGGAAAGGACTGACAGAGCCGCACCGCCTCGTGTATCGCCGTCCAGCTTTGTAAGGATAACGCCCGTAATGTCAAGCATATCGTTGAACGATTTTGCAACGTTTACAGCATCCTGACCGGTCATAGAGTCAACAACAAGCAATATCTCATTCGGCTGAACCTCAGCCTTTATGTCTTTCAGCTCGTTCATCAGGTCCTCATCTATATGCAGACGACCTGCCGTATCAAGAATTACAACGTCAAAACCGTTGTCCTTCGCATACTTTATTGACTCTTTTGCTATCTTCACGGGATTTGTCTGTCCCATCTCAAACACATGTGCATCAACCGAAGCGCCTACTACCTTCAACTGATCGATAGCGGCAGGACGGTAAATATCACAGGCTACTAAAAGCGGTCTTCTGTTCTGCTTTTTTAGATACTTTGCGAGCTTTGCGGTATGAGTAGTTTTACCTGCACCTTGCAGACCGCACATCATAATAACGCACGGAGGCTTTGACGGGAAATCGATCCTTGCCGTATCCGTACCCATAAGCTTTATCAGCTCATCATGTACTATATCTATAACCTGCTGTGCGGGAGTAAGGCTGTTCATGACCTCACTGCCGACTGCACGCTCGCTTACTTTTCCTACGAAGTCCTTTACGACCGGGAAACTGACATCTGCTTCAAGCAGTGCCATCTTGACCTCACGCATAGCTTCCTTTACATCTTTTTCATTCAGCTTACCGTGATTTTTCAGCTTGCCGAATACTTTTCCGAGCTTGTCCGAAAGTCCTTCAAATGCCATCAGCCAACCTCCTTATCACAAATTATAATGTATTCTTTATATTCTCAATAAGAGCTTTCATTTTATCTTTTTCTGCGGTACTGCCGACACTCTTATCGGTAAGTGCTGTCAGTTCATCGCATAAATCACAGACCCTGCGGTATTTTTCCGCAAAGCCGAGGGTTTCTTCAAGCTGTGTAAGATACTCCTCAGAAGTTCGGATGCACTTGTGAACACCCTGTCTTGTGATACCCATATTCTCGGCAATCTCCGAAAGCGACAGATCCTCGTCATAATAAAGGCTGAGAGTATCATATTGCTTCTCGGTAAGCATACTGCCATAGGTATCGAGCAGTATCGCATTTTCGATATTCTTTGACATTTTGCCGCTCCTTTGTCCGTCCGTATTCCCGGTAACAGTCATACGAACTTAAGCGATTTACCGCCGGCTTACAAGCCTTAAATCTCACAAACCTTTTTGTTGTGCCGTTTTAACGGTGTAATGCTGTTTTGGTTTACACCCACCTAATATATTATACACAAAGACCGCCGCTTTGTCAAGTAAAATATGAAAATTTCTCATAAATACTTGACTGCAAACCGATTTAACGGTATTATATACTCATAACCGAAAGGAGAGATCACTATGATAATAACAACTCTGACCTGTATGTGCGTTGACATATTCGATAATACGATAATGCCCGGAGGCGAATCGCTCAATTTCGCCGCAACAATATCACGGCTTACAGATGCGAAGATTTATATAATCGGCGCTGTAGGAAATGACAGTTACGGTAAAACCGTCCTTGGCAGCATAAAAGATTTTAACATCGACAAAACTCATATCAGAACAGAAAACGGAGATACTGCCTCGAACCGCACCTACCTTACCCCCGATGGCGACCGTTATTATAAAGACGATTCGTGGAACGGCGGAGTGTTCTCAAGCTTTGCCCTGTCAGCGTCTGACAGGGAATTATTGCATTCGTCGGATATGGTGCATACCACCTTTTCCGGACCGAATTTCAACGATGTAATAGACTGCTGCCGTGAAAAGCGTTTTCCGCTGAGCGTTGATTTTGATATTTGCAGGGATTTTGACACGATAGAAAAATACCTTGACTGCATATCGCTTTTGTTTATAAGCGGAGATGAACCTACGCTTGAAAAAGCGAAACGGCTTTCCGCAAAATATCCCGACACTATATTCATTGTAACGCTCGGAGAAAACGGAAGCACCGCCTTTTCAAAAGACACGGCTTATCATTGTGCCGCCGCTGAGGTATCCGAAGTAACAGATACCACCGGTTGCGGCGACAGCTATCAGGCAGGCTTTATAGCAAGCTATCTTGCTGACAAAAACATAGAAACGGCTATGAGCAAAGGCTCGCAGACAGCCGCAGAAACGCTTTCGTTCATCGGAGGATTCAGATATTGAAATACGGCGGAAAAGCAAAAGCTTTTCCGCCGTCATTATTTTATATACTCACCTCGACCGATACGCACTTGCCGCCATACAGCTTTTCGCTTAGCTGTGTCGGCTGTGTGAAGCCTGCGTACAGCGTATATCTGCCGCTTCTCACCGCTCTTGCGCCGTTATCGTCAACCGTTTCAAACGCACTTTCCGGAATATTGACATTTATCGTCCTGCTTTCCCCGTCAAACAGCGAAACACGCTCAAATGCGCAAAGGCTGTGATTTTTCACCCCGTTTTCGCTCTTTATATAGACCTGCAAAACGTCCTCCGCACTTCTGCTTCCCGTATTGGTAACATTAACGGTCAGCATATTGTCCTTGTACGAAACATCCCCGCATTCAAAGTGCGAATAGGTAAGGCCATAGCCGAACGGATAAAGCACGTTGCTTTCATCGTCACAGAAGCGATATGTCCTGTTCTTCATTGAATAGTCGGTGAAATCGGGTAACATATCCGCTGATTTATAGAACGTGACCGGGAGCTTGCCGGAAGGCGAAACCTCCCCGAAAAGTATCTCGGCAAGTGCCTTGCCGCCGTACTGACCGGGATACCATGCATTGATAAGCGCATTCCCCTCAAATTCAGTATTTACACTGCTTCCCGCCGCAAGAACTATTATAATAGGCTTCCCGGTGTTTTTAAGCTTTTGCAACAGCACACGCTGTACCTCCGGCAGTCTTAAATCGGGCTTATCCCCGGATGCAAACTCATTTCCAGTGTCGCCCTCCTCACCCTCAAGAGTAGCGTCAAGTCCTACACATACAACAGTAACATCTGCCGCTTCACAAGCCGCGATCGCCTCGGCGTATCTGTCGCCGGGGAGTGCAAGTCCCTGCGTTCTGTCGCGGAAAAGCTGACAGCCCTCCGCATAATATACCCTGCCGTCAAACGCGTCCTGTATTCCCTCAAGGAACGTAACGCTTCTGTCTGGCGTACCGTTATAGTTTCCGAGCAGCGCCGCACGGCTGTCCGCATTCGGTCCTATTACGGCTATCGAGCTTATCCTGCTTTTGTCAAGCGGAAGTATGCCGTCATTATGCAAAAGCACCATTGATTTCTCTGCCGCTTCAAGCGATAACGCTTTATTGCCGTCACAGGCGATAATATCAAACGGCAGGTCGTCAAACTCGTTATCGTCAAGCTGTCCGAGCCTTATTCTTGTGCGTAGAGCATGAATGCAGGCAGTCCTTATATCTTCCTTTGTTATAAGGCCCTCTTCAAGCGCCGCAAGTATATGGAGATAAGTATTTCCGCAATTGACATCACAGCCGGCTTTAAGCGCCATAGCCGCCGACTGCGGTGCAGTATCGGTAATTTTATGTGTTGTATGAAAGTCCCTTATCGCCCAGCAATCCGACACGAAATAGCCGTCAAAGCCCCATTCACGCAGTTTTCCCATCAGCTTTTCAGACGCGCACGCAGGCTCGCCGTTTACCCTGTTATAAGCACCCATTACGCCCTCGACCTTTGCCTCTTTGACAAGCGCTTTAAATGCCGGCAGATAGGTTTCTTCCATGTCCTTTTCAGTTGCCTTGGCATCAAACTCGTGGCGCAGTGACTCCGGACCGCTGTGAACCGCAAAATGCTTTGCACACGCGGCGGCTCTGAGGTATTTTTCTTCTCCCTGTATACCCTTTACGAAGCTCACACCGAGCCTTGAAGTCAGGTACGGATCCTCGCCGTAGGTTTCATGCCCTCTGCCCCAACGCGGGTCACGGAATATATTTATGTTCGGTGCCCACAAGGTTAGACCTTTGTATATGTCGGTATCACCGTGCTTTTTTGCACTGTTGTACATTGCCCTCGCTTCTGTGGAAATCACCTCACCGACACGATACATCATATCCTTGTCGAAAGCCGCCGCAAGTGCGATAGCCTGCGGAAAAACCGTAGCCGTGCCTGCTCTCGCCACTCCGTGCAGACCCTCATTCCACCAGTTATAAGACGGCAGACCCGCTTTTTCGATCAGCGGCGCGTCATATTTCAGCTGCTGCGCCTGCTCTTCCGTTGTAAGCGTATCAGTAAGTGCTGCTGCTCTTTCATAAGCCGAAAGATTTTTGTCTTTATATTTTTCCATATTGTTCTCCTTAAAAAGCCGATGCTTTTGCCTGTTTTTCTGATTGTAACATAATCACGTCCCAATTTCAAGACAAAAATAAACGGAACTGTGCCACAATTCCTCAGCTTATCAAATTCTATCAAGCTTAAATGCAATATATTGTAAAAAATTCTAAATAACAGACATACAGCCAACAACGCTGAAAACAACTTCTACACTAACAGGGCGTTAATAATTTCGTGAGTAAATCAGTGCAACTGCACTGTCACCGAAATTTCCAAAAAACGCACTATCCCGAGATATCTGTACAGTCCCCTGGGTCGAACAGAGCGGAGCGTCCCGCTTATGCAAACATTTAAAACCCGGTCGTTTGTGTGTCTTATAGCCAACACAGTACTTGGCTCCCTTGTGTAAAGGTGAGCTTCTGTTGCTGAGTTAAACTCAGCCAACTCTTGAGGGATTGTTAGCGGAGGTGATGGCAGAAGTGAAAAAGTTAATAGCAAGCGATCCCTCAGTCTTGACGGCAGATAAGGTATGTGTAATATGAATGGTGTAAGCATCGCTGAATATGATTGTATTGAAAATAAGTAAGCCTTGCCGCAAGCCAGCTCCCTTTAGCAAGGGAGCTAAAAATTAGTGCTTGGCGTAGCGTGTAGTTTTTTATTAAATTGTTAGAGTATATTTAAGAACGCGGCAGTATAATAGAATGTATCACTAGCACCGCTGAAAACAGCTTCCGTGCGTACAAGGTGTTAATAATTTCGTGAGTGTATCAATGCAACTGCACTGTCACCGAAACTTCCAAAAACGCACTATCCTGAGATATCTGTACAGTCCCCCGGGTCGAACAGAGCGTCAGCGTCCCGCTTACGGCGGCTTTTCAAACGCAATCGTTTGTGTGTCTTATCGCC
>ERZ779877.196-NODE-196-length-70731-cov-16.959477_pt1 | contig 70731 bp, 58 predicted proteins | sample MGYA00511556_ERZ779877 | MGnify/ENA primary metagenome ERZ779877 (study PRJEB29588, sample SAMEA2159338) | human gut metagenome | biome: human gut; feature: human-associated habitat; material: faeces | place: Denmark | collected 2008/2010 ... | reverse complement strand
CCGCCGAGCCGCCCGAAGATATATCGGCGGACGAGGCGCTGGATATCATCACAGGGGGTGCGGATATATGACGAGGACGCAGGCAAAACGCTTCCGCGAGATGATAACAAGAGCCGCCGCGAAGCTGACAAACGCCGAAGCTCTTACAAGTATCAGCCTATTTGAACCGTGGAGCGGCGAAAAAGATTATTCTATCGGCGACAGGGTGCGCGACGGCGGGAATTTATATCGCTGTTACAACGCTATATCCGCCAATCCCACATGGCGTCCGAGTGTGACTCCCGCACACTGGGAGCGTGTGACGGTCGACGAGGACGGCACAATTGATAATCCTATTACAGCGGCGGCTGGCATGAGGTATTTTAAAGATAAATACTATCTCGACGGCGGCAAAATTTACAGATGCACAAGAGACGACAGCGGCGGCGAGGGCACGGTCATGCACTATCTGCCGTCGCAGCTTGTGGGCATTTACTTCGAGGAGGTGCGAGAGTGAGAATTTGTATATCCGTGGGTCACGGAAAATCGGCGGGCGGCGGCTATGACAGCGGCGCGGTCGGCGGAGGCTTCCACGAGTTTCGCATAGCGCGAAAGATTGGCTTTTATATCGCCGAAGCGCTCAAAAATTACGGCTGCGATGCCGTGCTCATAAACTACGATGCCGATATGTATCTGACGGACAGGATAGCTTATGTCAACCGCGAGAACTTCGATCTGGCTGCCGAGATTCATCTGAATGCAGGCGGCGGAACGGGGAGCGAGGTCTATTATAAACACGCCGACGAGGACGGCAAAAAGCTCGCCGCGAAGATAAGCGCGGGCATTGCGAAAACATTTTCACTGCGCGACAGGGGAGCTAAAACGAAGCTCAATTCCGCAGGCGGCGATTATTTCGGTTTCGTCCGCTCGGTCGGGTGCCGCAGTCTGCTCATCGAGACCGTGTTCATAGACAGCTCTTCGGACAGAAAGAATGTCGAAACGGAAGCGGGACAGAAAAAGTGCGGCGAATCGATTGCCGCGTCGATAGCCGAATTTTACAGGCTTTGCGTAAAAAACAAACCGCAAAAAGTCGCGCAGTATGCCGATATCAGAGCGGGCGACCGCGTGAAAATTATAGGCAAAAACTATGCCACGGGTCAGCGAATCCCGTCGTGGGTGAAGCTCAGAACGCATACCGTCGCAAAAGTCGAGCCGAGCCGCGCACTGCTCAAAGAGATAAACTCGTGGGTCAGGCTCTCTGACTTGAGACTCGCGGCGAGACCGTCCGTCTCGGTCGGGAGCGTTGTTTTTATAAAGCCCGGTGCGGTCTACGGCGGCTGCACCTCGGCGCGCGGAAAGCGCGTGCCCGATTCTCAGCTCTCGCCGAAAAAACACACCGTCACAAAAGTTCAACAGAATCGCGGCACGCTCGAAGCCCTGCTCGGCGATATTTCGAGCTGGGTCGCGGTCGGCAGTCTCGAGGAGGTGTGATATGAACGCAGAAATAACTGTGGCACTGCTCTCGGCGGCGGGTACGCTCATCGGCTCGCTCGGCGGCATACTCGCGTCGAACAGGCTGACGAATTATCGCATCGCGCAGCTCGAAAAGCGAGTCGACAAGCACAATAATCTCGTCGAGCGCATGGCGGCGGCAGAGGATTCGATAAAATCCGCGCACAGGCGCATAGATGATATCACGCGCAGAAAATAAGGGGGATTTTCATGAGAAAGCTTTTTGAGAATATAACAAAAATATCTGTCGGCACATGGGTCAGGGGTATTTTGTCTCTTGTGTCAATAATCAATATGGCTCTGACCGCGTTCGGGAAAACACCGGTCAGCGTCGAATACAGCGAACTCTATACAATAATAAGCCTGATATTCACATTCATTGTCGGTGCTGCGAGCTATTGGAAGAACAACAGCTTCACTTCTGCTGCTATCGAAGCGGACAAATTCATGCATGAACAGCGCATAGCGGAGGGCGAAGATGATAACGGCACTTCTCTATAATATAATGAATATCTTCGGGCTTTATCTCGCGACGGTTTTAGCTGCGATATACCGCATCTTAGAACTTCGCTGAAATAACACGAGCCGCCGCGGGGAAAACATCTCTGCGGCGGCTTTTTGCTTCTTTTCTCTTCAAAAATGCTTGCAGATGCAACACTCTTGCGGTATACTGTTACATATTATATAAGTCAAATGTCCGCACAGCGGAAAAATATATTTTGGAGAGAAGAATATGCTGGATTTAAAACAGACCGACAGAATGCTCAGAAAGCTTGAGCGCTTTGTCGATATCATCGAGCCGATGATTTTTGAAAAAGTCGGCGAGCCGGGCCCCGTGAGCGCGTTCGCAACCCTCGAACGTTTCCACTGCATCCCGGAGGACAGCCTTTTTGACCCGATAGAAAAGGGCTACAAATGGGGCGAGGAGTTCGGCTATTGCTGGTTCAAGACCGATTTTGTAGTCCCCGACGGACTTGACGGAAAGGATATCTTCATCCGCCCGCATATCTCTGGCTATGAGGGAACCCTCTGGGTCGACGGAGTGCCCTACGGCAACTTCAGCACGAAGATAGTTTTCACCGGCCACGGCAACCACTACTGCGACCTGCTCAAAAAGGACGCAAAGGCAGGCGAGAAGATAGCCATCGACCTCGAATATTACGCGGGCCATTCTTATAAGGGCTGCCACCCGACCGAGAACAACCCTCTGCTCACTTATGACTTCTCATACGAGGGCATCGATATCTGCGTCAAGAACTATGCTATCCAGGAGTTCTATTTCGATCTGCGCACCCTCGTTCAGCTCGTCAAGAACCTGCCGGAGAGCTCTTTCAGACGCGCTTCCGTTATAAACGAGCTTGAAAAAGTGTTCAAAGAGATATATCAGTCACCCGACGATGTTGACCGTGACGAGTTCATGGCGGCTCTCGAGAGAGCAAAGCCCTATCTTAAAAAAGCACTCTCCGTCAAAAACGGCGACGATGCGCCGAAGGCTGCGCTCATCGGACATTCGCATATGGACACCGCGTGGCTCTGGCATGTCGGCGAGACAGTCAAGAAGTGCGCGCGCACCTATGCAAACCAGCTCGCGCTCATGGACGAGTATCCGGAATATAAATTTATCCAGAGCTCCTCGTGCCACAGCGACTTCCTGCGCCGCAAATATCCCGACCTCTTCGCGCGCATTCAGCAGAAGGTCAAAGAGGGCAGATACGAGCCCAACGGCGGCGTGTGGGTCGAGTGCGACTGCAACATAACCTCCGGCGAGTCGATGGTCAGACAGTTCCTCTGGGGTCAGAGATTCACGAGAAAATATTTCGACTTCACCTCGAACTGCTTCTGGCTGCCCGATACCTTCGGCTACAGCGCGGCTATCCCGCAGATAATGAAAGGCTGCTGCGTCGATTATTTCCTGACAACTAAAATTGACTGGAACGACACCAACACATTCCCGCTTGATACTTTCTATTGGGAGGGTATCGACGGCACAAAGGTGTTCACCCATTTCAACCGCACCCACATCTGGCCCGATGCCGAGGATCTCATGACCTATGTCGCGGGTACTCCCTCGAACGGCCATTCGTGCATCAAAGATAAGCGCGTCACCGACACCCGCGTTATCTCCTACGGCTACGGAGACGGCGGCGGCGGACCGCAGTTCGAGATGATCGAGGCGGCAAAACGCTGCGCCGATCTTAATGGCTGCCCGAAGTCCGAGCACAAGCTCGTCGGCGAGGCAATGAAAGAGATTGAGAGAGACGCGGTCGAGCCCGATACATACGCAGGCGAGCTCTATCTTGAGCTGCACCGCGGCACGCTCACAAACCAGCATGTCATAAAGCGCAACAACCGCAAGGCTGAGTTCGCGCTCAGAGATCTTGAAATATTCACGGTAACCGACGCGGTGAAGAACAATAAGACGGCGGACAGCGCGGATATCGCTCCACTCTATGAGAAGCTGCTCGTCAACCAGTTCCACGATATCCTCCCCGGCACCTGCATCCCGCGCGCCCACGAGGAGTCCCGCGCCATGACCACCGCGCTTATAACCCGCGCCCGCGATCTTGTCAAGGAACTCGCTCAGAGCGACAAGGAGGACTGCGTGACCGTCACGAACACCCTTTCTTTTGACCGCTCTGATGCCATTGTTCTCGACTACAGCGGCAAGATAGTTGACGGCGGCTACAGACAGCAGGTCTACACCGATGTCAGAGGCAACAAAAAGCTCATGGTCGGCGGCGTGACCGTCCCGGCGTTTTCGAGCGTTACTCTCAAGCTTGTCGACGGCAAGCCCGAAGAAAACAGCGTGTTCAGCCTCGATGATAACAGCCTTGAGACTCCGTTCGCGTCCGTCAAGTTTGCGGATAACGGCACGATTTCTTCCTTTGTCGATAAGCGCGCCGACCGCGAGATCTGCGGCGATGGATATAACCTTAACACCTTCATCATGGCGGAAGATTTCCCGTCCGAGTGGGATAACTGGGATGTTGACGCCGATATCGAGATGAAGTTCGAGGATGTCTCGAAGCTTGTCAGCCGCGAAATAATTTCCGACGGCTCCGTCGCGCTCGTTATCCGCAGCAAGTACGCGATAAGCGGCAAGTCGACCGTTACGCAGGATATGATATTCTTTGCGGACAGCGCCGAGGTGCGCTTCGACACCGTCATGGATTGGCAGGATAACCACCGCTTCCTCAAGACTGCGTTCGATACCTCCGTCAGGCAGGAGTTCGCCCGCTTCGATGTCCAGTTCGGCAATGTCAAGCGCCCGACCACCCGCAACAACAGCATTGAAAAGGCAAAGTTCGAGGTGCTCAACCATAAATATACCGACCTCTCCGAGACCCGCTTCGGCGTTGCCGTTCTCAACGACAGCAAGTACGGCATAAGCGTAAACGGCGGCAAGCTGCGCCTGTCCCTGCACAAGGGCGGCCTGCGCCCCGATTTCAAGGGCGACAGAGGCGTTCACCACTGCGTCTATTCGTTCCTGCCGCATGACAGCGGCTTTGATGCCGAGAATGTTATCCGCCCGGCATATGAGCTCAATGTTCCCGCCGCGGTGACTGCCGGCGAATATTCGGCTCAGAAGCTCATGAGCATCGACGCCGACAATATATTTGTCGAGGCTGTCAAGCCCTGCGAGGATGCTCAGCGTGCATTCATAGTTCGTATGTATGAGGCAGAGGGCACCTTCACCAACGCAAAGGTCAGCTTCTTCGACGGCGCAAAGAGCGTGAAGATAACCAATATGCTCGAAGAGGAGCAGGGCGAAGTAGAGAGCATTGCGCCCGCGAAGCTTCAGTTCAGACCCTTCGAGATAAAGACCCTCAAGGTCACTTACTGAGGAGGAATATCATGACGGTTGAAAAGCTGGAACTCAAAAGCAATCCCGGGGCGACGCTCACCGCGTATCTGCTCGATACATCAAAAGAAATGCCGAATATGACCGACCGTCCGGCGGTTTTGGTTATCCCCGGCGGCGGATACTATATGTGCTCCGACCGCGAGGCTGAGCCGATAGCCATGGCGTTCGCCGTGCACGGATATAACACTTTCGTCCTGCGCTATACCGTGGGCGAGGGCAAGGATTTCAAAATGCCCCTTGCCGATGCCGAAGAAGCGCTGACGCTTATACGCGAAAGGGCAGAGGAGTGGCATGTTATAAAAGACAAGATCGCCGCCATCGGCTTTTCCGCCGGCGCGCATCTTGCGGCAGCCCTCTCGACTCTCAGCAGCACAAGACCCAACGCGTGCATGCTCGGCTATCCGTGCATCCTCTCCGAGATAAGCAGTATTCTGGCGTTCCCAGTGCCGTCGCTCGAAGAACAGGTGGATAGAAATACCCCGCCCACATTTATCTTCGGCAGCGCGTCGGATAAAACCGTCCCGATAATAAACTCCATAAAATATGCCGAGGCGCTCACGAAAAATGAGGTGCCGTTCGAGATGCATATTTTCGCCAAGGGCTGGCACGGCTTCTCGCTGTGCACCCCGAGCGTCTGCGATAAACCAGAGTCAGTTATAGAAAATGCCCGCGCTTCCCAGTGGGTGAAGCTCTGCACCGATTGGCTCTCGGATACCTTCGCCCTCGGCGAGATGTAATAAAAATAAAATGAGTCTCCGTATATCGGAGGCTCATTTTTTTGTGCGCTGACATGAACTGTGTTAATTTTGGGCTTGTTTTTTGAAAACGGAACAAAAGTGGAGCAAGTTACACGGTTGTTTTCTATAATCGGGCTTTCAATAGCCGCGCTGCAGTGTTTGACGGCCAACGGAGACAGGCGAGGGAACGGCTTGCGTAGCAAGACGCACGAGCACGCACCCGTTCAAGCTCCGGCGCGTTTGCGTGCGAATGTGCCGAGCAACTAATTGAGAGCCGCGGGCTAAGTACTGCGGCGCGGCGTTGCGGGGGTACAGGGGAATCCCCCCTGTTTTGCTTTTCTTTTGCAGGCGTTTTCTTTTTCAAATAAAAAGAAAATGCCGAAACGCGGGAAGTGTAAAATATTTGATTATTGTAGGTCGCGAAGGTAGTGGTAAAAACTCGTAGCGATAAAATTGTATTTGGTAAATTTATAAATAATTCATCCCCCCGCACTCAATATACGGGGGATATATTTTTTAGCTTGCAGCCATCTCTTCGATTGAATTTCCGTGGATGACTCGCTCCGTCGTCTCTTCTTCGGGCTCTGTCGTCGCTTCGTATGGGGCTTCGCTCTTGAGATATGGGACATATAATGTCCTTATGGCCGGCCTCACCCAGCAAAATCGCTGCCCTTGCTGCGAATCTATCTGAGTTTTCGGCGTGCGTTCGGATATCCATAATATCGGTCTTTTGCGATGAATGTACGAGGCTCCGAGCTTTATGTCATATATCGGATATGGCGTGTCGGCGATGGTGAGGTCGGCGGTGTAGAAAATCCTCATCCCCGGCTTGCATTGGAATTCGACCTCGGAGATCGCCGTGTTCCCGAGCGCGTCGGTTTTTCTTTTGATATTCAGCGGCTTGTTTTTGAGCTCCTGACCGTCTTCTTGAGTCAGGATGAAAAACGAGTCGTTGTTTCTGTATACCTGATATGTTGTCAGACTTTTGTTTGCGTCGCTTTTCTCGAATTCAAGGCAGTCGGCGTAATTTTTTATATCGCCCTTCTTGGCGGATTCAATATCTTTTAGCTCAAAAGAACAGAGCAGCTGTTTCTTGCCGTCGTTATCCGTGACGCAGTATGTTAAATTTTCAAAATAATATGACGGATCGCCGGTAGTGCCCATCGTGTAGACTCCGGATTGAAGCTTGCCGTCGCTGTTCCTGCGGCTCTGATATTCCTTTGTGTATTTGATGCCCTGAAGAGACATGTCTGTCAGCTTGTCGATACTCGCCGTGTTGCGGAATCGCATAATCTCGCTGTTCGGCAGAAGCTTCAGGACCTCTCTGTCAACTCCGTAGTCCGCAAGGGTGTTTTCTATTTTCGCGCGCTCGTCTGCGTCCATTGCGATGTCCGACGTGCTGTACGGCTCGATTTCGGCTTTTCTCGTCAGACGATATGCGTCGAAACCCGCGCATGCCGCGAGCACCAGCGCGAACGCGCAGAGCGTTACGGCGGCTTTCTTCAGCCCGGAGCTCTCCGCCTCATATTCGTGACCGCTCTCGTAGAGGAACTTATTTGCCCGCCGCAGAACGGCTATCGTGATTATCATGTTGAGTATAACCAGCGATATCGCGATAAGGAAGAAAATCGGCGCGTTTTCCGAGTTTAGGAATGCCGTTTTTGTGATGTACATATATATGTATGTCCCGCCGCTGAGCGCACTGAGAAGCACGTTCGACACAGCGCACAGCGGGAGATGCAGAGCCTCTGCGTCCTCGCGGCCTCTTGTGAGATCAATCAGCCCGCCGACAAAAAGAATCCAGAACGCCGCGCCGCATATCGCGCCGAGCAGCGAAAGAATGAAGATTGGGAGCGGGTGATCCTCCGCTATCGGAGTCAGCACCGTTGAAGCGCCCGAAAGAACATATTGTCCCATTATCGCGGCGAATGATAATCCGAGCTTCTTGTGTGCCTTGCGCAGGCAGAATATGCCCGCTATCATCAGCGATTGACCGAACATCTTTATGAGTATGTCCATGCCGCTGAGCAGACTTATTTGGAACGATGCGAAAAAGAATCCGGCGATAACGAGAGCCAGCGCGCTCTTGAATCTGAGCTCGGGAAAACTCGCGTGAACCTGACCGAGCTTTGTCTTGACATCGTTCCTGTCGCCCATGGAGTTTTCCGCTTCGATTGCCGCGTGCTCCTCGTCCATACCCCGCGCGAGGTTGCATTCGTAGGTGCACATCAGATGGTCATAAAGTTCATTTCTGGCGTTTTCACGCTCGCGGTCTGAGATTATATCGCCGCAGACATAGTCGAGAAATCCATCAAACCTGTCCATGATACTGCACCTCCGTTGTTTGTTGTTTTACCCTGTCTGTCCGCTTTCGGGCAGTTTTCATTTCGTTATATCCTCCGTGAAATCAGAAGCTTCGTTTTCGCTGTCACTGAACGGCTCTTTGAATATCGACTCATATGACACATCGCACGGATGCACATCATGGCTGCGGCAATATGTCGGCGTGGATATTCCTGTCTGATGTATGAGCGCGCGGCTCGCAGGCGACTGTATCGGCAGTTTGCGGTGGACATACTGTACCGTGTAATTCGCCGTGAGTATTTTGCTCGAATCGTCGCTCGGCTCGCCGAGATAGGCGGCGTAGATTATCTTCATGCCATCTTTGAGTTGGAATTCAACGCGGTTTATTCTGTTTATCGACGCGTCGCTGTCCGGTTGTATGTTGAGCGGCTTGTTTTCTACAAGACCGCCGTTCTCTTCGGTCAGTATCATGAAAAGATCACCGTTGTATTCTCCGCCCATGTTGAGCGGCATAAGATAATTCGAGGCGGTTGCGTCGGTGTAGTTGAAAATCATGCCGTCAACATATTTTCGGTCGTTTCTCGTCTGCTCGGAATCCTGCAATTCGAGAAAATACAGTGTGCGAATATAGTTGTGCGGCTCTCCGGAATCGATGATTATGCAGTATTCGTGCCGCTCGAAATTATATTCGATATCTCTGCTTTTGAAGCTAAACTCCGGGCGGGCGTTCCAGTTTGCAATAAGATCTTTCATCGTGTCGTCGAGCTCGTCTGCGCTGACCGCATTGCTGTATTTTTGCAGTTCGCTGTCCGGGAGCAGGGCAATATTGTCGTCCGATATCCCGTAGCTCGAAAGTATTGCACAGATTCTGTCGCGCTCGCTGTCGCTCATCAATATGTCGTGCGCGTTATACGGCTGCGTTTCCGCCTTGCGCTCGGCGAGAGCAAAATCGACAGCACCGCTGAGAATGAATACGAGCGCAAACGAGCATATCACAAGCGCCGCTTTCTTGCCGCTTGATGATTCAACGGTGTATTCGTGCCCGCTTTCAAAAAGCAGTTTGTTCGCGCGGACGAGCGTGATAAGCGTGACAACGATTGCGGCGACTGCGACTATAATAAATGTCAGCGCGGGGAAGCCTTCTATTTTGATATTTTTGTCCGCGCTGTAAGTGCCACTTGAGAATGCGAGCAGTACGAGTATAGTGTTGGCAATATTTAACGCCGCGTTGAGATATATGCATGCCGAATACGGCGGATGCTTTGCCGCTTCGCGCCCGTTTGTGAGATTTTTCAGCCCCAGTGCAAACAGTGCCCAGAACACGGCGGCGCATATATATGAGCCCACGAGCAGAACGGTTGGCAGCCAACTGTATTTCTCGCTGAGCGGGTATAAAATGATATTTGCGGCAAAAAGTGCAAACTGCGCCGAGAACACGGCGAAAGATTGACCGAGCCTCTTGCTCGCTTTGCGCAGGCAGAATGTCCCGGCGAAGACCAGCGCCATGCCGAAAAGCTGAATGACTTCTTTCAAAAGCGGGTAGGAGACTTCGAGCATAAAGCTCATGAAAACGAAGCCGACCGTAACGAGCGCCAGGGCTTTTTTGAAGTCGAGCTCCGGGAAGCTCGCGTGAACCTGTTCGAGCTGCGCACGAACAGCATTTCTGTCGCCCATGGAGTTCTCCGCTTCGATTGCCGCGTGCTCCTCGTCCATACCCCGCGCGAGGTTGCATTCGTAGGTGCACATCAGATGGTCATAAAGCTCATTCCTGGTGTTTTCGCGCTCGCGCTTCGAGATTATATTGCCGCAGACATAGTCGAGAAATCCGTCAAACCTCTGCTGCAAGCTTCGCACCTCCCAGTACCTTTGAAACGGCGCCTGAGAAGCTCTGCCACTCGCGTTTTTTGTCCGCGAGCTCGGCGAGCCCCGATTCGGTTATCTTATAATATTTGCGTTTTCTGCCCTCCGCTTCGCACCAATAAGATTCGAGCGAACCCTCTTTTTCGAGCGAGTGCAGAATGGGGTAGAGCGTGCCCTCGTTGAGGCTGAACACGTTTTCGCTCATCACTTCGAGCGTCTTGATTATCTGGTAGCCGTACATATCGGTCTTTGATATGACGCTGAGCACCAACAGCCCCGTGCTGCCCTTTGCGAGTTCCTTGCTTATTTTCATACTATCACCTTGTATACAATTTTACTCAATGCATTGAGTATCTATGCATATATGCTATCATGTATTTTCGCCTTTGTCAACAGAAAAAAGAAATTTTTGCATTCTTCGCCCGCATTGAATATGCAATACAGTTGTGGTATAATCTACCTGTTATTCAGTTCGGAGGTGCATTTTATGGATAAAAAGATAGCGGTCCTGACTGGGGGAACGTCAGGCATAGGCATGCAGACCGCGCTCGCGCTTAAAAATGCGGGATATACCGTTTATGAACTCAGCCGCCGCGCGCAGGGTGTCGAGGGACTCAACCACCTCGTCGCCGATGTGACAGACGAAGCGGCAGTGAAAAAAGCGGTCGATGAGATAGTCGCTCGCGAGGGCAAGATAGATGTGCTCGTCAACAACGCGGGCTTCGGCATCTCGGGCGCAGTTGAGTTCACAAAGACCGAGGACGCCAAGCGCCTTTTTGACACGAACTTTTTCGGCATGGTGAATATGAACCGCGCCGTCGTTCCGGTTATGCGCGAAGCGGGGCAGGGGAGAATAGTCAATATCAGCTCCGTCGCCGGGCAGATTCCCATTCCGTTCCAGACCTATTATTCCGCAGCGAAAGCGGCGACAAATTCATATACCATGGCGCTTGCAAACGAGCTTCGTCCCTACGGTGTCACCGTCTGCGCGGTTCAGCCGGGCGATATAAAAACTGGCTTTACAAAGGCGCGCGAAAAGACGGTCGACGGCGACGATGTCTACGGCGGACGCATCGGGCGCTCTGTCTCCCGCATGGAGCATGACGAGCAGACCGGCATGGATCCCGCGGTCGCAGGAAAATTTATTGCCAATGTCGCCATGAAGAAAAAGGTGAGCCCGATATACACCATCGGCGCGAGCTATTCGTTCCTGACCTTCCTCACCCGCCTCATGTCGTGGAAGACCATGAACAAGATAATCGGCGCGATATATGCAAAATAAGCGCAAAATCTGAATAGAGTCTCCGTTGCCGGGCGCGGTGGAGACTTTTTTAAGAAAAACTGAAAAAAATTGCAAATAAGGCTTGACAGAACGGCGAATTTATAGTATATTAGTCTGCGTCGTCGGACGAAAAACCGATCGATCAGGGAGCATAGCTCAGCTGGGAGAGCACTTGCCTTACAAGCAAGGGGTCACAGGTTCGAGCCCTGTTGTTCCCACCAAAATGGCCCGGTAGCTCAGTTGGTTAGAGCGCTAGCCTGTCACGCTAGAGGTCGACGGTTCGAGACCGTTCCGGGTCGCCATTATTTCGCCGAAATCCGGCTATGCCGGTTTTCATATATTTGCCTCTGTAGCTCAGTTGGTAGAGCAGCGGACTGAAAATCCGCGTGTCGCTGGTTCGATTCCGGCCGGAGGCACCAACTGTGCGGATGTAGCTCATCCGGTAGAGCGCCACCTTGCCAAGGTGGAGGTAGCGAGTTCGAGCCTCGTCATCCGCTCCATTCTCTTAATGCCAATTAAATTTAATTGGCATTTTTTTGACAGAGAGAGCGTACAATTCAATACGGCGCCATAGCCAAGTGGTAAGGCAGAGGTCTGCAAAACCTCGATGCCCCAGTTCAAATCTGGGTGGCGCCTCCAAAAATCGACAAGACGACTTAGTCTTGTCGATTTTACTTATTACTTATTAGTTTTTCACTATTCACTTATGGCGCTGTTCGTGTCGATTTTTGGTAAGTAATAAGTAATAGTGAATAGTTAAAAAGTGCGGTGGGAAAATTATGGCGGAAAGTTTACTTATTGTGAAATCGAAAGCATTTGCGCTTGAAATTATCAAAGTTTGCAACGAAATTAAGCGCACCAAAAAAGAAAGTGTTCTGACAAACCAACTTATTCGTAGCGGGACAAGTGTCGGTGCAAATATTCGTGAAGCTTTTTATGCTCATAGCAGAGCGGATTTTATCGCGAGGCTTCAAATCGCGCTTAAGGAATGCAGCGAAAGTGAGTATTGGCTTGAGTTGCTTATCGAGAGTGGCTATTATGAAGACAAAAGCGCTCTTGAAATGTGTGCTGAACTCAAACGGCTCCTCATCTCCTCTATCAACACCGCAAAGCAAAATGCGCAGTAAAACGAAAGGGTGATTCTATGACAACGGAATGGGAAAAATTATATGCCGCCGCACTTGCTGTCGCAGTGCCGAAAGTGATATCGGAACAAATGTGTTCCGGCGGGGTGGGTGCCGCCGTGCTGACCGATAAAGGGAATGTGTATACGGGCGTGTGTATCGACACCGATTGCTCGCTGGGTATGTGCGCGGAGCGAAACGCGCTGTCGACGATGATATCTTACGGGGAGTATACCGCAAGAAAAGTCGTTGCAGTAACAAAAAGGGGAGAGATTTTGCCCCCGTGCGGAGCTTGCCGTGAGTTTATGATGCAGCTCGGCAGCCCGGAGAATATAGAAATTCTTGTTGATTCTGATACTGCCGTGACTCTAAAAGACCTCGTGCCTTATCCGTATTAAAATAATCATAAAAGCCTCCGCAAGCATTGTTGCTCGCGGAGGCTTTCGTTATTTATCCTCTTTTCCCTTGCTCTCTTCAAGCAGCCTGTCGATGTCTGCGGGCGTAAACACATATTTCTTGTCGCAGAACTGGCAGCAGACCTCGGTCTTTTCGTCCTCCTTGAGCTTTTCGAGTTCATCTCTGCCCATGCTTATCAGCGCGCGGGAGACGCGCTCGCGCGAGCAGTCGCATCTGTATTCCGGCTCCGAGGTGTCGAGCACGTCGAGCTTGAAAGCGGGGAGCACGGTGCGGCAGATGGTCTCGGGGGAGAGCCCCTTGTCGAGCATTGTTGTCACAGGTTCGATGTCGCTGATGCACTTCTCGACCTTGTCTATAATCGTGTCGTCGGCGGTCGGAAGCAGCTGGATTATAAATCCTCCCGCTTTTCTTATCGTGAGATCGGGGTTGACGAGTACGCCCAAAGCGCAGACGGTCGGTATCTGCTCGCTCGTCGCGAAATAATTCGTGATGTCCTCAGCGATTTCGCCGCTGACTATCGGCACCTGACCGACATAAGGCTCCTTGAGTCCGAGGTCTTTTATAACGGTCAGAAAGCCGTCCTTGCCGACTGCGCCGGAAACATCCAACTTGCCCTTGTCGTTGAGCGGCAGCTCAACAACGGCGTTTACAGCGTATCCTCTGACGTTGCCGTGGCTGTCCGATGCCGCGAGCACAGTGCCCACAGGACCGTTTCCGTTTATCCTGAGCGTGACGGAATCGTCCGCTCCTTTGAGTACGCTGCCCATGAGGCTCCGCCGCCGTCAGCAGCCTGCCGAGAGCCGCCGAAACGACGGCGGATGTGCCGTGAATTTCCTGCGCCCTGTTTACTATATCCGTTGTGTCGGCAGCCATAACTGTCAGCGTGCCGTCCTCGGAAATGCAGCGTATAAGTTTGCCCATATTTTTGTCCTCCTGTTATTTCCTGCGCCTCGCGGCAATAACCGCGCGCTCGGAATCTTCTCTGACGGGTTCGTTTGTCATGCCGTCATATATGTTTTCAATGTCAAATCCCGCGTCGCCGAGCCATTTTGAAAGCTCGTCGAGACTATATGCGCGCTCGCTGAAATCTTCGCTTGTGCGCTCGTATGTCCCGTCCTCGTTTTCTTCGAAAAAGTCGAGCATGATGTCCACCGTGTCCGTCTCCTCGTCGAGACTGTTCTGCCAGACGCAGAAAACATCCGGGTATTCGTAGACAAACGAGTTGTCTGCGAGAATCTCGCGGTGCTTGTATATCGTGTTCACGTCGAATATGAACATCCCGCCCGGGCGGATGAATGTGCCGAGTCGGCGGAATGTCTCTCTGACATCCTCGGGCTTGGTCAGATGATTGATGCTGTCGAGCGTGCAGAGCGCGGCGTCGATTTTTCCGAAAAGGTCGAGAGCCTGCATTTGCTGGCAGAGAAACAGAATATTCTGTCCCTCTTCAAAAGCTCTGTTCTGCGCCTGGGAAAGCATATCGGGGCTTGAGTCAACGCCGATCATGTCGTATCCGCACGCGGATATCAGCGAAGTTAAAGTGCCCGTGCCGCAGGCGAGGTCGAGAACTGTTCCGCTTTTTATCCCATATGAAAGCAGAAGAGCAGAAAAATGCTCTGCTCTTCTCTCGTAATCAACATTTTGCGTCAGCTCGTCATAAAAACGGGCAAAGAATGAATATTCGCTCATTATCAGTCTTTCTTCTCGGCCTCTGCGGCGTCGATGCGCTCGAATATCTTCTCGTATCCGTCGCAGCCGTAGTTGAGCGAGCGGTTGACGCGGCTTATCGTGGCGGTGCTTGCGCCGGTCTTGCTGACTATCTCGCTGTAAACCTGCTTGTCGCTGAGCATCTTCGCAACAACTATGCGCTGCGAAAGAGCCTTGAGCTCGGTCACGGTGCAGAGATCCTCAAAAAAATCATAGCACTCGTCGATATTCTCGAGGGCGAGAACCGCTTTGAACAGAAAATCAACGTTGCTGTCTTTCAGCTTGCCGTTCATCAAAGTTACTCCTTTTCGCGGTCATATTGGGTTTGACTCCGCGTACATGTATATATTTTAGCACACTAAAATTTGAAAGTAAAGAGCAAAAATCAAAGCGTCTGAGTTTCGACGGAATTTATAACGACATCCTCGAGCGGCTTGTCCGAAGAATCGCGGTCAACCGAGGCTATCGCGTCGACAACGTCCATGCCCTCGAACACCTGGCCGAACACGGTGTGTCTGAAATCGAGCCACGGAGTTCCGCCGACTGCCTTGTAGTCTTCAATAGACTCGTCCGTGAACATATCGGGCAGGCGTTCCATCTGCGGGATAAAACGCTCGTCAACCGACGGAGCCTGAACGATAAAGAACTGGCTGCCGTTCGTGTTCGGACCTGCGTTCGCCATGCACAGCGCACCTCTGAGGTTGTGGTAGTCGCGGCTGAACTCGTCCTTGAACGGTCTGCCCCAGATGCTCTCGCCGCCGATACCCTTGCCGAGCGGGTCGCCGCCCTGGATCATGAAATCCGGGATAACGCGGTGGAAGATAACCCCGTCATAGTAGCCGTTGTCCGCATGGGTCGTGAAATTTTCGACCGCCTTGGGCGCGGCGTCAGGGAAGAGGACGACTTTTATGTCGCCCTTGTTTGTCTTTATCGTTGCAACGGTGTCGCCCGCTGCGGGCTGTCTTAACTGCTTGCTCATTTTATTTCCTCCGTGGATTCGTTTTTCTGCGCGGGTTTATAGAGCTTGGCGAGTCCGCCCTCGCTCGTCTCGCGGTATATTTTTGAAAGATCCTTGCCCGTCTGATACATCGTCTCGACTATCAGATCGAACGATATCTTTCTTGTGTATGTCAAAAAGTTTGCAAGGCTCACTGCGTTTATCGCCCTCATCGCGGCGACTGCGTTGCGCTCGATGCAGGGCACCTGAACGAGTCCCATGACGGGGTCGCAGGTGAGTCCGAGATGATGTTCCATTGCGACTTCTGCGGCGTATTCAATCTGATCCGTGTCCATGCCGTAGAGCTCCGCGAGCGCCGCTGACGCCATTGAACATGCCGAGCCTATCTCCGCCTGGCATCCGCACTCCGCGCCGCTTATCGAAGCGTTCGTCTTTATAACGTTGCCGATGATTCCGGCGGTCGCAATGGCTCTACGTATTTCATTTTCGGAGAATCCGCGCCTGTCCGCCGTGTATCGCAGAACTGCGGGCAGAACTCCGCACGCACCGCAGGTCGGGGCAGTTACTATCTCGCCGCAGGAGGCGTTCTCTTCGCTGACTGCGTAGGCGTAGGCGCAAACGAGCCTGTTTTCGCGCGTCTCCGGGCTCTCGTCCATGTGGCGGCGGTTGTTGAGCATATGCGCCTTTCTCATTATGCCGAGCCCGCCGGGCAGCTCGCCCTCGGCGGCAAGTCCGCGCTTGATGCAGCTGTTCATGACGATCCACACGCGGTCGAGATAATGCCAGATTCCTTTGCCCTCGAATCTTTCAACCAAGTCGGGAATACGGATATTTTCTTTCTTGCAGTATTCTTTTATCTCCGCAAAATTCTTGAATGGGTAGACTTCGGGCGGCTCTGCATCTTTTCTGCCCTCTATCTCTATCGCACCGCCGCCGACGCTGCAGACTCTGCGCTTGCCGATGACGTTTCCGCCCTTGTCAAATGCCGTGAAGTCGAGCGTGTTGGGGTGGGGGATGTCGATCGTCGTCATGTCGAATTTTATGTCGAGCACGCGTGGCGCGAAGGTCTCGCGCAGAACTCTGTCCGTGCCGTGACCTTTTCCTGTCTTTGCGAGTGAGCCGTAGAGAACCGCTTCGTATCTGTCCGCCGACGGGAACTCGTTTATAAACATTTTGGCGGCAGACTCGGGTCCCATGGTGTGCGAGCTTGACGGGCCGCGTCCGATTCTGTAAATTTCTTTGATAGATTTCATTTGCCTCTCCTGTAAGCCGTTGAAATATGTTGCCTCATACATTGTTAAGTATATCACATAATATTTCCAAACTCAACAAGTTGCGACAAAAAGACCGTTGACAAAAAATAACCGGGTGTTATAATTGCTTCATCACGGGTTGGGAGAGAGTCATGGAACAGCGCAAGGACAAAGAAAAAATACTTTCGGCGGGCACGCTGCTTTTTGTTGCCTGCTGGGCGGCTTATTGTGCCTCGTATCTCGGCAGAATAAACTATACCGCCGCGCTCACCGCGATAGTCGCGGACGGCGTGTTTTCAAAGCCCCATGCCGGATTTATCGGCACGGTCTATTTCTTCTGCTACGGAGCGGGTCAGATATTCAGCGGAATCCTCGGCGACCGAGTCTCACCCTATAAAATGGTCGGCGCGGGGCTCGCCGGGACGGTGTGCGCCAATATTATAATGCCGCTGTGCTCGTCGAGCTATATCACCATGAGCATTATCTGGGGACTTAACGGAATAGTTCAGTCCATGCTCTGGACGCCCGTGCTCTATATAATAGCCACCGTCCTGCCGGAGGAGCAGCGCAACCGTGCGTGTCTGCACATAGCGTCGTCGTTCCCGATAGGCAGCCTGCTCTCCTATGTGATATCTGCGGCGGCGATAAAATTCGCGTCGTGGCATTTTGCGTTTTATATCCCTGCCGGAATAATAACCTGCGTGCTGGTCTTTTGGTGTATATGCGCGAAAAAGACCTCGAAAATTCTCGGAAAAGGGGAGAAGCCGTCGCTTCCCGTCCATGAGAATACTGGCGAAAAAGTCTCACTCGGCAAGCTCTTTATGATTTCCGGCGCGTCGGTCATATGCGTCGGCGTGCTCGTCCAGGGTATGCTAAAGGACGGAGTCAGCTCGTGGGTGCCCACGCTTATTACCGAAAAATATGACGTTTCCGCCTCGTTTTCGCTGCTGCTGTCGGCGATTATGCCGATAATCAATCTCAGCGGCGCGTGGATAGGAACGAAGCTTTACGAGAAGGTGTTCAGGCACAATGAGGCCGCAACGTCGGCGTTCGGCTTCGCCATGACGCTGATACCGCTGACGGGCATAGTCTTTGTCGGCAAATATCCTATCGCAATTTGCGTGATACTCCTGGCGCTGTTTACTACAATAATAGCCGCCATGAACCATCTGCTTATGACGCTCATACCGGTGCACTTTGCGAAATTCGGGCGCGCATCGACGGTCGGCGGGATATTCAACTGCTGCACATATATAGGCAGCGCGATATCGACCTACGGCTTCGGCGCAGTGTCCGAAAAATTCGGCTGGACGGCGACGGTTGTTTTTTGGATTATTCTCGGCGTGATAGGCGTCGCGGCGTGTGCTCTGCCGATGCGCCGCTACGCAAGATTTGCCAACGGGAGCGATAAGGCGTAAGTCAACAGCTTTTCTTGATAAAAAATCACAATATCCTATAAAGCGTGTCAAAAAACAGCACGAAGCGCAAAAAAAATTAAAATTAGGTATTGCAAAACCCGGAATCTTATGTTATTATAATGTGCGTTCGGTGAGAGCCGACAAATTGGCCCGGTAGCTCAGTTGGTTAGAGCGCTAGCCTGTCACGCTAGAGGTCGACGGTTCGAGACCGTTCCGGGTCGCCATTCGCTGCTATGGCTCAGGTGGCAGAGCACATCCTTGGTAAGGATGAGGTCACCAGTTCGAATCTGGTTAGCAGCTCCATAAAGATCCCCGAAATCAAACGGTTTCGGGGATTTTTACTTTTATAATCGCAGAAACAGCAAATAAAAAGCAGCTCCGAGGCAACGGCTTCGGAGCTTATTTGCTTTTGTCGGGCTCGTCCGGAACATGGTGCATTATGCCGTCGACATCGCAGTTCAAAATATTGCACAGGTCATCAAGCGTCACGGTGCTTATCGGCTTGTTATGCTTGAGACGGTCTATGAGACTGCGGCTGATGTTGAAGTCCCTTATCAGCTTGTATGTCGTCATCCCTCTGTCTTTCATGGTTTTGTAAAACGGCTCATAAGTAATCACAAAATCACCTCAACGCCATTTTAATTTATGCTCAATATGTTGACAATTGTCGATATATAGAGTATAAATATATACGACACCGAAAGCATTTGAAACGCCGATCGACAGCAAATAATATTGAAATAAAGAATTTAAGACGGTTATTTATCCTCAAAACCCGTCAATTATACTAAGTATATTGTGTTTTTCTGACAGAGTGCTAATATATGATTGAGAGAATTCTGCCAAAGAGACATAAAGCACAACCGAGGTATAAAACGGCACTGCCGTGAGAATACAAAAAATAAAATGGAGGCAATAAAACATGAAAACAAAACGGAAAAATATTTTCAAGTCGCTTTTGGCGCTGACCCTTGCGCTCATCATGGTGCTCGGTGCAGCACCCCTGAGCGAGCTCGCCGGTGTAGATTGGGCAAGCCTTTTCGCCCCCAAAGCCGAGGCGGAGGGAAAATTGGATTGTTTAGAGGATATGCCCTTAATCTCGGAGAGTCACTATACGGGAAATCAGGGCGATAGCTGTGTATTTAATCTTAATAGAAAAGGCCTTCCCGGCATAGACAATAAGTATTATAGGAATGGTAATGTCGGCGTTGATGGTACTGTTTATAATAATGGCTTTGAAGTTTGGATTGCGCGATGGAACTTTGGAGATAAGATCAGTTGGGCATCAGCAACTTTTGATATTGGAGGAAAATATAAAACTTTAACCGGAAAAAGCAGTGTAATCAAAGGAAGCACAAATACTACCAGCTATGATACGTCAGTTTATTTTTATAACGGCGAAACGCTTTTGTGCTCTTTTAGAATGACTCCGGATAATTATGAGAAAAGCTTCAAGGTTGATGTGACAGGCGTCAGCAATCTTACTGTTATGGTAAAAGACAATAAGGAAGCCGCGGGAGGGACTTCCTTTGCTTTATATGATCTTTTCTTTGACAATTCTTACGGGGACGGAGAATCTCCCATTATTCCCTCGACGGCTGTTGAATTTAACGGACATTATTATCAGGTCTATGATAACAGTATGACTTGGACAGAAGCAAAAGAATACTGTGAAAAACTCGGCGGCCATTTGGTGACGATAACAACGGCAGATGAACAAAGCTTTGTTGAATCCATAATAAAAAACGGAACAAAAAGTTGCTATTGGCTTGGCGGAACCGATGAAGAAGCCGAGGGTAATTGGAAATGGATAACCGGTGAAGCTTTTAGTTATACACATTGGGGAAAAGATATGCCCGACAATTGGGAGACGGAGAATTATCTTATGATGTTCAGAGAGGATCATCCGTCTAAACCCGGAAATACTTTTGGATATTGGAACGATTTAAAAGATGATTGTACATGTAAAGGTACGCCTTTCTTTAGAAAAGATGAATTTGGTTTAATATGCGAATGGGATGAAATCCCCGGATCCGGCGGATCCATGTCCGACGAAGAAATGAATAAATATATCACCGAACATATTAATTTCCATGAATCAAAGTTTGACAGCTTTGAAAGCAATAACGGATTTTATGATTTAATATGGTCCGATGAAAAGGGAAGACGTTTGCTACCGTTTAAGATATGGGATATAGTCGGTGATGTAGGTGAAGTTGCGACTTTTAAATTTGACGACCTCACCATATCGGCAGATTACTATGAACTGTTTCTTGCCGACTTTATGATGCTTATAAATAATAAGGAAGTTTCGAAAGAAATCAATTACGGAGTTTTAAAGGTCGGCGATGACATTTATTCCGGAATTAAAAAGGCTCTGAAATCTACGGATGAATGGGAAAAAGAAATTAACGGAATCGGATCTGTTGAAGTTGAAGTAAAAGGCTTTTTCACGGATCCTGATTATGAGATTTCGGACAAGACGAGAAATATTCTTGAGAAGGTTTTAAAAGAGGGCTTTGATAAACACGAAAAGGAAATAGATAAAGTATTCAGCGGACTCAATTTGTCCTCGGATATCTTTGGCGCTATTCAAGACACGACCGATATTGTAAGCGCCTTTAAAGACGCCCAAAATGCATATCAGGTTGCATTGAGTTACAAAAATGCTAATGAAGAAATTTTCGATATTTTGTATGCGGCTGCCGAGAAAATGAAAGAGACTAACCCTAAGCATGCAAAATGGTTTAAAGAGTCGTTGGACAGCTACAGAGAAAAAGCATTGAATGATGATGCTATTTATTCTTATGCTAAGTCTCTCGCGGCGGATCTTGGGTGGAAGGCGTACGACCTTATCATAAAAGACTTTGCAAAAAAAGCCGCTCTTAACGGTGTCAGTAAAGTGTTTGGCTGCAATCCGGGAAAACTTGGCTTGACATATGCTGCTGTAACGGCTTCGTATAATCTTACATATGAAGTACTGAATGCAGTTCTCCCTGCCGGAAAGGCAAAGACGCCATATTACCTTATGCACTATATCTCTACATTTGAAAAAGGCTTGAGCCAGACAGTGAGGTCATATGGAAATACGCTCGAAATCCTGAAAAATTCGGATGTTGCAAATGCTTACAAGAGCGCGGAAAATTACGATTTGGCTTTTAATATGCTCAGAGCCGCAAATAAATATCTCTACGAGTGTTCTTATAATTTCTGCGCCAATAATCATGCTAAAGATGAGTTGGTTTATGCGACGGCATACAAAAACGAATGGGTAAATGCTAAATGCCATAATATGAATGCAAAATCAGTAAAATCAAAATTTGTTAGCATACAGTGCCCCACTAATGTTTCTGTATGTGATTCGGCAGGCAAGCGAATTTTGTCGATAGTTGATGGAAAAATAGTTGAATGTGATCCTTCAATCACGGTAATGAATTATGCCGGGAAAAAATCTTTTTGTTATCCGGCGGATAGAGATTACACAATTAAGATCGACGCAACCGCAGACGGTTCAATGAATTACTATGTTTGCGATATTGATAGCGATCGGATTGAGAGATCGTTCGAATTCTATGATATCCCATTGAAAAATGACGAGTCGTTCAATGGAAATATACCGGCGGAATCCGATGCATCCGGTTCTGTATACGGCTTAAAATCGAGCTTGGGAAATGATGTTTCCCGCAGCTATGACAGTTCCGATGATTGTGGAGACGGTAAACATAGTTTCTGTGAATGGAAAACTGTACAAGAGCCTTCCTGTACTGAATTCGGGTCTGAAATCCGTGTCTGCGCAATGTGCAAAAAACAAGAATATAGAATAACAAATATTCAGCACGGACAGTACGAACTTAAAAATTATAAAAGTAACTGCGAATCCGACGGCTATAGCGGTGATAAGTATTGTTCGATTTGCGGAGAACTGATTGAAAAGGGCTCTGTAATTACTAAAGCCGGTCATACCTTCGGCTCGTGGCAAACCGTCACCGAGCCCACCGTTGACTCCGAAGGACTCGAAAAACGCGTCTGCTCAAAGTGCGGAGCGGAGGAAACACGTGCCATAAGCAAGCTTGAGCCTGTTCAGGTTACAGATGTAGAACTTGATATTACTCAAAAAGCCCTCAATGTCGGCGATACATTCACTCTTACCGCTACTGTTAAGCCCGACAATGCGACGGATAAGTCCGTCACTTGGAGTTCGTCAAATACTTCCGTTGCGACAGTTGATGAGAACGGTGTTGTGACCGCCGTTTCCGAGGGTACGGCAACAATAACCGCAACCGCCTCGAACGGAGTCGAAGCAAGCTGTACCGTGACCGTAAAGCAGAAGGGCGACAGTATATTGAAGAAAATATTCAAATTCATCTTCAATATCATCCTCGCTCCCTTCCGCGCGATAATCAACCTCTTCAAAAAGCTTTTCGGTAAATAAGCTTACTCCATATCCCCGCCAAGCAGACCATCCCTTTCAAAAAATAAATTAACTTCCCGGCGGGGAATTCGCGGGGCGGCGTTTGGTCTGTGCGTCGTCCCTTTTGATGCCGAAAAACGCACATTTCTTATAGCTGCCGTCGGACTCCCGTCCGGCGGTTCGCTTTTTGTCTGCATTTATGACCTAACTCGCCGCCGCATTTCTGCAATTTTTGAGCACCTTGCTCTTTTTTTAAAATCTATGGATTTAGCCTGCGCTTTGTGCTAAAATGCCTTTTGTGTGCAATTCTTATTTGGGGGAACAGGGATGAAAAAGATAGGCTATAAACATACGGTTGCGGCGAGCTTTACGGCGTTCGTCGTTCAGGCGGTCGTCAACAATTTCGCGCCGCTGCTGTTTTTGACCTTTCAGGCGCAGTACGGCATAGAGCTCTCGAAAATAACCGTTTTAATCACCGCGAACTTCTTTATTCAGATATTTGTTGATTTGACGGCGGTGCTGTTCGTTGACCGCATCGGCTACCGCGCCTCGACCGTGCTAGCCCATGCGATGTGCGCGACGGGTCTTATTTTCATGACGATTCTGCCGGAGATACTGCCCTCGGCCTTTGCGGGACTTCTCGTCTCCGTGTTCTGCTACGCAGTCGGAGCGGGTCTTTTGGATATCACGATAAATCCGATAGTCAACTCCTGCCCATCAACAAATTCCAATCAGCTGCTCTGCCTGCTCCATTCGTTCTATTGCTGGGGCAGCGTCGCGGCGGTCGGCATATCCACCCTGTTCTTCGCCCTGTTCTCGACGGATAATTGGAAGATAATGTCGCTTGTCTGGGCGATACTCCCGATAGTCAACGCCGTTATGTTCACCCGCGTGCCCATAGCGCCCGTTGTCGGCGAGGATGAGGAAAAGCTGTCAATAAAGGATATGCTCAAGACCAAGGCGTTTTGGATATTCATGGTACTCATACTCTGCGCAGGCTCGAGCGAGCAGGCGGTCAGCCAGTGGGCTTCGACCTTCGCCGAAAAGGCGCTCGGGCTCACAAAGACCGTCGGCGACCTTGCGGGCCCGATGCTCTTCTCGATTCTTATGGGCGTTTCGCGCTTCATGTACGGCAAGTTCGGCAGCAGGATAAATCTCGATTCAATGATGCTCCTGAGCGGCTGCGTCTGCACAGCTTCTTATTTTCTCATTTCGCTGACCTCGTCGCCTGTGCTCGGACTCGTCGGCGTTGCCGTGTGCGGACTTTCCGCCGGTATCCTCTGGCCGGGCACGATAGGCAAAATGTCCTCGGCGCTCCACGGCGGCGGAACGGCGATGTACGCAATACTCTGCCTGGGCGGTGATATCGGCTGCTCGGCGGGGCCGACCTTTGCCGGAATGATGGCGAGCGCATTCGGCGACGACCTCAAAAAAGGCATACTCTGCGCCGTCATATTCCCGCTGACCCTGTCCGTGATAATGTTAGTGCGTGAGTTCATTATCCCGCGCCGCAGAAGGAAGGCGGCTTTATGAAGAAAAACTATAAATCGACCGTCAACGCCTGCTTTGCGGGCTATGTCGTCCAGTCGATTGTCAACAATTTTGTACCCCTGCTGTTTTTGACGTTCAACAAGAGCTACGGCATAGAGCTTTCGAAGATAACCGCACTGATAACAGTCAATTTTATTCTTCAGCTCATAATCGACCTGCTCTCCGCGTTCTTTATAGATAAGATAGGCTACCGCGCGGCGGCTGTTGCGGCTCATGTGTTCGCGGCGGCGGGACTTGTTTCATTGACCGTTTTGCCGGAGATTCTGCCCTCGCCGTTTGTCGGTCTGCTCATTTCCGTTGTGCTATACGCTGTCGGCGGCGGGCTGCTCGAAGTCATAGTCAGCCCAATAGTCGAGGCGTGCCCGACGGATAATAAAGAGAAGATGATGAGCCTGCTCCACTCGTTCTATTGCTGGGGCAGCGTCGCCGTCGTCGGCCTCTCAACGCTCTATTTCTCGATATTCACAACGGCTAACTGGAAGTATCTCGCCCTTATCTGGGCGGTCGTGCCGATAGTCAACGCCCTGAACTTTATCCGCGTCCCGATAGCTCCGCTTATCGAAGAAGGGGAGACGGGGCTCTCTTTTAAACAACTGCTCGGCAACAGGATGTTCTGGATATTCATGCTGCTGATACTTTGCTCCGGTGCGAGCGAGCAGGCGGTCAGCCAGTGGGCTTCGACCTTTGCGGAAAAGGGTTTCGGCGTCTCAAAGACAGTCGGCGACCTCGCCGGCCCCATGCTCTTCTCCGTGCTTATGGGCGTGTCGCGTATGATATACGGCAAATTCGGCGACAAAATCGATCTCGACGGCATGATGATTTTCAGCGGCGCGCTGTGCATGGCGTCTTATCTGCTCATTGCGCTCAGCTCCTCCGCTGTGCTCGGGCTTGTCGGAGTCGCGCTGTGCGGCTTCTCGGTCGGCATCATGTGGCCGGGAACGTTCAGCAAGGCGTCCGCGGGGATAAAGGGCGGTGGAACGGCGATGTTTGCTCTTCTGGCGCTCGGCGGCGATCTCGGCTGTTCTTCCGGACCCACTTTTGCCGGAATGATGGCGAGCGCATTCGGCGACGATCTCAAAAAAGGCATACTCTGCGCCATATTTTTCCCGGCGCTTTTAACTGTGCTGACAATTTTTACAAAACGCAGAAAAGCGAAAATTTGATATCAAAAAGCGGCAGAATACGGATGATAAACCCGTGTTCCGCCGCTTTAATTTGTTTTTGCGGTTTACATTTGCAGGAATAGCTGATAAGATATATATGTGAGATTTTGGCTTTCTTTGAGTCTCATAAACAGGAAAATGAAAATGTACAGGAAAACTGAAATAAGGGGACTGAAATATGAGCGTAGCTAATATTCTGTCGATGGCGGGCGGACTCGGTCTGTTCCTATTCGGCATCAGGACGATGGGCGACGGACTCGAAAACGCAGCCGGCGCCAAGCTCAAGAGAATGCTCGAGGTGCTTACCGGAAACCGCTTCCTCGCAGTGCTCGTCGGCTTTGTCGTCACGGCGATAATCCAGTCGTCAACCGCAACGACCGTCATGGTCGTCGGCTTCGTCAATGCTGGCATGATGTCGCTCGCGCAGGCGGTCGGCGTCATAATGGGCGCGAATATCGGTACTACCGTCACATCACTGCTCATCGCGCTGAACTTTTCGAGCGTCGCGGCGGCGTCGGTGCTTGTCGGCGTTATTCTGATGCTCGCGTCGAAAAAGACCGTTGTTAAGAACCTCGGCGCAATATTCACAGGCTTCGGTCTGCTCTTCCTCGGCATCGATATGATGTCCGACTCCATGGCTCCGCTCAGAGAGAGCGCAGGCTTCATGAACTTTATCGTCACCGTCTCGGAGTCGCCTCTGCGCCCGCTGTTCGGTATTATCCTCGGCATAGTCATGACCGCCGTGCTCCAGAGCTCCTCGGCTTCCGTCGGCGTGCTCCAGACTCTCGCCATGCAGGGACTCGTGCCGCTCAAGTTTTCCGTTTTCGTCCTCTTCGGTCAGAATATCGGAACCTGCCTCACGGCGCTCTTCTCGACCGTCGGCGCGAAGAAAAATTCAAAGCGTGCCGCAGTTATCCACCTGCTCTTCAATCTTATCGGCACGGGCATATTTATTCTTATCGCCCTGCTCACTCCCTATGTCGAGTGGATAGAGAAACTGTCGCCCGACCCGATGGCGCAGATAGCCATATCGCATATCGTGTTCAATATCGTCTCGACCGTTGTTATGTTCCCGTTCGCGAAAGCTCTCGTCAAGCTCTCCTGCCTGCTCGTTCCCGGCAAGGACGACAGCGAGAGTGAGATGCACTGCAAGTTCATCGACGACCGTCTGCTCAATACGCCCCCCTTCGCTGTCATGCAGGTCAGCAAGGAGGTCGCCCGCATGGCGAAGCTCGCGCGCGATAACTTTGAGACAAGCGCCCACGCGCTCATAAACCGCAGCGACAAAGATCTCGACAAGGTCATGGAGAACGAAGAGATCATAAACTACCTCAACCATCATATAACCTCGTATCTCGTCAAGCTCAACGCTCTTGATATAACCGACAGCGACTCGGATTATATCGCCCGCGTTTTCCACGCGATAAACGATATCGAGCGCGTCGGCGACCATGCGATAAACCTCGCCGAAGCGGCTCAGCACAATATCGGCGAGGGGCTCAAGTTCTCCGACCCCGCGAGAGAGGAGCTCAACCAGCTCTGCGGCAGTGTCGTTACATTGCTTGAGCGTTCGATGGCGGCGTTTGATAACCAGTCGCTCAGCGACAACGAGGCAAAGGAGCTCTCCGACCTTGAGGAGCATATCGACGACCTGACCCTCGAATGCCAGGATTCGCATATATTCCGCCTCAACCGCAAGGAGTGCAACACCGAAGCGGGTATGCTCTATCTCAACACCATAACCGACTTCGAGCGTGTCGGCGACCACGCCATAAACATCGCTTTTCTTGCAAGATCAAAATAATTTTCAAAATACCCTTGCTTTTTGCAGGGGTATGATGTAGAATAAGAACAGAACATTTGTACGAACAAAATTTCAGCTCCCCGAAAGGACGGAACGAATATGGCAGATAAACAGAAAGCGCTTGAAACTGCGATATCGCAGATAGAGAAGAATTTCGGCAAAGGCTCGATAATGAGACTCGGCCAGAATACGGCAATGAATGTCGAGGCTATCTCGACCGGCTCCGTTACCCTCGACGCCGCCACCGGCATCGGCGGACTTCCGCGCGGCAGAATAATCGAGATATACGGCCCCGAGTCGTCCGGTAAAACCACTCTCGCGCTCCATGTTGTCGCCGAGGCTCAGAGAATGGGCGGCGAGGCTGCGTTTATTGATGCCGAGCACGCGCTCGATCCCGTATATGCCGCGAATCTCGGCGTTGATGTCGATTCTCTTCTCGTCTCCCAGCCGGACAACGGCGAGCAGGCGCTCGAGATAACCGAAGCCCTGACCCGTTCGGGCGCTATCGATGTTATAGTCGTCGACTCCGTTGCGGCTCTTGTTCCGCGCTCGGAAATTGAGGGCGATATGGGCGACTCCCATGTTGGTCTCCACGCGCGCCTTATGTCACAGGCTCTCAGAAAGCTCGCGGGCGCGATTTCAAAGTCGAATACTATTATAATTTTCATAAACCAGCTGCGTGAAAAGGTCGGCGTTGTCTATGGCAACCCCGAGGTCACAACCGGCGGTCGTGCGCTGAAGTTCTATGCTTCTATCCGTATCGATGTCCGCAAGATAGAGCAGCTCAAAGGTCCCGGCAATGAGTTCATCGGCTCGCGCACAAGGGCTAAGATAGTCAAGAATAAAGTCGCTCCGCCCTTCAAAGAGGCTGAGTTCGATATCATGTACGGCAAGGGCATATCCAAGGTCGGCGAAATACTCGACCTCGCCGTCAAATATGATATTATCCACAAGAGCGGCGCGTGGTTCTCTTATAACGAGAACCGCCTCGGTCAGGGCAGAGACAACGTCAAGAATTATATCAGCGAGCATCCCGACTTCATGGCGGAACTCGAAGCCCAGGTTCGCGAGCGTCTTATGGCGGAGAACAACGCCGCAAGAGCCGCTGCAAAGCCTGCGGAGAAGCCCGCGCCTGCCGCCGAGCCTGCACCCGCTGCGATGCCCAAGAAGCCCACGAGTCGTTCCGGCGCAAAGGCGAAGCTTGACATCGTTGTTGATGACGACGATTGATGAAGATAACGGCACAGCAGGGCAGGGGACAAAAAATACATATACTTGTCGATGGGGAGTACCGTCTGACCGTTACCCGGGATTTCTGGGCGAGTCAGAATATACGCTCCGGCGATGAAATTGACGATGCGGAGTTTGCCGCCTTTTGCGAGGCGGCAGGCTCCTGCCGTGCATTTAACGCGGCTGTCGATATTCTCTCGCGGCGCGACCATTCGTCAAAGGAGCTTCAGCGAAAGGTTGCCCGCCGCTCCGGCGCGGAGTTTGCGCGCGAAGCGGTTGAACGCCTTGAAGAGATGGGCTATGTCAACGACGAACGCTATGCCCATACCCTCGCGCAGGAGCTGTATGAGCGGCGCGGCATGGGTAAAAAACGCATTGAACAGGAGCTAAGACAGCGCGGAATATCGCGCGAGACGGCGAGCGAATGCGCCGAAGAGCTCGACGGCGACGATGTTGAGCGGATAAAAAATCTGCTTGAGACCAAATTCGCCGGCAAATTTTCCGATGAAAAGGGCAGGCGGCGCACCTTCAACGCCCTGACCCGCCTCGGCTATGGCTACTCCGATATCCGTTCGGCAATGCGCGCGATGGACGAGGAATATGAAGATACGGACGATCAATTTTCCTGTTAGAAGATAAGAAAAGGAAAAAATAGTGTATAATTTCTGTTATCAAGCGAAAGGAAGAACTGTTTGATGAAGAAAAGAAGAGTTTTATTCGTGTCGCTCGGCTGCCCGAAGAATCAGGTCGACGGTGAGCTGATGCTCGCAAAGCTTCAGAATGCCGGATTTGAAAATGCGGACAATTTCGAGCGTCTCGACGCAGTTATAGTCAACACCTGCGCGTTTATCGACTCCGCCAAGCAGGAGGCTATCGACACAATTCTGGAGATGGTCGGCCTCAAAAAAGACGGACTTGTCCGCGCGGTCATTGTCACCGGATGTCTCGCCGAGCGCTATCGCGACGAGATACTTCAGGAGATTCCCGAGGTTGATGCGGTCGTCGGCATCGGCGCAAACGGCGATATCGACAAGATAGTTGACGAGGTTCTCGACGGCAAGCAGACCAATGTTTTCCCCGACAAAAAAGAGCTTCCCATGTGCGGCGAGCGCGTGCTCACGACTCCCGATTACTGGGCGTATCTCAAGATAGCCGAGGGCTGCTCGAACTGCTGCACCTATTGCGCCATCCCGTCCATACGCGGACCCTTCCGCAGCCGCGACGAGGAGAGCATAGTCGAAGAGGCGAAGACCCTTGCGAATGGGGGTGTCAAAGAGCTCGTGCTTATCGCGCAGGATGTCTCGTCCTACGGCATTGATATCTACGGCGAATACAGGCTCGCTCATCTGCTTGATTTGCTCTGTGAGATCGACGGCATCGAGTGGATACGCCTGCTCTATTGCTATCCCGATAAGATAACCGACGAGCTTATCGACACCATGGCTTCCCAGCCCAAGGTGCTCCATTATATAGACCTGCCGCTCCAGCACGCGGACGATAAAATCCTCAAGGCGATGAACCGCCACAGTACCGCGGAAGAGACCCGCGAGGTTATAAGAAAACTGCGCGAGCGCATGCCGGATATTGCTATCCGCACGACGTTTATAGTCGGTTTCCCCGGCGAGGGCGACAACGAGTTTGAGACTCTTGCCGAGTTCGTCAACGAGGAGGAGTTCGAGCGCCTCGGATGCTTTGAATATTCCCCGCAGGAGGGTACTCCCGCCGCGAAGATGGAGAATCAGGTCGACGACGATGTCAAATCCCGCCGCGCCGAGGTCATCATGCAGGATCAGTATGAGATAATGACCGAGAAGAACAACAATATGATCGGCAAGACCCTGCGCGTGCTCACCGAGAGCTACGATGATTATACCGACAGCTACTCCGGCCGCTCGTATATGGACGCGCCCGATATCGACGGCAAGATAATCTTCACCTCGTCCGATTTCATAAAAGAAGGCGAGTTCGTCGATGTCGAGATACTCGGTGTCAACGAATATGACCTGCTCGGAAGAACAGTAAAATAAAACCCGGAAAGGGGAATTGAAATGCAGAAGCTGAATCTGCCCAATAAACTGACGCTCATAAGAATGTTCCTCGCGCCCATTTATCTCGCGCTTATGCTTATTGAGTTCCCTTATCATTACATAGTCGCGCTCGCCGTTTTTGCAGTCGCGTCGCTGACCGATATGCTCGACGGCAAGATTGCACGAAAAAATAATCTTATCACCGTTTTCGGCAAGCTTCTCGATCCGCTCGCCGATAAAATGCTCACCACCGCCGCTCTGCTCGCATTTATGCGCGAGGGCTGGTGCAGCATCTGGATCGTCATGATAGTCCTCACCCGTGAGTTCGCCGTCGCAGGCGTTCGCCTTATCGCCACGGCGCAGGGCATTGTTATCCCCGCAAACTATTGGGGCAAGGCGAAAACCGTCAGCCAGATGGTGTTCACTATTGTTATCATGCTCCTCGCCGAGCTTGACGCGACGTTTGATATTTTTGCAAACGCCGGCTGGTTCACTCTCGCGAGAGTGTCGAATATCATGCTCTGGATAACCGCCGTTCTGACGGTCGTTTCGGGCATCACATATTTTGTGGACAGCAAAAAACTTATTGACTTTTCCAAGTGATTTCAATATAATGATTAGTAGATATGCGAGTCATATCGGCTGACAAAAACCAAAAAATAACATGCATTTACCGGGAGAAGTAGCCGGATATTCGCGGCAAAAGAGAGGGAGCCCGAAGCTGAGAAAGCTCCTTGCCGTATGAAGGTGAAATGCACCCGTCAGCACGCAGGGGGAATAACAGTATCCCTGCGCGGAAGGCACCGTTATCGGCCGGGCGCGTATTTGCGCGCAGAGATATAAACAGGAGTGGAACCGCGCTCAGGCGCCTCCGTTGTCCGTAAGGATAACGGAGGCTTTTTGTATGTTATTTGTATATTGAGCGGCTGTAGGGGCGGATATCATCCGCCCGCGAAAATGCACAGACTTATTAACAGCGCATACGCACTCCAAACAACTAACGCCGCATCGCGGCAGCAATTTTATCTGAGCTCAAGGAGTTGATATTTATGTTTGACAGGCTCAGGGAGGATATAAGCACCTTCAAACGGCGCGACCCCGCCGCGAGAAGCGCGCTCGAAATCTTCTTCCTCTATCCGGGTCTTAAAGCTATAAGAATGCACCGCAGAGCCAATTGGTGCTATCGCCGCAGGATGTTCTTCCTCGCACGCTGGATATCGCAGCGGGCGGCGCGCAAAACCGGGATAGAGATACACCCGGCGGCGACCATTGGCAGGCGCTTTTTCATCGACCACGGCACCGGCGTCGTTATCGGCGAGACCGCCGTTATCGGCGACGATGTTATGATATATCAGGGCGTAACCCTCGGCGGTACCGGCAAGGATACCGGCAAACGCCATCCGACTATCGGCAACAATGTCATGATCGGCGCGGGCGCAAAGGTGCTCGGCCCGTTCAAAGTCGGCGATAACTCGAATATCGCCGCAGGCGCGGTGGTTCTCGATGAGATTCCGCCAGACTGTACCGCCGTCGGCGTACCGGCTCATATCGTTCGCCGCAACGGAGTCAGGGTCGACGATCTCGACCAGGTGCATATACCCGACCCGGTCGCGCAGGAGCTTTGCAGGCTCGAGCATCAGGTCTCTCAGCTGCGAAAACAGCTTGAGGAGCAGGAAAACACACAGTAAATTGACTGAAAGGAAGATATAAATGAAAGTCTATAACACTCTCACAAGAAAAAAGGAAGAACTTGTCCCGATAACTCCGGGCGAGATCAAGATGTATGCCTGCGGTCCGACCGTGTATAACTATATCCACATCGGCAACGCCCGCCCGCTGTGCATCTTCGATATCCTGCGCCGCTATCTCGAATATCGCGGCTACAATGTGAAGTTCGTTCAGAATTTCACGGATATCGACGATAAAATAATCAGACGCGCAAACGAGGAGCATGTTGATTTCTCCGAGATTTCCGAGCGCTATATAAAAGAGTTCTGGACCGATGCCGACGGACTCAATGTCCGCCACGCAACGATAAATCCGAAGGCTACCGAGAATATCGACGCCATCATTCAGATAATCTCGACCCTTATCGAAAAGGGCTACGCCTATGAGGCGCAGGGCGACGTTTATTTCAGCACCGAGAAGTTCAAGGATTACGGCAAGCTCTCGCATCAGCCGCTTGAGGATCTTGAGGCGGGCGCGCGTATAATGGTCGGCGAGGTCAAGCGCGAGCCGATGGATTTCGCCGTCTGGAAAGCCGCGAAACCCGGCGAGCCCGCATGGGATTCCCCGTGGGGCAAGGGCAGACCCGGCTGGCATATCGAGTGCTCCGCGATGAACTGGCGCTATCTCGGCGACACCATTGACATTCACTGCGGCGGTCAGGATCTCATCTTCCCGCACCATGAGAATGAGATAGCCCAGAGCGAGTGCTTCACAGGCAAGCCGTTCGCCCACTATTGGATGCACAACGGCTACATCAACGTTGACAATGTGAAGATGTCGAAGTCTCTCGGCAATTTCTTCACCGTGCGCGATGTTGCCGAAAAATACGGCTATGAGCCCATACGCTATCTGCTCATCTCTGCCCAGTACAGAAGCCCGATAAACTACAGCACCGATATCATCGAGCAGTGCATCGCCGCGCTCAACAGGCTCTATACCTGCCGCGATTCGCTCGACTTCGAGCTGAAGAATGCTTCGGACGCGGAGCATGACGGCGATAAGGCGATTATCGACGGATTTGATAAATACAGAGAGCAGTTTATCTCCGCTATGGACGACGATCTCAACACCGCCGACGCCATCGCTTCGATATTTGAGCTCGTCCGCGATATCAATACAAATGTTGTCGGCAAGACCCCCTCAAAGGCGCTTGTTGAGGGTGCGATAGCCATGTTCGACGAGCTGACCGGTGTGCTCGGACTCGTCTATAACCGCAAGACCGAGACTCTTGACAGCGATGTTGAAGCTCTTATTGAGGCGCGCACGAACGCTCGTAAGGAGAAAAACTGGGCAGAGGCGGACAGAATCAGAGATCAGCTCAAGAAAATGGGCATCGTCCTCGAGGATACCGCCCAGGGCGTGAAGTGGCACAGAGAATAAATCTATAGACAAAACGCATAAATTAATGTATAATACTATGTGACTTTTTAATTAAATTGCGGAGGTTGAGTAAGTGAACGATCTGAAAACCCGATTCTTTGACGATGTGGACAAAAACTGTCCTCTTCCGGAGTATCCCCGCCCGCAGCTTGTACGCGAGGATTGGATGTGCCTCAACGGCGAGTGCGATTATGAGATAACCCCGGCGGGCGACGCCTGCCCGAAAGATTTCAGCGGCAAGATAATCCTGCCTTTCGCCATCGAGAGCCAGCTCTCCGGCGTTCAGCGCGCGCTTCAGCCAGACGAGCGCCTTTGGTACAGAAAGAGGTTCACTCTCGACAGCCGCTTTGATAATAAGCGCTGCATTTTGCATTTCGGCGCTGTCGATTGGCAGTGCGAGGTGTTTGTCAACGGCGTCTCCGTCGGCACTCATACCGGCGGCTATTGCCCGTTCTCTTTTGATATAACAGACGAACTTGTCGACGGCGAAAATGAACTTGTTGTCAAGGTCTATGACCCGACCGACAAGGGCTGGCAGAATCGCGGCAAGCAGGTTCTCAAATCCGTCGGTTTCTGGTATACCGGAACCTCCGGAATCTGGCAGACAGTATGGCTTGAGCCCGTGGCTCAGAGCCATATCACCTGCGTGCGCCTGACCCCCGATATCGACGCGGGCGAGATAATCGTCTCCTGCACCGGCGAGGGACTTGACGGATGCACGATAGAGGCGGAGATTTCGCTCGGCGGCGAGCAGGTGTATTCCGGCGAGATGAAGCTCAACGCGCATCTTCCCGTGCCCGATGCGAAACTCTGGAGCCCCGAGAGCCCGACTCTCTATGACCTTGTACTCACCGTGAAGAAAAACGGCGAAGCTGTCGATACGGTCAAGAGCTATTTCGGCATGAGAAAGTTCAGCATCGGCAAGGATAAGCAGGGTCTGCCGCGCCTTATGCTCAATAACGAGCCCTATTTCCAGCACGGCCTGCTCGATCAGGGCTATTGGAGCGACGGCGGTCTGACTCCGCCCAACGACGAAGCGATGATATTCGATATCTCCGAGATGAAGCGCCTCGGCTTTAATATGCTCAGAAAGCATATCAAGGTCGAGCCCCTGCGCTGGTACTATCACTGCGACAGACTCGGCATGATAGTCTGGCAGGATATGGTCAGCGGCGGCGAGTATATCGGAAATATCCTTGCGGGTGTTCTGCCGAATATCGGCATCGGCGTCAAGGATAATAAATATAACTGGTTCAGCCGCGGCGAAAAGGAGTGGCGCGATGACTACCGCCGCGAGCTGTTCGAGATGATAGACAATCTCTATAACTGCACCTGCATCGGCTGCTGGGTGCCATTCAACGAGGGCTGGGGTCAGTTCGACGCGAAGGAGATCGGCGATGCCGTCAAGGCATACGATCCCTCGAGAATCGTTGACCACGCGAGCGGCTGGTACGATCAGAAGGGCTGCGACCTCAAGAGCATGCACAAATATATCCTGCCGATTCATATGCCGAAGCTTGACGGCAGACCGTTCGTCATAAGCGAATACGGCGGATACAGCATGATTCTCGACGGCCACGTCTGGAACAAACAGAAGAGCTTCGGCTATATCATGTTCAGGTCGAAGGAGAAGCTCTCCGCGGCTTATAAGAAGCTGCATGAGAAGCAGGTCATCCCGCTGATAAAGAAAGGACTTTGCGCCACTGTTTATACTCAGGTCAGCGACGTCGAGTTCGAGGTCAACGGAATGTATACATATGACCGCAAGGTGCTGAAACTCGACGAAAAGACCGTGCAGGAAGTTAACTCCAAGCTGCATTTTTAAGGAAGAAAGCGACAGATGAAGTCACTGCTTATAAGACTGATAAAAAAACTCGGCGATATGCGCCGCCACCTGCTCTATTACCGCATTTGGCCTGCGATATACAGGCACGCGGCGAAAAAGCCGATAGACGAAAAAAAGGTGCTCCTTGCTTCAAACAGGAAAACGCTTCCGGACAACCTGTCCTGCATGAAGCGCGAGCTTGAGACGCGCGGGATGCACTGCACCGAGATGCTCATTCCCGCGGGAGCGGGCAGTATAAGCGCGAGGGCTGTGGAGTTCAGGCAGAATATCCGCTTCCAGCGCGAGTATGCGACGAGCAAACTCGTCTTTGTTGAGGATGCGTTCTTCCCGCTGTTCGCGAATCATCCGCGAAAGGGCACCGAGGTCATTCAGCTTTGGCATGCGTGCGGTGCGTTCAAAAAATGGGGCTATTCGACCGCCGACCTCAAGTGGGGCGCTGACAGAAAGAGCCTCGAACGCTATCCGATTCACAACACCTATACCGCAGTCACCGTGTCGGCGCGCAATATTATTCCGTATTATGCCGAGGCGTTCAACTGCCCGGAGAGCATAATCAGACCTCTCGGCGTGCCAAGGACGGATATTTATTTTAGCTCCGATTTCGTCTCCTCCGCCCGCGCGGAGATGCTCAAAAAATTCCCGCAGATAGGGGACAGGAAGATAATCCTCTATGCCCCGACATTTCGCGGCAACTCGATTCTCAAGTCCTATATGGATCTGAAGCTCGATATCGAGCGCATAAACGCGGAGCTGTCCGACGATTTCGTCCTGCTGTATAAGCTCCATCCGCAGACGGCGAAACGCTTTTCGCTCAGCGCCGAAGAGCGCGAAAAATATGAGAATTTCGTGTTCGATATCTCAAAAGATGTGCGAATCGACCTCGCAATGTGCGCTGCTGATATGCTGATAAGCGACTATTCGTCCGTGATTTTTGAATATTCGCTGCTCAGCCGTCCGATGATATTCTTTGCCTATGATCTCGAAGAATATGACCGCGACCGCAGTTTCTATAACAAATATGAGGACTTCGTTCCCGGCCCTATAGTCCGGGATACCGAGGGCATTATTTCCGCCGTCAGGCAGGCGCAGTCCGGCTTCGACAGCGCGGAAATTGAAAACTTCAGAAACTATTTTATGGACGCCTGCGACGGGCACAGCACCGCGCGCATCGCCGAAGCGTTCATGGAAAAATAAGGTGTATCATATGAAAAAGACTTTCAAAGCCGCAGCAGCATTCCTGCTCATCCTGGCAGTCGCCATAGGTATGTGCGCGTGCTCGGGCGGAGCCGGAGGCAAAGCGCCCGGCAAAAAGATCGCCATAGTCACAGCAACCCTGTCGCAGAACCCCGAGGAATATCAGCGTGCGGCTCAGCTTGCGAGCGAATATTCCTATGTCGAGCATGTTGTCTATACCGACACGCGCGTCGGCACTTCGGGCATTCTCGATTTCTATAAGCGCGTCAACGATATCGCCTCCGATGCGAGCTACGGCGCGATAGTTATCGCGAGAGCGAATCTCGGAGCCGTCGCGGCAGTCAGAGCGGCAAAGGCAAAGAATCCCGATAAGCTCATCGTCTGCACTGCACCCGAGGAGAATATCCAGACTCTTGCGAAGTCCGCCGATGCCATTCTTGCGATAGATACCGCCAAGGACGCAGCGATGATGGTCGAAGAGGCGCACGGACGCGGCGCGCAGGTCTTTGTCTATTACGCCACCGGCGTTCAGCAGAGCACCCCGAGCATCAAGGAGTCGCGCGAAGCGGCTGAGAAGAAGTGCGATGAGCTCGGCATGACATATAAATTTGTCAACTGCTACGATGTCTCGCAGGCTCTCGGCATAAAGGGCGCACAGAGTTTCATGAAAGAGGATATCGCCCGCCAGCTCAAGAATTTCGAGGGCAAGAAGATTGCGGCTTATTGCGCCGATATATCTTCTCAGGCGGAGCTTATAAAGAACGCCTGCCCGAACGGCATAATCGTCGCGGGCACGAGCTTCCCGAGCATCTATGACGGCTACACCGCCGCTTTTGATATCGAGGTCGGCAAGAAGTGGGACAACAAGTCCAAGGTGTTCAGCAAGGTCAGAGCCGCGATAAGAGCGAACGGCGGCACGAAGAACCAGTTCATCGTGTGGGACGATCTGACCGCATCTTCAATGACCGAGGCAGCGTTTGAATATGCAAGAGCCACCCTCTGCGGCGAGCAGATTGATATGGCAAAGGCGGTCAAGTCGAGCTTCCCGTCGAAGATAAAAGTGTCTGACAAACAGCTCGACAAATGCACCTTCATTTACACGGAGGACTACCGCGTATTATGAGAGGAAAATTTATTGTAGTTGAGGGACTTGACGGCTCCGGCAAGGGCACCCAGACGGCTCTGCTTTGCGCTTATCTTAAGTCGCAGGGCAGGAATGTGTATCCGACCGCCGAGCCCACCGAGTCGGTGACCGGCGGTATGATAAGAGATGTGCTCAGCGGCGCAAGGCAGCGCACATCCTCGGAGCTCGCCGCGCTCTTCCTCGCGGACCGCGTGGCGCACAACATGAACCCCGTCAACGGCATAGAAAAGACGCTTGAAGCGGGAATCGATGTCGTGTGCGACAGATATTATTATTCATCTATCGCCTATCAGGCTGTGGGGGAGGACAGGCAGTGGGTCATAGATATGAACCTCAACTGCCCCGGCATACTCAAGCCGGATATCTGCATCTTTTTCGATGTCGACCCGGAGAGCTGCCACGAGAGGATAGAAAACGGGCGCGTGTATCTCGAAATTTTCGAGCGCGACCCGGAACAGATAAACGCCATCCGCGAGCGGTATTACAGCGCGTTTGAACTGCTCAAGGACAGAGATAATATCGTCGTCATCGACGCCGCGCGTGATATAGATTCCGTCGCCGCCGATGTCAGAAAAGCGATTGATACGGTTATAAAATAACTAATCCGCCCAATTCCGGGCGGATTTTTTCGCTTTAACTCAAGGCGATGATGGCAAAAACAAGGAACATAGCGCCCGCTCCAAGGGCGATAGGCGACTATGCTTTGAGAGTCGCTCGTGCGGCTTGCTTCGCAAGCCGTTCCCTCGCCTATCTCAGTTAGACTTCAAACACTGCGGCGCGGCTGTTGAAAGCTTGATTATAAAAATTGGCTGAAACACTTGCTTTTACTTTGCTGTGGCTCGAGTGATGGACAAATCTCAATTTTGCAATACCAAAAAATCAAGCCGCCCGGTTGCCCGAGCGGCTCAAATTATTTATTCAGCTTTGGATTAATACATTCCGCCGCCGGCCTGTGCAGCCATCGCTGCGGCGTTTGCCGCGTCTGCTGCCGGGTCGGGCTTGTCGGTGACAAGGCTCTCGGTGGTCAGAACCATTGCCGCAACGGAAGCGGCGTTCTGCAGAGCGGAGCGGGTGACCTTTGTCGGGTCAACAACGCCTGCCTCGAACATGTCAACATATCCGTCGGAAGCGAAGTTGTAGCCGTAGCCGATTTTGCCGGACTCAACGATGTGGTTGATGATAACCGAACCCTCAAGTCCCGCGTTGGAAGCAATCTGGCGAACGGGCTCTTCAAGAGCCTTGAGAACGATCTTCACGCCGGTCTTCTCGTCGGAATCCTCGGTGCTGTCAAGCAGAGCCTTGACTGCGGGGATAGCGTTGAGCAGTGCGACGCCGCCGCCTGCAACGGAACCCTCTTCAACAGCTGCCTTGGTTGCTGCGAGAGCGTCCTCGATGCGGAGCTTCTTCTCCTTCATCTCGGTCTCGGTAGCTGCGCCGACCTTGATGACCGCTACGCCGCCTGCAAGCTTTGCAAGGCGCTCCTGAAGCTTCTCTCTGTCATAGTCGGAAGCGGTGTTCTCAATCTGGGTGCGGATCTGGTTGACTCTGGACTTGATAGCGTCCTTGTCGCCTGCGCCGTCAACAATGATGGTGTTCTCCTTGGAGACCTTGACCTGGCGTGCGCGGCCGAGATCGGAAATCTGGGTGTCCTTGAGCTCAAGACCGAGCTCGGAGGTGATGACCTTGCCGCCGGTGAGGATAGCGATATCCTGGAGCATCTCCTTGCGTCTGTCGCCGAAGCCGGGAGCCTTGATGCCCACGCAGGTGAACACGCCGCGAAGCTTGTTGACAAGGATGGTCGAAAGAGCCTCGCCCTCGATGTCCTCAGCGATGATGATAAGCTTTCCGCCTGCGTGCATGATCTGCTCGAGCAGGGGAAGAAGATCCTGAATGCTTGCGATCTTCTTGTCTGTGATAAGAATGAGAGCGTCGTCGATAACGGCTTCCATCTTGTCGGTGTCGGTTACCATGTAGGGGGAAATGTAGCCTCTGTCGAACTGCATGCCCTCGACAACCTCTGCCTCGGTCTGTGCAATCTTCGACTCCTCAACGGTGATAACGCCGTCGGAGGTGACCTTCTCCATAGCGTCGGCAATGATTCTGCCGATGTCCTCGTCAGCGGAGGAGATAGTAGCTATTCTTGCGATGTCCTCGGTGCCCTTAACAGGCTGAGAGTGGGACTTGACAGCCTCGATAGCGGCGTCGACGGCCTTCTGGATGCCCTTTTTGATGACCATCGGGTTTGCGCCTGCAACAACGTTCTTCATGCCCTCGCGGACGAGTGCCTGAGCGAGCAGGGTAGCGGTGGTGGTGCCGTCGCCCGCGACATCATTTGTCTTTGTGGCGACTTCCTTTATCAGCTGAGCGCCCATGTTCTCAAAGGGATCTTCGAGCTCAACATCCTTGGCGATGGTGACACCGTCGTTGGTGATGAGGGGAGCGCCGTACTTCTTGTCGAGCACAACGTTTCTGCCCTTGGGGCCGAGCGTGATTTTAACTGTGTTAGCGAGCTTATCGATACCGGCCTGGAGAGCCTTGCGGGCTTCCTCACCGTAAATGATCTGTTTTGCCATGATGAATTACCTCCGATTATTCTACGATAGCGAGAATGTCGCTCTGACGGACTATGGTGTATTCCTCTTTGTTGAGCTTGACCTCAGTGCCGGAATATTTGCCGGTTATGACTCTGTCGCCGACCTTGACGTACATCTCAACTTCCTTGCCGTCAACGAGTCCGCCGGGACCCACTGCAACGACCTCAGCGACCTGGGGCTTCTCCTGTGCGGAAGCGGCGAGGATAATGCCGCTGCTCGTAGTTTCTTCAACCTCGACAGGCTTGACAACAACTCTGTCTGCAAGCGGTTTAATGTTCATATCGATTCCTCCTGAATTATAAAAAATGCAAGCTTAAAAATCTTTTGGCACTCTACATCCCCGAGTGCTAATTCATATTCTAAACCAATTTGTACCAAAAATCAATACCTTTTTCCAAAGTTTACAATTATGTCATAAACTTTGTCAGCGGTCAGGAGGGTACAGAATATATAATAGTATTATACCCGCCCCAAAAAGATGCCGGAGCGTGAATATAAAAAGGCAAAAAAATTACGGCACCGTTTAAAACAGTGCCGTGAATATCTGTTCGGTCATCAGACAGCGCGTGTAACTTTGCCGGAACGAAGGCAACGAGTACATGCATAAACTCTCTTGGGAGAGCCGTTCACTATAGCCTTGACCCTTTTAATGTTGGGCTTCCAGGTTCTGTTTGAACGTCTGTGAGAATGGGAAACCTTGATGCCGAAAGACACATCCTTACCGCAATATTCGCATTTTGCCATGTGTCGCACCTCCTTCTTTACTCGGTAACAGATGATATGATAACAGATAACTTGCAAAAAAGCAAGCTTTTTTTTATTTTTTGTAGCTCCGGACGCGAAAAACTTGAAAATAATTATTATCCCTGATATAATATAGCAGTCAAAAGCCGCGCAGACATTCAGCGGACGGCACATATGCGGATATGGCGGAATTGGCAGACGCGCCGGATTTAGGATCCGGTGGGCAACCATGCAGGTTCGATCCCTGTTATCCGCACCAAAAATCGGCAAGTATCGTCAGATACTTGCCGATTTTTACTTTTTTACTCTTCACTCTTCACTCTTCACTCTTCACTCTTCACTCTTCACTCTCCACTCTTCACTCTTCACTTGCCACTCACCACTATCCACTTTTCACTCTCCGCTCGCCAGTTCTATTATCATTCTTTCAAGTTCTTTTGCAGCCACGCTCAGCGGCTGCTCTTTTCTTTTTATAAGGCAGATGCTGCGCTCGGGAATCTCTTCTTCGAGGTCGATTATCTGCACTTTGTCGGAAAGATTTACGAACTCCTCGGGCACGAAACCGACTCCGAGATCCGCCTGCGCCATCGGGAGAATCTGATCTGCCGTTGCCGCTTCGATGTCAGGGCTGTACGGCAGACCGTGCTCGGTGAAGAACGCCGAATAAAACTCGAATGATTTTGTGCTCGTGCCGAGAGATATCAGCGGATAGTTACCGAGATCGGCGAGGCTTATCTTTCTGCCGAGCAGCTCTTTGAATGCCGGCGAGCATATCGCCACCTCGCGCACGGAGCGAAGCGGGGTTTCGCTCAGCGAGGCGGAGCGGACGGTCGGAGTCGTGACGATTGCGATATCCGCCGTTCCGTCCTTGAGCGCGGCTATTGCCTGCGGGGTTGAGTGGTTGCTGATGCGTATGCGAACCCCGGGATAGAGCATGCGAAATTTTTTGAGCACTGGCAGAAGCAGGCAGCGCAGTGCGACCTCGCTCGCCGCGACGAAAACCGTGCCCGTCTGCAAATTCTTGCTCTCGGTTATCTCTTCTTCGCCCGCCTCGATGTGCTCGATGGCGACCTTGATGTGCTCATACAGCTTCTGACCCTCCGGCGTCAGGCGCATGCCGCGGTTTGTGCGCGAAAACAGGGGGCAGCCGAGCTCGCTTTCGAGGTTCTTTATCGTCCTTGTCAGATTGGGCTGGTTGTTCAAAAGCAGCTTCGCGGCCTGTGAGATGTTGCCGTATTTTGCGACGAAGTAAAAGATTCGGTAGTAGTCGTAGTTTATGTTCATGATAAGCCTCCGCTGATATATGTTTTAGATATCGTTGATATATGTATTATAGATTTTACACATGTCTGCAATTGGATTATAATACACTCGTCAAAAAAAGTAAAGCCCGGAAAGAAGAATTACTTTGAATTATCTGAAAGCAAGCAGCGAAGAGCTGGCAGCAGAAAAAGAGAAAGCTACGAAAGAGCTCCAAAAACTTTTGAAAAACGGAGTGACGCTCGATCTGTCGCGCGGAAAGCCGTCGGCGGAGCAGCTGGATTTGTCGCTCGGTATGCTCGATGTTATCGACAGCCGCAGCATCCTCGACTCCGAGAGCGGGCAGGATTGCCGCAACTACGGCGGACTTGACGGAATCCCGGAGGCAAAGCGCCTGCTCGCGCATATGATGGGCACGCACTCGTCGCATACGCTTGTTGGCGGGAACAGCAGCCTTACTATGATGTATCAGATAGTCAGTCATGGCATGACCGACGGAATCTGCGGCGCGAAGCCCTGGCAGGAGGTTGAAGGGCGCAAGTTCCTCTGTCCCGTCCCCGGATATGACCGCCATTTTGCAATAACCGAGCATTTTGGCTTCGAGCTTGTCCCCGTGCCGATGCTGCCGACGGGTCCCGATATGGACGAGGTCGAAAAATTGATAAAGGACGAAAAGGTGAAAGGTATCTGGTGCGTGCCGAAATACCAGAACCCAACGGGAATCGTGTTCAGCGACGAGACGGTCAGACGCTTCGCCGCATTGAAGCCGGCGGCGGAGGATTTCCGTATCTTCTGGGACAATGCCTACTGTGTCCACGCCTTTGACGGCGACAATGCGCAGATACCGGATATAATCGAGGAATGCGAAAAAGCCGGCAGCGCCGATATGGTCTATGAGTTTTGCTCCACGAGCAAGATAACCTTCCCGGGCGCGGGCGTTGCGGCGGTCGCGGCGAGCCCGGCCAATCTGATAGATATAAAGAGCTTTTTGAAATTCGCGACAATCGGACCGGATAAGATGAACCAGCTGATGCACGCGAGATATTTCAAAAACAGCGCCGGACTTAAAGCACATATGAAAAAGCACGCCGCCATTTTGAAGCCGAAGTTCGATTCGGTATATAAAGTGCTGGACGAAGAACTGGGCGGCCTAGGCATCGCCGAGTGGACAACGCCCAAGGGCGGGTATTTCCTCTCGTTTGACACCATGCCGGGCTGCGCCGGAAAGGTCGTGAAGATGTGCGGCGACTGCGGCGTTACGTTCACTCCCGCCGGGGCAACTTATCCGCACGGACTCGACCCGGAGGATAAAAATATAAGGCTCGCCCCGTCGTTTGCAACGGTCGAAGAGATAACTCTCGCGGTGCGCGTGCTCGCACTCTGCACGAAGCTTATCAGCATAGATAGGCTGACTGCCGATAAATCCAAGGGTCGTGTGTCTGCATGAAGCTCAAAAACGGATTTCACGGACAGATGTCTGACAAATTCCGCGCGGCGGTGTTCATAATACTCTCCGGCGGATTTCAGGATGCCTATACTTATTGCTGCCGCGGCTCGGTCTTTGCAAATGCGCAGACGGGAAACATCGTGCTCATGAGCACGGCTCTTGTCGACGCGGACAGAAGCAGGGTCATCAAATATCTCATCCCCGTTGTGTCGTTTATCATCGGCATCGCGATAGCGGAAGTGGTGCACATGCGGTTCAAAAACTACGAGAAAATCCACTGGCGGCAGCTGATTCTTATCGATGAGATAGTTCTGCTGTTTGCGGTCGGATTCATGCCGCAGAAGCTCGATCCTCTCGCGAATGCGCTCGTCTCGTTCGTCTGCGCGCTTCAGGTGCAGACATTCCATAAGGTGCGCGGCCATGCCTATGCCAGTACGATGTGCATCGGCAATATGCGAAGCGGCACTGAGGCTCTCTGCGCCTATTTTCGCACAAAGGATAAGGCGATACTCAAAAAGGCGCTTACATATTTCGCGGTCATATTGGTCTTTGCCGTCGGCGCGGGTGTCGGCAGCTTTGTTACCGGGAGACTCGGCGAGAAGTCGATTTGGATATCCTGCGGACTGCTTTTGATAAGCTTCGGCATGATGTTCATCCGCGAAGAGGAAGAGCTTATTCTCAGCGCGGAAAACGGCGCAAAACACAGCGAAAACTGAAATCACGCCGCATGGCGGCAAGTCAAACGAAAGAAGGAGCAATCATTATGTTATCAGCGATAGTCGGTGTCAATTGGGGCGACGAGGGCAAGGGACGCATCGTCGATTATCTTTCGCAGGATTTTGATATAGTTTCGCGCTATCAGGGCGGAAACAATGCGGGTCATACCGTCGTCAACGAAAAGGGAACGTTTATTCTCAATCTGCTTCCCTCCGGCATTCTGCGCGACGGCACAGTGAATGTCATGGGCACGGGAATGGTTATTGATATCGAGCACCTCGTCGGCGAGATCGGCAGGCTGCGCGAAAAGGGGATAGAGATATCCCCGGAAAACTTGAAAATCAGCGACCGCGCAACTATCTGCATGCCCTATCACAGGATACAGGACTGCCTCGAAGAGGACAGACTCTCCGATAAAAAATTCGGCTCGACCCGCCGTGGAATCGCGCCCGTCTATGCGGACAAATATATGAAAAAGACTATTCGTATGGGCGATCTGCGCGACGTAGACGGCGTCGCCGATCATCTCAGGGATATCGTCGAGTGGAAAAACCTGCTCATCGAGGGCGGATATCACCACGAGCCTATCGACGCCGAAAAAATGCTCACCTGGCTTCGCACCTACGGCAAGCCGCTGCTCCCGTATATCTGCGACACGTCGGAATATCTGAGCAAAGCGGCTGACGAGGGCAAAAAGATACTCTTTGAAGCTCAGCTCGGCGCACTCAGGGATATTGATTACGGCATTTATCCGTATACCTCGTCGTCAAACAGCATCGCTGCATTTTCGACTATCGGCGCGGGCATTCCGCAGTTACATCTTGACGAGAGCATAGGCGTTATGAAAGCCTACTCGACCTGCGTTGGCGAGGGTCCGTTCGTGTGCGAGCTGTTCGGTGAAGAGGGCGAAATACTTCGCCGGGCGGGCAACGAATATGGCGCGGCTACCGGCAGACCGAGAAGAGTCGGCGGCTTTGATGTTGTGGCCTCGCGCTACGGAGCGCGTGTCCAGGGCGCAACCGCAATCGCGCTGACAAAGCTTGACATTCTCTCTTATTTCGATAAAATCCCCGTTTGCGTCGCATATGAAATAGACGGAAAGCGCGTCGATACTTTCCCGACCGGCAGCGCGCTCAATAACGCAAAGCCCGTCTATGAGTATTTTGACGGCTGGAAAGAGGATATCTCCGACTGCCGCTCGTTCGATGAACTGCCCGAAGCGGCGAAAAAATATATCGACTTCATAGAAACGCGGATCGGCGTGCAGATAAAATATATTTCTGTTGGCGCTGAAAGGGATTCCATCATTACCCGCTGACGCTCCCGCCGCGTGCTTCGCGGGTCACGACCATAATGAACAACTATTCCGCCGAATATCACGGGATAAGGCTCAGCTACGGTCTATCGTGCGACCATAATATCTATGTCGTGCCTTTCAGGGGCGGCCAGCTTATAAATATCAAAAACGACGGCACATTCACCGTCCAAAGGCTCATTCGCCACAGGGGACAGAGCACCGTGACGATTGGAAAAGAAAAATAAACAAAAAGCCGTTCCTTAATGGGGCGGCTCAATTTATATACTAAAAACACAAAAGCCATCCCTTTTTCAGAGATGGCTTTTGTGTTTACTCTTCTGCCGCTTCGCTGTATCTTCTCAGTGATATCCTGCCTGCCGTCAGCATGACGCCCTCAAGCATCAGCGCGGCGCAAAGCGGAGCGCATATCCTCGGATAGCCGAAGATGAGCACCGCCGTCATGGCTGCGAATGTCGGGGTGACGCGGATTATCGACCGCTCTCGATAGCGGATCTTCTCCGCTTTATCGAGCGGCTTCTCTTTCGCCGCCGCAGGGGAGAGGATACATATTATAATGTATGCCACTGCCGATGCGAGCGCACCGGATCTCAAAATCACGGACTCGCGCAGGGCGAAGAAAACAAAGCATATCGACAAAAGTATTTCTATCGTCGACAGTATCATGCATCTGCCTTCGGTCGAGGCGTGAAACCCGCCGCCGTATTTCTTGACGAACAGGAATACGGCGTAGAAAATCATGCTCTCGAGCGGAACCGAAAAAATCAGTCCCAGTATCAGGCAGATGACCGCGTACATCAGCTTTGATAACAACGAAAAGAGACCGTAAGCTACGATCTCTTCCTCGCTGTCCGGCAGATACCCGCGCTTCTCAAGGTGAGAAGTCAGGCGAACTGACAGATCATAAATCATTTGTTCTTGTAGATCTCCGCGCTCTTGGGCATACGGGGCTGATAAGACCAGGGCGAACCGGTCGAGTTGATGTCGTCCTTGACGTTCGTCTTGGCGAGAGTGATAACAGACTCTGCCGCTTTCTTTGCTATGTTCTTCATTTTTGTCCACCTGCTGCCGGTTCCATTTAAGTCCGGCATTTCCTTTCTTTGGTATTTTTGGGACAACTACATGATAACATGTCAATAATAAAATTCAATATAACAAACAATACTGCATATTTTTGCGTCAAAACTGCACAAATCCTTAATATTATTTAACAACGGCATAAAATAACAGCGTATTACAAATATAATTGTGTTAGTAAATGGCAGTTTGTTCAAATTAAAAGCGGCAAATGGTAACATTTTCCATAGGTGATGAAAGTGAACGATGAAAATAAGAATGCCGTTATCGGGGCGCGGATAATGCAGCGCAGGAAGCTGCTCGGAATGAAACAGTCCGAGCTGGCGGAGCTTATAGGAGTCTCTGATAATCAGATATCCAATATAGAGAACGGCAGGAGCTATCCGAAGCTCAACAGCTTTATGCTCATCTGCAAGGCTCTCGACTGCAACGCGGACTATTTCTTCTCCGGCGTGATAAGCGATTCTCTTCCCGAGCAGATAGGGGAGATGCTCTCGTCGCTTTCCGTCGAGGAGCAGAGGATGGTCTGGCGCCTTGTTGACTGTTACATACATCAGAAAGATGACTCAACGATTTAACGATTTAAACTATTTGACTTGAGTTTTCTCATATGGTATAATTGTCAACGAGGAGTGGCATTTCGTGAAGATCGCAATTTGTGATGACGACAGTGCTTATGTAAAAAAGATCGAATCGGTGGTTCGCACGACCCTTGCGGAGAAGAATATCGATGCGCGGTTCGATCTCATATCTGACAGTGCGCAACTGCATGACAGCGCGGAAACATATGATATGGCTTTTCTCGATATCGGGATGACCCCGTATAATGGGCTTGAGATTGCCGCAAGGCTGAAGAAGAGAAACCGCAATATCATTATATTTTTTATCACATCGTATGATGACTATATCGACGATGCCATGGATCTGCACGTTTTCAGATATATATCCAAACCGCTCGACGCAAGGCGGCTCAGAGCGGGAGTCGAAAAAGCGCTGAAGCTCATCGACAGGACGCGCATAAGCTTTCTTGTGAAAGAGAGCGGAAAAGCCGTGTGTGTCTTCTCAAAAGATATTGTTTTTGTTGAGATAGCCGGACGCTCCACGCGGGTCGTGACGACCCAGGGGGAGTACAATTCGGAAAACGGCATTGACTTCTGGGATTCAAAGCTCGCTGCGCCGTCATTCTTCCGCGTGCATAAGAGCTATATAGTCAATGTCCATTATGCAACGGATTACACCCGCGCGACCGTTGTGCTCTGCGGCAAGTACGAAATACCTGTAGCCTATAGAAAACAGGCGGAGTTCCGCCACTTTTTTCTCAACTATTTCGGGGGACGATGATCTAAATGAATCTGGTTTCTGCACTTTCACACGCTGTGGAACTGTTTATTGTTTTTCAGTTCTTCAATGATCTGTTTGCCAATAAGGGCAGGAAAACCGTTGCAGCTGCGGTCGGCATTGCTTTCTATGCCGTGGCATATGCGGCGTTTTTGCTGTTTAATTCAACGGTCGTCAACATTTTGCTCTGCTTTGTTATCGATTCCGTGTTTGCAAAGCTCTTCTTTGAATGCAATATCAAAGGCGCAACGCTCGGCGCGCTGTTCATAGCGGTGTCGAACACTGCGTCGGAATTTATAGTCATAAGCCTGCTCGCGATAATCGGCGGCGGTGATATAAAGGCGTATCAGTCGAGCGTCTATATCTATCTGCTTATGGTGCTCCTGAGCAAGTCCGTCCTCTTCGTTCTGACGAAAGCGGCTGTTTATGCGGGACTGTATCTGCGCGGTCAGAAGGGCGTGCGCATCCCTGCGTTCCTGCTGATTTATCCTATAGCGTCGATAGTTATCCTCTATACTTTCTGGATGATTTCCGTGCGCTACGATTTGTCGAAGAATATAAGTGTTATAATTTCCGTCGCGTCAATCGCTATAATCGCATCGGCGTTTCTGACTTTCGTCTTTTACGGGCGCACTTCGCGCAAGATGGACGAGCTCTATAAGACCCAGCGCGAGGCGGAGCGACTGCGCACCGACCAGACTTATTACGCCCTGCTCGATCAGCAGAACGAGATGCTCAAGACTATAACGCACGACGAGAAAAATCATCTTATCGCCATAAAAGCACTCGCGAACGATCCCGCAGTCAGCGAATATATCGAGAATATCTACGGCGATATAAAATACCATTCGATGTTTGGCAACACAAAGAACAAGTTCCTCGATTTGCTGCTTAACAAATATAAATCGATCTGCGATTCGAGCGGGATAAGCTTCGAATACAATATAAGAACGGCGAACCTCTCGTTTATGGATGCGCCGGATCTGATAACGCTTCTGAGCAATATCCTCGACAATGCGGTCGAGGCGGCGAGCGTTTCTGAAAAGAAAACGATAGAGCTTTCGATAAACAGGGTCAATGAATTCGATATGCTTTCCTGCGTCAATTCCAGCGACCGCAAGCCGCAGTCCGTTGGCAAATCGCTCAGGACTTCAAAGAATTCCGGCGGCTTCCACGGTCTTGGAACAAAGAGCATCAAGGCGATGGCGGGAAAATATAACGGCGAGTTCGATTGGGCATACAGCGAGGCTGACAGGGAGTTCACGGTCAATATCGCGTTCTTCCATACAGATAAGGAGAGAGTAACAAAATAATATTTTTCGCGGAGCACAGTTTTTTACTGCGCTCCGTTTGCTGTAATATGCATATATTGTCATATCTCTTCGCTGTGCTCAAATATCACATCTGAAATTTATATGGCAAAATCAATCTCAGGCTAACGCGGCAAAGCTGTAATTCGGTGCCCTGATACATTGTTGAATCAAAGCGAATAAATTTTGCAAAACGGCTTGACAGCGCGCTTTCGGGAATCTTTGCGCCGCGTTTGCACAAAAAACGAATATCGCGGACACCGAGATATAAAGCCGCCGAAAATTTTGACGGCATTCCGGGGTATTTGACAATAAATTCAATCTGTATAAGCTTGCATTTTCGGCTGTATTATGTTAATATGTCCTATATTAAGCAGTCATAAATAGTTGTAATTCAACACTTTTAGTTGTTTGTGGTGCTTTTTCTACGGGGCGGCGCACAATTTTTGCCCCGATACTTTGACGACAGGGAGTTGGCATACTTGGCGAAGTATATCATCAAGCGTGTTGCAATGGGTCTGCTGTGCATATTCATTGTTGCAACACTGACTTTTCTTCTGATGAATCTGGTACCGGGCGGTCCGTTCACGGCTGAGAAGTCTATGAGTGAGGCGGCGCAGAGAGCGCTTGAAGCAAAATTCGGACTGGACAAGCCCATAGGGCAGCGTTATTTGACATATATGTCCGATCTTCTCAAGGGAGATATGGGCCCGAGCCTTAAACAACGCGGACGTTCGGTTAACGAAATAATTTCCTCGAAATTTCCGATTTCGGCGCGTCTTGCGGGCGTCGCCGTGCTCGTATCGCTGCTCGTCGGTATCCCGCTGGGCTGTGTCTCGGCCTATAACAGAGGAAAATTCGCCGATAATATTATTATCGTGCTTGCGACCTGCGGAATAGCCATACCGAGCTTTATAAGCAGCGTTATCCTGCTATATACGTTCGGAAGCAAGCTGAATATATTGCCGACGATAGGACTAAACTCGTTGGCATCATATATAATGCCGGTAACGGCGCTGTCGATTTATCCGACTGCATATATAACGCGCCTCATGCGCTCGAGCCTGCTCGACGTTATGGGTCAGGACTATATCCGCACCGCGAAGGCGAAGGGTCTGTCGAACTTCAAGGTTCTTTTCAAGCACGCCCTGCGAAACGCCATTCTTCCCGTTGTTACTTATGTCGGCCCCATGCTGGCGGGTCTTATGACCGGATCGTTCGTCGTGGAGAAGATATTCACCATTCCCGGTCTCGGACGCGATTTCGTCTCGGCGATAAACCAAAAAGACTATACGCTGATAATGGGAACTACAATAGTTCTTGCCACTCTTATAATTGCGGCGAATGTTATAGTTGATATCCTCTATAAGATCATAGACCCCCGTATTAAACTCAAGTAAGGGAGCGGCAGGAGAGAAACGATGAAGAAAAAATTTCCGAGTCTGCACCTGAATGCAGATGATTTTATCCCGGCAACAAACGATGAAAAAGAGAGCCTCGTCGTCATGCGCGACAGCGTCAACTTCTGGGCGGACGGTATGCGCCGCCTGCGCAAGAACAAGATAGCGATGGTCAGCCTCATTTTCATCCTTATAATAATGGTTTTCGCCTATGTCATGCCCGCTTTCTGGCCGTATAGCTACGAGCAGCAGATTAAGTATAGCGAGAATCTCAAACCTTTTGAATACAGCCAGACAGAGCAGGCGCAAATCGACGCGGGTGAAAAGGTGTTCCCGCATATCTGCGGCACGGACAAGCTCGGCAGAGACTTCGCAGTCCGCCTTATGATGGGCACGCGAATCAGCCTTACAGTCGGTCTTATCTGCGCGGCGCTCGTTTTGATAGTCGGCTCAATTTTCGGCGCCGTCGCTGGATTTGCCGGTGGCTGGGTCGATATAATAATGATGAGAATCACCGATATTCTCTATACAATACCTGATGTTCTTTTGATAATAGTGCTCTCGCTCGCCTTGAAACCGAGGCTTGAGGATCTCGCCGAACAGCCCGGATTTGGCTGGATGAACACGGTCGGACCGAACCTTATCGCGATATTCCTCGTGTTCGTTCTGCTCTATTGGGTCGGCATGGCACGTATCACGCGCTCGCAGATTCTTGTGCTCAAGGAGTCCGAATATGTCACGGCGGCGCGCGCTCTCGGCGCAAGCAGCTCGCGCATAATCAGAAAGCACCTGCTCACAAACTGCATCGGCACCCTTATCGTTACCACAACTCTTCAGATTCCCTCAGCTATATTCACCGAGAGCTATCTGAGCTTCCTCGGACTCGGCGTTGCGGCTCCCATGCCGTCGCTCGGCTCCCTCGCGACCGATGCGGTCAAGGGCATGAACACTTATCCGCATCTGCTGTTTTTGCCGGCAATACTTATCAGCGTCATCATTCTCGCATTCAACCTCTTCGGCGACGGACTGCGCGATGCGTTTGATCCGAAGCTGAAAAACTGATAAGGAGGGCGAGAATTTTGAGCGAAAAACTTCTGGAAATAAAAGACGAAAAACTCTCGTTCTTCACCCCCGCGGGCGAGGTCAAGGCGCTTAACGGCGTGTCCTTCTCCATGAACGAGGGCGAGGTGCTCGGCATAGTCGGCGAGTCCGGCTCGGGCAAGTCCGTCACGGCTTATTCAATAATGGGTCTTACCGCCTATCCCGGCAAGCTCATCGGCGGTACGATATATTTCAACGGTCATCAGATCGAAAAGATGAGCGAAAAAGAAATGCGCAAAATCAGGGGCAACGAGGTCTCGATAATCTTCCAGGATCCCATGACGAGCCTCAACCCTGTCTATACTATCGGCAATCAGATAACCGAGGTTATCCGCCTGCATACGGGCAAGAGCAAAAAAGAGGCATATGACCGCGCGAAGGAGCTGCTCGAGCTTGTCGGCATCAACGAGCCGGCAAAGCGCCTCAAGCAGTATCCCCATGAGCTCTCCGGCGGTATGCGTCAGCGAGTCATGATAGCAATAGCCCTCGCGTGCGAGCCCAAACTGCTCATAGCCGACGAGCCCACAACGGCTCTCGACGTTACCATTCAGGCTCAGATACTCGAGCTTATGCAGGAACTCAGACAGAAGCTCGGCATGAGCATCATAATGATAACCCATGACCTCGGCGTCGTCGCCAGCATGTGCGAGAGAATCGCCGTCATGTATGCCGGTCACATTGTTGAGTACGGCACGGCGGATGAGATATTCTATGAGCCCAAGCATGAATACACCCAAGGACTCATCAATTCTATTCCCAAGCTCAGCGCTCAGGAGATAGAGCGCCTTGTGCCTATCGAGGGTCAGCCGGTCGACCTGCTGAATCCTCCCGCAGGCTGCCCGTTCGCGCCGCGCTGCGCAAACTGCATGAAGATATGCCTGCGCGAGATGCCGCCCAAGACGGAGCTTAGCGATACGCACTACAGCCACTGCTGGCTGCTTCAGAAAGAAGAATTTGAAAAGGGGGAGACAAGCTGTGAGTGAGAATGAAAAGCTCGTTGAAGTGCAGCACCTGCAGCAGTATTTCCCGGCAGGCGGCAGAGGAAAGCACAAAAAATTCGTCCAGGCAGTCGATGATGTCTCGTTCTTTATCAATAAGGGAGAGACGCTCGGTCTCGTCGGCGAGTCCGGCTGCGGCAAAACTACCGTCGGCCGTACTCTGCTCAGACTCTATGAGCCCACGGACGGCAAGATAATCTATGACGGAAAAGTCATTTTCGACAAGGAGAACAAGGTCGCTGTCAATATGCTGCCCTACAGGCGCAAAATGCAGATGGTCTTCCAGGATCCTTATGCGAGCCTTGACCCGCGTATGACGATAGGCGATATCGTCGGCGAGCCCATCGATATCCACCATCTCGCCGCCAACAAGGCGGAGAGAAGAGAGAAGATAATCACCCTTCTTGAGCGCGTCGGACTCAACAGCGAGCACGCAAACCGCTATCCGCATGAGTTCTCCGGCGGTCAGCGCCAGCGAGTCGGTATCGCGAGAGCGCTTGCGGTCGATCCCGAGTTCATCGTCTGCGATGAGCCGGTCTCCGCGCTCGATGTCTCCATTCAGGCGCAGGTCGTCAATATGTTCGAGGATCTTCAGAAAGAGCTCGGACTGACCTATCTGTTTATCGCCCATGACCTGAGCGTCGTTCGCCATATCTCGAACCGCATCGGCGTCATGTATCTCGGCAAACTCGTGGAGCTTGCGGACAGCTTCGAGCTGATTGCGCACAGCGTCCATCCCTATACCAGAAGCCTTATTTCGGCTATCCCCGAGGCGGATCCCAAGACGGCGCGCGCCGCAAAGCGCATTCCGCTCGAGGGCGATGTCCCGAGCCCGCTGAATCCTCCGAGCGGCTGCCGCTTCCGCCCCCGCTGCCCCTATGCGGACGAGCAGTGCGCCAACGAGTGCCCGCAGCTCAAAGAGGTCAGCCCCGGTCATTTCGCCGCGTGCCACCACCTCGACAAGGTCGCGGACTGAAAATAACGGTGTTTGTTGCGCCGAAGAGCGCAATGGATATAAAGCGGCAAAGCCGCAAAAATTTGTAGAGGAGATGTATCAATGAAGATCAAGAGAATCGTATCTCTGTTCCTTGCTCTGGTGCTCGCACTTTCTGCTGTCGCAGTTCTGGGCTCCTGCAAGAAGTCAGAGAAGGGAATCACTGTTCAGATCGGTCCCAACCCTGAAACTCTCGATCCGGCACTCAACAGTGCAGTCGATGGCGGCAACATGCTCATCACTCTGTTTGAGACACTGCTTATCATCGACCAGGACAACAAGGTTCAGCCCGGACAGGCTGAGTCCTACACCGTCAGCCCTGACGGTCTTACTTGGACCTTCACCATGCGTGACGGCCTGAAGTGGTCCGACGGCACCGAGCTCAACGCCAAGGACTTTGAGTACACCATGAAGAGAATTGCCAATCCCGATGTCGGCGCACCCTACGGCGAGACTGTTGTCGGCATGATCGAAGGCTATCAGGATGCTATCGGCAATCCCGATAAGAACGGCAAGAAGACCACAAAGCCCGACATTGACAAGCTCAATGTCAAGGCGAGCGAGGACGGCAAGACTCTCACCATCAAGCTTGCATATCCCTGCTCTTACTTCGACAAGATCGTTGCTTTCGGCACCATGAGCCCCGTTCAGAAGGCTACCGTTGAAAAGAACGGCGACAAATGGGCAACCAAGCCCGAGACCTATGTCTGCAACGGCCCCTACATGATCTCCGAGTGGACTCCCGGCGAGCGCATCGTCTGCAAGAAGAACCCCAACTATAAGGGCGGCTGGGACAACAGCAAGATCGTTACCGAGCAGCTTACTTTCCTCCTCCTTGAGGATTCCAGCGCTTCCTATACCGCTTACACCAGCGGCCAGGCTCTCATGATAAAGGATGTTCCCACCGAGGAAATCCCGAGCCTCAAGAAGTCAACCGACGGCGGCGACTTCTATGTCGATCCGATCCTCGGCACTTATTACCTCAGCATGAATCTTAATAAGGCTCCCTTCAACAATGTCAATGTCCGTAAGGCTCTCAGCCTTGCTATTGACCGTGAGTATATTGCCAACACCATCATGCAGGGTACCTACAGCCCGGCTTACAACTATGTCGGACCCAGCATCGTTGACAGCGGCGACGGCATGTTCCTTGACAACGCTATCGCAGCAAACGGCGGCAGCACCTATGTCAGCAAGGACTATCAGGCTAACCTCGCCGAGGCTAAGAAGGCTCTCGCAGAGGCAGGCTATCCCGACGGTAAGGGCTTCCCGACCATCACTTATTCGACCAACGATTCCGGCTACCACAAGGCTGTTGCTGAGTATCTTCAGCAGGTCTACAAGAAGGAGCTTGGCATCACCATGAAGATCGATGTTGTTGACTGGTCGTCCTTCACTCCTCAGCGCCGCGACGGTAACTATGAGATGGCTCGTAACGGTTGGGTCATGGACTACAACGACGCTTCCAATATGATCGAGCTGTTCTATTCGTCCAACGGCAACAACGACGGCAAATACAACAGCAAGGCTTTCGACGCCGCTATTGATAAGTCCAAGGTTGCTGATTCCAAGGCTCACTTTGATGCTCTCCACGAGGCTGAGAAGATCATGTCCGAGGATTATGCTTGCATCCCCGTTGCATACTACAACGACTTCTGGCTGCAGAGCCCGACCCTCAAGGGTACATGGCACAGCCCCTATGGCTACTGGTACTTCCAGTATGCTTATGTTGAGGGTTAAGTCATAATCCAAAGCTCAAAGCATAATTGAACGCTGCCCGTGTCACGCAAGTGGCACGGGCAGTTTTCGCTTTGCCTGTTTTTAGGTATCAGTTTTTCTGTATTTGGAGTGACTATGTGAATGCGATGCAGTAGGGCGGATATCGTTTGACGGCAAAATACATGCAGCTTGTAGGGTGCGGCGACCTCGACGTACCGATGCCGCATAGGTGGCACATAACCTTCACGAATATTTAATTTTAATACCGTAGGGACAGCCCTTGCGGCTGTACGCTGTCGGCGCAGCCGATACAAAATCACATCGGCTTTGCAATTTGATTTTTGCACCACAAAACATACCAACATTCCTCCAATTTTCACCGCTCTGTTGCCAAATTCCGCCGATTGTGTTATCATTGAACCGACAAAAAAACGGAGATGATAAAAATGACCGTTACCGAAAGATTTCTGAAATATGTGACATTTGAAACCACTTCCGACGAGTCGAGCGATACCGTGCCCTCGACTGCGACCCAGCTCGTCCTTGCCGATTATCTCGTCGAGGAGCTTCGCGGCGCGGGAGTCGCCGATGCAATGCGCGACGAAATGGGCTATGTTTATGGGCATATCCCTGCGTCCGATGGCTGCGAAAATTGCCCGAAGATAGGGCTCGTCTCGCATATGGACACTTCCCCCGATGTCAGCGGCGCGAACGTCAAGCCGCAGATAATCAAATTTGACGGCACGAACGCCCCGATGGTCGGCGATGAATATATCGGGCGCGAGCTTATAGTTACCGACCACACGACTCTGCTCGGCGCGGACGACAAAGCCGGCGTTGCCGAGATAGTCGCCCTGTGCGCCGAAATCAACGCGAACGAAAACATCCGCCACGGTGCGCTGAGCATCTGCTTTACTCCCGATGAGGAGATAGGCTGCGGTGCGGATCACTTCGATTTTGCGCGCTTCAACGCCGATTTTGCCTATACTGTTGACGGCGGCGAGGTCGGCGGCATCGAGTGCGAAAACTTCAACGCCGCAGCCGCTGATATCACGGTTCACGGAGTGAATACCCATCCCGGAACCGCCAAGAACAAGATGAAAAATGCCGCGCTGTATCTCGCGGAGTTCGTCAATATGCTCCCCGCGTGGGAGACCCCGGCGCATACCGAGGGACGCGAGGGCTTCTATCATGTGGCGCATATCGCCGGCAACGAGACCGAGGCGAGCGCGCATATGATAATCCGCGACCACGACAAGAATAACTTCGAGCGCCGCAAGAAGTTCGTCGCCGATACTGTCGGCTTCCTGAACGAAAAGTATGGCGAGGGCACTTTCGAGCTGAATATAAAAGACAGCTATTATAATATGTTAGAGATAATCGAGAAGCATATGGATATCGTCGAGCGTGCCGAAAAAGCCATGCGCGATGCGGGCGTTGAGCCGGAGATAGTGCCGATACGCGGCGGAACGGACGGCGCACGTCTCTCGTTTGAGGGTCTGCCGTGTCCGAACCTTTCGACCGGCGGCATGAATTTTCACAGCATCTATGAGACGATACCCGTCGATGCATTGCCGAAGATGGTCGAGGTGCTGATAAATATCGTGTCCGTGACCGACTGAACAAAAAAATGCCGGAGACAGGGAATCTTCCCGCCTCCGGTGCTTTTATCAATATGGCTCAATGTTGAATTTGAGATTCTTTGTAGGGGTCGGCGACTCGACGACCCTATGCCGCCGTCAACGGCACTGTTTGGAAAGCAGAAAAAAGCAAGGTCAAAACTACGCTTGACCTTGCTTTTTGTTTTATCAGTATTGTTTGCCCTCGCCGATGCGACTGAACGCAAGTATGATGCAGTCAATGCCGAACAGCACAAGGTATGCGCCGACGATGTAAGCGACCGCCGCAACCGAGATGTTCGGGCTGAATATCATCACGATGCCGAGCACAAGCCCGATAATGTTGACTATCATCGTGAACCAGTAGACGAAATTGCCCGCGATGAACCGAATCGTGTTCAGGTGCGAGAGCCTCGAGAGACAGTGCGCGATGAACCATATCGGGAACAGGAGTGAGAGCACCCATTTGCCCGCGTTGGGATAGACGAGCAGCATGACGCCTGCCATGACGCTGAGTATGCCCGAAATGAGTGACACAGTCGGACCGAAGCCGAGATGCTTGTCAACGCGAACATAGAGCACAACATCCGCAATGCCGGTTATTATGGCGATTATGCCGTAGATAATAACGAGGGTCGTCACCGCATTGTCGGGATAGACAAAAGTGAATATTCCGAGCGCCGCGAGCGCAATGCCGATTATAAGCTCCATCCATCCGAAGCCGGAACGCCTTTTCATTCCTCTTCGCCTCCTTTGTTGAGAATGGACATGAATTCTTCGCCGGTTATGGTCTCTTTTTCATAGAGATATTTTGCCAGCTCGTCGAGCTTTCCGCGGTTGTCCGCGAGAATCTTGGAAGCCTTCTCGTGCTGGCGCTTTACAAGTTCAACGACCTTGCGGTCTATTTCGTTCTGCGTGTCCGCAGAGCAGGCGAGCGAAGCGTCGCCGCCGAGATACTGGTTCGAAACCGTCTCGAGAGCCACCATGTCAAAATCTTCGCTCATGCCGTAGCGGGTTATCATCGCGCGGGCAAGCTTTGTCGCCTGCTCGATGTCGTTCGATGCGCCTGTCGTTATCTCGCCGAAAACGAGCTCTTCAGCGGCGCGTCCGCCCGTAAATGTCGCAATCTTGTTTTCAAGCTCCTGCTTTGTCAGCAAATATTTGTCGCCCTGATCGACCTGCATCGTGTAGCCGAGCGCGCCGGAGGTGCGGGGGATTATCGTTATCTTCTGCACGGGCGCCGAGTGTGACTGCATCGCCGCAACGAGCGCGTGACCTATCTCGTGATAAGCGACAACTTTCTTTTCGCTGTCCGAGAGCACCGCGTTCTTTTTCTGATATCCCGCGATGACCGTCTCAATGCTCTCTTCGAGGTCGGATTCGTTGACGACGGTTCGGTTGTTTCTGACCGCGCGCAGAGCCGCCTCGTTTATAATATTTGCAAGCTCCGCGCCCGATGCGCCGGATGCCATTCTTGCTATCGTGTGGAAGTTGACGTCGTCTGCCGTCTTTATCTTCTTTGCGTGGACTTTCAGTATCGCCTCGCGTCCCGCAAGGTCGGGCAGCTCAACGGGTACGCGCCTGTCGAAACGGCCGGGGCGGGTGAGCGCGGGATCGAGTGTCTCCGGGCGGTTTGTCGCCGCTAATATGATAACGCCGATATTTTCCTGGAAACCGTCCATCTCTGTGAGCAGCTGGTTGAGCGTCTGTTCGCGCTCGTCGTTGGAGCTGAACTGACCGTCGCGCTTCTTGCCGATGGCGTCGATCTCATCGATGAACACTATGCAGGGGGCTTTCTCTTTTGCCTGGCTGAAAAGATCCCTGACCTTTGAAGCACCCATGCCGACGAACATCTCGACGAATTCCGAGCCGGACATCGAGAAGAACGGCACATTCGCTTCGCCCGCAACAGCCTTCGCAAGCATTGTTTTACCTGTTCCGGGAGGGCCGACGAGCAGAACTCCCTTGGGCATCGACGCGCCGACGTCGGAATATTTCTTCGGATTGTGAAGATAGTCGACTATCTCCGAAAGGCTCTCTTTCGCCTCGTCCTCACCTGCAACGTCGCTGAAATGTATGCCCTGGGTCGACGGGACATAGACCTTCGCGTTGCTCTTGCCGAAGCCGAACGCCATGGAGTTTTTGCCGCCCGCCTGTTCCATCAGCTTCTTGCCCATATACTGGCCGAGTCCGATGAAGATTATCAGCGGGAGCACAAAAGTCAGTAGGAAGCTCACCAACGGCGAGGTCGTCGTCTCAATATCCTTTGAGAACTTCGCGCCGGAGTCGTAGAGCCGCTGAGTCAGCGTCGGGTCGTTCATCGCGCCGGTCTTATAGATTTTCTTCGCGTCGTCCTTGTCGGTGAAGATTATCTGATCGTCCTCGACCTCGACATTGCCGATTTTCTTCTGCTCGATCATGCTCATAAATGTGCCGTAGTCGACTTTCGTCACCCGCGCCTTGACGAGCAGGGGAGACACAATCACATTGAACAGCACAATGACGAGCAGCGCAATGCCGTAGTAGAATATCAGAGGCTTCTTTGGGGATTTCACTTCTTTCATTTTCCGCACCTTCCTTTTTTAGGATTGATGTTAATTGAAAATATATATTAATTATACTCTTGCGTCAATATAAGTTCAATACAATTAAAGAATAACAGCAAAAAAGCAATGCTCGCGAATTTGCTTAATATAGTTTCAAAAATGTCATTTGCAAATTGGAATTTGCGGAACACTTGAATTATAGCAAAGCAAAAGCGGGCGACTCGACTAACACTTATAATCAGACTTACAATAGCCGCGCCGCAGTGTTTGATAGTTTTCTTTGAGGAGCGGGCAACATCACCGAAGCGCTGCCGGTGGCGGATGAAGCGAGGCGATGTTGGCGAAAAACAAGGAGCATAGCGCCCGCTCCAAGGGCGATAGGCGACTATGTTTTGAGAGGGCTGAACGGCTTGCAAAGCAAGACGCACGAGCCCGTATTGTTTGAGCGAAGCGAGTTTACGGGCGAATGTGCCGAGCTGCCCACTGAGAGCCGCAAACTATGTACTGCGGCGCGGCGTTGCGGGGGGCTCGGGGTGAAACCTCGAGTCTGCCTTTTCTTTGCAGGCGTTTCTTTTCTCAGACAGAAAAGAAATGCCGAAACGCGGGTAGTGTGAAAAGTTTGATTATAGTGGGACGCGAAGGTAGTAAGCCAATTATAAACAAATCAAAATTGTTGTATCGGCTGCGCCGATAGCGGACAGCCGCGAGGGCTGTCCTTACGAGCGGTCGGTAAAACAAGCCTTTTCAAAGATTTTGTGCCGCTCGCGCGGCATCGGTGCGTCGAGTCGCCGCACCCTGCAAAATACAAGACAATAAGTCACTACAAATTTTGCGATCAAATAATATTCGCCCCTACCGTATATATTTGTTGCTTTGAGCGAAGCAAAACACCCTCTCAGTCTCGGCTTACGCCGAGCCAGCTCCCCTGCAGGGGAGCTTAAATAGTTTTTGTGACAAATCCGATTTATCTCTCCGTATCCCCACATCGCGGCAAAACAAAACAGCCGCAGCAAAACAAATCGCTGCGGCTTGACTTTATATATTTTTTTACTCGCTGATTTTTCTGACTGTCTCCATGACATAGTCGCCGAACTCGCTGCAGGTGCAGCCGTCCTCGCGGCCTGTGATTTTGAGCTTCTTGTCCTCGTACATGCAGATGTCGAGCGCTCTCTCGAGCAGATCGGCTTTTTCCTGCTCGCCGATGTGGGAGAGGAGCATCACGCTCGCTCTGAGCATCGAGCAGGGGTCGGCGTACTGTGCTCTGCCCTCGCGAACCATTCTCGGAGCCGAGCCGTGGATAGCCTCGAACATCGCGTAACGCTTGCCGATGTTTGCGCTGCCGGCTGTGCCGACGCCGCCCTGGAACTCAGCTGCCTCGTCGGTGATGATGTCGCCGTAGAGGTTCGGGAGAATGAAGACTTTGAAGTCGCGGCGGCGCTTCTCGTCGATGAGCTTTGCCGTGGTGATGTCAATGTACCACTCGTCGGTCACGATGTCGGGATATTCCTCGCCGACCTTCTTGCAGAGGTTGAGGAACTTGCCGTCCGTGGTCTTAATGACATTTGCCTTTGTGATTATCGAAACGCGGCCCTTGTTGTTGCGGCGCGCGTAGTCATACGCGAGTCTTGCGATTCTGTCGCAGCCCTCGGAGGTCGTCACGACGAAATCGAGCGCGAGGTCGTCGGTAACATTGACGCCCATCGAGCCGACGGCATATGCACCCTCGGTGTTCTCGCGGAAGAAAGTCCAGTCAATGCCCTGCTCGGGAACCTTGACGGGGCGGAGGTTCGCAAACAGATCGAGAGCTTTTCTCATCGCAACGTTTGCACTCTCGATGTTCGGCCACGGATCGCCCGCCTGCGGGGTAGTGGTCGGACCCTTGAGGATAACGTGGCAGCTCTTGAGCTCTTCGAGCACGTCGTCGGGGATAGCCTTGTTAGCCTTGACGCGGTTTTCGATGGTCAGTCCGTCGATGACCTTGAACTCAATCTTGCCTGCCTTTACTTTATCGTCAAGCAGATATTCGAGAACTCTTGCGGATTCCTTGGTGATGACCGGACCGATGCCGTCGCCGCCGCAGACGCCGATGATTATTTTGTCGAGCGACTTGAAGTCGATGAAATCGCCCTGAGCCTTTATTTTGTCCGAACGGTCGCTCTGAGCGCGGATGAGAGCCTCAAATTTTTCGACGGCGTTCTTGACCTGTGCCTCTGTCATGTTTATCTTCCTCTCTTATTTGTGTGATTCTCTTGTGTAGTTGAGCAGACCGCCTGCGAGGATTATGTCCTTCTGTCTGCCGGAGAAGCTGTAGCAGAGCTTGTAGCTTTCGCCCTTTGTCTCATTTTTAAGAACAGCCTCGCCGCCGTTTTCAATGGTCTCTCTGATGCCGTCGAGCGCGAGCTTGTCTCCCTTCTCAATGCGGTCATAGTCGGCTGGATCGGCGAAGGTGAACGGCACGATACCGGCGTTTATGAGGTTTGCCTGATGTATGCGCGCAAAGGACTTTGTGATAACGCTCTTTATGCCGAGATACAGCGGAACAAGAGCCGCGTGCTCTCTCGAGGAGCCCTGACCGTAGTTGCTGCCGCCGATGATGATTCCCTTTCCTGCCTGCTTGCAGTGCTCGGCAAAGTTCTCGTCGCACTGCTTGAAGCAGAAGTTCGACAGGAACGGTACGTTCGAGCGGTAGGGGAGAATCTTTGCGCCCGCGGGCATGATGTGGTCTGTTGTAATGTTGTCGCCGACCTTGAGAACGACTTCGGCCTCGATGCTCTCGGGCAGTGCGTCGCCGTTGGGGACAGGCTTTATGTTCGGGCCGTAGACTATCTCAAGATTCTTGGCCTCTTCCGGAGAAGCGGGCTTGTCAATAAGATTGTCGTTTATTTCAAAGTGATCGGGCATTGTGATGTGCGGCGCCTCGCCGAGGGTTCTCGGATCGGTCAGCACGCCTGTGAGAGCGGAAGCCGCAGCGACCTCGGGGCTGACGAGATAGACGCCGGCGTCCGCAGTGCCGGAGCGTCCCTCGAAGTTGCGGTTGAAGGTGCGCAGGGAGACAGCGCCCGAGTTCGGGGACTGACCCATGCCGATGCACGGACCGCACGCGCACTCAAGCAGTCTTGCGCCCGCGCCGAGGATGTCGGAGAGTGCGCCGTCCTCGGAGAGCATTCTGAGAACCTGCATCGAGCCGGGGGAGATAGTGAGGCTGACACTCGGGGCGACGCGCTTGCCCTTGAGGATAGCCGCCACCTTGAGCATATCGTAGAGCGAGGAGTTCGTGCAGGAGCCGATGCAGACCTGGTCGATCTTTATCTCGCCTATTTCTGAAACTTTCTTTACGTTGTCGGGCATGTGGGGCATTGCCGCGAGGGGCTCGAGGGTGCTGAGATCTATGTCGATAACCTCGTCATAGACTGCATCGTCGTCCGCCTTGACCTCGACCCAATCCTGCTCTCTGCCCTGAGCGGCGAGGAAAGCCTTCGTCACTTCGTCGGAGGGGAAAACAGAGGTCGTTGCGCCGAGCTCCGTACCCATGTTGGTTATAGTTGCGCGCTCGGGGACGGAAAGAGTCTTGACTCCGTCTCCGCCGTATTCGATTATCTTGCCCACGCCGCCCTTGACGGACATGATGCGAAGAACTTCGAGGATTATATCCTTTGCGCTGACCCACGGTGAAAGCGCACCGTGCAGGTTTATGCGCGTCATCTTGGGCATAGTTATGTAGTATGCGCCGCCGCCCATCGCAACCGCGACGTCGAGTCCGCCCGCGCCGAACGAGAGCATGCCGATGCCGCCGCCGGTCGGGGTGTGGCTGTCCGAGCCGATGAGCGTCTTGCCGGGGATGCCGAAGCGCTCAAGATGCACCTGATGGCAGATGCCGTTGCCGGGGCGTGAAAAAAGCAGTCCTCTCTTTTTCGCGGCGCTCCTGATGAATCTGTGATCGTCCGCGTTTTCAAAGCCGGTCTGCAAAGTGTTGTGGTCAATGTATGCGACCGAAAGCTCGGTCTTTACTCTCTCGACTCCCATAGCCTCGAATTCAAGGTATGCCATGGTGCCTGTGGCGTCCTGAGTGAGAGTCTGATCGATTCTCAGACCGATCTCGCTGCCAACGGTCATGTCGCCGCTGAGCAGGTGGCTTTTTATAAGCTTTTGTGCAATAGTGCTGCCCACTTGTATCCCTCCGTATAAAAATAAAATTACCTTTAAATTTTATTGCAATCTGCGGATTTTGTCAAGGTGCGCCGCGCCAAATATATACCTGTATATATTACATTTTATAGGGGAAATTGATATATGACGATTTTTTATGTTGCCCGAAAGCTTTCTGCGTGGTATAATTAAATGTAATCTGCCGCAGTGCGCTGTGCTATGGCTGAATTATCAAAAGTTATTAGGGCATACTGTTTGTCGGGAGTGAATTCGATGAACAGAAAAAAACACGAAGAACAAAAAGACGGCATATTGGAGCCCGTCGCTCCGACCCCGAGCGTCAGCGAGGAGGACGGAGATTCCTCCGACAGCACGGACAGGGAGCTTCGCCAGATAGTCGAAACAGGTTCGATAACCGTTGACAAGCGCGGGCATTATATCCACTGCCTGACTGTTATCGGTCAGATCGAGGGTCACTATGTCCTGCCGGCGCAGAATAAAACTACAAAATACGAGCATGTCATTCCACAGCTCGTCGCGATAGAAGAGAGCCGCGATATCGAAGGTTTGCTCATAATCCTCAACACCGTCGGCGGCGATATTGAAGCCGGACTCGCGATAGCGGAGCTTATAGCCGGAATGAAAACGCCGACCGTGTCCCTCGTCCTCGGCGGCGGACATTCGATAGGCGTGCCGCTCGCGGCTTCGAGCGCGTATTCGTTTATCGCACCGAGCGCCACCATGACTGTCCACCCGGTCAGAATGACGGGACTTGTCCTGGGCGTGCCGCAGACTATGTCCTATTTTGAGCAGATGCAGGAGCGTATAGTCAGATTCGTCGCCGATAATTCGCGCATTTCCGCCGACCGCTTCCGCTCGCTTATGCTCGCAACCGGTCAGCTCGTTATGGATGTCGGCACTGTGCTCGACGGCGAGGCGGCGGTCAAAGAGGGGCTTATAGATTCTCTCGGCTCTCTCTCCGATGCCCTCGATAAGCTCTGCGATATGATTGAGGAGCAGAGTGAAAAGAAAGGGGAGAACGGGTGATGCTCTACACAATTGTTTCTCCCGCCGAGATTTTTATGCAGCCGCCCGCAGATGTCTGCGAGCATCAGACTCCGTTTGGCTGCGTGATGTGTTCAAGGACAGAAAAAGGTGAGGTCGTTGAAAGACTTGTGACGACCGATCCGTTTGAATATCTGAAACCGTGTTATTCGCCCGGCACTTTATATTCCGCCGGAAAAATGGAAAAGGGGTAATATATCATGGAAATACTCAAGGCAATATTGCTCGGCTTTCTGCAGGGCGTGACTGAATTCCTGCCCATCTCATCGAGCGGGCATCTCTCGGTCTTTCAGCACTTCTTCGGCAATGTCGGCGGCACAAGCTCGCTTCTGTTCACGGTGCTGTTACATATGGGCACTCTGATAGCCGTGTTCGTCGTTTATTACAAGACCATATGGGGTCTCATCGTTGAATTTTTCAGCACTATAAAAGATATCTTCACCGGCAAGTTCAAGTGGAGCGAGATGAACGAGAACAGGCGTATGCTCTTCATGTTCGTTATCTCCTGCGTGCCTCTGCTGTTCCTGCTCATTCCCGTCGGCGGCGACAGACGCATCATGGATGTTCTCGGCGGTCTTGCCGATGACAATGATATATTGGTCGAGGGAGTCTGCTTCCTCTTCACCGCAGCTCTCCTGCTCGTCGGCTCATGGCGCGCAAAGAAGGTCAAAGCTCGTCCCCAGATAGGCGCGAAATCCGCGCTTGCCGTCGGCGTGGCTCAGGCTTTCGCCGCCGGATTCCCCGGCATCTCGCGCTCCGGCTCGACCATCTCGACCGGTATGATTTGCGGCGTTTCAAAAGAGTATATGGTTCGCTATTCGTTTATCCTCGGCATCCCGGCTATCCTTGCCGCCAATGTCATGGAGATAAAGGACGCCGTAGCCCTCGGCGAGCAGATAGATATCCTGCCCGTTATTATAGGCGTTGTCACCGCCGCCGTCGTCGGCTTTGCCGCGATAAAGGCTCTCGAGTGGCTCGTCAAGATTGATAAGTTCAAAATTTTCGGTTACTACTGCCTTGTCCTCGGCGTTGTTGTTATAATCGCCGGCATAGTTGAAAAGGTCAGATAAGACCGTTTGAATTTCTAAGGAGGGCCTTAATGGCTGCGAAAAAGACTGCGGCAAAGTCAACGGCCGCTAAGAAGAAAAAAACAACAACCACAACGACAAAAAAAGCCCCGGCTTCAAAGCCTGCGGCTGCAAAAGAGCCTGTCGAGCAGACTCCCGAGCAGCAGTCCTCGCGCCGCCAGAAAGCGGCTATCGCGCTCATGGCTGTCGCGGCTCTGCTCATAGCCATGGCGTTTATCGAGGGCGAGAGCGCGTGGCGCGCCGTGCATAATTTTATGTTCGGTGTGTTCGGCACGTGTACATATATCTGGCCCGTCATGCTCATTTATGTCTCGGTCATGCTCGCCATGAACAAGACATTCGGCTCGATATCGTCGAATCTTATCGGCGTCGGGATATCAATATTGCTGCTGTGCTCAGCGATACATATTTTCTCGAACCCGTCGGAATACTTTTCGCTCATGACCCTCGGCGATCAGATAAAGACCGCGTGGAGGGATTATGACACATTCCCGAGTGCGGGCGCGCTCGGTGCGCTCGTCGGCGGACTGCTTGCCAAAATGGCGGGCAAGGTAGGCGCGGCGATAATAAATATTATCCTGCTGATAGTCAGCATAATGTTCCTCACAGGACTCACTCTGTCCCGCCTCGGTACATCTATCGCCAAGCCCATAAAGCGCATGAGCGAGGACACCAACGAACGCCTTGAGCGCGGAGCGCAGCGCGTCAGAGATGAGCAGGAGAGAGCGCCGTCAAGAGACAAGCGCAGGGAGAAAAAAGCGGAGGAGCCCTATGTCAGCCCCCGTCCGTTCCCCGTGCCGCCTCTGCCGACCGATACGCCTACAGCAACTGCAAAGAGCCGCAAAAAATCCGCCGCCGATGAAGGTCCCGAACCAACCGTGTTCCCGCGCAAGCCGATTCAGACCGATGTCGGCATCGATGATATAGTCAACCGCGTCAACGCCGCGTCGGCGACTGCGAAGATAGCCGAGGGCGTGTCAAAGGCCGCCGCCGTTGTGGACGGCAGACCCGCCTGCGTGCCGCCTCTGCCGACCGAGAGCGCGAAAGACGAGCTTGAAATGCTCGATATAAGCAAGAAGCCCGCCGAGCCCGAAAAGCCGAAGAGGAAAGAGCCGGAGCTCCCGCCCGTCAAAGAGCCTGATCCCGTGCCCGACGTGCCGGATGAGGAAGAGCCTGTTATCGAGAGTCAGCCGACCTATCGCAAGCCGCCGATAACCTGCCTCAAAGAGCCCATCCATGACGGCAACGATAATTTCTCCGATGAGCTCAAATCCAACGCGCAGAAGCTGCTCGACACGCTCGAAAGCTTCAATGTCCACGCAAAGATAACTGAGATAAGCCGCGGTCCGTCCGTCACAAGATACGAGCTTCAGCCGGACGCGGGCGTCAGAATAAATAAGATAACAAACCTTGCGGATGATATCGCACTGCGCCTTGCCGCGTCGGGAATAAGAATCGAAGCGCCTATTCCGAACAAGGCGGCGATAGGCATCGAGGTGCCCAACAAGCTGCGTTCGATGGTCTATATGCGCGAGATAATCGAAACCCCGCAGTTCAAGAACGCCCAGAGCAAGCTCAATGTCGTCCTCGGCAAGGATATCGCGGGCAACGCCGTCTGCGCAGACCTCGCGAAGATGCCGCATCTGCTCATAGCGGGTACTACGGGTTCCGGTAAATCCGTGTGCCTGAACACAATGATAGTCAGCATTCTCTATAACGCGACCCCTGACGAAGTGAAGCTTCTTATGATCGACCCCAAGCAGGTCGAGTTCACGGTCTATAACGGCATCGCGCATCTTGCCGTGCCCGTCGTGTCCGATCCGCGCAAGGCTTCGGGCGCTCTCACATGGGCGGTCAACGAGATGGAGAACAGATATAAGATACTCTCCGAGAAGAATGTCCGAGATATAAGAGGATATAACAAATTAGCCGAGCGCGACAAGTCACTGCGCCCGATGCATCAGATAGTCATTTTCATCGATGAGCTTGCCGATCTTATGATGGTCGCGCCCAATGAAGTCGAGGATGCGATATGCCGCCTCGCTCAGAAAGCGCGTGCCGCAGGTATGCATCTTGTCATAGCGACTCAGCGCCCCTCCGTCGATGTTATCACAGGTATTATCAAAGCGAATATCCCCAGCAGAATTGCGCTCTCCGTTTCTTCGTCGGTCGATTCGAGAACGATACTCGATATGTCCGGCGCGGAGAAGCTTATCGGCAACGGCGATATGCTCTTCAGCCCCATCGGCGCAAACAAGCCGACCCGTATCCAGGGCTGCTTCATCTCCGACGAAGAGGTCGAGGATGTTGCCGACTTCATCAAGCACAACGCCGAGGCGGAGTACGATGAGGGCATTATGGACGAGATAAACAGGCAGGCGGCGATAGCCGGTTCGACAAAGAAGAACAGCGCCGCAGGCGGCGATGACGGCGAAGAGCCGGGCGATGAGATGTTCCCGAACGCCGTCGAGGTCGTGCTCGATGCCAAAATGGCTTCAACAACTCTTCTCCAGCGCAAATTGAAGCTCGGTTATGCTCGCGCCGCAAGGCTCATGGACGAACTCGAGAGCAAGGGTATCATCGGACCGTTCGAGGGCAGCAAGCCCCGTCAGGTGCTTATAACCAAACAGCAGTGGATGGAAAAATGTGCCCTGTCGAATGCTCCCGCAGACGACGAGACCTGATCGGAGGAAATTATGGCAAATCAGAGAAAAAGCGGCTCCGCCGCACAGAACAAGCGCACGAAGATAATCGTCACCGCAGTCGTGATAGCCGTCGCGCTGCTGATAACCTTCGCGCCCTATATGAATCTCCCGTTCGATATCCCCACATGGGGCGAGCTGCTCTCGGGCAATGAGCAGACGATACAGAGCGGCGACGCACTCAACCAGCCGTTCACCGTCCATGTTATAGATGTCGGTCAGGGCGACAGCATCTTAGTCAAGAGCGGCGACCACGCCATGCTGATAGATGCGGGCGAGCGCGGCAACGACCAGACGATACTCGATTATCTCAAGGCGAACTCCGTCGAAAAGCTCGATTACATAGTCGCCACCCACCCCCATTCCGACCATATCGGCAGTATGCCCAAGGTTATTGAGGGTATAAAGGTCGATAATATTATCATACCGAAGCTTCCGAACTCCCTTGTCCCCACAACTTCGATATATCAGAAGCTCATAAAAGCTATTAAAGCGTCCGGCGCCAAAGTCATCTCCGCAAAAGTCGGCGATACCTATACCCTCGGCGACGCAAAGATAACTATAGTCGGACCCGTCGGCACGCCTGAGGATCTCAACAATGCCTCTGTAGTGATGAAGGTTGTCTACGGCAAGAATTCGTTCCTCTTCACGGGCGATGCGGAGGCAAAGAGCGAGAAACAGATACTTGCAAACGGCGCGGATATCAAAGCCGATGTTCTGAAGCTCGGTCACCACGGCAGCAGCACATCGACGAGCGAGGAGTTCCTCAAGGTCGTGTCCCCGTCGCTCGCGCTCATCTCCTGCGGCAAGGATAACGACTACGGTCACCCGCACAAGGAGACTATAGAAAAGCTTGAGAAATACAATATTCCATATGAGCGCACGGATATAAAAGGCACGATAGTTGTCGGCTCGGACGGCGAGCATCTTTCAACGGCTTTCCCGGATAACAAGACCGCTGAGAAGTAAAAAAGGAGGCGGAATAATGGAATATTACGCCATCGACCGTGTCGAAGGAAACTACGCAGTCTGCGAAAAAGACGGCGAAACAATGGTCAATATCAGCCGCGCTCTGCTCCCCGACGGAGCGGGCGAGGGCAATGTCCTGCGCCGCCTGCCGGACGGCTCGTTCGTGCTCGACCGCGAGGAAGAAGAACGTCGCCGCAAAGCAGCACTCGAACTCATGGACGGTCTGTTTGATGAATAATTTCCCATTAATTTTTGGCGGGGTGCTTATAGAATATAAAAACGATCTATGGCTCATAGGTCGTTTTTTTGTTGCCGCAAGGTGTATAAAAGTGCGTCGCTTATCAATTCGGCAAACTTGGATTTATCTATCACTTGAGTCATAGCAGAGTAAAGACAAGCGATTCAGCTAAATTTTATAATCATAAGCCGCGCCGCAGTGTTTGAAAGCTTTCTTAGGAGAGCGAGGGAACGGCTTGCGAAGCAAGACGCACGAGCCCGCACTCGTTCAAGCCCCGGCGCGCTTGCGGGCGAATGTGCCGAGCAACTAAATGAGAGCCGCGGGCTATGTACTGCGGCGCGGCGTTCGCGGGGTCTCGGGGCGCAGCCCATAAAAAGGCAGGCACACATCGGTTTTGTGCAGCAAAACTGCTTGCACTTAAAAGTATTGGATTTTTGATGACAGGCAAGAAAA